>ENA-OQAR01000595-OQAR01000595.1-human-gut-metagenome-genome-assembly--contig:-NODE-595-length-10805-cov-4.397172_pt1 | contig 10805 bp, 12 predicted proteins | sample MGYA00242738_ERZ504533 | MGnify/ENA primary metagenome ERZ504533 (study PRJEB26092, sample SAMD00036276) | human gut metagenome | host: Homo sapiens | study: EMG produced TPA metagenomics assembly of... | reverse complement strand
CCGGGAAATTGATGAACAGGCAGTTCAGGTAATCCACCACCACGCCGGTGCGGATACGGTCGATCAGGTTGCCAACACCGCCGCCCACGACCAAATCCAAGCAGCACGCTCCAACGCGGCATTTTGCGCAAAAGCAGCATACCGGCCAGCACAGCCAGCATCACACCGGTAACGATCACCAGCAGCGTGCGCTTGCCGCTGAGCATGGAAAACGACATACCATCATTGAGCAGGTAATAAAATTCCAGCACATGCGGGATAAAGGGTTTGCTGCCAACCGGCAGCAGTTCCACGGTGGCCCAAAGTTTGATCAGCTGGTCAACCAGCGTCAGGCCTGCCGCAGCAAGAATGGATAAAATGCCAACCAGCATAAAACGCCTCCGTCGTCCGGGCCAATGCAGCGCTGCAAAATGCCCTGACAAAAACAGCGGTGCAAAGGCTTGATAAAAGCGCAAAAGCACCGCTGTAAATCATACTATGGCAATACCGCACAGTTCCTGTTTTGCAGGCTTAAGCACTGGAACAGCGCTTTAACATCATGTGGCATAGCCCTTTATTTGAAATTAACCAAGAACTTTCGCACAGCGCGGGCACAGGCCGTCTTCGCCAACAGCTGTGTCGAACTTCCAGCAGCGCAGGCACTTGTTGCCGGCAGCATGGGCAACGCTCATGCCCAGGCCCTCGGTCAGACCCTTCACGCCGCCTTCGCCCTTGACCAGATCCACATGGGAAACGATCATCAGATCGGCCAGCTCATCCATCGGGATGGCGTTCAGGAAGTCATACATTTCATCGCTGCAGTACAGGGTAACGGCAGCTTCCAGAGAGGAACCGATGGTCTTATCGGCACGGGCCTGCTCCAGAACCTTCTTTACATCGTCACGCACAGCAATGATCTTGGCCCACTTGGCGTCAAAAGCGGCATCCTCATCGCTCTTGGCTTCCGGCATACGCTCCCAGCAGACATACTCCTGCATGCCTTCCAGCTTCGGGATGTAGCTCCAGATTTCCTGGGCGGTGAAGCACAGGATGGGGGCAACCAGCTTGGTGAAGTCAACCAGAATGCGGTACAGCGCAGTCTGGGCGCAGCGGCGTGCGTGCTCGTCCGCGCAGTACAGGCGGTCCTTGATGACGTCCATATAGAAGTTGGACATATCAATGACGCAGAAGTTGTAGATTGCGTGGTAAGCGCGGGAGAAATCGTAATTATCGTAAGCGGCACGCACATTGGCGGTCAGGCTGTTGCAGCTCTTGAGTGCCCAACGGTCGATTTCGAACAGCTGATCCTCGGCAACCATATCCGTGGCAGGGTTGAAATCGCCAATATTGCCCAGCATAAAGCGGGCGGTGTTGCGCATCTTGCGGTATGCTTCAGACAGCTGCTTGAAGATATTCTTGCCTGCGCGCACATCAACGGTGTAATCGCTGGAAGCAACCCACAGACGAACGATGTCAGCGCCGTAATCGCGGATGATTTCGGACGGCTCCACACCGTTGCCGGCAGATTTGTGCATCTGCTTGCCCTGCTCATCAACGACCCAGCCATGGCACAGAACGCCTTTGTACGGGGCAACGCCCTGGGTGGCAACGCTGGTCAGCAGGCTGGACTGGAACCAGCCGCGGAACTGGTCGGCGCCTTCCATATACAGGTCAGCGGGCCAGTTCAGTTCGGGACGTTCGCGGCAGACTGCGCTCCAGGTAGAGCCAGAGTCGAACCAGACATCCATGATATCGGGATCCTTTTCCCAGTCAGAAGCGCCGCATTCGCAGACCTCAGTCTTGGGCATGATCTCGTTGGCATCGTACTTATACCAGGCATCGGAGCCTTCCTTGCGGAACAGGTCGCTGACAGCCTTGATGGAAGCATCGGTGATGTGGTACTTGCCGCAGTTCTTGCAGTAGAACACCGGGATGGGCACACCCCACACGCGCTGACGGCTGATGCACCAGTCGCTGCGGTCACGCACCATGCCGTGCATACGGTCATGACCCCAGGCCGGCTGCCACTTGACTTCGTCAATGGCCTTATAGGCTTCCTCGCGGAACTTATCAATGGAGCAGAACCACTGTTCGGTTGCACGGAAGATGATAGGATGGTGGCAGCGCCAGCAATGCGGGTACTGGTGGGTGATGTGCTGCACGCCCATCAGGTGACCGGACTGCTTGATGTGCTCCAGAATAACTTTGTTTGCAGCCCAGACCTTAAGGCCTGCAAACTCTTTGCCTGCTTCTTCGGTCAGGTAACCGCCATCGTCCACGGGGACAATAACGGGAACCTGCGGGTAGTGGTTGACGCAGACTTCAAAGTCCTCAACACCGTGGCCAGGTGCGGTATGAACGCAGCCGGTGCCGCCTTCCAGGGTAACGTGGTCACCCAGGATAACCAGGCCCTTGCGGTCCAGGAAGGGGTGCTGATACTGCATCAGCTCAAATTCAGAGCCGAGAACGCGGGGCTCCAGAACCTCGTAATCCTCGATATGGCAGGCTTTCATGGTGGATTCCACCAGACCGGCAGCCATCAGGTGATATTCATCGCCGATTTTGACGAAGGCATACTCCAGGCTGGGGTTCAGGCAGGTTGCCACGTTGGCGGGCAGGGTCCAGGTGGTGGTGGTCCAGATCACGATCCATGCCTTGTCCAGAGGGATACCGTACTTGGCCAGAACACCGTTGGGGTCATCGGTGAGCTTAAAGCGGACATAGATAGAATCGCACTCGTCCTCGGCATACTCGATTTCGGCTTCTGCCAGAGCAGTACGATCCTCCGGGCACCAGTAAACGGCTTTCATGCCCTTGTAGATATAGCCTTTCTTGGCCATCTCGCCAAAGATCTCCACCTGGCGTGCCTCAAATTCGGGGCGCAGGGTCAGGTAGGGGTTGGCGAAATCGCCCTGAACGCCCAGGCGGGCGAACTGGCTGTTCATCACATCGATATGCTCGGTAGCAAACTCTTTGCAGATCTTGCGCAGTTCCAGCTTGGAAATGCCGGCCTTTTTTATCGCCCAGAGAGGACAGAGCCTTCAGCTCAATGGGCAGACCGTGGGTATCATAGCCGGGAACATAGGGAGCACAGTAGCCCGACATATTCTTTTCACGGATGATGATATCCTTGATGATCTTGTTCAGGGCAGTACCCATATGGATATTACCGTTGGCATACGGAGGGCCATCATGCAGAACAAAGCGCGGCAGATCCGCGTTATGTTCGATCATTTTTTCGTAGACGTGGTTTTTCTCCCAATCCTCCAGCATTTTGGGTTCCTTTTTCGGCAGCCCGGCACGCATTTCAAAGGGGGTAGCCATCTTATGGATGGTATCATTGTAATTCTGCGGCAAAGTTTCCAACTCTCCTCTATTTCCTTATTATAGCTGATATGGCGGCTTGTCCAAAGCGCAGTATACCAGGTTGCCCCGGCAGTTCTGCACCGTTCAGGCAGGTCTTAAAATGCTTGGGGTACACGCACGCACAAATGCGGCACCTCAAACATCATAATCAATGTCATCAAATGCGTCAAGCTCCGCTTTGGCAGGGCTCTTGGTTTTGCGGGCATTTTTGCCCGTGCTGCGGGCCGAAGCGCCGCGGCTGCGGGAGCCGGATTTCTTGGCGGGTTTTTCCGGCATATCCCCGCCGTAAAGCCCGGCAACGGATGGCATATCATCGTCCGGCAGGATTGGCTTTGTTTTGGGGGCAAAGGCAAATTCCACCGTATCGATCTTTTCCTCGTCCAGCGACTGGACAGGGGCAGGTGCCGGAGCCGGTTCCGGCTCTTCGGGCTGGGCGGTTTTTTCCGGCTCAGCCTCGTAATATTCCGGTTCCTCATATGCCGGGTAGTTTTCCTCCGGGGCTGCGGGCTGCGGAGCCGGGACATCCTCCGGGATTGGCTGGTTGGGTTCCGGTTCCGGCTGCGGAGCCGGGGCAGGCTGTTCTACCGGCTGGGGTGCAGGCTGCTGCGGGGCTTCCTGCGGTTCCGGCTGCGGCTGCGCGCCTGCTGTTCTGCACGGTTGGTGTGATACTCCGGAATTTTGGCAATCATTTCGATGTGCTGGCGGTACAGATCCATCAGGCGCTTTTTGAACGCATCCGCTTCCTGCTTTATTGTCACAAGCTCCTGCTGGGCCAGCTCCACCTCATCGCGGGCGCGCTGTTCACGATCCTCCGCCTTAATGTTGGCGGCACGAATGATCTCGGCAGCTTTCTGCTTGGCTTCCTTGATGACGTTCTCGCCAAGGCGCTGGGCATTGATCATGGTTGTGCTCAGGGTATCTTCGTCGGCACGGTACTGGTCAATGCGCTGGGCCAGTATGACCAGCTTTTTCTGCAGGTCATCATTTTCTGCGGCCAGGCTGTCGATGCTGTCCGCAACCTGTTTGAGGTAATCGTCTACGTCCTCACAACGATAACCGCGCATGGCACGGTCAAAGGTCACGCGGCGCACATCATCCGAAGCAATCATCCAAATTCCTCCTGTTTCGGGTGGCACACACCCGGAATGGTATCCGAAATTTTACGTTCGGCACGGCTGCCGGGCTGCCCCGGCCCATGGGTTTCACATTCAGGTTTTATGTTCAATACTGATAAAACGTGATAAAGATGCGGTCCTTGCGGCTTTTGCCGCCGATTGCCACCAGACGGTAGCGCCCAACGCCCCGCACGGTGAAGATATCGCCTTCAAACACATCCTCATGGGCGGTGCGCAGCGGAACGTGGTTCACTTCCACCCTGCCGCTTTGGATTGCCTGCGCCGCAATGGAGCGGGAGGTGCGCATCATGGCTGCCAATACGGTATCTGCCCGCAAAGATGGCACCGTTGCATCCTGCGTCTGGCGTTCCGGCCCGCGCAGGACTTCTTCCGGCACGGCATTGCAGCGCTCGACATGCACCGGGCTGCGGCCAGCTTCCGTCAGGTTGGAAGCAATAAAATCCGCCTTATCTTCCAGCACAAAGGCATACACACTGCGGGCATCGGCCGGATCCGGCAGGATATCCCCCCAAACAGGCACGATCCAGGCCAAGACCCAGGATTGCCCCCAGATAGTCACGGTGGCCCGGCACGGCGCTGCCGCCCTGCTGCGGCGTGTGAAATGCAGCACCGCAACTGGCTCTTCCGGCCAGGAATCCGGTGGTTCAATGCAGAGCACTTTGCGTTCCGCATCCGGCCAGCCGCCCTGAAAGCGGGCAAAATCGCAGCCCTCACGGTTGAGCGCGGCCTGCGCAAGGGCCTGTTCGCGATCCGAAAGGAAGCCCGTTGCCCGCGGGATGCCACGCTGCATGGCGGTACGGCAGAGTTCTTCCACCCGGCGCATCAAAAAGCGTTCATCCTCGTTCTGCGGCGGCACAAAGCCGCGGGTCCTTGTATCAGAAGAAGACGCCATTGTTCTCCAGCTCGTCCAGCAGGTCGCCCATAATATCAACGTTATACGGGGTAATGATGAATGTACTGGTTGCTACACGCTTGATCTGGCCGTTATTGGCGTAAGCCACGCCGGACAAAAAGTCGATCAAACGGCGGGAGACTTCTTTGTTGGTGGATTCAAGGTTCAGCACAACGGTGCGCTTTGCGTTCAGCTGGTCTGCAATGGCAGCAGCATCGTCAAAACGTTCCGGCTTGACCAGTACAACCTGCAGCTGGGTGGTAGCGTTGATGTTGACCACCTTGTTGCTGTGCTGCTTAGCAGTTTCCTGCGTGGGGTAGGCTTCTTCCGGGGCTGGCGAACCGCCCTGACCACCGCCAGGGAAGATATCATCCTCTTCGTTATCATCCACATAGGAATCTGCTTCGGGATCCTGGTTGATTCCGAGGACGTTTCTCAAACCATCTATCATGGACATGGCAGTTACTCCTTACGTTTGCTTAGTTGTATAAATTGCACAAAAAAAAAGCCCCGATCGGCTTTTGTCACAACTATACAGTATTTATTATCTTCCATTTTTGCTTTCGTTGTCAATACAAATATAACAGAATGTGGGGCAGAACGCCCGTTTTCTGTCCTTACAGCAGCTTGCCGTCCTGCAGGTTGCTGCCTTCCACGATCACCTCATCGTACAGGCGCAGCTCGTTATCCTCCCCCACTTTGCCGCCTTCCGGTACAAGGATGTAGGTATCGTCCTCATATAAAATGGTAATGCGGCGGAAGCGCTGCAAATCGCCGTATTTGACATATACGCCGCGCTGGCCGTTCACGATATGCAGGGCCCTGCGGTCAATGCGGATGCCCTGGTAGGTGTGCAGGCTGATTTCGGCTTCCTCATAATTCAGGCAGAGCACCTGAGCATTGATGCTGCGGCATTCCAGCGCCACTTTGGCAAGGCCGGTTTCTTCGTCGGTGGTCACATCCACCACGGTGGCAGCCAAAGGCTCTTCCTGTTTGCCCGGAACGCTGATGCTCACGCGGGACAGGCCGTTCAACCGCCCGGCAAGGTCGGCCGAACACACGGCATAAAACCGCCAGGAAAACCCGGTTACAATATGCCCGGCAAGGTCGGCATTGGACGGAGTTTCCCCTGCGTTGATCATCTTTTGCAGATCAGCCGGGCTCATGGCATCCAGCTCCGCGGGATCCCGCACCACCGGGGCGGCGCTTTCGGATGAGACAAAATACCCGTTGGTATCCGCTTCGATCGTCTGCAGGCCGTTCAGCTGGGCAGCAATGCCGTCCCGCTCGGCCTGCAGGCTGGCCAGCACCTCGCCAAAGCCCGCCGCCTGGCCGGTGCTGATCTGCAGTTTATTTTGCGCCAGCAAAAAATCTTCCGCAGCATCCTGAATTGCGCCGTAAGATGCTGTGTCGATCTGGTCCAGCAGGTTATACAGCGCCGTGCGCGTCTGGGTGGTCAGAACCGAAAGATCGCTGCCGGAGGAATTTTCCGACTTTGTCAGCAGCAAAATCGCACGATCCAACCGGTCCAGCCGTTCCCGCATTGCTCCCTGGGAATCATCCGTATACTGTTCCGCCAGAATGGTGCCCGCGCTGACGCGCTCACCATCCTGCACCACATATCCCAGGTTGCCGCTGCCAGGCACATCCACTGCCTGGAACACTGCCACGCCTTTTCAGCGTGATGTTATCCGACATGGTGTAGGCAATGGCGGTTTCGGTTTTGTAAGTTCGGTGGAAGATCGTGTAAATCTGGATACAGAGATACCCAAGCACCACAACCAGCAGCGCCGTAAACAGGGCAAAAAGAATTTTTATGAATGCTTTGGGCTGGCTTTCATTCTGTTCATGCATTGGGTATCCCCCCTTTGGTTTTTATGGCAACACCGCACAATTCCCGTCTTACGGCTTAAGCACCGCTCCGGCGGCTGCGGCACGGCATCTGCGTTGCCAAAATGCTCGATAATGTCGGGTTGCGGTACCCGCATCGTGCTTCGGAGGCAAAAGCCCCGCGCACTCTGCGACCGCTGCCCCTGCTTCGGTTCGCTGTTTCCGCCACTGGCGGCGCTCACCTTTGCAGCATCCAGTATTATCTGCGCTTTTGGCTTAGCATCTGCCGCACCTCGCTCGCCGTATCGGCACTTAGAATTATGCGGTATTGCCTTATCTTTTATATATAGCGATATTGTTACTGCATTTCAAGCGTTGTTTTCCGCCAGGAACGCTTCGGTCTGTTCTGCCGCCTGCTGTTCCAGGTTTTCGTCTTCCAGGTAAAGCCACACAGCGTCCGTCTGGCGGCGGAACCAGGTCAGCTGACGCTTGGCATAATTGCGGGAAGCCTGCTTGAGGTGCGCAAGGCAGCTTTCCAGGTCTGCTGTTCCCTCAAAATACGGGAAGAACTCTTTGTAGCCGATGGCCTGCGCCGCGGTGCGGTAGGTATCGCGGTGGTCATACACCAGTTTGGCCTCTTCCAGAATGCCGCTTTGCATCATACGGTCACAGCGGGTATCAATCCGCTGGTAAAGAAGGGTGCGGTCGCGGCAGGTCAGGCAGAGACAGAGTGAACAGTAAGGTTTTTCCGCCGGACGGGCGCCTCGCGCTCAGCGCTCATCTTGCGGCCGGTGGCACGGTACAGTTCCAAAGCACGGATGACCCGAGGGGTGTTGTTGGGATGCACCTTGGCGGCATAGCCCGGGTCCACCGCGGCAAGTTCTGCATAGAGCGCCTGGGAGCCTTCCGCCTGCAGGCGTGCTTGCAGCTCCTGCCGGATGGCGGGATCCACTTTTTCCGGCGTAAAGCCAATGCCGTTGAGCAGGCTGGTAATGTACAGCCCTGTGCCGCCCACAACCAGCGGCAGCTTGCCCTGTGCCGTCAGCTGGGTGATGGTTTTTCCCGCAAGGGTGGTAAAATCCGCCACGCTGAACGCCTGTTCCGGCGCAAGGAAGCCGACAAGATGGTGCGGCACCCCCTGCATTTCTTCCGGGGTCACTTTGGCAGTGCCAACATCCAGCCCCTGATAGATCTGCATGGAATCCGCACTGATGATCTCGCCGCCAAAGCGTTTGGCCAAGGCGACCGAGAGTGCGGTTTTACCAGTTGCTGTCGGTCCGCCAATGGCAACCACGCGGGGCTTGGCGGCATTATACAAGGCGTCCAAACTGTTTTTCCAGCTCCTTCCGGGTCAGCTTCAGCACGCAGGGGCGGCCTGAGGGCAAAACGGCGGCACACTGCCGTCCATAATTTTCTGGGCCAGGGCCAGCATTTCATCGGTGGTGGTCCTGTCCCCCGCTTTAATGGCGGCGCGGCAGGCAATGGAATGCAGTACCCACTCGGTTTTCTCCCGCAGGGCATCGCGGCCGCCGTTCAGCAAATGGTTGGCCAGTTCCAGCACCATATCCCCCACATCATCCACCGGCACATCCGCGGGAACGGCACGCACCACAACGGTAAAGCCGCCGTAATCATCCACTTCCACACCGCTGTTCTGCAAAAGTTCCTGGTGGGCCAGCAGGGCCTGCTTTTCCTCGGCGGAAAGGTTGACCTGCACGGGGACAAGCAGCATCTGAGACGGCACGCTGCCGTAATCCTTGGCGAGCTGCTCAAACAGGATGCGCTCATGTGCGGCGTGCTTATCAATCAGACAAAGCTCATTGTTGCGCTCGGTGATGATGTAGGTTTTGAATACCTCCCCCACCACGCGCAGCGGCAGGCTGGCGGGTGCCGGGGCAAAGGTCGTCTGCTCCGGCGGGATGTCCGCCTGGGCAGTTGGGGCATTGTGGGTGATGGGCAGTGCGCTCAGCCGGTGGCAGATTTTTCCTCTTCCGGCAGTTCCGGTGATTCAATATTTTCCAGCTGGGCCGGGGCAGGCTGCTGCGCGAGGGCTGTGGTTACAGCGGGTTCTGCCTTGGGCTGCTGTTCCGGCAGGTCGGGCAGAATGTCCAGCAGATCCTCCTGTGCCGTGTGCGGCGCGGGGGCGGCAAACTGCGGGGTGCTGGGTGCATTAAATGGTGCCCGCACCGAGTTCAGCTCCATCACTCCGCTGGTACCGGGCATCGTGCGGGCAGGCACCGGGGCCGTGAGCTTATTCAATGCGCGGTACTCTGCCGCGGAAAGGGTGTTGAAATGCTTTTGCGGCTGCGGCGGCTGGGCCGGTGCAACCGCAGGCCGCTGGGGGTTGGACTGTGCCGGAGCACTGCCGGGCAGCGTTGTCTGCTGCGGGGCGGGCTGGGGATTTTCTTTTGCCACATGGCCCAAATCAAAGCGGCACTCTCCGCTGCCGGGGGCAGCCAAGGCCGCGCGCACCGTGCGGTAGACCGCATCGAACACATCGCTTTCCCGCGCAAAACGGATCTCGGTTTTGGCGGGGTGTACGTTGACGTCCACCAGGTCCGCCGGCATATCACGCGCAGGATGCGCCGGGGTATTTGCCCTGCATCAGGGTACCCTTGTAAGCGTTTTCCAGCGCAGCCATCATGGTGCGGTTTTTGACATAGCGGCCATTGACGTAAAAATGCTGCGCACTGCGAGCGCCCGGCAGGCACGCGGCGGGGTGACAAGGCCGGTCACTTTATAAACGCCGCCATCGCCATCCAGCGGCAGCAGGTCACGGGCAAACTCCCGCCCCAGCACCGCATAGGCAGCGCTGCGCAGCTGGCCGTCACCGGGGGTCATGAACTGCTGCTTGCCGTCCCGCAGAAAGCGGAATGCAATTTCCGGGTGGGACAACGCTTCATGCAGAACGATATCCGCCACAAAAGTTCCCTCACTGACGTCCTTTTTCAGAAACTTCATGCGGGCGGGCGTATTATAGAACAGATCGTTCACCGTTACGGTGGTGCCGCGCGGGCGGGCACCGGGCTCCATGCCCTGGGGCTCGCCGCCCTCAATGCGATAGCAGCAGGCGTATTCGTCCGCTTCGGTGCGGGTCAGCACCTCTACCCTGGCCACGCTGGCGATGGAAGCAAGCGCTTCGCCGCGGAAGCCAAGGGTGTGGATGTGGCCCAGATCCTCGGCACTGGCAATTTTGCTGGTTGCGTGGCGCACAAAGGCTTTATCGATATACTCTGCCTCAATGCCGCTGCCGTTATCCGCAATTTGCAGCTGTTGAATGCCGCCGCGCACGATGGAGAGCGTGATCTGCGTTGCACCGGCGTCGATGGCGTTTTCCAGCAGTTCCTTTGCAACCGAAGCAGGCCGCTCCACCACCTCGCCTGCGGCGATCAGTTCAGCGGTATGCTTATCCAGTACGCGAATTTCTGCCATGGGGTACCTCTTTCTAGGTCAGGGGGTGTTTTTCTGCTTAAAGTTTAGGGCAATACCGCACAATTCCCGCCTAACGGCTCAAGCACCGCTCCGGCGGCTGCGGCACGGCATCTGCGTTGCCAAAATGCTCGATAATGTCGGGTTGCGGTACCCGCATCGTGCTTCGGGGG
>ENA-OQAR01000594-OQAR01000594.1-human-gut-metagenome-genome-assembly--contig:-NODE-594-length-10819-cov-2.516274_pt1 | contig 10819 bp, 14 predicted proteins | sample MGYA00242738_ERZ504533 | MGnify/ENA primary metagenome ERZ504533 (study PRJEB26092, sample SAMD00036276) | human gut metagenome | host: Homo sapiens | study: EMG produced TPA metagenomics assembly of... | reverse complement strand
GGAGGAGTGAGGTATCGCACTGATTCGGCGTCCTTGCATCAGCGGTCCGTCCTCTACGGTGAGGAGTTGGCGTTCGGTTTTTCATTTTCTTCCTTCACCGTATTATTCATTTGGGAATGTTTCTTGTATCATAATAAATTGAGAATTGGAAAATGTTGTGTTTGTTCTTTATGATGAGGGATTGCGCAACTGGTAATGCCCAAAGCGGTGAGTGGCCGCGATGGCTGCCTGGATACTGCCGGAGTTTGTGTCAGTGTGTTCTTGGATTCGTGGTTGGATTCATTCATGGAAATATCTGTTTTTTGTCAGTTTAAAATGCGAATGGAACAAAAGGAGGTTACGGAACTGGCGGACGGACACGGGGGAGTGAAAGAAGAGTCCGTGTCGCCCGTGTTCCATAATCACATCATGCTATCTCTGTGGAGCGGAACAAGCCGGTCAGCTATTTTCGTCTGCCGGTTCGCCGGAGGCGGCTGGAATGCGGGAGGCGTCAGCGTCGTCAGCGGCAATGCCGGCGGCAGAAGAATTGCCCGTCAGGTCTACCGTAGTCTTTCCGGCCTTCAATGCCTTCACTACTTCGGCGGCTGCCTTGCGCGTGGGAACCAGTTGGAATTCGGCATCTTGGCGCAGGTTGTTGAAACGGACGCCCGGAGCCCACAGTACGTTCACCTCGTGATGTTCTCCACAGTGAACTCTGCCATCGAATGGGCGCCGAGGCTTCGGATACTGTTCGAAAATACGCCCAGATCGCCCATCTGTATCTGCTGTCCGTTCAACAACTGCTCGCGCAGGCAGTCCACGGCAAGAATAAGGATGGCTTGGATATCGGCGCGCGAGTATACACATCCGTGGCTGGCAATGTGGTAACAGAACTTGTCCAGTGTCATTACTTGTGAGTACTGGGCGTTGGCATACGCCTTCTTGGCCGCGTCTTTGTCGGTGGGGTTACCACGCATGCAGGTGCTGTAGTTGATCATGATAAATAGGGTTTTAAGAGATGAAAAATAAAAAATGATTTCGTCAGTGAAGAGGGAGAATACTTTACTTTTCTTGCGGATTGCACGTAGGTAACGTGTAAGGCTGAAGGTTAGTAACGTATGGGGTTACATGTTAGTAACATGCTAGGCCGAAGGTTAGTAACGTATCGGCTCCCTCATTGTTGACATTGCAAAGATAGGTACTGTGAAATGCGTGCTGACGCTTTATGACACCTTGTGGCACTTTATGGCTTTCATCCTGTTCCAAAGAGCTTGCAGGGCTATCCGGGGCTGCCCAGATGCCGGTTGATCAGTGTCACTTGGCGGCTCGTGAAGACTTTTTGCGAGGTATGGTAACCCGTTGCGGATAACTCTTCCATCAAAGGGGGACAGCCGTTTATCCACCTCATCAGATGCCGGGTGGCTATCCGGGGATTTGAACCGGGAAAATAGAGCAGAGCCAGGCTACCTTTTGTCATGGATGGGAAATAAAGGAAATCTTTCATATTTATACATTTTAAATTCAGGAATCTTGCAAACTTGCAGAACTTGCACTCTCTCTCACACCCACACACGTACGTGTGTGCATGCGCGCGTGAATTCGTATTCGCCACGCCCCACTTTGACCAGCTGTCCGCGTTCGGTCATACGTTTCAGCAGCGAGTCCACCGAGCCTGCCGGAACTCCTACCTGTTCTCCTTTGTCGATGGCTTCGTTGCGGGTGAAGCGCAGGGGAAGGCAGTCGAACAGGGTTTCGGGAGTCATGTTCGCCGATGGTGCGGTGGGGGTTCCTGCGGGCAGGAGCGAGAGAATGTGGCATGCATGGCGGTACAGAGGTTCCACCAGGGCCAGCACGGCATAAAAGTCGTCGGTGCGGATGGAGAGGTTGAATTGCGGTACGATTCCGTCTGCTATGTTTTCTTGTGGAATATGGGCCGACGGGGTCAGTCCGGGACAGTTCAGCAGGGTACGCACGATGTTTTCCTGTGGTTCACCGCTCCTTTCGCCTCCCGGCAGCAGGGATTCCAGAGAGCGCAGCAGGGCGATAATGCTTATGATGCGGAAGATATTGATGGCAATACGGGTTACGGCGCTTTTCATCTGGTTACCGTGAATGGCGGAGGCTCGTCCGAATACACGGGCAAAGTGGAAGTTGAATATCTCTTTTTGCTCGTGGGTGAGCTTCATGTTGATGTTGCTCACCGAAGCGGTGATGGCGTCCAGCACTTCTTTCCATTGTGCCCCCCATTCCAGGAAACGGGAGTCATAGTCTGTATCCGCTTCGTTGAACTGGTCTTCCCATTCTTCAATGGCAGGCATATAGTAGAACAGCTGGCGAGAGAACAATCCGTTTTCGGCCGATGGGATAAGGGGCTTGATTTGTGCAGGCGTGCCGCTGAGAAGTACGCAGAGGAACGTGACGTTACATTCGCGGTATTCGTGATTGGTGCGCCGGTTGTAGGCCAGCCGGTCATGGTCGAAACATTTCCGGAGGAGGTCGCTCCAGTGTCCGTGGTCGCCTCCAATGGCGGTGCTCACGGTGTCGGCCTCGGTTTCGCATATCAGTCCTACGCCTCCGGAGTCCATCAGGTTTTCCTGTATGCCTGTACCGGTATTGTCACCGGCTATGAGGAGCATTTTCAGCTGGGGCTGTTCGGGTTCGGGGGTATTTGCCTTTTCCTTCCCCAAAGTGTCCCATTTGGTCTTTTCCATGCGGTAGGTCTTTATTTTTTCCCGGTAGGTGTCCAGCAGCGCGTTGTGTATGGGTTCTGCCAAACGGCGTACCCAGGTCAGTGCACCTTTGCCGGAAGCGGGAGGCGCGGTGACGAATACTTGCAGACAGGGATATTTGTGCTTTTCGTCCGTACACAAAACTTACCAGTTTGTTGAGGGTGCTTCCCAGCACGGTTGCCGCACCCAGCAGCAGGATATCCCGTTGGGCGGGAGAGTTACCGCAGTCTATGATTCCTTGCAGGAAGGCGGGCCAGCGGTAGTCGGGGAAAGAGGGAAGTCGGGCAGGGAGGATGGTTTTGGACACGACGTCGGACAGGGGGGGAGGCTGGGTCCGTGAAAACGGCATCGGGGCGGAGTCCCGTCGGAAGCATCCGGATGGGCATTGATAGGATACGCGCGCACGTGTGTGGGTGTGGAGAGACTGCAAGTTCTGCAAGTTTGCAAGTTTCGGGTCCATTTTCACCCCGGCCACCTCTGCCAGATGGAAGACGGTTCCCAGGGAATTTCTGCCTGTTCCTTTGGTCAGGGCATGTCCGTACAGTTTGTCTGCTTCATCGTGGTGGTACTTTTCGGATATGCAGCAGATGCGGTGGAACCGGGTGCGTCCTTCTTCTCCGCAACTGTTGGCTATGGCAAAGGCCAGCGGCATATATTCCTGATAGGTGGGGGCCACATTGACTCCCGCTTGTTCGATGGCTGTTACCAGCTGTTCCAAGATAGAAATAGAATCGTTCATTTTTTAATATTTATGGTTATTGATTTTCGCTTCTCCGTCGTGCGACAGAAAACAGGCTCTGGACAAGTCGGCATTGGCCCTGTCCACTTTCAGCTCGTATTTCCATTCCAGATACTCCCATGCGGTGTGCAGGGCATTGTCGAAGGATTCTTCCACGCTCAGGAAAGGGTTTATGCGGTAAGGGATAAACAGTTTTACTCCCTGATTTCCGGGGCTGACAAAGGAAAGTACGGGGTGCAGCACTTCATCGGCAAAGAGGCGGTCGCGCCACATTGCCGCTTCTTCGGTGGAAGCCAGTTCGTCAATATCTATGACAAAGAGGCCCGAAGGAACTTGCATGCATTGCTCTTTGCAGTAAGAGAAGATACCTGCCGGAGTGACATACGGTAAAAGGGTCTGTTTATTTCTTTCGGAACACTTGCTTGTCTCCAGTCCGGCTCTGACTTTACGCGTCAGTTCTTCCAGTTGCGGTTGGTGCTGATGTAGGTATGAAGCCCTGCCACACTGCATATACATGTGGGTATTTTTATTGGTGACGGGTGCATTGAAAAATGACATGATGTATTCTTTCATAAAAGAAATTGATTTTGATTTATCTGCACAAATATACGGGTAGGGAATGACGTATGGAAATCGGTTCATAACCGTTTACTATCTGTTTACTATTGGTGCATGCTATTGATTATATATTGATAAAATATGGATTTGATTAACGATCTGTTGATAATAATTAAAGAATAGAGAAAAGAAATAGTATATGAATGAAAAACCTGATATGATGATAAATATTTATGGCGGAAACAATCTGATTGCCCCTGTGGCGTCTTCCGCCATTCAGAACTTTTATGGCGACCGGGGTGATGAGGCCGCCGACCAACCGGAAGGTTCTGAGAAAACGGAGAGTACAGAAAGTGTGATGGATGAGAAGCCGGCACAGGAGCCGGCGGAACTGTCGGATGATGAATTTTACGTATCGGTCTATATACCCGATATAAAGGTGATGAGGGCTTACAAGATACTTTTGGGAGAGTGTACCACGGCACGCGAACTGGCGGTGGTGGTAGGAAAGATGCTGGCCGATGAGAACTGTAGGAATGTAGACAAACACACGGTGGTGAAAGCGGCTTTCATCAAGTCGTTGCTACCTTTTGCCAAACGGCTTGTGTCGGGCGGTACGATAGCCAATATACGGGCGCAGATTAATAATATGCTGGCTAGTAAATAATTTTTTCAGTTATCCTCTTACTCCATTGGCACGTTAGCAAATCGGCAAATTATTTATGTTGCGGGATTATCAGATAGAGATGAAAAACACGTCTGATGGAAGCGTGGAAAGCTCACCGGAGTGTGATGGTGCAGATGCCTACCGGTACGGGCAAGACACATTTGCTGGCATCTGTGGTCAGTGAGTTCGTGTCTTCTGCCGGCAGCGGGGTATGGCTTATTGCCCATCGTAGGGAACTGGTGGCGCAAATGGAGGAAACGCTGGCTAAATATGGTATCCGGAGGAGGATACTCCGGTCAGGGTGATGTCTGTCCAATGGCTGTCCCGGCACTGGAATGAGGCGGGTGATGCTCCGGGACTGATTGTGATAGACGAGGCTCATCATGCCTTGGCCGCTTCTTACACGGAGATGTGGAAGCGTTATCCTGCCGCAAAGAAACTGGGTGTGACTGCCACACCTTGCCGCCTGAACCGTAGGGGGTTCACGGAACTGTTCGAGGTACTGGTTACTTCGTGGAGTATTGCCGAGTTTATTGAAAAAGGCGTGTTGTCTGTGTTCGATTATGTATCCATCCGTCCCGGCAGCGAGGAGCAGCGGCTCATTGACGGTCTGGAGAAACGGGGGGCCGATGGGGATTATCAGGTGAAAGAGATGGATGCGGTACTGAACAGGCGTCCCGGTATCGAGCGCCTGTACCGCAGTGTCAGGCAGTTTGCTTCCGGCAAGAAGGGGATGGTGTATGCCATCAGCATTGAACATGCCCGGCGGATAGCGGAGTATTACAGCAGGCGGGGAGTGAATGCGGTGGCTGTGGACAGCAAGACTCCTGCTATGGAGCGTAAGCGGATGGTGGAGGAGTTCAGACATGGAAAAATCGAGGTGCTGGTGAATGTGGATGTATTCAGCGAGGGGTTCGACTGTCCCGATGTGGAGTTTGTACAACTGGCCCGTCCTACTTTGTCACTGGCTAAATATTTGCAGCAGGTAGGGCGCGGATTGCGGAGATCGGAGGGCAAGGAGGCGTGTATGCTGATAGACAATGTGGGGCTGTACCGCATTTTCGGGCTTCCTACACAGCGATGGAACTGGGATGCTATGTTCCGGGGACGGATGGCGGGAAAGGGGAGTTTGCCCGGACGGATGAACTGTGATGCTTCCGTTACCGCTTTTCCGGTGGTGGAAAGGCCGGCTGAAGCCGGTGGGGACTGGTGGTGGTTATGGAGCACGGGCGTTGCTTTCTTCCATCAGAGAGCAGGCTTTGCCGGATGAGAAGGAGCAGTCACCGTCATGCAGGCTGAGGGCATTTGTAGATAAGGAAACAGGTCTTTGGGGATTGGAAAAGGGAGATGAGATGCTGCCGGACGCTTCGTTTAAAGAGATTTTGAGTATCAAAGGACGTTTTGCCGTGGGGAGGCTTCGGAACGGGTGTGTCCGGGTACTGGATGATACGGGGGCTTTGGTGGCCGAACCGGGGCATTGCCGTGAGGTGAGGTTTCTGAAAGATGACTTGTTGCAAGTCCGTCATGCCGGGAATTCGGTGTCTTATGTGGATTTACGGAACGGCCGGTGTTATTCTGTCCGCCCGCGTGTCCTCAGATACGGGAGCATAGAATTGTTACAGGTGAACCGTACTTATTACAGCAGGACGAGGCAGGTGTATGCCAATACATGCGGGTTGCCTTCTTCGTCCATCGTGTGGATGGGGTTTTATGTGAAGATGTACGATGGCAGAGTGCCTTCCCGATGCCGCCGCATGGAAGATGGAGGCTTTTGTTGTGAACCGCAGGTTTGTCTGTTGGAGGGGGATGAGGAGCGTGCTTATTACCTGAGCGGACGGTTGCCGGATCAAAGTATTGTGGTGATGGATGAGGAGGGACGGTATTATCATGTGGAGAAAGGGCATGGAAAGCGTTATGTGGCCTGTAACCGTCCGTCGGACCGGAGTGAGGATTTTGATGAGGCGGTGGCATTGCTCCGAAGACAGGCGGACGAGCGTGTGGAGAAACGCTTGCGTGAGGAGAAGTGCGAGTATGAACGGAAACGGCAGCGTATAATCAGCAGGAGTGTGGAGGCCGTACCTTTTCAAATAGGAGTGAAATGGGGGCTGAGGACAGCGGAGCGGATTTTGATTCCACCTGTCTATCGGAGGATATTGCATCCGGTGGGTGGTTATTGCGCCTATCAGGACAGCTCCTGCCAGTGGGGGGTACTGGCTGTAGACGGAAGGATCATTATCCGGGCCCGGTATATGGAAGTGGAGATAGACAGGGATGGAACGGCGCGTCTTACTTTGGTTCCGGGGAAGATGGAAACGGTGAAGCTGACGGACTGATAGGATAAAAAGCAGGGGATAACTTTTTGTCAAACCGATATTTGGCGATGGAATACGTATCATTATGAAAAGTTTTGTAACTTTGCAGCCGATTTTTAAAAAGGAGATATTGATATGGAATTACCTGATGACCGATGATGCTTTTCAGCATGGTGAATATGAAACTTCGTGACTGCTATCATTCGCTGGACGAGCTTTGTGATGATATGAATGTAGACAAGGAGCTGTTGGTGAAAAAACTGAGGCGGCCGGATTTGAGTATAGTAAGGAAAACAACAAGTTTGGTAGATAGAGGGATCAGCCCGTTCCGGAAGAATGTGTGGAACGGGCTGATTTTTTTATTGAGGTACCTATTGATTATTTTTGTATAAGTCCTGTTTCCGGTATTGCAACAGGGATGTTCCGGTATGCCGCTTGAAGAAACGTCTTAAGGTGGCAAGATTGGCAAACCGGGTTCTTTGAACGATTTCCTGTATGCTGATGGATGGATTCTCCAATAGTGCGTAAATCTCTTGCAGGGTATAATGTATAATCCATTCTTTGGGGGATTTTCCGCTTACCAGGGTCAAGGCTTCAGTCAGGTATTTGGAGGAAACATGCAACTTTTCGGCATAGAACGCCACTTCTTTGTTTTCTTTGTAATGCTTTAACAGCAAATCCAGAAAAAAGTATCCGATTTCTTCTTTATGCAAGGTGGTGACTTTATGTTCTTTTACCGTGCTGTAATAGTCTGCATAAAGTTCCAGAAAAGGTAATTTCAGCAGATTGGTAATAGATTCTTTTGTAAATAAATAAGTTGGCGAAGTGGCTCTGTTGTATAATAACCGGAAATAGATGGAGAACTGTTCCGCTTTCTCTTGGGATAGCGAATAGACGCAGTGGGTCTGGGTGTAGGTATGAAAACCGGTCGGAAAACGTTTTGATACTTCCATTGATCACGTCATAAAAAAGGACATTTGAAAAAGTACAATAGTCGATGGTGAAAGTCGGGCTGGATTTTATAAATGAAACCAGGAATCCCGGCATGAAAATAAGAATGTCGTTTGCGCAAATAACATATTTCCGGAGGCCAACCTGGATCTCGGCATTTCCTTCGGTACATATACCCAAAACTCCTGCCGGCATATAAGAGGGGTATTTGCTGAAAGGCACTGTGTGCGCATCCATATAAATACTGAAATCTTGGTCGGACAGTCCTTCTTTGGTATCCTGTGGTTTTGGGTTATTATATAACATACTTTGTATCAAATCTAGCTTCACAAAATTAGAATTTAATGATACATTCCACCGGGAGTAGTGGACATAAGGGAAAATAAAACGGAAAAAAACTACGTGTATTTGATTTTTTTAATATACTGATAGGAAAACAATTTGAGCTTTCCGTAAGTTGTAGGAGAACACGGAAAATTATTCTTTTTTACAGAAAGAAGGGTGAATTCAAAAAGACCGTTTGATTGGTTTTTGAATTCACCCTTTATGAATGGATCGGAGTTATTTTTGCGCCAGTAATTTGGCTATGGCACGGTCGGGTTTCCCGGTTTCTGTCAGGGGAAGTTTGAATACCGGAACAAAAACGTTTGGGACGCCAGTAGGGAGGTAATTGATGTGTGCAGGTCTGTTCTATGTCGTCGGGCAGTTGTCCTTCGGCAAGCAGTACAATGATTTCTCCGAATTTTTCGTCGGGGGCGGAGGTGATTAGGAAAGGAACGGACAGGTGTTCTTTCAATTGCGGCCTCTACTTGTTCTATCTGCACTTTTACTCCTCCTGTATTGATCGTGTTGTCTTTTCTGCCTAGAATGCGGAATTGGTTCTGTCCGTTTATCTCGGCTATGTCATTGGTAACCAGTTCTTTTTTCGCAAATTTCGGGAGCGTATATCACCAAGGTGTTTTCTTTACTCAGACGGATCTGTATGCTCTCGAAAGGGGTGTACCAGTCTGAAGCTTCAGGACCGTTCAGTCTGCGTAGGGCAATGTGTGACAAGGTTTCGGTCATGCGTAGGTAGACCATACGGCATGGGGGAAATCTTTTAACGCAGCGTTCAGTTGGGAGTCGATAGGACCGCCTCCGATAATGAGGTGTCTGATTTGTTGCAATATCGCTTTCTCTTCGGGAACTTGCAGTGAGTTATAGACTTGCATGGGGATCATGGCGGCAAAGACGGGTGCTTTTGTCAGGTCTTTTAAAGGATGTCCGGAGGGGGTGACAGGCAGCAAGTCCAGTCCCGCTACCAAGGCACGTATTACCACCATTTTTCCGGCAATGTATTGCAAGGGCATACAAAGCAGGGCGGAATCTTCTTTTTGCAGTCCGAGGAAGGAACAGGTGAGGCAGGCGCTTTCCATCATGCGTTCTTTTTCTACATACAGTTCCTTGGGTTTGCCGGTGGAGCCTGAAGTATGTACCGGCAGGGTGTCTGCCGGGTCAAACCATTCGGAAAGAAAGGAGAAAAGTTCCTGCCGGAAACTTCGGTTGTCGGCAGGGATATTCATTCTTACCATTTCAATTTCCCAGTTGGAGTAGGGGATGCTTTCTATCAGAATGGTCTGTTTGTTTCTATTGGTGCAGAATTTTGTCATTGTTTCAGCCAGTTTAGTAAGTCGGGTTCTTGTTCTTCGAGGTGGAACCAAAGGCAGTCCCCTTCGATGTGAAGCGGATAGTCTATATTGTCGGTAAACAGCAAGCCGGTACCTAGTCCTTGGGGGAGGGCGGGCTGCAAGGTGGCACACCATTGTGCGATGGCATTCAGTCCGATATTGGACTCCAGAGCGGAAGTGACCCATGAGCCGATGCCTCTTTCAGCCGCCAGTTCCATCCATTCTTCGGAGCCGCTGATTCCTCCGTGCAGAGAAGGTTTCAGGATAATGTACTGAGGACGGATGGTTTCCAGCAATTCTATTTTCCGGTCGCGCCGGTTGATGCCTATCAGCTCTTCATCCAGTGCAATGGGAAAGGGGGTGGCGGCACAGAGCCGGGCCATTTCATTCCATTGCCCCGCACGGATGGGCTGTTCGATGGAATGGAGCTGGAATTCGGAAAGACGATGTAACTTTCGAGGCAGTCGGCAGGAGAGAAAGCGCCGTTGGCATCTACACGCAGTTCGATTTGGGCTGGGGTGAAATGCCGGCGGATGTGCGCCAGCAGCTCCAGTTCCTTTTCAAAGTCGATGGCGCCTATTTTGAGTTTGATGCAGCGGAAGCCTTGCTGCATCTTTTCCCCGATGCGCCGGTACATCTCGTCAAAGTTTCCCATCCAGATGAGTCCGTTGATGGGGATGCCCTCTTTGCCTTTGCTGAACGGGGTGTGCCAGAATTGCAGGCTGCGTGCCCGGAAATGCAGCAGGGCGGTTTCCATACCGAACAGGATGGACGGATAGGGAAGCAAGGCTTCCCGGTCTATTTCCCCGTTCTTTTCCAAGTTCTTGCAGGCAGTGGCCAACACCTCGTCGTATGAGGGGATATCGTCACAACTCAGGGCAGGGAGAGGGGCACATTCACCCACGCCATAGTGGCGGCTGCCGGTGTCGGTGAGGAGGATGTACCATACATCCCGGGTGGTATATACTCCTCTGGAAGTACCTGCCGGTTGCTTGAAGTGTAATTGTTTTTTTATAATTCGGGTTTGGAACATTTTTTTTTATGTGTAGTTAGTTTGGTATATTTATCCCTGACAATCTCAAAGGCGCGTTGGACCCATGTGTATATGCTCGTGTCGGGAATATCACCATCAAAATTAAGTTGAAGCCAATGTTTCAGACTTTGGTTGATGGGATTGCCGACTGAAACATGTCTCTCTTTTTATATACTCAATTTCG
>ENA-OQAR01000593-OQAR01000593.1-human-gut-metagenome-genome-assembly--contig:-NODE-593-length-10825-cov-1.835483_pt1 | contig 10825 bp, 15 predicted proteins | sample MGYA00242738_ERZ504533 | MGnify/ENA primary metagenome ERZ504533 (study PRJEB26092, sample SAMD00036276) | human gut metagenome | host: Homo sapiens | study: EMG produced TPA metagenomics assembly of... | reverse complement strand
TGGAGAACTTTTTTGCTGCCAGTGGGAAAGTTGTAAAAAGTGCCGGATGGAAAGATGTGTATGAAAATACGGACGACACTGAAGAGGATGAGGATACTGCTGACGATGCACAGAAATTGAAAGATCAGAAGCTTCCACAGATGAAGAAAGGTGAGAGACTGCATATAGAGAATGTATCCATGAATACAGGCAGGACAAAGCCACCTGCAAGATTCACAGAAGCAACGCTTCTTGCAGCAATGGAGAATCCGGTGCGCTATATGGAGAGTCATGATACAAAGGCAGCGAAAACTCTCGGTGAGACAGGTGGTCTGGGGACTGTTGCCACAAGGGCCGATATTATTGAGAAATTGTTTAACAGCTTTCTGATGGAGAAAAAAGGCAATGAAATCCAATCTGACCTCCAAGGCAAAGCAGCTTCTGGAACTGGTACCCGAGGAACTGCGCAAGCCGGAACTGACCGCAGACTGGGAGATGAAGCTTGGAAATATTGCAAAAGGTAAAATGAAACAGGAAACCTTCCTGAAAGAAATCAGAAACTATACCTGTGACATTGTAGATGAGATCAAAACCGGACAGGGAACCTTCAGGCATGATAATCTTACAAACAAAATCTGCCCGAACTGCGGAAAGAAGCTTCTGGCAGTGAATGGAAAGAATGCAAAAATGCTTGTATGTCAGGACAGAGAGTGCGGTTATAAAGAAACCCTGTCCAGAACTACCAATGCCCGTTGTCCCAAGTGTCATAAACGTATGGAAATGTATGTGAAAGGTAAGGAAGAGACATTTATCTGTGCCTGCGGCTATAAAGAAAAGCTCTCTGCTTTTCAGGCGAGAAGAGCCAAAGAGGGAGCAGGAGTCAATAAGCGTGAGGTTCAAAAATATATGAGACAGCAGCAGAAAGAAGCCAAGGAGCCGGTGAATAATGCATTTGCACAGGCACTGGCAGGATTAAAACTGGAATAACTATATCACTCTCTTGTCTGCGAATCCGCATCTATGCGATGGGTATAGTTATTTACGAAACGATGTACCAGGTAAAATAAAAAGAAGGGAAGATAATATTATGGCAGTACAGGATGATCATATGATAAGAAATATCAGGACGTAGGAAGACTGATCGCGAAGCTTCTGCTTCATGAGCAGCAGCCCAATTACAAACTTCCGGAGAAGGAAGCAGATTACACAGAGGCAGACCGGCTTTTTGCTACAATTATGAAACTGGCAGAAGAAGGCAAGATCAATGAAGCAGAAAACGAATTATATATGGGTATGGTAGAAGATGATGTAGACTATCTGGAACTGGCACTGACCTTTTATCTGTATCTGAATGATATGGATGGAGATTTCCTGGATGATAACGGATATTCAAGGGAGGAAGTTTTGGAAGGTATGAAAGATCTTGCTTCAGACTGGGGTGTACAGGATTAGAGGCTTTTTGAGAGAAAGGAAAAAGCATAGCATATGCGCAGAGAACAGACACTGGAAGAGATTTCGGATGGTAAATTATATGATTCTAATGATATGGTAAAGGCAGACTGCCATGACTGTGAGGCTGCTGTGACTGTTGTCAGGGAATGGGAGATTCTGTGCTCCTGGATCCATATGATGTATACAGATTGTCGGCAGGATTACAGAAATCAGCAGAGCAGCTTTTACAGGAATATCTGGAACTGGGAGTGACAGATGGAAATATCCTTCCGCATCTTCGGATGACAGGAGTGAAGGAACAGTGTATATTCCTTAACAGTGAAGGACGCTGTCACATCCACTCTATTCGGCCGGGATTCTGCAGATTATTCCCGCTGGGAAGATTCTACGAGAATGGCAGTTTTAAATATATTCTTCAGATTCACGAATGTCCTAAAACAAACCGCAGTAAGATCAAGGTAAAGAAGTGGGTGGACACACGGATCTGAAAAAATATGAGAAATTTGTAAATGACTGGCATTATTTTCTGCTGGATGTGCAGGAAGTACTGTACAATGCTGAGGATCCAGATCTGATCAGAAATCTGAACCTCTTTGTGGTGAACAGATTCTATCTCAAACCATATGATCAAAATCAGGATTTCTACATACAGTTTTATGAGAGACTGAAAGAAGGAAAAGAATTGCTGGCATTGGCGTAGGAGAGACATATGAGTTATCAGAACGAATGGCTTCTTTTTGAGGCAGAAGATGAGTTTGATGAAATTAAGCACAGAGAACCGACAGAGGAATTATTGTTCTATCGTGCAGTTGCAAGTGGAGATATAAAAACTGTTAAGAAGAATTGTGAACGGCAGAGATTTACAGAGTGTGATGGTGTGGGAGTACTGTCAAAGAATGCGGTCACAAATATGAAATATCATTTTGTTATCACTACCGCAATGATAACCAGACTCTGTAAACAAAATGGAATGGAGATGGAACAGGCATTTCGCTTGAGTGATTTTTATATTCAAAAGCTGGATGGCATTCATACAGTAGAAGAGGTTCAGAGCCTTCATGATGAGATGGTGATGGATTATACTGAAAAAAATGCGCAGATATTTCAGAGACAACACTTATTCTAAAACATATCAAACGCAAGTAAAAGAATACATTTATTCTCATATCAAAAGAACGAATTACAATAGAAGATCTTGCAGATTCACTTGGAGTATCTGCGAGCTATCTCTCCAGATTATTTAAAAAAAGAAACAGGAATATCGGTCAGTGCCTATATCCGCAGACAGAAGATAGAAATGGCGAAAAATCTTTTGCAGTACAGTGATTATCCGATCATTGAGATTGCAAACCGTCTTTCCTTTTCTTCCCAGAGCCATTTCATCCAGCAGTTTAGGGAAGTTACGGGAATGACACCGGGCAAATACAGGGATGAACATTATATGATACACTGGGATATAGAAAAAGAACTTTGTGTCGCATCAGAGTCGGAACTGAAAAAAGAACAGGATTAATCAAAATATTAAGATAAGTAAAACAGGCGGCTAGCTTACAGGGAATATAAATTTTCTGTAAGTCGGCCGCTTATTTTCATCTGGTAATATCGGGAGATTAAAGAGTTAATATGACTTCGTTCTTATCCTGAAGAAGTTTTTCAGGAATATAATTATCTGCTAATTTCTGTCCGTTAAGAACCAGACTGCAGCAGCCAGATTCTTTTTCGTTTGGATTTTCTACAGAGATATGAAGCTGTTTTCCACGGAAAAACTTTCTCAATCTCAAAGTGTTTCCAGCTTTTTTGGCACAGAAGGAGACAGTCGAAGTCCTTCAAGATCAGGGCGAAGCCCGAGGATACCTTCCACACATCCTACCATTACAGTAGAAGCAGTTCCTGTCAGCCAGTGAACATGAGAGCGTCCAAAGTGTTTGCTTGCTTTTCCCTCTGTGAACTGACCATAGCAGTATGGCTCAAGACGACGGATTTCGGCACAGTCATTCTGCGCAGCAGGAGAATTTTCCATAAAATAGGTAAAAGCACGTTCTCCATGACCGCGGAGTGCTTCAGCAAGAATCAGCCAGCCCTGGGATTGGGAGAAAATACCGGAGTTTTCTTTGGTACCCTGATTATAGATAACTGCCAGTGCACCATCGAAAGCATGTGCATGGTAAGGAGGATCCATAAGGATTGCGCCATATTCCGTATTCAGACGTTCATATACATTATTTAGTGCTGCGTCTCCCTGTTCCGGGGTAGCAAGACCACTGATAACTGCCCAGCTCTGAGGATTCAGCCACATATTTGCTTCAGGAGCAGCAGCTTCACCGATTCTTTCTCCTGATTCTGTATAACCACGTACGAAGCGGTCGTTATCCCAGCACAGTTCCTGAACTTTTTCGCCAAATGCTTTCTGAGTTTCTTCAAGATACTGTACATATTCTGTATCTTTTTTTATATTCGGCAAAGATTTCTAGGAGTTGTCATTGCATAATAGAACTGTAAAGCAACAAAAGAGATTCTCCGTTTGCACCCAGACGGAGACAGTCATTCCAGTCTGCATAAAGTCCGGCGGCATTCCGTGAGGTCCAAGGTGATCAAGGGAGAAGGCAACTGCACGTTTCAGATGCTCGTATACAGTAGCTTCTTCTTTGTTGGCAAAAGGAATCACTTCATCAAGAAAAGCAGTGTTTCCGGTTTCTGAAATATATTTATATACAGTTGGGAAAAGCCATAATGCATCATCTGCACGGTAAGCCGGATGGCCGGTTTCCTGTACATAAGAAGCATCATCCGGAGTATCTTCTTTTCCAGGTGTGTGAGTAAACTTGACAAGAGGGAGTCCGCCACCGTTATTTACCTGCGCAGACAGCATGAAACGAATCTTTTCCAGTGCCATTTCCGGTGCCAGATGGATGATTCCCTGAATATCCTGTACAGTATCTCTGTATCCGTATCCATTTCTGAGTCCACAGTAAATGAAGGAAGCTGCACGGGACCAGATGAAAGTCATAAAACAGTTGTATGCGTTCCAGGTATTAATCATAGTATCAAATTCCGGACTTGGAGTGCTGACTTTAAGATTATCAAGCTTACTGTTCCAGTCAGCTTTTAATGCTTCCAGTTCTTCTGCTACAGTTGGAGCCGGATTTTCGTAACATCTGATTACTTCAGCAGCTTCAGATGACGGTTTCATTCCAAGAAGAAAAGCAATTGTTCTGGTTTCACCTGCTTTAAGAGTTATTTTGCAGGAGAGAGCACCACAGGAGTTTTCATTATAGCTTGTCTTATCACCAAGATCACCACAGACAATACCTTCAGGGTTTCCATATCCATGGTAACTTCCGAGAAATTCATTTTTGTCCCCACAGTAAGAAGAAACCTCAGCACCTGCAAGTCCAAAGAAACGTTCTGTCACATTTTTCTCATCTACATTCTCATTTTCAGGAATTGCATCAAGATTTCCATGAATCTGCTGAGTAATTCTGTTTCCTTCGAACAGTGTACGAGAAATAAAAAGAGAGTACTGTAAATTAACCTGATCCTGTTCGTAATTGCTGTGGTTGGTAAACTCTGCATATCCGCTGAGAGTCAGGTTCCTTTCGTGATCAGAATGATTGGTCACAGATAATGCCCATACTTCATAACTTTTTCCAAGAGGAACATAGTAAAGGGCTTCTGAGTGAATATCGCTGTAGTCGGCAGAAATTTTTTGTATAACCGATTCCGTGACGGCATTCGCTCTTATACTGAGCCAGATCTTTGCCTGCAGGCTGCCAGGATGCAGACCAGAAGTCTGATGATCTGTCATCGCGAATGTAAATGTAACGTCCCGGCTGGTCAAAGTTATTAAAAACATAGCGCAGGATACGTCCGTTTGCACCGGATTTTGCAAAACTGTAGCCCCCTGCATTATTGGAAATGATTGCACCGTACTCCGGGGAACCCAGATAGTTTACCCATGGTGCAGGTGTTGCCGGATTAGTAATCACGTATTCTCGGTTTTCATTGTCAAAATATCCGTATTTCATATAGTAAATCCTTTCTGTTAGAACAATATTTATAACTGCGCCTGTCGACTGCTTTTATGGAGGCTGAGCAGCTATTGTTTTCAGGCAAGTGTCACTGTAATTTCATGAAGATCAGAAGAGAGGTTGTTAATAAATTCTCTGGAGATCATAATATGGGAATCTTCTACGATTTCTATTGCTGTTTTGTCGCAGTCCGCAGCGGCGATATGATAAGAACCATAATCTTTTCTGTCTGTGTTTCGGTAGGTAACATGGAACTGTTTTCCTGCAAAAGTAACAGAGACAGAAGCAGTTCCTGCTTCATCGAACTGTTCTGCCAGAAGTTTTGGATGAACCAGAAGGTTTCCGAAAACTCCACGGACACCAAAGACCTCTGTGATCATGGTAAAAAGATACCAGCTTGCAGCACCTGTCAGATAATGATACATGCCACGTCCGTCTGAACGGAAATATTCAGGAATTCCCGGGTAAATATGGCTGGTATCAAAGTCGAGAGCTGTATCAGACAGAGAACGCAATGCTTTCCAGCCTTCTTTTGCAAAGCCTCTCTGATATAAGGCATTTGCATACATAACTGCCATATGAGAGAAAACAGCACCGTTTTCTTTTTCGCCATAAGCGAAACCGAACATACGTCCCATATCAAACTTCAGTTCCTGAAAATCTGTGTTCAGGCGGTAACCGCCAATTTCTTTTCTGTAAAGATAATGATCTGCGCTTTTTACGATTTTCCTGATCTGCGCATCAGTGGCAACATTTCCCATAATAGAGAAAACCTGGCCTGTGAGCATCATACGCACCTGTTCATGGTGGAAACCTTCCACTGCCTCTCCATGATTATCGTAATAGCTGTTATACCATCCTTCTTCGCTGTCTTTGCCATCAATCCATTCCTGTGAACGGATATGATCTGTCAGCCAGTTGGATTTCTGGATCAGGTTGGCAGCAAGTGTGGAGAGAGAGAAGTTTTTTCTTTCTGCCGCTTAGGTTATGCCTGCAACTTTTGGCATATTCAGTAAGAATCTTTTTCTTTTCAGATACACTGTCAAACATATCTGTCTGGTCGTTCAGCAGGATTTCAATTTCCTCTGACAGCGGGATACTGGTTTCGCCTGCAGATTCCATAAGGCGTAATATGGAAGCAAGAGTATGGAGATTGCCCGCATAAGCACAGGTAAAGGCAACACTTTCACCATTTTCTGCTGCCATATCCAGGGCATCGTTCCAGTCAGCTCCGCGGAGACGGTAAATATTATGAACACCTACATCATAAAAAGCGGCAAGCTGCTGGATCAGAATGTGCTCCAGAACACTTCCGGTATATACCTGACCGTCTTCGGTGCGCTGTTTATTTCCATATGCGTCATTCCAGAGAGTATCAATTTCTGTGCCGCGCATGGTTTGTGCATCTTTAAAATAAGGAACCTGTTTCTTAAGGATCTCTATATCTCCGGTCTGATTAATATAAAGACTGGTCGTGATTAGCGGCCAGAGTGCATGATCCATCCATACACGTGCGATTCCGTTTCTGTCAGCGATAAAATTGCCGTCACCGTCTCCGATAATAGTAGCATTTGTACCATCAATACGTACGCCGCCATAATTCTTTTCAATCATGGCACCTACATTCTGAGGATTCATCAGCAGAAGAGAAAGACAATCCTGCCACAGATCACGCCATCCGCGTCCACCACGTCCGTAATCATGATGAGAGGAAAGAACAGCCAAATAAACGGCGCAGGAATGGCTGGAAACTTACCCATTTCATATAACTGTCAAAGTCAGGATCCTGTGTGTGGAAGTCAACGTTTACCTGTTTTTTCCAGTAATTCTGGTTTCTTCCAGTGCATTTTTTACTTTATCGGAAGTATTGTTATTTTTCAAAAAATATTTTCAATTTCTTCTTTACTGTCGGCAATCACTGATAAATAAAATAAGTCTGTTTTTTCACCGGGAGCCAGTGTGAAAGATGAGAAACAGAAAGCACCCATTGCTTCCTTTCCTGCTGCCAGACTGTGTGCGGGAACTCCTTTTATATCCTTCATATACTGTGCGTGGATGTGTATAGGTACCACCTTCTCCGATAAAATCTTCTACAGTCGGATAATAGGAAATCGGATTTTCTCCCTTTCCGGAACAGCCATTTACATAATAGATTTTATGATTTGGCTGATGTCCCCGCTCGTCAAATGACATGGTGGGGCAGACGTGATTCCATGTTCTGTTGTCTCGATACGATGGAGCATGGAAGTGACATTTCGATGATCACGAATGTTATCCGCACTTCTTCCGTAAACAGGAATTGCACCATATGCAGTAAATTTCTGTACAGTATCTGTCTGGTTTTCAACCGTCACATACATAATCTCCACATTATCACTTTTGGGGATAAAAGAAGTAACTGTGGAGATGAGCCCAAGTTCTCTGGAAGTCCTTTTCAAAGTCTGCCACATGAATCCGGCGGTTAGTTCACTGTCTTCCTGCCTGTCAGTAAAACGGTCGGCTTCCTGCTGAGCAGAGGAACCTGTTACTGAATAAGGAATGTGTCCTTCTTTTACGATCCAGAAATTTCTGGAAGAACGATTGTTATGAAGATTTTCGGAACTGACCGGTTCCAGCAGGAAGGTATCCTGATCAATTTTGCTGTCACCTCCAAGCACTGGTGTGACGGAACTTTTCAGACCTGCTTCTGATGCAAGAGGAAAATAAAGATAACTGGTATTTTCCGGTCTGTTCACACAAAAGCTTCCATGATTATCAATAAACTTAATATGTTTCAACATTTTTCTCCTTCCATAAATATTGTATGGAAATTATATCGGAAATGAGATCTTTCGGAAATAAGAAACATGAAGTAAGTATCAGAATCATGACATAAAATAACACAATTTCAGAAAAATATATGAGCAGGTAATGAATCAGATTGCGAATATTCATCTGGCTGATCTATAGAAAAATGGTACTTTTTTATACAAAAATTTCTAAAAAACGCATAATTTCTTGTCAAACTAAATAATTTTTTTCTAAAATAGAAAAGACCTAGTCCTTATTTTGTAGGAACTGTATTGAAAATTTAATAAATGAAACATTGTGAGGAGACAGTTATGACTTTATTTGACGAAGTTACGTTTAGGCATCCCGTTTTGCGAATCAATAATCGTGATCACAACATTGAGTTTATAAAAAATTAGGTTTTAAACTAGTTAACGAAGAAAATGCGATTGCTGAGTTTTCAACCAAACAAAAAAAAGCTAGTTTTGTTATTGAGGAATCACCATCGCCCTATACACATGCTGTTGAGGGAACAAAAAAACTTAATAAGATTGTTGTTAAAATTCCGATGCCGATGAAGTGACAGCTATCTTAGGAAATAGTGTTGCTGTTGAGCGTCCCTTTAAAAGGTAAAAATGGATATGCCTTTGAAACGTTATCACCAGAAGGTGACCTTTTTCTTTTACATTCTGAAGATGATATTCAAACAATTAACTGAAATCGATAGTGTCAATTTCCCTAAAAATGATGAGTTAAAAGAAGTTTCTGATTTTAGCTTCGAAAGTATGACACTTAACGTGGCTGATGAAGCAGCTGCGCGTGCCTTTTTACGATGATGTTTTTGAAGGACAATTTCCGCTTGATATCCAATTTGTGCAAGCACAAGGTGCAGATTTAGCTGTTGACCCACTTGAAACTTGGGATGTGGAAATTTTAGAATGTCAAGTTCCTGACAATTATGATTTGAAAGCCTTGGCTAGCTTTTTTAGAAGATAAAGGGGCAAACTGTTTTATTTGGATAAAAAAGCGAGTGTCTTAGTACTTTCTGACCCTAGTAATATTGAAATTTGGTTTATCAAATGATAGATTTGCTAGAAATTATTAATAATCAAATCAATCGTAATATTTTATCATGGAGCTAGTTTAGCTCTTTTTTAAAGATGGTCAATGGTCAGAACATTATATTGGTACGATTGACGGTGTCACTCCTATAAAATCTGGTTTGATTTACGATTTGGCATCCGTTTCCAAGGTAGTTGGCGTTGGAACAGTTATCACTTCTCTTTTATATCAAGGAAGATTAGAGTTGGATGCGCCTTTGGTGCGGTATTATCCTGATTTTCACGAGTCATCTGTAACCTTACGACAACTTTTTAAACACATAGTAGTGGGGATAAATCCTTTTATCCCTAATCGTGATAATCTGAATGCAGCTGAGTTGAAAGAAGCCATTAATCACATTGCTGTGGAGGGAAGGAAAGTTTTTCTTTACACAGACATCAATTTTCTTTTGCTTGGCTTTATGCTGGAAGAGATTTATGGCAAGTCACTTGATGTGATTTTTAAAGATGAAGTCTTTCAGCCTTTTGGCATGACAAATACTGGTTTGGTCCAGTAAAAAGGCGGTGCCTACGGTTGCTGGCATCGGTGATGGAGTTGTTCATGATCCAAAAGCCAAGTTCTTGGCATTCATTCTGGTTCAGCAGGGTTATTTTCAACCTGCAGGATTTAGAAAAGTTTTGTCAGCATTATCTAACAGATGATTTTACGAGTGATATTTGGCAAAATTTCAGTCAAGCGAATAAAGAACGTTCGCTTGCATGGAATAAGAGGGCGATTGGCTTGACCATACTGGTTACACAGGCACTTATGTGACAATCAATCGTAAGGAGCAAAAGGCTGCTATTTTTCTGACTAATCGTACATATGCTTATGATGATAGACCTCTGTGGATTGAGGAACGTCAGAGAATTTCACAATGGATTCAGCAGAATTATTAAAAAACAGAAATTTCTTTGAAAACGCTTTGTTTTTATCAACCTTTTAAGTCCGAAAGTGTTATAATGAGGGTGATAAAGGAAAAGGAGGAACAAGATTATGGCAAATGTGCTGACTGTTGTTTTTGATATTGAAAGTGAAGCTTACCAAGCTTTTTCAGAACTAAAATCATTTAAGCAGGATAATGATACGCAAATTGCACAGATCGCATTGGTGAAAAATGAAGATGGTAAAATCACTATCAAAGATTCTATCGACTTTGACGATGCTAGCCGTGATTATGCGACTGTTGGCGGTATTATCGGCGGTCTGTTGGGAATTTTGAGCGGTCCTATCGGTGTTATTATTGGTTACGGTATAGGCAGTCTTGCTGGTGCAGCAAGTGGAAGCATGACTGATGCAAGTGACAATAGCTTGATTGAAGAAGTGACGACAAAATTGCTTGATGGTGAGGTTGCTGTTATTGCTTTGGTTCATGAAGAAGATGAAAGTATTTTAAACCATGTCTTTGCTCCTTATAAAACGAATATTATGCGTTGGGATGCCCTTGCTCTCGCACGTGAAGTTGAACTTGCAGGACAAGTCCAAGATGAATTGTA
>ENA-OQAR01000592-OQAR01000592.1-human-gut-metagenome-genome-assembly--contig:-NODE-592-length-10834-cov-1.844961_pt1 | contig 10834 bp, 12 predicted proteins | sample MGYA00242738_ERZ504533 | MGnify/ENA primary metagenome ERZ504533 (study PRJEB26092, sample SAMD00036276) | human gut metagenome | host: Homo sapiens | study: EMG produced TPA metagenomics assembly of... | reverse complement strand
GGGATTCGGATTCAGGTTCAATAATAAGTATCCCACTTTTCACAGACGGTAAATGCTACGTCTAATTTGCACAGACACATTCTACAAAATATACTAAATTATCGGAATATATATCGCAAACAAGCTACATGTTTGTGGAATGATACAATCATTATTTTGTTTACCATTAAAACCGAATCTGTTTTATCCCAAGCTAGACCTTTTTGGGGGAACTTCGGCATTTTTACCGGACAGCTATAAAATCAAACAAGATATTCCTATACCAAGAATCTGCAAATCCTGCTACAAGATTCCGAAAAAACTTGCTACAAGAAATTGCGACATCTTGCGACAAGTTTTCAAAGTCTTTCCACCTTCTTTTTGATATGCGTATCCATCTTTTGAAGAGAAATACCCCTCTCTTGAAGAATGCCCCCCAAAAAATCCTTCAGAAGTTTCAGCCTCTCCGCAAAACGTCCTGTTCATCGGCATTCCGGCTGACAGATTGATGCACCGAGATCCTTCAACCGCGTAGTTCTTTCTTTCAGCCGTAGTCAATAAATGTATAAAGGTAAATCCGAATACCGATAGAAAACCAACCAATACGACATCGCTTACCCTGTCACGCTGAAAGATCTTTTTCGGCTGAAGGATTTTATCGTGTATATCCTTCAGCCGAAAAGCCGATGAACAGGACGTTTGCGGAGAAGCTGAAACTTCTGAAAGAAAAACAAGGTATTTTGCCATGTTATGCAATACGAGTAGAAAAGCATCAAAAACATCCTGTTGTTTTTGAAAAAGCTCCTGTTCTTTTTTAAAAAGCTCTTGATCTTTTTAAAAAACGTCCTTGTCTTTGATATGGAATTTCCGGTGTAATCGTACAGTTATAACATTAATACAAAATCCCATCAAAAACACCGGTCCGATTCTCATAAGTAATAAGTAAAAACAGTATTCAATATGGAGACAAAAATCATATTTTTCCCTCACTTATGCCTGTAACGCCTCTGTTCCTAAAAAACACATCAGACATAGCGCATCAGTCATCCCCCCAACGGGACAGCCGAGAAACTCTTATATTCCCTGGTCTGCCCCATCACAACCACAGGATTCTCAAAGGTTTCATATATGCTCAATACTGAAGAACTGATCCTGTCAATCTGCCAGTAGCAGTAATCCAGAAGAAGATATCTGTTATTGGGAGTGATAAAATCATACCGGAAATAATGTACATGCTCTTCCACTTCCTCGCTATCACATGTCGTCCGTGATTTACAGGAAGCCTTACCATTCAGCCCGAACTCATAATGTTCACAGACTTCCGCATCCCTGCCATCCTCAGTACGTATCTGAAATGTTCTCTCCCATGCATAACCGGTCAGATTGGTAACAATGGTATTGCTATCCTCCCCGTAATGTTCATCAATACAACCTGCAAGAAACAGTACGCATATAACTGTCGAGCCCAATAATCCAATTAATGTTTTTTCTCATAGTCCGTCACTTTTTTTATTTTATTGTCATCTGTAATGGAGTACAATCCTTATATTGGTCCCATCACCTGCACCTTGCTCCTTCCGCTTCCGGTCTTCACCACCTGCACCTGCGCAGGGATACGTTCCATCATCTCCGCCACATGGGAAATCACCCCTATCTTACGCCCTTGCATCTGCAACCGCTCCAAAGCATCCATCGCAATGCGCAGAGTGTCCATATCCAGCGATCCGAAACCTTCGTCAATAAACAACGATTCCACATTCATCCGGTTGGAGGACAAGGAAGACAAGCCCAATGCCAAGGCGAGAGATACCAAGAAAGATTCCCCGCCCGAAAGGGAATGGACACTACGCACCTCACCCATCATATCAAGATCCACAATCTGCAAGGCCAGCGTATCAGGGATGCGTTGCAGTTCGTAACGGGGGGCAAGGTCTTGCAAATGCCTGTTGGCATAAAGCAAAAGGACATCAAGCGTATAACCTTGGGCTATTTCCTTAAACTTGGCGCCAGTCTGGGAACCGAACAGTTCGTTCAGTTTCGCCCAATTCTCGTAGATAGAGTTTTTTTCCTCCAACTCTTTCTCGATGCCAGCTATGCGTTCCTTACCTTTTATATGGTTCTGTATCGTCACCTCTATTTGGGCCAACGTCCGGTTTCCATTTCTTTGGCAGCAGTGCAGGCAGTCAATGTTTCAATCAGCGACTCCTTGTTTTCCGTGGTATCCGGTTTCAGAGGAGCTTGCTGATGCTCCTCCCTTTTCTGCCTTCGCTCCGCAAGGACCGCCTGAAGAGTGGTTTCCTTCTCTTTCAGTGTGCCCAACGCTTGTTTCTCAGCCAGTATCCAGCTTTTGTCTTTGGAAAGCAATTGTTCCAACTCGGCATACGTTTCCTTTTGAAGAGTGAGCCACTCGTTTATTTTCAGTTCGTCTTGTTGCAAGACAGCAGTCAGACGGACTAATTCCTTTTCCAACTGTGCGGTCTGTCCTTTGTAAGATTCCGCCTGCACAGTTAAAGAATGATGCAAGTTCATGGCTTTTTCCAGTTGTTGTTCCAGTTCCTTTTGCCGTCTTGCATGGGTTGCAACCACTGTTTCGGTGGATTCACCATTCAGCAGGGAAGACCGCAGACGAGCACGTTCGTTCAATTCTGCCTGCTGTCTTTCTTCTTTTTGTTTCTTTTCTTCGTACAAACCAATGGCATTGGCTTCTTCTTTTTTCAAACTATCTCTTTGGGCTGATTTTGAGGTAAGAGCCTCTTTTATTTCGGTCTGCTCTTGCAAACGGGCATTCCATTGCCTGCCGAATTGCTGGACATAATGTTTCAATGTGCCCTGCTCCAACAAATCTTTCCAATTGGGGATAATGGATACGTATGTTTCTACTTTTTTCAGCGTATCATCAACTTGCGCCACATAATTTTCAATCAATGCGGAAAGACGGGCCATCTCCAGTTGGCGGGCATTCAGCGTGTTTTTCAGTTGTTCCGTTTCTTTAGCAACCTGTTCTTTGGCACGGTTCAGTTCTTCTTCCTGCAAGGATTGGACATTGATCTGTTCCCTCATCGGATGATGGAAACTCCCGCAGACCGGGCATGGCTTTCCTTCCTCCAACTGCTCACGAAGCAACAGCACCTCTGCCGGCAACAGTCGGTTCAGACGCTCGGCTTCCTGTTGTACCGATTTCAACCGCTGTTCCTCCGCTTCACTCGCTTTCTTTACTTTATCCAGCAGTTGACGGTTCGATACGCTTTGCGCCCTTGCCATTTCCAGATTGGTAAGCAAGCTGGTAATCAGTTCAACGGCAGGAATCAATTGGGAATAAGCGGTATATCGTTCAAACCAGGTTTGCAAGGCGGTTTGCTTCTCCATCAACAAACTTATATCCTTCTCTGTCTTACAAACGGATTGACACAGATTATCTTTAGCCTGCAATGCCAAAGCCGCTTCTTTCTGACTTTCCGCTAATTGCTTTCTATTTTCCACCAACTGCACATCCAATGCTCTGGCTTTATCCAATTGCGGTTCTTGCTGTGACAAATAGGCCTTAAATTCCGCCAGTTCTTTCTGAGCGGCTTCCCAGTGCACGTTCGCGGAAGTCTGTAAAGCCGCATTCTGCCGGATGGCAACCTCTATTTCGCCTAACCGGGAACGACCGGCATCTATCTGCTTCCGGGCGTTACGCTGTTCCATATACACATCGCGGATATCCTGAACCTGCTCTATACGGGCCAACAGTTCATAACGTGGACGGGCGGCTTCTATTTCTTTTCTGATGCCGGAAAGTGATTCTTCCGCCTGTATGCATCCTGTATTCAAGCGTCCTTCTTCTTCCAGCCATTTCAACTTGCCGGACAACGCCTCCTCTTTCTTCTTCGAAACGGACAAGCGGACTTGTAATTCTTCCTTTTCAGCCGAAAGTTGCTGTAATTGCTCATCTGTCAGCAACTCAATGCCTTTGATACGTTCCTGCAATAATTTATATTCACTTTCCGCCCGCTTGGTGCGTTCATAAATAGAAGCAGAGATACGCGAGTAAATTTCCGTTCCGGTCAGTTTTTCCAAGATTTCGGCTTTTATCAGGCTGACGAGCCTTCAGGAAGGTAGCAAAATCTCCTTGAGCCAGCAACACAGAGCGGTTGAACTGTTCGAAAGAGAGTCCGATCAGTTCACTGATGCGGGATAATAATTCGGTCTTTGTTCCTTGCTGTTCCACTCCGGAGGTAAGGTTGGTCAACGTCATTTCCACTTTTTGCAAGGAACCGCTAACCTTCCCACGCGAACGTCGCACCGTCCAGCGTGAACGGAACACCTCTCCTGTCAAAGCGACGAAATCCACTTCCGAGTACCCCTCGGCAGTACCCCGGCGAAGGATGGAACGGCTATCGTTCTGTGCAATTCCTCTGTCGGCAACATCCATGACAGAGACGTTATTCTCTTTCGCCTTGTTCATACGTGGTGTACAGTCAAACAAAGCCAGACACAAAGCATCCAGCAAGGTTGACTTTCCGGCTCCGGTACTGCCTGTAATGGCGAATATACCTGCCGAGCACAAAGGTTCGACGGTAAAGTCTATCATAAATTCACCTTCCAATGAAGCCAGATTCTTTCCTCTTATCGCTACTATTTTCATACTCCTGCCTCCTTGATTACACTTTCCAGCAATTGTTTCATGGTATCGGGCATCTCCGTCCCTCCATATTTCCGTTTAAAGACATCCAGTGCCATATCCAGCGGACGGATGGTTTGCAACTCCTCGTAGGAAGTGGCGACAATGCCGCTTGCCTTTTTTTGTGGAAGCATAGCGGCGATGCGTGCCAGGCGGACCGCTTTTCCTTTCAACGCTTCCTCTATCTTATACTTATAAGAAGGTTCCGGCTCGGTCATCAAAATCTTTATTTCCAGATAGGGCGACCGCAACGTGACATCCCCATCGGGCAAAATCGCCGATGGCTTGCAGCACTTCTTCCAGCGGACGGGCCTGGACGGGGAATACTCATCACGCCGGCTAACGGTTCAAATGCCAATCTCTCTATGCCGGTACCCTCAGCACTTATCGTTATCATGACCACTCCCGAAGCATTGTTCCTCTCAGCAAAAGACATGGGCATAGGAGTTCCGGAATAACGCACATTCTCCCGATGGGACACACGCTGGGAGCGATGCAGATGCCCCAATGCAGTATAGGCGATAGCCTCATCAAAAGCATCGGGGGATACACATTCCAAGCCTCCGATAACGGTACGTTCCGAACGGTCGTCCTCCGAGATTTCCGAGCCGGTGGCTTGCAGATGTCCCATGGCGATAACGGGAAGTCCTTTCTCCTTCACTTCATTGAAAAGCTGCTCATAAAGCAGTTGGACTCCTTTTGAGTAATTTTCAGCCGAAGGATAATCGCCCTGACGCAGATAGGGAACGGCAAGGCAATAGGCGGTCACTTCCCCTTCTGTGTAAAGGGGGACAATGAGGTGTTGCAAGTCTATATCACCTTCCGCATTGCGGCGCACGACACCGCGAACGGTGACATTCATATTCTCCAACAGGGGATTGGGAGCCTCCAGACGGGCTGCCGAGTCATGATTTCCGGCAATGATGATAATTTGCACAGAAGGGTTCTCGGACGTAACTTCTCTTAGAAAACGATAATACATTCGTTGTGATTCCGCCGAAGGGTTCGGGCTGTCGAATACATCACCTGCTATCAACAATACATCTATTTCATGCTGTCTTATCTGCTGTTTCAGCCATTCTAGAAAATGGAGATGCTCTTCCCGCCGGTCGTATTCATAAAAAAGTCTGGCCCAGATGCCAGTCTGCTGTATGGAGAATTTTCATTAGCTGTTCGGTTTGTTTCCTGCAAAAATAGGAAAACTAAATGAAAAAAGGTATTTTCTTTTAGGTACAACCTCTAAATGAAAACTATTTTTCATGCAGAAAACAAGCAGACATGCCACCTTTTCGCTATCTTTGCCATACGAGATAAATAATAAGAAGAAAGGAGAACGTCATGAGTACAATCACATTGGAATCAATACAAAACGAACTGATTCGGGAAATCCTGGACATCAAGAATGTAAAGGTGTTGGAGTCTGTAAGGAAGACTCTTGTTCATGCTAAAAAGGAAATGGAATCTATTTCTACCATGGTGGCAGAGGATGAAGAACCCTACATGACCAAAAAGTGAAATAATGGACGGGCTGTCCGAGGCTTGCAAAGACATCAAACTGATGCGTGAAGGAAAGCTGAAAGGCCGTCCCATAGAAGAATTGCTCAATGAACTATAAAATCAAAGTTTATCACCACTTCGAAAAAGAAGTTAAGAAACTTTCCAAGCGATATAAATCATTGAAGCAAGACTTGACAATTTTAGCCGCAGAACTCATGCAGAACCCTGACATGGGTACTGATTTAGGCAATGGCCTACACAAAGTACGCATGAGTATAGCATCAAAAGGAAAAGGGAAAAGAGGCGGAGCAAGAGTGATCACTCTCATCGCCACTCTATCCAAAGAAGAAAAAAGAGATTGGCTTACATTTCATTTATGATAAATCAGAGCGTGAGAATATCACTGAATAAAGAAGTTACAAGCGGTACTTGAAAGACAACGGAATTAATCTGAAAAAACAAACGGTCATGCCAACTGAGGCATGCGTTTGTATATCTATCATCATTCAGCCACCAGCCGCACCTCATAAATATGCGGAGTCACTTTCTCATTTCCTTTACCGATCTTTATCTCCAGTTGCTCATTGGATTGCATAGATGCAGGTACATCAAATATCCCCCACCGATACATCCGAAGCCGGTTTACCAGCCAATCGTCCTACTTCCTGCCCGTTTATCCATACTTTTGCATCCTTACGAATCTCGGAACGGAACCGGATACGCACTTTATTGACCTGCTTTCCGTTCGTCTTCATACGATAACTGAACCAACCGGCCGCCTCACGCCAGTGAACCCCTTCATCATCCCCCGTACGGGAATTCTCCATCCGGATGAAATGGTCGCTTTCCGGTTGTTGTTCCCCACAAATCACTTTATCGGCGGTCATACCATCCAATGCGGCACGCTCCTTTTCCTCTTTTACCAACTGTTCCTGCCTTGCCTGCAACTCCTGTACGGACAGCACAGGCCAATAGACCATATACCGGCACTCGTATAAACGGAAAAACGGTTCCACAGTCATACCCTCATAGCGTTCGGGATAAACTCCGGACAATGTAAATGTCAACGGCTTACCTTCCACTTTTTTCAGATGAGAAAGAAGATTGTTCTTATCCCCCACAATGACAGGCATCGTTTGTAAAGGCAGGCGCGGTCCGGCAGCAATGTGTCCGCCACGACTGTCATCGGCAAACATGCATCCTGATTTTGCTTGCCCAACCGGGCGGCCAGCACAATCGGTCCGTATAAGATGGAATAGTTGGCAGAACCATCCGGCAGTGCAATGGCACGCAAATGCATCGGCAGTTCCAGCCTTACTTTGTCACCTTTTGACCAAGTACGGTTCAGGCTAACATATCCCTCTTTGACCGTTACGTTCTGCCGTTTACCATTAACAGACAAGCGTAATGCTTCCGGCTTCGTCCATTCGGGAATACGGAAAAGAGGGTAAATTCTTTCTTTCCCTTTTCCGGAGAAATAAACAAGAGTACTCCCCTCCTCATCGGGAAAAAGCCGTCTGTTGCTCAATTTGGGTATCTCCCCAGCGCAAGGTAGACGGAATGAAAAGATTGACATACAGATTATTATCCTTGTGTCCATAAATCATTTCACCATAACGGGCATGATTTTCCATCCCCGATCCCACACAACACCAGAAACTGGTCTGAGGTTGCGAGTAGACTCTATAATGACCGGCACGCATCGGGGTGAAATAAACAAAACCACCTTGTACAGGATCTTGTGTGGAAAGGATATGGTTATAAAGCGCCCGTTCGTAATAATCCATCAAATGAGCGTCCGCACTCGTTTCATACAACATTTTTGTAAGGCGGAGCATATTATAAGTGTTACAAGTTTCAGGCCCCTGTTCACTGGTGAGCATACTGCTGAAATCATCAGCCGGATGAAAATGCTCACGCACACTGTTACCTCCGATGGTGATACTGTGATGGTCTACTACTGTTTCCCAAAAATAACGGGCAGCCTCACTCCAGTCCCGATTGCCTTCCAAATCGGCAATACGTTTGAAACCTATCACTTTCGGTATTTGGGTATTGGCGTGCATGCCGGTCAATTTATCCTCTTGTTTCAATAAAGGCTGCAACACAGTCTGATGAGAGAACTGATGAGCTAGTTTCAAGTAACGTTTGTCGCCGGTGATAGCGGCTACATCGGCGAATGTTTCATTCAGTCCTCCATGTTCGCTGCGCAACATATCCTGTATCTGTTCATCGCTCAGTTTAGATATCAGACGAATCATCCAGTCAGTGAGTTTCACCAACATTTCTTTTGCTTCTTTACTACCTGTCTGAAGAGTTGCATCACGAGGCCGGCATACATTTTATGAATATTGTAAAGAGGAACCCAACGATCGTTCAGTCCGAAACCGGAGGCACGAATGTTCCCTTCTTCTATTTCTTTCCACATTTTGCGCCCGTTTGGAACTCCGCACAAATAACCGTCACCGGCGGCATCCTGACAACGTTTTCAGTTCACTTATCATATATCTAAACGAACCTTGATCTCCTGATTGCCTGTAGCGGCATACATATAGGAAAGGGCCGACAAATAATGTCCGCCAATATGTCCGTCCAGTCCTGTATTTTCCCAATTAGTATAATTTTCGGCTTTAGGGAACAGACCAGCCTCCTTCAAATAAGGAGCTAACAAACGGTCGGGGTCTATTCCCAGCAGATAACGGATATCCATATCCTCTGCATGTTTGAAAGGGCTGGCGGTGAGCCGCACATCCCTAACCGGAAAACTTTCTACTTTTGTGGGCAACTGAGCATGCAAAGCTACTGAAGCTATGGCAAAAGCGGAAGTGGACAAAATGATTTTAAGTAAATTCATAATTAGGGGTTTATTTCAAAGTCTTATTTCCTTGCAAAATTAATGGAATAAATGAAACAATCTTTTACTCCTTAAAAAATCCTATTGAACAACCTATGATTAAACAAAGAGCATCCGATGGAACTATTTTGTGAAAATCCAAAGTAAATTCCACCGGATGAAATAACCTGATTATTTAGAATATCCCGGATTCTGTTTCAGATTGCTATTGGTCAACAATACTTTATTTGGAATAGGATACAGATTTTTGGTTTCATCACTCTTATCATGAGAGAACCAAGCTTTCGTGGTGAAGATTCCAAAACGAATCATATCCTGACGGCGGCGTCCTTCCTGACAAAAACTCCCAACCTAACTCATCAAGGAAAACGACCATATTTAATATCCGCTCCACCATCATGTTCTGCCTTATAACTATCTCTTCGGCCATAATCATATACACTTCCTCCCATAATTCTGCATCTGTAACTTGCGCTTTTTCAGGCTCATTCTTAAAGGCACGTTCACGTACCTGAGTCACCAAAAGCACCTGCTCCCGATTTGCCCAAACGCATCAATGACTCCGCTTTCATCATCAATACATCCGCATAACGTAACAACGGCCAGTCATTACTCAAGCGGTTTGTTATACCGGTGGCATATTCAAACTTACCCCAACGGAAACCATCATCCACATCCGACTGGTCAATAGAAGGGACATCTACCGTATAAATCAATGGCTTTCCATCAATACTACGCTTCAAGATTTCACCGGAATAGGTATATTGCTGGCCTTGAATATAGTTAGCCTCCAAACGTGCGTCATCCTTATCAAAAGAATTAATAAACTGAGGCACTGCACACACACCACCCCAAGGACGTGCAGTCAACTGATAAAGTTCCTGGTTTTCAGGTGCTAAAGTGTACATGTGGAAATCAAAATCATTCCATCCCGTCACATAAATTTCATCAAACGGCAATGCAAAGATTATTTCTTTGGAATTCTCATTATGCGTTACAAAAACATCCTTCTGATTATTTTCCAATGCATATTCTCCGGACTTCTCGGCATAATTAATCACGATATCACACTCGTCGATACATTTCTGCCACTGAGCAGTACCCGACCAGACTTCAGCATTCAAATATATTTTAGCCAGCAATGCATGGGCCGCCCACTTATTGAAACGTCCATAATAATAACCTCTCGGCGTTTTCGGACAACAAATCCATATTCTCTGTTATTTCTTTCACAATAAAGTCAAAGACCTCTTTGCGAGTAGACTGTTGCGGTAATGAAGTATCTTTAAAGTCTGTCACAATGGGCACATTACCATACAAATCAATCAAAATATAATAATAGGAAGCCCTCAGTACTTTCAATTCGGCAATCAACTTTTCTTTCGTTTCTCCATCCACACTGATCACACCTTCTTCTATCTGAGATAAAATACGGTTACAGGTATTCACACCATTGTACGTGCGTTCCCATCCTTGAAGTACACCGTCATCCTCGGTAGTCCAAGTATGCTGATGCCATCTTTTATAGATATAACCGTCTACCCATCCAATACCATCGCGAGCGGGAAGAACATCCTGATCCGCACATAATTCCTGTGCACGAACCACTCCGTTCCATTGCAATAACGTTTCGCGCCAAGGTATATAAGCGGCATTTACCAGATAACTGACATCTTCCTCCGTTTTCGGCACGTAATCCTCAGACACTACCTGCCCATAACTCTATGCAGTAAATCAGTACAAGCTGTATTTCCCAACAATGCGGCTGTCATCAGTCCCATTGTCCATAATTTTATATTTGTTTTCATCTTCAATTCCTTTTTAGTTCATTAAAATTTCAC
>ENA-OQAR01000591-OQAR01000591.1-human-gut-metagenome-genome-assembly--contig:-NODE-591-length-10838-cov-1.898609_pt1 | contig 10838 bp, 20 predicted proteins | sample MGYA00242738_ERZ504533 | MGnify/ENA primary metagenome ERZ504533 (study PRJEB26092, sample SAMD00036276) | human gut metagenome | host: Homo sapiens | study: EMG produced TPA metagenomics assembly of... | reverse complement strand
TTTTTCAGAAGGTTATGGCCGGGTAGCAGACGCAGAAAGAGAATTTCGATATAATTTTTGTTCCGTTTGTTGAAATCAGGCGTTTTTTGGGTCTACAGGAAACAATTAGGGATGTTTGCACTTTTTTACAAATATTTTTCGGAAATGTGCTGGGATTTATGCCATATGGGTTTGTTCTTCCGGTGATAAACCGAAGAATGCGAAATGGCTTTTTTATTATATTATCCGGTTTTTCCATCAGTCTGACGGTGGAGGTGATCCAGCTGATCACCAGGGCCGGATGTTTTGATGTGGATGATATGATACTGAATACTCTGGGCGCGGCACTGGGATATGGAATTTACGCAGTCTGCGACAAAATTAGGAGAAAACATTAATGGCAAGAAGATATCGATATGCATTTGCAAAAAAGAAGAGAGCTGCGAAAGGAAAGTGGTCCGTAGGACTGGCAGCAGCTTCCCTCGTGCTGTTTATTGTGGCAGTTGTGCTTGCACTTTTTCTTGACGGAAAGCTCGGGGGCCTGATTGGCGGAACCGGGCTTTTTGCGATGCTGCTGTCAGCATACGGCTTTGCACTGGGCCTTTCCAGCTTTTCAGAGGAAAACCGGAAACACCGGACAAGTATGATCGGATCGATCTTAAACGGTGTGATTCTGGTAATCTGGCTGGGACTTTTTTTATCAGGAGTATAAAGAATGGAAGAAAAAGAACGATTAAAAAACAGCTTGATTTTATCCTGGAAGTGGATAAAGTCAAAAAATATTTCCGTCAGACATATCTTGCAGACGGAAACAGGAAAGAAAATGATGCGGAACATTCCTGGCACCTGGCATTAATGGCAGTGCTTCTGAAGGAGTATTCCAATGAAGAAGTGGATCTGTCAAAGGTGATTCCTATGGTACTGGCACATGATCTTGTGGAGATCGATGCGGGAGATACCTATGCATATGATGAGAAAAGGCGCAGCTACCAAAGGACGCCAGAGAGCGAAAAAGCAGCGGATCGGATTTACGGACTGCTGCCGGAAGATCAGGGACAGTGGCTGAAAGCACTTTGGGAAGAATTTGAGGCTTATGAGACTCCGGAAGCAAAATTTTGCCCATGTACTGGATAACTGCCAGCCTCTTTTTCTGAATGATGCTTCCAACGGAAGAAGCTGGGAAGAACATCAGGTAAAGAAAAAGTCAGATCTATAAGAGAAACCGGAAAACAGGAGAAGGATCTGAAGTGATCTGGGAATATATGAAAGAACTGATCGACAAACATATTGCCATGGGGCATGTGATCGATGATGAAAAAGATGGGAGATGAAGTTTTGGACGAATGCATGAGAGAACGTTACGGACTTGCAAAAGAGCGGATCCGTGAGATCAGAACGGAAGAAACGGTGAAAGAACCGTTTGGAGATTTTTCAGAAAGATGGCACAGTTTCTTTCCATGACAGCAGATGTGATGGATGAGGAGTCTGTGGAACTTACCCTGGAGGAACTGAAGGAGCGAAATCATCACTTTTTATCAGGATATCCTCCCGGAAAACTATGAAAGCAGTTATGGAAATCCGGCTTATGCAGTAAATAAGCTGGGAGATTATGGAAAAAGCTTTCAGTTTTTCTGTATGCAGAAACTTGCCGGGGACAGTGGCTTATGCACATAGAAAAAGGCTGTGGGGATATGACCTATCCATGGAACTGTTTTCTGGAAGTATATTCTGCATTTTTGTGAGGAAGAGCTTCCGGAGGCTGCAACCGTAGAGGGAATCCTTCGTTCCTATGTGAATGATTACTGCCAGGATATGATGGAACAGAGAATTCGGGAAGGGGTAGATCCGGAACTTGACTTTGCAACAGATATCATCCTGAATTCTGATCTTTCTGATTTGAGATATCTGTATCGCTATGGTGAGTTTGTTTCTGAGAATGAGACAGGAGTGGCAGAGTTTCTGAATTCTCTTTCCCAGGAAGAGATCGATAAGATGGCTTCCACTTATACAGAAGGCTATCGGATCGGATTTATCACCGGACGAAAAGATATCACAAAGAAGAAAACTGTAAATATCCGTTACAGCCTTGGATTTGAGCGTATGGTAAAGGCAGCGATCCTTCAGTTTGAAAAAATGGGACTGAAACCGGTGATATATCGTCATGCAACTCATGCAGTAAATAAAAAGAGGCACAGTACGTGTGGGCTATACCGGCGGCGTTGCCAATCCGTAGTACGATTACGATCATCGTCAGGACAGTGCACTGTCCTGGACGGAGATTTTGTGCAGCGAAAACTTCGTGCCATGCAGACTTCTTATGAGAAGTACAGAGAACTGGCAGGAGGTACATGGAGGCCCGGCCTGCATTGACACGTTTGGAGAAAATCCGTTCTCTCCGGTAAGCAAACCGGAAGCTTACGCATTAAGTGAGGCACAGCAGAAACTGCAAACAGAGCTTGACAATGAATCCGGACAGATCGTAAACCGTTACATTAAAGGTGATGAGAGAAGTTTTACCATTATTGCCTATCCGGTTCCTGAGATCGGTGGAAATTATGAGGAAATTTTCCGTGAGATCGTAAAGATCAATACTCTGGATTATCATCTTTATCAGGAGATCCAGCAGACGATCATCAATACTCTGGACACCTGTGAGTGGGTGGAGGTCAAAGGCCGTGGAGATAATGAGACGGATCTTCTGATCCATCTTCATGAGCTGACAGATCCGAAGAAACAGACGAATTTTGAGAACTGTGTGGCAGATGTGAACATTCCGGTAGGAGAAGTTTTTACCTCCCCGCAGCTTGCAGGAACCGGTGGGATCCTTCATGTGAAAAAAGTTTATCTGAACGGGTTGCAGTTCCGTGATCTGAAACTGGTATTTGACTGTGGTCAGGTGATCGATTATACCTGCTCCAATTTTAAAACAGAAGAAGAAAACCGGAAATATATCGAGGATAACATCCTCCATCATCATCCAAAGATCCCGATGGGCGAATTTGCCATCGGTACAAACACCACAGCTTATGTGGCTGCATTGAAATACGGAATTGCGGATAAGCTTCCGATCCTGATCGCAGAGAAAATGGGACCGCATTTCGCAGTAGGTGATACCTGCTACAGCTGGGCAGAAGATACACCGGTATACAATCCGGACGGAAAGGAGATCATTGCCAGGGATAATGAGATTTCCGAGATGCGTAAAGATGATGTAAGCCTTGCTTATTATGGATGCCACACGGATATCACCATCCTTATGATGAGCTTGGAAGTATCCGGGTGATCGATGATGAGGGAGAAATGATCTCCATTATCGAAAATGGAAGGTTTGTTCTTCCTGGAACCGAGGAATTAAACCGTCCTTTTGAGAATCTTCCATTAAATATTAATATAAGTTAATTAGTAAATTTACAGTTTTTCCGATCGTATTGACAGAAAGTGAGAATATACGTAGAATAACCATAACAATAGTCAAACAACTACAGGTAAACATTCAGTTTGGTGTACCACGAAAGGAGAACACAATGGCAAAAGTAGGAATTGTAATGGGTAGTGATTCAGATATGCCGGTTATGAGCAAAGCAGCAGATATCCTGGAGAAACTGGGGATTGATTATGAAATGAAGATCATTTCCGCACACAGAGAACCGGATGTATTTTTCGAGTATGCAAAGACAGCAGAAGAAAAAGGCTTCAAAGTAATCATCGCAGGCGCAGGAATGGCAGCTCATCTTCCGGGAATGTGCGCGGCGATCTTTCCAATGCCGGTGATCGGTATCCCGATGCATACAACATCTCTGGGAGGAAGAGATTCCCTTTACTCTATCGTACAGATGCCAAGCGGCATCCCGGTTGCCACAGTAGCGATCAACGGCGGTGCCAATGCGGGGCTTCTTGCAGCCAAGATCCTTGCAACTTCTGACGCAGAGCTTCTTTCCAGACTGAAAGCGTATAGCCAGGATCTGAAAGAACAGGTTGAAAAGAAAGATGCAAGACTCCAGGAAGTTGGATACAAGAACTACTAAAATTTTTTACCATAAAAATAAAAGAGTGTTGTCATAAGGAGGACATTATGGATTACAAGACTTCAGGCGTAGATATTGAGGCAGGATACAAATCAGTAGAGCTGATGAAAAAACACATTGCCAAGACAATGAGACCGGAGGTACTTGGAGGAATCGGTGGATTCTCAGGTGCATTTTCCATGGAGAAATTCAAAGATATGGAAGAGCCTACTCTGGTTTCCGGAACAGATGGATGCGGAACCAAGGTTAAGGTAGCCATGGTTATGGACAAGCATGATACCATCGGAATTGATGCCGTGGCCATGTGCGTGAATGATATTGCATGTGCAGGCGGCGAACCGCTGTTTTTCCTGGACTACATTGCCTGCGGTAAAAACTATCCGGAGAAGATCGCTGAGATCGTAAAAGGTGTTGCAGAAGGCTGTGTACAGTCCGAGGCAGCGCTGATCGGTGGTGAGACAGCAGAACATCCAGGGCTCATGCCTGAAGATGAGTATGACCTTGCCGGATTTGCCGTAGGAATTGTTGACAAAAAGGACCTTCTTACTGGCGAAAGCTCTGAAACCTGGCGATGTTCTGATTGGCATGGCTTCAACAGGTGTTCACAGCAACGGATTTTCTCTTGTACGTAAAGTATTCGTACATGAACAAAAGAATCCCTGGATACATTATTACTGATGAACTTGGAACAACTCTGGGAGAGGCACTGATCGCACCGACCAGAATCTATGTAAAAGCACTGAAGAGCATCCGTGAGGCCGGAGTGAAGATCCATGCATGCAGCCATATCACAGGCGGTGGATTTTATGAGAATATTCCGCGTATGCTGAAAGAGGGAACCAGAGCTGTTGTCAAGAAAGACAGCTATCCGGTACTTCCGATCTTTAAGCTCCTTGCAGAAAAAGGAAATATTGATGAGCATATGATGTACAATACATATAATATGGGCCTTGGAATGATCCTGGCAGTAGATCCGGCAGATGTTGACAAAACAATGGAAGCTATCCGCAAGACCGGTGACAAACCATATGTGGTTGGAAGCATCGAAGCAGGAGAAAAGGGAGTGACCTTATGTTAAAGATCGGTGTTCTTGTTTCCGGCGGAGGAACGAACCTTCAGGCGATCATGGATGCCATTGATGCGGGAGAGATCACAAATGCAAAAGTGGATATTGTGATCAGCAACAATGCTTCCGCTTATGCGCTGGAAAGAGCCAGAAAACATGATGTAGAAGCGATGTGCATTGCACCGAAAGACTATCCGGACCGGGAGGCTTTTCATAAAGCACTGCTTCCAAACTTCAGGAGAGGGGAGTAGACCTGATCGTTCTTGCAGGTTATCTGGTTGCGATCCCGCCGATGATGGTGGAAGCATATCCGAACAAGATCATCAATATCCATCCATCCCTGATCCCGTCTTTCTGTGGAAAAAGTTTTTATGGACTGAAAGTTCATGACGCAGTTCTTGCAAGAGGAGTAAAAAGTGACGGGTGCTACCGTTCATTTCGTAGATGCGGGTACAGATACAGGCCCGATCATTCTTCAGAAAAGCAGTGAAGGTAAAAAGACGGAGACACATCCAAGGAGCTTCAGAGACGTGTAATGGAAAAAGCAGAATGGAAGACCTTCCGGAGGCCATCAATCTTATCGCCAATGACAAGATTACAGTGACAGATGGAATTGTTTCTTTAAAGTAATCACAAAAACAGATGAAACAAAAGGAGTAGACAGATGAAAGTATTGATCGTAGGAAGCGGCGGAAGAGAACATGCAATTGCATGGAGTGTTGCAAAAAGCCCGAAAAGTTGACAAGATTTAACTGTGCACCGGGAAATGCGGGAATTGCAGAGTATGCGGAATGTGTAGATATCGGAGCAATGGAATTCGAGAAACTGGCAGCTTTTGCCAGAGAAAAAGAGATCGATCTTACCATCGTGGGAATGGATGATCCTCTTGTTGGCGGAATTGTAGACGTATTTGAAGCAGAAGGGCTGCGCGTATTCGGACCGCGCAAAAAACGCTGCTATTCTGGAAGGTTCCAAGGCTTTTTCCAAGGATCTTATGAAGAAATACGATATTCCTACTGCAGCTTATGAGAATTTTGATGATCCGGAAAAAGCTCTGGAATATTTAAGAACGGAAGCAAAATTCCCGATCGTTCTGAAAGCAGATGGCCTTGCACTTGGAAAAGGTGTTCTGATCTGCCAGGATCTTGCAGAGGCAGAAGCTGGCGTAAAAGAGATCATGGAAGACAAAAATTCGGAAATGCCGGAAATACCATGGTAATTGAAGATTTATGACTGGCCGTGAGGTTTCCGTACTTTCTTTTGTAGATGGAAAGACGATCCGTACCATGACATCCGCGCAGGATCACAAGCGTGCGAAGGATGGGGATCAGGGACTGAATACAGGCGGAATGGGAACATTTTCTCCAAGTCCGTTCTATACTCCGGAAGTAGATGAATTCTGTAAGAAATATATTTATCAGAAGACTGTAGATGCTATGGCGTCCGAGGGACGTCCGTTTAAGGGAATTATCTTCTTCGGACTGATGCTTACCGCAGATGGCCCGAAGGTACTGGAATATAATGCAAGATTTGGTGATCCGGAAGCACAGGTTGTTCTTCCACGTATGGAGAATGATATCATTGAGGTGATGGAAGCCTGCGTAGACGGAAAACTGGATCAGATTGATCTGAAAATTCGAGGATAACGCAGCAGTATGCGTCGTTCTTGCAAGCGATGGATATCCGGTAAAAATATGAAAAAGGGAATTCCGATCCAGGGCTTTGAAAACTTCAAGGATAAAAGACGGATACTACTGTTTCCATGCCGGAACCAAAATTAAAAGATGGCCAGATTGTCACAAACGGTGGCCGTGTCCTTGGCATCACTGCCAAAGGAAAAACACTGAAAGAAGCAAGAAAGAATGCATACGCTGCCACTGAATGGATCATGATTTTTCAAACAAGTATATGCGCCACGATATCGGAAAAGCGATCGACGAGGCGTAAGTTCGTCAATTTTCACAGGCACAGCTTGACGAAAACAGGGGTTTCATTGTACAATAGTAACAACTATGAAACACAGTGAGTAGTTACACATAATAATAAAGCTGGATGCTGACAGGACACAACAGGAAGTAACCATTTTCTTTGATGAGGTGTCGCATCCAAGTGATGAGGCAGAGAGGACAGAAAAATGGGGATCAGTGTAGAAGAAGCAATTCATGAACTCAGAAACAGGGAGGAAGTATTTGTTGCGTATTCACAGGCAACCAAACTTCCGTATGTGACCTGCGATGAGGAAACATTTAATGACCAGGCAAGGATTTTTGCTACCGAAGAAGAAATCAAAGAATATGGAAAACAGCTCCTGGAGGATAAGATCCTTCTTATGGGTATGAAATATGAAAAAAGATTATCCGAGACTGTATGGTACGCTGTATGCGATCGGAGTAAATAGTGTACTCTGGATCGACGGAGAGAATCAGACCGAAGTTGAACTTGAGAGGATTGCGACTCAGAGAGATATGAGCCAGATCGATCCTTCCAGAAGACCGCTTCTGAATCCTTCTCTGGAACTTTCAGGCATCTATTTTATGCAGGAGCTTCGTCGCCCGGTGAAAGCAGAAGAGCATAAGAATATCCGTGAGCTTGAGGAAGAACTTATTGCTAATCTGCGGAAAAGCAGAATTCCTGATCGCGATCAATGCAGAGCAGGAAGAAGACGGAAAGCTTCATATTCCATATCTGAAAAACAAAAGAAGGACAAGATCATGCAGCCTGTGCTTACAGACGTATGGAATTTGAGAAATTTGGAAGAGGGAAGAATCTCCGAGTTGCAAAAGTGACTATAGACAAACTTCCGAGCCTGATGATTCCACAGGCAAATGCATATGTAATAAATCCGCTGGGCATCAATCTGGTCCTGAATAAAGAGCAGATTGAGAAAATTGCAGGAATCAGTAAATAAAAACAAAAATTACAGCAGGCTGCCAGGATAAAACTGTGCAGCCTTTTGCTGTTGTAGAGGAGAGATTTACCCGATGGTGATAGAAATCGATTTTTAACAGTGATGAGGCGATCTATATGCAGATCACCAATCAGATTATAATGGGGATAGCTACATCAAGGCTTCATGAGGGGGATGCTCTGCCTTCTGTACGGCAGCTTGCAAGTATTGCGGGAATCAACATGCACACAGTAAACAAAAGCATATGCACTGCTCCGGCAGGAAGGGTTTGTAACCATCGACAGACGGAAGGGTGCAGTGATTTCCATTGATGCGGATAAAGTCAGAGCACTGGAAGAAATGAAACAGAATCTGACGGTGGCAATGGCATGGGGCTGTTGTAAGAATGTAACAAGAGAAGAAGTCCATCAGCTGGTGGATGAGATTTTTGACGAGTATGACACAGACAGATAGGAGGAGACATCATGCAGGAACGATATACAAAACAGGCAGAGAATGTTCTTGCTCTGGCAAAACAGGCAGCCAGCTCCTGTGGACATAGTTATATTGGCACGGAGCATCTGCTGGTCGGGCTTGTAGAAGAAAAAGAAGGAACTGCCGGAAGAGTGCTGGAAGAATTTGGAATCCAGGCGGATAAGACTATGGCGTTGATCGACGAGCTGATCGCACCGCCGGGAAATACATTAACTGCACAGCAGCCGGGATTCAGCCCAAGGACGAAAGAGTTTTGGAAAATGCCTATATAGAGGCGGAGGCCATGCATTTTGAAAAGGCAGGTACGGAGCATCTTCTGCTGTCCATGTTAAAGGAAACAGACTGTGTAGGTACAAGGCTGCTGTATACAATGGGAGCGAATATCCAGAAACTTTATGCTGCAGTTCTTACAGCTATGGGGATGGACAGTGATGCTATTGCAGAAGAATTTCAGGCAGTGAAAGCTTCCAGGGGAAGAAATGGCAGTGTCACACCGACTCTCGATCAGTACAGCCGTGATCTTACAGAGATGGCAGAAGAAGGTAAACTTGATCCGGTGGTAGGAAGGGATAAGGAAATTGCCAGACTGATCCAGATCTTAAGCAGAAGGACCAAGAATAATCCATGTCTGACGGGAGAGCCGGGAGTCGGTAAAACTGCTATTGTAGAAGGTCTTGCACAGCGGATCGTTACCGGAATGGTCCCGGATACTGTGAAGAATAAAAGAGTAGTGGTTCTGGATCTTTCCGGAATGGTAGCCGGAAGTAAATACAGAGGCGAGTTTGAGGAACGTATCCGTAATGTCATTGATGAGGTGAGAGAACAGCAGAATATCCTGCTTTTTATTGATGAGATCCATACGATCATCGGGGCAGGTGGAGCAGAGGGAGCTCTGGATGCGTCCAATATCCTGAAACCATCTCTTTCCAGGGGAGAGATCCAGCTGATCGGAGCGACGACTCTGGAGGAATATCGTAAATATATCGAAAAAGATGCTGCACTTGAACGGCGATTCCAACCGGTTATGGTGGAAGAGCCTGATGAAGAGGAAGCAATTGAAATCTTAAAAAGGCCTGCGCCCTTATTATAGAAACATCATGGGGTAGAAATTCAGGATGAAGCACTGGAGGCCGCAGTAAAAATGTCAGTCCGTTATATCAATGACCGGTTCCTTCCGGATAAAGCGATTGATATTATTGATGAAGCGGCATCCAAGGTTCAGCTTGCCGGATATCATCCGTCCCCGGAAGCAGAAGAACTGGAAAGAGAAATCCATGAGATCCTGAAAGAAAAAAGAACAGGCCGTTGTAAACGCGGACCTCGAAAGCGCCAGAAAGGCTCAGGCCAGACAGAACAGCGTAGAGGCTGAGCTTGAAAAACTCCGCAAAAAGGCTGAGCGTAAAAACAGGCGGAAATCTCCTGTAGTTGGAGAAGCGGCTGTTGCAGATATTGTATCTGACTGGACGAAAATCCCGGTGCAGCGTCTGACAGAAGGGGAATCCCGACGCCTGGCAAATCTTGAAAAAGTTCTGAAAAAGCGAGTGATCGGTCAGGATGAAGCGGTGTCAGCAGTTGCCCGGGCTGTGAAACGAGGCAGAGTTGGTCTGAAAGATCCGGCTAGACCAATTGGCTCTTTCCTGTTTCTGGGACCTACCGGGGTTGGAAAGACAGAACTTTCCAAAGCTTTGGCAGAAGCAGTGTTTGGAAGTGAACAGGCAATGATCCGTGTGGATATGTCTGAATACATGGAAAAACACAGTGTATCTAAAATGATTGGTTCTCCTCCAGGATATGTAGGATATGAAGAAGGCGGACAGCTCAGTGAAAAAGTCAGAAGAAATCCGTACAGTGTAATTCTTTTTGATGAGATCGAAAAGGCACACCCGGATGTATTTAATATTCTTTTACAGGTGCTTGATGATGGGCATATTACAGATGCCCATGGTCGGAAAGTGGATTTCAAACAGACGATCATTATTATGACGTCTAATGCCGGAGCACAGATGATCATGGAACCGAAACATCTTGGATTTATGTCCGGAGACACGGAAAAACAGAATTATGACAGGATGAAATCCGGAGTAATGGAAGAAGTACGAAGGATGTTCAAACCGGAATTTCTCAATCGAATCGATGAGATCATGGTATTCCATTCTCTTAATAAAGAAAATATCCGCAAGATTGTCACTATTCTTCTGAAAAACCTGGAAAAAAGATGTCAGGAACAATTGAATATCACATTGAAAGTCACAGGAGCGGCAAAAGAATCTTATCGCGGATGCCGGTTTTGACAGCAAATACGGCGCAAGACCGCTTCGCCGTGCAATTCAGACGAAGATTGAAGACGAGATGGCAACAGAGATTCTGGAAGGCCGGATCAAAGCCG
>ENA-OQAR01000590-OQAR01000590.1-human-gut-metagenome-genome-assembly--contig:-NODE-590-length-10851-cov-1.992447_pt1 | contig 10851 bp, 14 predicted proteins | sample MGYA00242738_ERZ504533 | MGnify/ENA primary metagenome ERZ504533 (study PRJEB26092, sample SAMD00036276) | human gut metagenome | host: Homo sapiens | study: EMG produced TPA metagenomics assembly of... | reverse complement strand
CAACGCGGCCAATCCCAGCAGTGCATAGTAATATCGTGCCGTACCGCTCGGTTTAAAATTCGTCAGCTGGATTTCCTTTGTATAGCCATTCGCCGAACCGATGCTGCCGGTCACTTGCCATTCATCAGAGCTTCGGGGTTGTGCTTCGCAATGTCCACCACCACATCGGTGTTGCGGTTGTACAGGTCCACGATGTTGCCCAGCACCGTCAGCGAAATATCCAAGCCGCTGCTCGACGCCATCACATCGGACGCGGACGATTGCGTCGACTGTGAGACGGAGAATCGCAATCTGCCGTCATCGATTCGCAGCATGCCTTGCGCGGTGCCGTCGGCCAGCAGCTGTTCCGCCTGCGCAATCGATTCCACCTTGGTCGTGTTGATGAGTCCCGTTCCATTCTTGCCATCGGCACTCACTTTCACGTGATTGTCCGATAATGCAGACGATTCGGATGAAATGCCTTCGATCAGCGTCTGCGCCCCATAGGACGTCTTCCACGCGTTGTCCTCGACCACGGCCACGTCAAGTGTGTGCAATTCGAAACTTTCCGCGATGTTGCCGAACATGCCGTTGAACATGGTGGCCAGGATGATGGGGAAGGCGAACAGCCAGAACAGTTGCGTTTTCTCCCGCAAATGCAGTTTGAGATTGATCAGTAACGTCTGCCACATGATGTCACATGCCTTTCGATTTGCCACAAGCCTTGCAAGCCAAGTCAGTCGCGTAACGCGGTGCCGGTCAGTTCCAGGAACACATCATTGAGCGTCGGCTGGCGACTGGAGAGATGCCCGATATTCGTGCCCTCGTGCTCCAACAGCTGCAGTACGTCGATGAGATTGTGATCGCCCTGGCGGCAGTTCACCGTCAGCTCATGGCCGTCATAGTCGGCGTTGGTCACGAACGGCAATGCGCGCAATCGCGCAAGCGTCGTATCGGCCGAATCTGAGCGCCCTCCCAGATCATCGGTTTCGATGCTGATGCGTTCGCCGGTGCTGATCATCGCCTTAAGTTCCTCCGCGGTGCCAAGAGCCAGATGCCGGCCATGATCCATGATGAGGATGCGGTCGCAGATCTGCTCGACCTCCTCCATGTAATGGCTGGTGTAGATCACCGTCGCGCCTTCGCGGTTAAGTCGTTGGATACCTCGAGAATCGCATTGCGGCTTTGTGGATCGACGGCCACGGTCGGCTCGTCGAAAAAGATCAGATCCGGCTTGTGGGCGATGCCGCAGGCGATATTAAGACGACGCAGCAGACCGCCGGACAGTTTCGCCGGACGATAGGTACGGTAATCGCGCAATCCTACGAAATCCAACGCCTCGTCCACGAGCATGCGACGTTTTTGCCTTGTCGGAAACATACAGCGAGCAGAAATAATCGATGTTCTCCTCAACGGTCAATTCGTTGAACACGGCCACGTTCTGCGGCACAATGCCGATACGCCGCTTCAACGCATAGCTGGTAGGGCTGATCGGCTCGCCGAACACGCGCACAGTGCCCTCATCGAACGTGAGCAACGCAAGTATGCAGTTGATCGCCGTGGTCTTGCCTGAGCCGTTAGGCCCCAGCAGGCCGAAGATTTCCCCCTGATGCACGTCGAGATCGAAATAGTCGAGCGCCAGCATGTCTCCGTAACGTTTCACCAGTTTCGAGACCTTGACCGCGCTGACCGCATCGGCAGCGTCATTCATGCGTCCACCCATGACGAGCTCCTTTCTCGTGCTCCATGCCTCTGATTCCATTGTCGTGCCGCCGGATGCCCCCGACATGGTGCGCGTAGTCACAATTGCCGGAATGATGTCACTTTCGAACATGACAAATGTCACCTTCGTTGATGCCGCCGGCTGTGCCATGCGCCATGTGCATTACTCTGGAAGCAAGCGAACCAATCAGACACGAATCGGCGGACGGGAGGCGGCATGAAGCGGTTGTTGTTCCAAGCCGTGTTCCTGGCCATGGGCATGATCATGGGCGTATACGCATCCGGAGATGTCGGCCTTGACCTGATGTGCGGCGCGCTTGTGGCGGTGTGTTGTGCCGCGGTGGGGGAATACGCGTCGGGTTCGTGGCTTGCGATGGCGTTGATTGTCATGCTTGACTGCGGCGCATGCCTGGTGCCGGCGTGGTATCTGATGCTTCCCATCGCAGCATTCAACGCGGCATCATCGTCCGCTGGTGTCGATGGCAGCCGCTTCTTGCAAGCGTTGGTGCCGCGATGGCTGTGGCTTCTTCCCATGACGATAGTGATTTTCCGTTCGATTGGCTCGCACGTTCCATCCGACTTGTCCATCATCATATTGATGGTGCTCCAAACGGTTCTGGGATTCGCTGCCGGCCTGCTTTGCACGCGCTGCGCGAACCTCGCCCGCGAAGTGCGGCGATTGCAGGATTCCCGCCGCGACCAGATTCGCCGCCTGCGCTCGCAGATCGCCGAAAACGACGAGGATCGTGCGTTGGCCGTACGCACGGCGACGCTTGCCGAACGCACACGCATCGCACGTGAGATCCATGACAATGTCGGCCACATGCTGACCCGAGCCATCATGCAGACCGAGGCGGCGCACGTGGTGGCCCAGGTTGCCGGACAGGAACAATCCGCCCAACGTTTCTGTGAAATTCATGACACGGTGAGCGAGGCTATGACTTTGGTGCGCAAAGCCGTGCATGATTTGAAAGACGAAGGTACGGATTTCGCTTCGCAGATTGAGACGGCCGCGCACAGCATGGACGCGCCGGCCCCTTGCGGGTGAGGCTGGTCAACGGCATCGATTCAGCGCCGGCGGCCGTGTCCCGCTGCTTCGCCACTGCGATTCGCGAGGCGTTGAACAATACGGTCAAACACAGTCAGGCAAGGAACGTTTCAATCACCCTGCGCGATTTCCCCGCATTGTGGCAGCTGTGCGTGCAGGATGATGGAACCGTGAGAAGATCGTCTGCTGAAGCCGTCGCCATGCAGTTCATTCGACCGAACGATTCCACAGGCATCGGCATTTCGGACATTGAGGAACGGGCTCGTGCGTTGGGAGGCTCCGCGATTTGCGGGCCGTATCACGAGGGTTGGCGCGTGTTCGTATCCATCCCCAAGCCGGCGAGTGGCTCGGAAACGACGCAACCGGAGAAAGGAGCGCATTAATGCGTGTCGCGATCGCAGACGATGATCCAATCGTCTGCTCGTCATTATCCACGATTCTCGAAGCCACCGGCACCGCCGATGTGGCATGGACCGCCAACACCGGCACGGATGCGGTGGCCCAATATGAGATGGATGCCCCCGATGTGTTGCTGGTCGACGTGCAGATGCCGGGAATGGACGGATTGCAAGCGTCGGAGGCGATTCTTGACGCGCATCCGAACGCGCGAATCCTTATCCTCACCACATTCGCCGACGAGTCATACATCGCCAAAGCGTTGGAAATAGGCACGAAAGGCTACTTGATCAAACAGGACGTTTCGTCCGTCATACCCGCGGTGCAAGCCGTCATGGCCGGACAAGTGGTCATGGGCGCCGAAGTGTTGAGCAAGCTGCGGGTCAGTCCGCAATCCACGACATCAGACGAATCCTCATCAGTCGATCGCGTTGTGTCGCATGATGATGCGCAGGCAGTTCAAGGATCTCGGAACCCCGATTCCAGCGGACCATCCGAACGTTTCGCCGGCCTTACCGAACGCGAATTGGACGTGCTGGAACTTGTGGCCGAGGGATTGGACAATCGTGAGATCGCGTCACGGCTGTTTCTCAGCGAAGGCACGGTCCGCAACCGCATCAGCGACATACTTGCCAAAACCAACATCTCCAATCGCACCAAACTCGCCGTCGAATGGCTGGCCTGGCATTGACCGGCTGAATCCGGTTGATTGAATCCGGCTGGTTGAGACTGGCCATCTGGTCGTTCGGCGTCCTCAGTGCTTGCGCAGACGATACGCCTTCCAAACGTCACTCAGTTTCTGGCCATTCGACGTGCGTTTCCACACGGTAAGACCCGCTGATGAGCCGCCAACGGCACGCGCCGCGGCAGTAGGCGTGGCATACTCCCTGCCGTCATCCATGCGCAGCTTGCCTTCGGAAGTGACGGTCGCTACCCAATGTTCGCCCTTGCGGGGACGCTCCCATACCAAGGTCTCTCCGGCGATAAGCAGCCCGGCTTCCAGCACTTGGGCAATGCTGACGCGTTTGGACGTGGGAGAGGAGGCCGTAGCTTTCACATTGAGCGTCTCCTCGTTCAACGTCGACAAATCCGTATCGTCGGCATCGTAACGAATATTCCAATGGTCGGCGATGAGCCGAACCATCTCATCCTGCCGGTATTGCAGCGTCTGTGGTGTGCATTCGGCGATATTGGCGAGTTCGGCTGTCAGCGGAAAACGTCTGGAGCTTGCCGACAACAGCATGCGGTCGCGCCGCTGCGCATACGTGGCGAGTGGCGCGACTTGGGTTTCGTTGGCCTGACTAAGCACCAAATTGCCGATGCGGTTTGCCCAATTGGTCACGCACCGACTCCGGCCAAGCGCGAAATCGGATTTCGCGCTGACCTGTTCGGGCATGATCGGCAACGCTTTGAGACTGCGCGGTCGGTGATGCGGTAGCCGGCCTTCTGCTCGTTGGCGCGGATGAGCAGAAGTTTCTTCATGGCGGGACTGGTCTGCAACTCGCCACGTAGATGCGCGAGTGCGGAACGTCGGTCCTCGTCGGTGATGAGGAATCCACGGATCTGTTGGAGGGTATGGCCTTTGTTGAGGTCTCGGATGGCGCTTGCGGCGCGTGTGCGTCGGGCGAGTGGGCTTTGCCGGTTGGAGGCTGTCGACGCCGGTGACGCGTTCGAGTGCGGCGAGAACGTCGTGGAGTCTGTCGATGTCGTGTAATTGGAGGCGTTCGTCGTGCGCGTTCGTGGTTTCGTTCCCGATATTTCCGGGTGTGGAGAACACTTGTGCGTTGGCGCTGCCGAGGTTGCGGATGGAGTTGACGAGCGCCCACATGGCCACGGGTTTCCAGTCGGTGGTCTGGTAGTCGGCGAGTGAGACGAGCATGGCCACGATGTCGTCTGGCAGGTTGGCGTCGGTCGGACGGTTGAGGATGAGCCACGCGTTGGCATAAGGGGCGAGCAGATCGTCGATGAAGGAGATGACGTTCTGTTTCTTCACGTATGGTTTGAGCACGTCTTTGCGGAATTCCTCAAGCAGCTGTGTGCAGACGGCCTTGTGCGAGACGATCAGGTGCAGGTCGGAGAAGAACTCTTCGAGCGTGTGCGAGTCATCGCCGAGCGGGTCCATGATGTCGTCCCATCGTGTGGCGTAGGCGTTACGCGCGGCGGGGGATATTTCCGCGATGGTTTTCGCTTTGAACACGTCGGATGCGGTCAGTGGCACGCCGCGCATGTTCATCACGTCGAAGATGCGGTGCGCGCCGGCGAGGTCGTCGGTGGTGACGATGACGAGGGTGACGCCGTTGACCAGGTATGAGGCGAATCGGCGGCGGTCTTTGGCGTCCATGGCGGCGAGCAGGTCGAATGTGCGGCGGGTGTTGACGGCGATGTTGCGTTGCGCGTGCGAGGCGATGTCGTTGTCCCTCAGATCGAACAGGCCTTCCAAATCGCCTTCCTGCACGTACATGCGGAAGAAGTCGGTGTCGCGTTCTCGCAGGGTGAGTCGTGGCTCGGCTTTGATGCCGCGGAGTTTGTCGCCTGGTTCCAAAATGAGGTCGTGAGGCTGTCGATGAGGTCGGGGTCGTCTTCCAGTTCGCGCAGCACGGAGACGATGATTGACAGGGAGATGAGGCGCTGTTGGCCGTCGATGACCTGGTATTGGGTGGGGCCGTCCTTGACGAGGATGAGCGAGCCGAGGAAGTAAGGCGTGTCCGGGTCGGCGCAGGCGTCCTGAAGGTCGTGACGAGCTGTTCGATGTTCTCCGCCTGCCACGTGTACGCGCGTGGAACGAAGGGATGGTGAGTTGGTAATCGGAAGTGAACACTTTGCCCAGGGGTTTTTCCGTCGCGCTGATCGCCATATCGACCGCCATCCCTCATTGATAACGTTTGCACCGCAGGTGCGGCATACTGTTTTCTAGTTTATGGGAGGGGGTGCACCGGCGTTTCATGGACGTAACGGAGTCTCCACTGCCGTAGAATCCTTCGCCTCATAATTGGTCCGGCAGATCCGCACGTTCAACCAAACGCGCCATCTGTACCCGGCCCATGCATAATCTGTCTCCCGCGGATGAGATGTGCGCCTTGACGGTGCGTTCCGAAATGAACATACGTTTCGCGATTTCGGCATTGGTGTACCCGTCGGCGGCAAGAACCACCGCCTCGCGCTCCCGTTCGGGCAGAGCGTCAAGCATGGCGCGCGCTCATCGCGGCGCGATTGCGGCTGCTGAGTATTGAGATCGTTGATGAGCTGTCGCTGGCTGGCCGGATTGAACTGGGGCAGGCCCACGCACACGTCGGTGATGCGGCGGATGATTTCCTCCGGCGCGTCGGTTTTGGAGACGAACCCTTCTGCGCCCGCCTCAATGGCCCGTTCCACGGTTCCGCTCGGACTCAACGACGTCAGTATCAGCACATGCGGTGGACGGGGGAGTGCGCGCAGCCTCCTGGTCGTCTCAATGCCGTCCATGCCGGGCATGGCGATATCCATCAACGCCACGTCCGGATGATGTCCGGTGGTTTCGTCAATCGCCTGGCTTCCGTCGGTGCAGGTGAAAACAACATTGAGCCTGCCTGCGGAATAGTCTTCGAGGATCAGCCGCATGGCTGGCAGATCATCGGATCGTCATCGATGACGCTGACCCGGATCGGCTTGGGCTCTAGGCCGGTGCCGCTTCCGGTCAGACCGCCGCGTTCGGGCTTTCCACCAGACACACTATTCCCGTTCTTCTCACTCACGCTAGCCATCTTAGCTGCGCCAAGGCAGTTGCACGTCGACATGGAACAGGTGCCGATCGTCCATCCCATACCGGCATTGCCCGTTGACCGAGTGCACGCGCGCTGCCAAACCAGGCAGTCCGGCCCCATGGGCCCGCTGCGTCTCGGTCGCATCCGTGGCGATCGGATTGCTGATATGGATATGTACGCCCGCCTGCGGCGTGGCGGAGACCTCCAACGACACCGGCGCTCCGGGCGCGTGCCGCCGCGCGTCGTCAATCCCTCCTGGATCGCGCGGTAGGCCACCTTGCCGATTGACTCATCCATCACGCTCAGCTGCTGGATATCGATCCAGGTGTTGAGCGACGTGCCCGAGTTGCGCGTGTCCGCAATCAGCGCATCCAGCGATTCGCGGGTCAGCGACGTGTCGTCGGACGGGGCGAGCTGCTCCCATGCCTGGTGCGGGTTGCGCAGCATGTCGATGATCGAGTGGGCCTCGTCCAATGCCCCGGCCGACTGCGACGGATGTCCTCGGCCTTATCCGCCAACGATTGCGCTTCGGGGGAGTCGCCGAGCTTGGCCGCCTCCGCCTTGAGCGCGCTGGCGTTCAGGGCCATCAGGGACAGGGAATGCGCGAGGGTGTCGTGCGCTTCGGCTGCGATGGCGTCGGCGAGCTGCTGGTTGGTCAGGTCGGTCTGCAGGGTCGCGGCATGCGTGGTGGCCGCGCTGGCCACCGCATTCGCCGTGCGCAGGCGGGCGCGCGAACGGATATGCAGGCCGATGAGCGTAGCGATGGTCACGAACACCAGTGAGGCCACCGTGGCGGTGATGATGACGGTCGGCTCCTCCACCAGCATCACCATCGGGGAGCCTGAATCGCCGCCGGTATGCGGTTGAGCGAAAATCAGATGCCAAATCGAGGCTTTGGGCTGTTGCAGGGCGTCGCGGAGCTGGGAGATGAGCGTCACGATGGTGCCGCCAACCGTGGCGCGGATGGTCGTGTTCCGGTTTGAACGACGGGCGAGCAATGAGGTCATCGCCATCAGTGCGATGAGCGAGTCATACGGGAACACGACCACCAGCGCGCAGGCGATCCAGAACGTCGCCTCCGGGTATTCGCTGCGGGCCAAGAGCAGGAACTGCCGGGAATGCCAGCAAGGTGCAGAGGACCATCAGCGTGTATCCTGCGGAATCCTGCGCAAAATTCTGGGCGAAGAACGAGGTTTGCGCCATGCACATGAAACTGGCCAATGGCACCATAACGACCGAACACCATACGCGCGTAGTCACGGGCACCTCGTCCGTATCCGGTGTAGGAACCGGGGGACCCCGTGCCGGGCATAGGGCGAGCGTCAGTCCGTGAGCCGGGTCGAAACCGGGGTATGGCCCGGCGGCGCGTTGTGGGTTCGTCATGCTTTCCACTGTATGACCTGCATCCGGCCCCCGCCACTGGACATGCGGGCACCGTTATCACCTCCGTATTGCCCGAACAGGCAACGAACAATGACCGTTCGTCCACTAACGTCGCTGTTTCGCGGCCGTAGCGTCGTGCTCACATCCCTATTTCGGGGAAGATACGAGAAGGAGCACATCATGTCCAACCACAACATCGCCCCGCAGCCGGTTCCCTCATCCCCACAGCAGTACCAGCCACAACAGCCTCAGCCTCAGCCGCCGCAACCGCAACATCTGCATACCACCATCTGCGGCATCGCGGCCGTGGTGTTTGGCGCGTTGGGTTTGGTGCTGAGTTTTATTCCCATCGTCAACAATATCGCCGCAATCCTTGGCTTCATCGGCGTCATACTGGCGATTATCGCCATAGTGGGCACCTTCCGGGGCAAGAAACGCGGCAAGGTGCTGTCCATTGTGGCGGCGGTGCTGTCGGTGTTGGCCATTGTGATCACGCTGGCCATGCAGTCCGCTGCCAGCAAGGCCATTGACGATTCCATTAAGGAGTCCAAGGGCATCGACACGTCACAATCCTCATCATCAAAGTCCGCGGGCAAATCGTCTGATGCCTCCAAGAGCAAGGCATCCGAGCAGAAAGCGCAGGGCGAGCAGGATTGGAAGGTGATATCGAAGGTGCCCACGTGAAAATAGTCTCCGCCGTGAAAAGCGTCAACGACTATAACGGCAAGCCCACCGCTCTGGTGACTTATGAATGGACGAACAACACGTCCAAGAACAACTCGTTCGCCACTTTGGCTCACCCGAACGTGTTCCAGAACGGCACCGAACTGGAGACGGCAGTATACTTCGATCAGCCTGAAGGCTATGACGCGAATTCGTATTTGGCCCAAGCACAGCCCGGGACCGCGGCAACGGTGACGCTGGGCTATGTGCTGCAAGACGATTCGCCGATTACGGTGGATGTCACTGCGTTCCTATCAACGGATCAAGACACCAAGGTGACGCATACCTTCACGTTGCAGTGAATCGCGCGGCGGTCCAAGCTGCGATCGAATGTCAATCGAATCTCAAGTGCATGCCACGCGCATGGTGGAAACGCCCGTTACGCTTTGAGATGAGCAGAACGAGCCGATCGATCATATTCATGGAATGTTCAGCTTTGTTCCTCTAAGATTGGTACTGGAACAAACGCTAAAGGAGCGATTATGACATTCGGTCAGCAGCCCCAGAACAACGGGCAATACAACCCGCAATACAACACGCCTGATTACAACGCCGCCCAACAGTCTGGATATGGCCAGCAATACGCACAGTCCGGTTACGGCCAGAACTACTATGCCCAGCCGCAGGGCGCTCCCACCTACCAATACGTGCCGCAGGGTACTGGTGCCGGTGCGGCCACCATCAACACGACGATGACCTACAACTATGAGGAAGCCCGCCGAGTCTCAGTGACCAAGGTGTACGGCGAGATGACCATCGGCATCCTCGTCACCGCCGTGGTCGCCGTGCTCGGCCAGATCACTGGAGCCTACTACAGCTTCCTCATGGCCACCGGCATGGTGGGCCTCATCGGCCTGTGCGTGGTGCAGATTGCCCTGGCCGTGGTGCTCGGCATGCGCGTCACCAAGATGAAGTCGGCCACCGCGCGCGCATGTTCTATGTGTACGCCGCATTGATGGGCGTTCACCTTGAGCTCGATCTTCATGGTCTACGACCTCGGCTCGATCGGCGTGGCACTCGGTGTCACCGCCGCGTCTCTTTGCGCTGACCATGTTCGGCATGACTACCAAGTTCAACATGCTCAAGGCCGGCCCGATCCTGATGATCGGCCTGATTGTGCTCATCATCTCGCAGATCGTGCTCGCCTTCGTGCAGGTCGACGGCATGACCAAGATCGTCTGCGCCATCGGCCTGATCCTGTTCGCCGGCATGACCATCTACGACGCGCAGTCCACGCGCGCGCTGCTGACCGAATACGAGGCCCAGGGCCCGGAAATGGTCAAGAAGATCTCCATCTGTGCGCCCTGAACCTGTACCTCGACTTCGTGAACATGTTCCTGTACATCCTGCAGCTGCTCGGCAACAGGGACTAGCCTCGACAGCCGATTGGCGAGCGGCATGTAGCCTGCCCGTCAAACGTCACAGCCCGACCACATTGTGGCCGGGGCTTTTTCATGTCTGTCACATTCGCACGTTAGGCTGGCTCCCCGTGAAAAGACAAGAACTCGTAGGCATGCTGAGCCTGTTGTTGACCGCGCTGATCTGGGGTTTTGCGTTCGTGGCGCAGGTCCAGGGCATGGATTCGATGTCGCCGATGTTCTTCAACGCCGCGCGCTTCACGCTGGGAGCACTGTCTTTGGTGCCGATTCTGCTGTGGATGCGTGGCCGGGGGAGCGCGGATAAGGGCGATACAGCCGGGGCCGATGTCGTTGGGACCGAGGCATCCGTGGCCGTCTCCACAGATGCCGCATCGAACGGTGCATCCGACGCGTTACCATCACCGGTGCCAAGCTGAATCGCGAACAAGCCCGACTTCGGCCGTGGCGCGAGTTCGCTCGGCCAACCCGGTGGTCATTTCCG
>ENA-OQAR01000588-OQAR01000588.1-human-gut-metagenome-genome-assembly--contig:-NODE-588-length-10858-cov-1.984997_pt1 | contig 10858 bp, 15 predicted proteins | sample MGYA00242738_ERZ504533 | MGnify/ENA primary metagenome ERZ504533 (study PRJEB26092, sample SAMD00036276) | human gut metagenome | host: Homo sapiens | study: EMG produced TPA metagenomics assembly of... | reverse complement strand
GTTTTGATTATTTTTTTTCGTTTTTTCTTTTGTAGTATCAAAATAAGATATACATTTGCATATCGATAAACGATAAATGAATATCGAGAAACAAGAAAGAATAAACACAAACATTAAAACACGAAGTAAAAATGAAAAAAGTCAGTATTAAAATCAGTTTTAGCAGCAATTGCAGTAGTAATGATGAGTTGTACAACAACAGCAAACGCACAAACAGGAAACACAAAGTACATCTACGGTCAGAATGACACAAACACAACCGTGTACACACTGAATGAAGACGGCAAAACATTGACACGCAAACTGAAGTATGAGTACAAACACGATGAAAATGGTCAGGTAATTGAGAAAAAAGCTTATCGCTGGGATGCTTACCGGGAACTGTGGAAGCCGGCCTATCTGCTTACCGTAACTCCCGGAGTCTATGAAATCAAACTCAACTACGCTGAATGGAACGCCAAAGAGAGCACTTTCAACCATAACAAACAAGAAGTATTTACCGTGAAGGCAACAACGCAAACTTGTTGGCCGACACACAAAACAAAAAGTAATGGAAACTTTGAATGAAACACAAACCCAAAATAAGAATGCGACCAGCCTGTGGCAAACCATAGGAATGTACATAGGAATGATGGTCGGATTTTTATATCCGCAAATAGGATTAGGCTTGGGTATGCTTTTGGGAATAGCTTTGGGAAGACTGGTCCTGACCAAGATTCCTGTCAACACCCCACTGGCCCAAAGAGCACAACAAAAAAGCGCAATTATCCTTATTTTAGCATTTCTTATCCTATTCATGAACCATTGGTACGTTCCATGCAAACATGCCATTGCTCACTTGATGAACTAAAAACAAATCAACCAAATTTAAAAGACAACCAGATGAAAACAACCATGATTTTGATCGCACCAAGGAGAAACCCAAGGATGCTTACTTAAAGAAACAGATACCCTCAGGACGGATGCGGAAGTCCGTCCTACCCCTTAATTCAAATCCATTTTAAACCAATAAACATTCTATTATGGGACGCGCAATTAAATTAGTACTTTATTACTTCGCTTATCAGTTAGCTTTCACCTTCCTGGTAGGACTTCCGGCGGGAATTATTAAAGTGATGAACGAAATTTCAGAAAATGATAATCTGGCTTATGCCGCAGGTAAGAATACAGCCTCTATGACAGGACTCGTTATGGTACTGGCAGGAATAGCCATGATCTGGCACCTGATCTACTTTAAATACGTTCAATTCAACAAGACAAGCTGGACTGAAGTACCTGCAAAAACCATTTTATTGAGTATTCCCTTCATTATAGCAGCCATGTTCATCTGCAATGTAGCCAGCGAATTCATAGAACTGCCCAACCTAGTGGAAGACACATTCATAGGAATGAGCCGCAATGTATTCGGCATCATCGCCATTGCCGTCATGGCACCTCTGGTAGAAGAGTTGCTGTTCCGTGGAGCCATTGAAGGGCATTTCCTGCAAACCGGAAAAAAGACCCGGTATGGCAATCCTCCTGTCAGCACTCATTTTCGGTCTCATCCATGTCAATCCGGCGCAAGTACCTTTCGCCTTCTGTCTGGGATTGGTATTCGGATGGCTTTATTACCGCACAGGAAGCATTATACCGGGAATGATAGGGCATTTTCTAAATAACTCCCTGGCTACCATTGCCATGGCTACATCAACCCAAGAAGAGTTGAATGAAAAAACGGTTGATATGATTGGCGCCACACCTACTTACATCCTTTTGGCAGCCGCCATAATCATCCTAGTCGGCATGTATTTCTATCTGAACAAACATTTGCCACAGCCGGGAACACCCTCTGAAATTACTAACACACAAGCATAAATGTAACAATGAAAACAAAACTCAACCTCTTTTGCGTCTGCGTACTTATCGCCTTGCTCCTTTCCACCTCAACGACAGTGAGCATCATGTTCCATTCTTTCACAAGTGCCTTTAAAGCCGGATACGAAAGTGTAGAAAAAGGAAAGGATATCCACATTTCCGATTATAAGATGATTTGCACCCTTCCTACCGATCTACTTGAAAAGACAGGAAGTGTAACCAATGTCAGGACAGGAGAACAGGCATCTATCATACCGATTATAAGCATGGTAGAGGCGCCAACGAAAGAAAATGATACCTTCCATGCACTAAACAGGATTGCCTCATTCATTTCGGTAATAGCGGGAATTTTCTGCCTGTTGCAGTTCTTTTATTTGATCAGAAATATCAATCGCGGTGATATCTTCAGCTGGAAGAATGTGAAGTTTCTGCGCAAGTTAGGATGGGCATTGATACTTTTGTTTATCTGCACGCTGGCTACCATCGTGATTGGAAATTATGAAGCTTCGCAAGTGTTGCAACTCAACGGATGCGAGTTCTCCTATACCTTTGCTTTTTCCGATGCGACTCTCATTCTGGGATTCATTTCATTGCTGGTAGCCGAAGTATTTGCCATCGGACTGAAGATGAAAGAAGAACAAGATTTAACCATTTAAAAAAAACAGAGCAGACTATGAACAAGTTCAGAATATTAGGTGTCATAGCCATTATAGCCATCATTGCAAACTTCTTTGGAGGATTGGATGAAAATTGGAGAGATTTCAAGAAAGGATTTGAAGATGGACATAACAGTGCAATGGAAATATATGAGCCTGGACGCCACATTATACCCCATCATGCAACCTCAGTCAAACTGAATGTAGAGCCGTTACCTGAAACTACTGTCGATTCACTGAGCAACAACCGCGTGGACTGGACACTCCCCTACACAGTGACTGAAATAGAAACGTATGCCAAGCCATCGGCCTGGCACATCCTTGTCATGGGACTTGCCATACCCGGAATATTCCTTTTTCTCATCGGTTTCTGCTCATTGATCCGGTTGCTCATTTCCATCTCACGCCGCGAAGTATTTACATCTGCCAATGTACGGCGCCTCCGTTGGTTTGCATACACCAGTGCAAGCTTGGAAATCCTCATAGCTGTTGACGAATGGATTGTAGGAAACGCAGCAGTTGAGCAAATCAGTCTGCCGGGCTACAAAATCATCAGCTACGCCGGTTATTCTCCCGACTGGGTAGCTGTGATAATTCCCATTCTTTTTGCCGAGATATTTGCTATCGGGGCAAAAATGAAAGAAGAACAGGATTTAACCATTTAAGAAAAATGCCATGAAAGAAAAAAATACTTCCCCTCAAAAAGAAAAAGCATCTTTTATTTGATACTTTGCCTGATAGCTACTCTGTTTGTAAGTTCATTCATCTATTTCCTTGTGTTACATCCATCGTTGGACAACAAAATAGTGAGGATATCGATCAACATTGGATGGACTTGCTTCTGTCTGTATGCCTTTAAGAAACTGACGCAACGCCACACCCTTTGGTGGCGCGCAGTAGATGAGAACCCGAATAAACCCAAAATGAATTGATCTATGCCAATTATAGTAAATTTAGACGTAATGATGGCGAAACGAAAAAATTTCGCTGGGAGATTTAGCCGAGAAGATAGACCTGACTCCTGCTAACCTTTCCATATTGAAAACCGGGAAAGCGAAAGCCATCCGTTTCTCTACCCTTGAGGCTATTTGCAGGGAACTAGATTGCCAGCCCGGAGATATTTTAGAATATAGAGAAGAAGATGAATAATATAAACAGCCACATATACAAACACTCTGACACCATAAAAATTCTCATATCTTTAATCCGGATACTCTGACCGATAAAGCATTTCAATTGCCATACCGGCAGAGTATTTTCACCTTATACCTAAAATTTTCTTATCACTTCCCGACACGCTTTAGCCAATATTCCCTAAAAATACACTACTGATAAAAACAAATATTGCATAAGCGCCATATAATCCCATGATTATCCGTATCTTTGCAGCGAATTAGATATTTGAAAATAAATGAAGACATTTGAAGAGTTAGGCGTTTCCCCGGAAATACTAAAAGCGATTAAAGAAATGGGATATGAGAATCCCATGCCGGTACAAGAAGAAGTAATACCGTATTTATTGGGAAACGGCAACGATGTAGTAGCCCTAGCACAAACAGGGACTGGAAAAACAGCCGCATTTGGTCTGCCGCTTATCCAAAAAGTTGACGTAAAGCACCGTGCACCTCAAGCACTAATTTTATGCCCCACACGCGAATTGTGCTTGCAGATTGCAGGCGATCTGAACGATTACTCCAAGTACATTGACGGGCTGAAAATCCTTCCCGTATATGGTGGTTCATCCATCGAAAGCCAAATACGCATGTTGAAAACAGGCGTACATATTATTGTGGCTACTCCCGGACGACTGATTGATCTAATAGAAAGAAAGGTTGCCAAACTAGAAACGATTACAGATGTAGTAATGGACGAAGCCGATGAAATGCTGAATATGGGATTTACTGATAGCATAAATGCTATCCTTGAAAAAAGTTCCTGAAGACCGGAATACCTTGATGTTCTCGGCTACCATGAGTCCGGAAATCTCACGCATCGCCAAAAAAATATCTGCATGACGCAAAAGAAAATCACTATCGGTACCAAAAATGAGGGCAGTAAAAACGTCAATCACATAGCCTATTTAGTACACGCTAAAGACAAATATGCCGCATTGAAACGTATCGCGGATTATTATCCACAGATTTATGGCATCATTTTCTGTCGTACCCGTAAAGAAACTCAGGAAATTGCAGATAAATTAATACAAGACGGTTATAACGCAGACTCTTTGCACGGTGAGCTCTCACAAGCCCAGCGCGACTTAGTGATGCAAAAATTCCGCCAACGCCATTTACAGCTTTTAGTTGCTACCGACGTAGCAGCCCGTGGCCTAGATGTAAATGACCTTACTCATGTCATTAATTATGGCTTGCCCGATGATATAGAAAGCTATACTCATCGTAGTGGTCGTACAGGACGTGCCGGAAAAACAGGTATTTCTATTGCCATCATCAACCTGCGCGAAAAAGGAAAGATGCGTGAGATAGAACGAATCATCAACAAAAAATTTATCATGGGTGAGATGCCCAGTGGTAAACAAATTTGCGAGCAGCAATTGATTAAATTGATAGATGACATAGAAAAGGTAAAAGTAAACGATGAAGAAATTGAATCCTCCTACCCGGAATCTATCGTAAACTGGAATGGCTTTCAAAGGAAGATCTGATAAAGCGCGTGGTGTCAATGGAATTTAACCGCTTCTTGGAATACTATAGTAACGCTCCGGAAATAGAAATTCCCAGCACAAATGACCGTCGCAGCGAACGTGGCTCCAAAGAACGCAAGGATCATGGCAGTGCTCGTGAAAAGACAGAGCGTAAAGCAGAAAAAGGATACACCCGTCTATTCCTGAATGTAGGAAAGACAGACGGTTTCTATGCCAACCAAATCATAGAACTGATTAACCGCAACATGAAGAAGCAACGTACTACCATCGGACGAATAGACCTGATGCAGAATTTCTCTTTCTTCGAAGTAGCAGAAAATCAGGCACAGGACGTGATTAAAGCATTGAACAAGGTTAATCTGAATGCGGCCGGAAAATTGTAGTAGAAGTTGCCGGTGACAATAATGGCAAAAACGACAATGGCGAACGCAGAAGCAGTGCAGCAAGGAATGCTTCATTCGGCAAAAAAGTGACAGGTCCAAATAAAAAACGACCTCAAAAGAAAGGAAGACCCAGCCGTGCGGAACGTGGCTACATTGAAGAACGCGGTCCCAAAACGAAAAGACGACTGGAAACAATTCTTTAACAGCGATAACAATAAGAAAAAAGAAATCCAAGAAAATGAGGAAGCCAAACTTCATGAAAGAGAATTGGACATAGTAGAAAATATGCAAATAAACATCCACTTCTCTCGAATAAATAGCGGAGCAGGCAGAATTGAAACAACCTGTCATTTCAAGGACATTCCGCAAATAACACGATAAATCAACTGACTTATAATGAATCAGTTGGATTTATCGTGTTATTCAAAAAAAGATTTGCCGAATATCCTTGTTTACATCGAATTAATATTAACAGTTTTTTTGCCATCTTTCCGGATGAAAGATTATATGACAAACTATCGGAACTTTGACATACCCAAGCTTCCTGTCATTTCATACTTTTCTTTTAGTCTGTCAATTTCAGTTCATCGACCAAACGGGAAGCTTTCCCATATTTTTCAATCATGTAAAGAACATAGCGGATATCCACCCCGATACAACGCTGCAAATTAGGTTCAAAAACAATATCTCCACTCATTGCTTCCCAATTCCCGTCAAAAGCAAGACCTATTAATTCCCCTTTTCCATTAAACATTCCACTACCGGAATTCCCTCCCGTAATATCATTATCCGAAATAAAGCAAACATTCATATTACATCTCCGGTAGCATACGTCCGAAATCCTTCCTTCTCAAGCATTCGACTACAGAAGGAAGCACATCGAAATCACTATCTCCCTTATACTGCCTTATCTTGTCAAAAAGACCTTTTGTTGTCGTAAAATAAGAATATTCAATAGCATCTTTCGGTGAGTAACCACCCACCATGCCAAAACTCAGACGCATAGTAGAATTAGCATCCGGATAAAACACCCTATCTGCCTCCATCTCACGCATTGCTTCATTCAACAAACGTTCATTTTTCTCAATATTCATACTAGCTTCTTCCACCGACTGATTGAATTCATAAAATTTCACCAACATATCAATAGCAAAAAGAAGCCGCAGGGTCATCAAACAAGACATAAGTGGTATCTCCCTTCACCACCTGTTCAAACCCATGCGGTGTCTCTAAAGAGGAACGAGCATACAAATCATCTACATAAGCTTGGTAATCACCTTTAAAATCTTTCTCTATCAATGGATAAACATCAGGTAAAAACTCCTTGCCTACCTCAGCCGCATATTCTTTCAACATAGCCACAAAGACTTGTTTATCCACACTTATATCCATATTGGCATAAATCTCCAACAATTGCCGCATATTACGCTCCAAATCACTCTCCTCTGCCTCAAAATCAAAATTCAGTACAGCCAAGGCTGCCGTAATCAACTCCGGTCCATTAGCAAATGTTTCTCCAAAATATGCCATAGCCCGCGCCGCATTTCTACGATTACGATAATTCAGCTCCAGTTCAGTCAGAACCCTTGCATATTTGCTTCGCTTATCAGGTTCCCGACGGATCCATTCTTGCAACTGGCGCTCCAAAGCTTGTTTTTTCTCTATCACTTTCAACTCTTTTACCGCTTGATTCATGCCTATACTATTCTTCCAATAGTTAGAGCTTTGTGCATACTTGGAAGCATATTTAATGCGGATATCATCACTTTTTTTCCATTGCATTTTTCCAGATAGCCTGCTTGATGGTACGGACATTAATCATAGCGGCATTATCCGTATTAATCCTTTCGTCTATCCCAAATGAAGACAAATACCTGCTGGTAGAACCGGGATATCCCATAGTCATGCAAAATGAACCTTGTTCATACCCGCCCAAAGAAACAGGAGCAAAATAATCCGGATGATAAGGCACATTCTCCGGAGAATAAGCTGCCGGTTGATTATTCTGATCAGCATAAATACGGAAAACAGAGAAATCCCCGGTATGGCGGGGCCATACCCAATTATCTGTATCCCCGCCAAACTTGCCTACAGAAGAGGGAGGAGCAAACACCAGACGAACATCATAATAATCTTTATACACAGACAGATAAAACTCATTACCACCATAAAAAGGAGTTATCTCAGCACGCAGCAACGTATCATTCGCCACAGCTTCCTGAGCAAGCAATGTGGAAATAGAATCCACAATCAGCGCACGGTCATTTTCCTTTGTTCCGACTGGAATAGCTTGCAACACACGCTCCGTCACATCCTCTGTGCGTATCAGAAAACTGACAAATAAATCCGGATTAGGAAGCTCCTTACTTAAGGAGTCGGCTACAAAACCATCTCGCAAATAATCATGCTCCACAGAACTATGCTGCTGAATGGCATCATACCCACAATGGTGGTTAGTAAAAACCAAGCCATCCGGAGATACAACAACCCCCGAGCAAAAACCTCCAAAACTAACAACAGCATTTAGCCAATGCTTTTCCTCCGGGATTATACAATTGTTCAGATGAAAGTTCCAATCCCATTTCTTTCATCACTTGTTGAGTTTGTTTGCTAAGGCAACAAGGAAGCCACATTCCCTCATTACCCCATATACATAAAGGCAGGAAAGACAGCAGCAATAGTAGTTTTTTCATGGTTTTATTCTACAATTAATTTAAGTTTTTTCGCCCCGACACGTGCCTTCAACCATTTGGAAATCTTTTCCTGTTCTTTTCCTACAGGTTTTTACTGAATTTCATCAAGACTATTGTCAATGTGTCCGTTTGGGTTGAGTCTACCTGCAATTCCACAGTCTTCGCCATGGCTATAGCTTCTGCTGCAGGATAAAGTACTTTAAGTTCGGGAATTATCTTTTTATCTACGGTATTGTATGCGGCATATACATTAAGTTCGTTTTCCAAAGACTTAATCTTTTCCTGCTGCTCCAGCAACGTTTCTCACTATTCTTATAAAAGTCCTCCATCACTTGCGCCTTTATACTGCCAATATCCATCGCATCATTATTCATTCCTTGAAGAACAACCAGTTTGGTTCCTGCCAGATTAAAAAAGTTTCAAGTTATCCCTTGCGGTTGCTATTTCTGTTTCCGAAACCTCATTGCCTATTAGCACAACACGTATTTCCTTCTTCTCGAAAGAAATCTTCCGGTCTATTACTTGAGTATTATTAAAATCCAATTCTTCATTAATAAAATTATTGGCAGAGGCCTCATAAATAGTGCTTTTCACAATACCATAAGTCAAATAAATAGCAGGACACATGGTGGCTAAAGTAATAACAATGATATATTTTTTGACTAATTTTTCGCGCTCCTTATCCACAAATTCCTTACGTTGGAAATGCATGACACGTACCCCGATAAAAGTAGCCAAACTGATAAATACTGAATTAATAAAAATACAAATAGAATGCACCTAAAAAATAAAGTAAATTTCCGGTAGCAAGCCCGAATCCAGCAGTACACAAAGGCGGCATCAAAGCCGTAGCAATAGCTACCCCCGGAATAACATTCCCCTTCTCCTTTGTAGACAAGGCGATAATACCGGCCAAGCCACCGCATAAAGCTATAAGCACATCATATATAGTAGGAGAAGTACGTGCCAGCAACTCCGATTGTACTTCATCCAACGGAGTCAGCGAAAAATAAATCGTGGATGTAATCACACTAAATACAGTCGCCACCAAATAACTTTTCAGAGAACGTTTCAACAGTTCAAAATCATTCTGTCCGATAGCCAGCCCCACTCCCATAATCGGCCCCATCAGCGGAGATATCAACATAGCACCGATAATCACTGCCGTAGAATTCACATTCAAGCCCAATGAAGCAATAAAAAATTGCGAATATAAGAATCCACAAATTAGTTCCTTTGAACTCAACACCGTTACGAATACTTTCTACAATCAAGGCTTCATTATCCTTATCCTTGCGCAAATCAAGATATTCACCAAAGAACTGCTTTATATAAGGCACATTCTTCAAATCATTCTTCAGGTCACTCATAGCTATTTCTTTATGTATCGGTTTATAACAGGTATCTGCTGCAAGGGGAAGTCCGTTTTCACAATATATGCCACAAACAATAACAACAGTAATGTACGAACACCCAACAACAAGAATATATTTTGAATAGGAAGATAAACTGAAACAATGTAAAGTACCAGCGCTAACGCCACATAGTTACCTATCGCTTTCAAATCATAATTAATAGGATATTTTTTCTGCCCTACAAAATAAGAGAGAAGCATAGCTACTCCATATCCGGCAAAACCTGCCCACGCACACGCCATATAGCCAAATACCGGAATAAGGAAAATATTTATCAGGATAATGATACTGCATCCCACCAATGAAAAATAAGCTCCCCATTTTGTTTTCATCAATCAGCTTATACCAAAAAGAAAGATTGAAATAAATACCCATAAACATTTCGGCAGCCATGACAATAGGTACAACTTTAAGCCCTACCCAATAATCACGTCCTAAAATATAACGCAATATATCAAGGTAAAACATAACAGCCAAAAAGGCCAGCAAAGTGAAGATAATGAAAACTCATCGCTTTGGCATACATTTCCCGACTATCCTTTTCTTTACTCTTACTAAAAACAAACGGCTCGTATGCAAACCGGAAAGCCTGTGTCAGCATGGCCATTATCATAGCTATTTTACTGGCAGCCCCATAAATACCCAACTGGATGGTCGCCTCCGCCTTATCAGGATAAACAAACGGAAAAATAATTTTTATCGGCTACCTGATTTAAGATTCCGGCAATACCCAGAATCAATATCGGGAAAGAATAATGCAGCATACGCCGCAACAACTCCCTGTCCAGCACATACCTGAAGCCCACCAATTCTTTCCACATACACAGCATCACCAAAGAAGTACAAGCCAGATTTATAGCAAAAGCCACTCCGACATTCTCTCCTTTCATACCTACAAAATAAGCGATATTCAAGGCAATGCTGGCAAAAAATGAACAAACAAATTTCAATGCAGCGAAACTTAAACAGGGCGTTTTCTTATATCGCAAATAAGCAAAAAGGAATAGCTTGGAAAGCGTCCATTGCGACTACAATCAGCATCATCCCCATATACCACGGATGCTCTCCATATCCCAAGAAAACCTGCTATGGGATGCAGAAAAGAAAAGACAAACGATTAAAAAACAAGAGCGCAGTCGCCCCTACCGAAAGCAAAGTAGTGGAATAGACGCGCATCGGATCATCCACCCCC
>ENA-OQAR01000587-OQAR01000587.1-human-gut-metagenome-genome-assembly--contig:-NODE-587-length-10877-cov-3.545023_pt1 | contig 10877 bp, 15 predicted proteins | sample MGYA00242738_ERZ504533 | MGnify/ENA primary metagenome ERZ504533 (study PRJEB26092, sample SAMD00036276) | human gut metagenome | host: Homo sapiens | study: EMG produced TPA metagenomics assembly of... | reverse complement strand
GCTTTTTGCGGGGCTTTTTTAGATGCGCGGCTCTCGACAACCACCCGCGCCCACCAAAAGGACCAGCGTAGAAATTACGCTGGTTTTTTGTTTTGCCCGGCATCTTAAGTCTCCCTCTCGAGGATGGATCCGAACAGCTGCGGCACCGTTCAGCAGGACGATCTCCTGCAGTGCAAGGATCAGCAGAACAATAGAACCGTAGTAACCATCGTGTACCGTGCATCGTAATATTTTGCAACGGTATTCAGGTTGGTACTCTGTGCATTGATTTTTTAAATTTTTCTTCAAAAAAATCATTGACAACGCTTTCTGTGCATGATAAAATCACATTTGATTTTGAGAGACAAAGCATAGCAGAGTCTTTTCAAAGCAATTTACCATGGACCGCCCAGCGGGGCTAAGGCCATACGGACAGCCGGGTCCACTGCCGACCGGCGGCACAGCCGCCATTATTGATTGAGTGTAGCAGCTCAAATTTTATAAGTTGGTTCCTTTACAACCATGAAATTGCGCAGTCAGTGTGCAGACTTGTGAAACGGTCAATAAAGAGCAGTAAAAGCAGAATTGCTATATAGACTCTCATAATCCCGTCTTTTTGAATCATGCGAAGCGGCCTTTGTACTCTGGTGTTTCTTCCGGGGGTCTTTGGCGGCGCATTCAAATGCTTTTCAAAGCGCAAGTCTGCACTTTTTTGTGCGGTACTTGCGCTTTTTTTGTTTGCATCGGGATCAGGGACGGAGGAAAAACATGAGTGAGAACCGAACACGGTTCCGGCTGAACCAGAACCGTGCGCCCATCTATGAAGCGCTGGAACAGTTCCGCAAAATGCGGGTGGTGCCCTTTGATGTGCCCGGCCACAAGCGAGGCCGCGGCAACCCGGAGCTGACCGCCTTTCTGGGCCAGCAGTGCGTGGGCGTGGATGTGAACAGCATGAAGCCGCTGGATAATCTCTGCCACCCGGTATCGGTCATCCGGGAAGCAGAGGAGCTGGCCGCAGATGCCTTTGGCGCTGCCCACGCGTTCCTCATGGTGGGCGGCACCACCAGCAGTGTGCAGAGCATGGTGCTTACCGCCTGCAAGCGCGGCGATGAGATCATTCTGCCCCGCAATGTGCACCGCAGTGTGCTGAACGCACTGGTACTGTGCGGTGCGGTGCCGGTATATGTGAACCCCGAGGTGGACAAGCGCTTGGCATCTCGCTGGGCATGAAGCGGGAACAGGTGGAAAAGGCCATTAAAGAGCATCCGAATGCTGTGGCTGTGCTGGTGAATAACCCCACCTACTACGGCATCTGCTCTGACCTGCGCGCATCGTAAAAATGGCCCACGATGCCGGGATGCTGTGCCTGGCTGATGAAGCCCACGGCACCCACTTCTACTTTGGCGGCGGCCTGCCGGTGTCTGCCATGGCGGCAGGGGCTGATATGGCATCCGTCTCCATGCACAAGAGCGGCGGCAGTTTAACGCAGTCCAGCCTGCTGCTCATCGGCCCCAATGTGCACCCGGGCTATGTGCGGCAGATCATCAACCTGACCCAGACCACCTCCGGCAGCTACCTGCTCATGTCCAGTCTGGATATCTCCCGCCGCAACCTTGCGCAGCGCGGGCGGCAGGTATTCCACCAAGTGGCCGACATGGCCGAGTATGCCCGCGAGGAGATCAACGCCGTGGGCGGCTACTACGCCTTTGGCAAGGAGCTGTGCAACGGCGACTCCGTTTTTGACTTTGATACCACCAAGCTCAGCGTCCACACGCTGGATATCGGCCTTGCAGGCATTGAGGTGTACGACATCCTGCGCGATGAGTACGACATCCAGATCGAGTTCGGCGACATTGGCAACATCCTTGCCTATCTTTCCATCGGCGACCGCCCGCAGGAGGTGGAGCGTCTGGTCAGCGCGCTGGCCGAGATCAAGCGCCGCTACCAGACCGATGGCTCCGGCCTGCTGAGTCAGGAATACATCGACCCCGTTGTGGCTGCCAGCCCGCAGGAGGCTTTCTATGCCCCCAAAAAGAGCCTGCCCCTCCGGGAGACCGAGGGCATGGTGTGCAGCGAGTTCGTCATGTGCTACCCGCCGGGCATTCCCATTCTGGCCCCGGGCGAGCGCATCACCAAGGAAATTTTGAACTACATCGAGTACGCCAAGGCCAAGGGCTGCAGCATGACCGGCCCCGAGGACCCGGACATCGAGCGGCTGAACGTTCTGGCATAAGGAGGGAATGCAGATGGAATTTTGGTTTTCTGAGTTTCACACCCCGGACGTGAAGCACAGCATCCGGGTGAACAAACAGCTCTACTCCAAGCAGAGCGATTACCAGCGCATCGATATTTTTGAACGCCGGAGTTTGGCCGGGTGCTCACATTGGACGGCAATGTGATGCTGACCGAGCGCGACGAATTCATCTATGACGAGATGATCGTGCATGTGCCCATGGCGGTGCACAAGCAGGCAAAAGACATCCTTGTCATCGGTGCCGGTGACGGCGGCGTGGTGCGGGAGCTGACCCGCTACGACCGGGTGGAGCGCATCGACCTTGTGGAGATGGACCCGCAGGTGGTGGAAGCCTGCCGCGCCTTCCTGCCCAGCAACGCCTGCCGCATGGATGACCGCCGGGTGCACATCTATTTTGAGAACGCCCTCAAGTATATCCGCCGCTGCGAGGAGGAGTACGACCTCATCATCGTGGACTCCTCCGATCCCTTCGGCCCATCCGAGGGTCTGTTCACCCGCGAGTTCTACGGCAGCTGCTTCAATGCCCTGAAAGCGGACGGCATCATGGTGAACCAGCAGGGCAGCCCTTTCTATGCCGAGGATGCCAGCGCCATGCAGCGCAGCCACAAGCGCATTGCGTCCACCTTCCCCATCAGCCGAGTGTATCAGGCACACATTCCCACCTTTGCGGCTGGGTACTGGCTGTTCGGCTTTGCCAGCAAAAAGTATCATCCCATCGATGATCTGGATGCAGACGCATGGAAGGCGTTGAACATGCGCACCCGCTATTACACCGCCCGGCTGCATGTCGGCGCATTTTACCTGCCGGCATTCCTTGAGGAAATGCTGCGGGAAGTGGAGGAACACTGATGCAACCCAACATTGAAAACTTCATCGGCTGTGACAGCAGCTACCGCGCCGCCAGCATCGTGCTGTACGGTGCGCCCTACGATTCCACCACCAGCTACCGCCCGGGCGCACGGTTCGGCCCGGCGGCCATCCGACACGAAAGCTATGGTCTGGAGACCTACAGCCCCTACCAGAATGCCGACCTGACCGATTTTGACATCTTCGACAGCGGCGATCTGGAGCTGTGCTTCGGCTCCAGCGAGAGCGCCCTTGCGGACATCGAAGCCCGCGCAGAGGAGATCCTGCAGGACGGCAAGTTCCCGTTGCTGCTGGGCGGTGAACATCTGGTGACGCTGGGTGCCGTGCGGGCTGCTGTGAAGAAATATCCGGATCTGCACATCGTGCACTTTGATGCCCACGCCGACCTGCGGGACGACTACCTTGGTGCAAAGCTGAGCCACGCCTGCGTGCTGCGCCGCTGCCATGAGCTGGTGGGCGACGGCTGCATCCATCAGTTCTGCATCCGCAGCGGCGACCGCGCCGAGTTCGAGTTTGCAGCCCAGCACACCGAGATGCACAAATTCGATTTACCGGCCTTGCCGAGCTGACGGAACAGCTGTGCGAGAGCAAGGTGCCCGTCTACCTGACCATCGACCTCGACTGTCTGGACCCCTCCTGCTTCCCCGGCACCGGCACGCCCGAAGCCGGCGGCGTGAGCTTTTTGCAGCTTCTGGATGCCATCCGCACCGTGACGAAAGCCAACATCGTAGCCGCAGACCTCAACGAGCTGGCTCCCACGCTGGATACCACCGGCGTTTCCACCGCCACCGCCTGCAAGGTGCTGCGCGAAACGCTGATCGCGCTGGACAAGGGCTGGCCCGGCTTTCAGGTCTGACCGAATTTGCACACATTGACATAAAGGAGAAAATCATAGCAAAGTTCTGATCATCGGCTGCGGCGGCGTGGCCTCCGTTGCCATCCACAAGTGCTGTCAGGTACCCGAGGTGTTCACCGAGATCTGCATCGCCAGCCGTACCAAGTCCAAGTGCGACAAGCTGGCTGCAGAACTGGCCCCCAAAACCGCTACCAAGATCACCACCGCACAGGTGGATGCCGACAAGGTGGACGAGGTGATCGCCCTCATCAAGGCTTATCAGCCCGACCTCGTGATGAACATTGCCCTGCCCTATCAGGACCTGACCATCATGGATGCCTGCCTTGCCTGCGGCGTAAACTATATGGACACCGCCAACTACGAGCCGGAGAACACCGACGACCCGGAGTGGCGTGCCATCTACGAGAAGCGCTGCAAGGAAGCAGGCTTCTCCGCCTACTTTGATTACAGCTGGCAGTGGGCCTACGCAAAGAAGTTTGAGGAAGCCGGCCTGACCGCCCTGCTGGGCAGCGGCTTCGACCCGGGCGTGACCCAGGCTTACTGCGCCTACGCCAAAAAGCACGAGTTCGACACCATTGACACCATTGATATTCTGGACTGCAACGGCGGCGACCACGGCTATGCCTTTGCCACCAACTTTAACCCGGAGATCAATCTGCGCGAGGTGTCCGCTCCCGGCAGCTACTGGGAGAACGGCCACTGGGTGGAGATCCCGGCTATGAGCATCAAGCGGGAATACAACTTCGATCAGGTGGGCGACAAGGATATGTACCTGCTGCACCACGAGGAGATCGAGTCCCTTGCCAAGAACATCCCGGAGGCAAAGCGCATCCGCTTCTTCATGACCTTTGGCCAGAGCTATCTCGACCACATGCGCTGTCTGGAGGATGTGGGCATGCTGTCCACCACCCCGGTCAACTTCAACGGGCAGGAGATCGTGCCCATCCAGTTCCTCAAGGCTCTGCTGCCGGACCCCGCCAGCCTTGGCCCCCGCACCAAGGGCAAGACCAACATCGGCTGCATCTTCACCGGCAAGAAGGACGGCAAGGAAAAGACCTACTATATTTATAATGTGTGCGACCATCAGGAGTGCTACAAGGAGGTCGGCTCTCAGGCCATCAGCTACACCACCGGCGTACCGGCCATGTGCGGCGCACTGATGCTGCTCACCGGCAAGTGGACCACCAAGGGCGTGCACACTGTGGAAGAGTTTGATCCGGACCCGTATCTGGACGCTCTGGACAAGTACGGCCTGCCCCGTTCCGAGAGCCACAGCCCGGCGCTGGTGGACTGATGCGGCTGGCCGATACCCGCCCGCCCTTTGCGGGCCTTACAAACCTTTCTTGGGAGCGCTTGCCTCTCCTGCCCACCCCCCTGCTACCTGCTGGACGAAGGGCAGCTGCGCCGCAACGGCGAACTTCTGCTGGGGGTGCAGCAGCGCACCGGCTGCAAAATTCTGCTGGCGCAGAAGGCTTTTTCCAACTTTAATGTTTACCCGGTGCTGGCCCCTTATCTGGCGGGCACCGAGGCCAGCGGCCTGTACGAGAGCCGCCTTGGCAAAGAAGAGCTGCCGGAAAAAGAGAACCATGTGTTCTGCGCGGCCTACCGGGCAGACGAGTTCGCGGAGCTGCTGCAGTACGCCGACCACATCGTGTTCAATTCGCCCAGCCAGCTGGCAAAGTTCGGCCCGGCAGCAAAGGCGGCGGGCAAGAGCGTGGGCCTGCGGCTGAACCCGGAGTGCTCCACGCAGGAAGGCCATGCAATTTACGACCCTGCGCCCCCGGCAGCCGCCTTGGCACCACCCGCGCCAGTGGGATGCCGCCGTGCAGGCAGACCCGGCCCTGCCCGAATTACTGGACGGACTGCACTTCCACACCCTGTGCGAGCAGGATGCCGATGCACTGGCCCTGACGCTGGCGGCGGTGGAAGCAAAGTTCGGGGGTCTTCTGCCCCGGATGAAGTGGCTCAACTTTGGCGGCGGGCACCATATCACCCGCCCCGGCTACCGCCTTGCCACGCTGGAACAGTGCATTACCGAAACACAGAAAAAGTACGGCGTGCAGGTGTATCTGGAGCCGGGCGAAGCGATGGGCGGCTGAACGCCGGGTATCTTGTTACCACTGTGCTGGATACTTTGCAAAATGGCGAGACGAGCCTTGCCATTCTGGACATGTCTGCGGCCTGCCACACCCCGGATGTGATCGAGATGCCCTACCGCCCGCCGCTGATGGATGCCGGGGACCCCGGCGAAAAGCCGTACCTCATCCGCCTTGGCGGCCCCACCTGCCTTGCCGGGGATGTGGTGGGCGACTACAGCTTTGCCTCCCCGCTCACCGAGGGGCAAAGGCTCATTTTCGGCGATATGGCCATCTACACCACCTGCAAGAACAACACCTTCAACGGGATGCCGCTGCCGCCCATCTGGGCAATGGACGAAAACGGCACCTGCCGGGAGCTGGTGAAGTTCGGCTACAGCGATTTCAAGATGCGGCTGGGACGTGCAGCGGATTAAAGTATGACCCTTACGGCAAATCTGTATTCATTCAAAAGACAGTCTGTATCAAAACCGCCCAAAATGCACGCTGTTCAAGTACAGTTTCTTTTTATCATCTGACGAAAATTTAAAAAAATTCATATTCAGCCTAGACAAGTTCCTTTTCATGTGCTAAAACAATGCTAAGAAACCCGCAACGATGCAGGATCTGAGGATCACTGCGCCGTTGCGGGTTTTTCTTGTTTTATCTGGGAAAGTGTCAAGAAATAATAGAGGAGGCAATTCTTATGAAAGCATTCATTTCGCGTCGTGATTTCCTGAAAGCGGCAGGCATCACCGCAGCAGCAGCTTTGGCAGGCTGCTCTTCTTCTGGCGGTTCCGCAAGCGGCTCTTCTGCAGGCGGCAAGACCATTAAGATCGGCGTGTTTGAACCGGCTTCCGGTGATAACGGCGCAGGCGGCAAGCAGGAAGTGCTGGGTGTCGAGTATGCCAACAGCCTTGCTCCCACCGTGGAGATCGGCGGTGAGACCTATAACGTGGAGCTGGTGGAAGTGGATAACCAGTCCAGCACCGATAAGGCCGTGACTGCCGCACAGGAGCTGGTCTCCAAGAAAGTCTCCATCGTGCTGGGCAGCTACGGCTCCGGTGTTTCCATTGCAGCCGCTCCCACCTTCCAGTCCGCTTCCATCCCGGCCATTGGCTGCTCCTGCACCAACCCCGCCGTGACTGAGGCCAACCCCTACTACTTCCGTGTCTGCTTCCTTGACCCGTTCCAGGGCTCGGTCATGGCAAACTTTGCAAAGGATGAGTTCAGTGCTGCCAACGCCTACGTGCTGAGCATGCTGGGCGAGGACTACGGCTCCGGTCTGGCCACCTACTTCGTCAACGCTTTTGAGGATCTGGGCGGCACTGTTACCAGCGAGCAGTTCCCCGAGGGCACCTCGGACTTCTCCGCCTACATCCAGAACGCCATCAACGCCGGTGCAGATGTGATCTTTGCTCCCTGCGCCACCACCTACGCCGCCCAGATCATCACACAGGCTGCTTCTGCAGGCTTCGACAAACCCATTACCGCAGGCGACACATGGGAGTCCAGCGTTATTCTGGATGCCCAGAAGGGCACCAGCGTGCAGGTGTATTGCTCCACCTTCTTTGATGAGAACGATGATTCCGGCGCAGCAAGGAGTTCGTGACCGGCTTTAAGGAGTGGCTGAACGCCGACAGCCAGAAGCTGACCAACAACGGCGGCAATGACATCGTGGCAGCTGTTTCTGCACTGGGCTACGACGGCTACATGGTGGCTCTGGAAGCCATCAAGGCAGCAGGCAGCACCGACGGCACCGCCATCCGCGATGCTCTGTACGGCGTAAACTACGACGGCGTGACCGGAAGCATCACCTTTGACCAGACCACCGGCGATGCCAACAAGGATATGGCTTACATCAAGAAAGCTGCCGACGGCGCATTTGAGTTCGTCAAGACTCAGAGCGTGGAAGGCTGATTTGAACCTGTAAACTCCTTCAGTCAACGCCTGACGGCGTTGCCAGCTCCCTCAACGAGGGAGCCTTTTTGTAGCCTTCCGGCAGGTTTGGCTCCCTCTGGGAGGGGGCTGTCACCGGAGGTGACTGGAGGAGTTTATTTTATTAAAAGTTGTAAGAAATGGAGGGTCCCCCTTATGGCTGCAAAGTTTCTGCCCTATTTGCTGGCAGGTATCTCGGTGGGCGGCCAGTATGCATTGATTGCCATTGGCTACACGATGGTGTACGGCATCCTGCGCCTGATCAACTTTGCCCACGGCGATATCTTTACCGTAGCCGGTTTTCTGATGGTGTACGCTACTGCTTCCCTTCCGCTGACCATTTCCATCCCGTTGGTGGTGGTGGCAACGGTACTGCTGGGCATCGCAGTGGAAAAGATCGCCTACAAGCCCCTGCGCACCGCGCCGCGCATGTCGGTAATGATCTCCGCGATCGGTATGTCCTACCTTTTGCAGAACTCGATGTGGTATGTCACCGGCGGTCTGGCCAAGCAGTACCCTGCCCTGCCGTGGATCAGCGACACCGTCATGGTGCTGGGCTGCCAGACCAAGCGAGTGACGGTGGTAACGCCGTTCCTCGTCATTGTGCTGGTGGCAGCACTTGTTACCCTGATCCAGAAGACCAAGATCGGCATGGCCATGCGCGCCGCTTCCCGCGATTTTGAGACCGCTCAGCTGATGGGTATCAAGATCAACAATGTCATCTCCTTTACCTTTGCGGTGGGCAGCTTTCTTGCGGCCATCGGCTCCATGATGTATTTTTCCAACTACACGGCAGTCACCCCCACTGTGGGTGCCATGCCCGGCCTGAAAGCCTTTGTGGCTGCGGTGTTCGGCGGCATCGGTTCCATTCCCGGTGCGGTGATCGGCGGCTTCATCATCGGCATCTGCGAGAGCCTTATTAAAGGTGCAGGCGCTACCACCTTCAGTGATGCGTTCACCTTTGCACTGCTGATCGTGGTGCTGGCCGTCAAGCCTACCGGCCTGTTCAGTGAAAACCTGACCGAGAAAGTGTGATGACCATGAAACAAGAGAAAAAACGCATCTATCTCCGGGCCGCACTGGCGCTGGCCGCTCTGCTGGTGGTGCTGCTGGCACTGGATAACCTGAGCTTTGTGCCCTCCATGCTGCTCACCGTGCTGCGCAAGGGTGCCATCTATGCACTGGTGGCTGTCTCCATGAACCTGCTGAACGGCTTTACCGGCCTGTTCAGTCTGGGTCAGGCAGGCTTTATGCTGCTGGGTGCCTACACCTACGCCATCCTCACCATTCCCGCCGCTTCGCAGAAGTCCATCTATCAGCGCTATGCAAACGCGGCATCGGCTTCTCCATCCCGGAACTGCTCTCCAAACCTCTGGGCGGCTTCGGCCTGCTGCTGGGTGTTGTGTTCTGCCTGATCCTGGCCGGTTTTACCGCAGCTCTGTTCGCCTTCCTCATCGGCCTGCCGGTGCTGAAGCTCAAGAGCGATTATCTTGCCATTGCTACACTGGGCTTTGCCGAGATCATCCGTGCCGCCGTGGTTTACGAGGGCTTTGGCCCGCTGACCAACGGCTCCAACCTTCTGTACGGCTTTACCAGCTTTGCCAGTTTCAACCTTTCGCTGGGCGGCACGACCCTGCATCTGGAGACCGTGATGCCCTTCCTCTTCTCCGGCATCTGCATCGCCATCATTCTGCTGCTCATCAACTCCACCTAGGCCGTGCCTTCAAAGCCATCCGTGATGACGAGATCGCTGCCGAAGCCATGGGCATCAACCTTGCCAGCCACAAGCGCATGAGCTTTATCATCAGCAGCTTCTTTGCCGGTATCTCCGGCGCAATGCTTGCCATGTATCAGGCCAGCGTGCAGGCCACCACCTTCAAATCCAGCATGACCTACGAGATCCTGCTGATCGTGGTCATTGGCGGCATTGGCTCGGTGTCCGGTTCCATCATCGCGTCCTTCCTGTTCATCGCCAGCTCCGAGTGGCTGCTGCGCTTCCTCGACAACGAGACCTGGATCGGCGGCTTCCGTGTGCCGCTGCTGCGTTCCGGCTTCCGCATGGTGGTGTTCAGCATCATCATTATGGCGGTGGTGCTGTTCTTCCGCAAGGGCATCATGGGCGACCGTGAATTGTTCCAGAAAAAGCCCGCATCCACTGCAAAAACTGCCAAAAAGGAGGCGCGTTCCAAATGAGTGAAAACGTATTGACCATTGAAAACGCCACGATGCAGTTTGGCGGCGTGGTGGCTGTGGATAATCTGAACCTGAAGGTGGATAAAGATCAGATCGTCTCCCTCATCGGCCCCAACGGTGCCGGCAAGACCACCGCGTTCAACGTTGTCACCGGCGTGTATGCGCCCACCAACGGCGCGGTGTGGTTCGAGGGACGCAAGATCATTGAGAACACGCCCCACGGCAAGATGAAAAAGCTCTATAAGGGCCAGAACGCGAGCAAGTATTCCCACATGATCGCCCCCACGCCCGATAAGATCACCCAGATGGGTATTGCCCGCACCTTCCAGAATATCCGTCTATGGAAGAGCCAGACCGTGTTTGAGAACGTGCTCATCGCCAAGCACTGCCGCCGCTCGGCCAACCTGCTGAGCGCTACCTTCCGGCTGAATGCAGACGAGGAAAAGCGCCAGCGCGAGGAGTGCGAAAACCTGCTGCATGTGCTTGGACTTGAGGATGTGCGCAATGAACTGGCTACTGGCCTGCCCTACGGCCTGCAGCGCCGGGTGGAGATCGCGCGCGCGCTTGCCACCGAGCCGAAGCTGCTGCTGCTGGACGAGCCTGCTGCCGGTATGAACCCGCAGGAGACCGAAGAACTGACCGCCTTTATTGACCGCATCCGCACCGATTTCAGACTGACCGTGTTCATGATCGAGCACCACATGGATCTGGTGAT
>ENA-OQAR01000586-OQAR01000586.1-human-gut-metagenome-genome-assembly--contig:-NODE-586-length-10886-cov-2.913933_pt1 | contig 10886 bp, 16 predicted proteins | sample MGYA00242738_ERZ504533 | MGnify/ENA primary metagenome ERZ504533 (study PRJEB26092, sample SAMD00036276) | human gut metagenome | host: Homo sapiens | study: EMG produced TPA metagenomics assembly of... | reverse complement strand
CGCACTTATTAAGAGATCTTCTGTAAATTTGATTTATAGAAGGTCTTTTGTATTTTCAGAATAATACTCATAATAAAATGCCACAGATGTATCGGTAATGATCTGTGGCATTTGGGCTCTATAAAATTTTTTAAATCAAATTACAATTTCTCTCCCTCATTCACTTCCTCAATAAATAACTTTCCCTTCCCGCTTGCTGCTCCACAAAGTGAAAACGGAGCACAGCCTGGGGCCAGTTGAGGGTGATGATGGCTTTTTTCTCCCGGGTCTTTCCGGCGGCCTGGATCTGGTCTACGAGGTCGGAGAGGATCTCACGGGTGAGATAACCGCCTCTCCAGTGGAACGTGAATTCTCGGCCTTTTTTTGGCGGCCTGGAGGGCGCGTTTGTAGACGTCTTCCAGCTTTGGTAAAGGACAGCTTTTTCTCGCGGTAGTAGAAGTGGCTTCCGTCCGGGCAGGTGGGGGCAGGAGCGATCAGTGGTTCATGGTCACGAAAGATGTTTTTGTCATCCAGATTAAAATAATCGTAGCGGATGCTGACAGAGCCGTCCTCGTTTTTGCCAAGAGTATTGTCAAAGGTGGCGTCCAGATGGTAGTACTGTCCGTTAATCCGGACAATATTCCAGGTGTGGCGGTACTTGATCCCTTTTTCCGGATTGTTTCCGCAGATGGCGATGATGCACCAGACACCGAGGGCATCGCAGAGCACTTTTACAGATTTGGCGATTCCCTCACAGACGCCTACGCCGTGTCCAAGAGGCCCGATGATCTCGTGGGAGTATGGCTTTTTCAGCTTGTCGTAGCGGATATTTTCGCAGATAAAATCGTGGACATATTTTTCCTTATCCCACTCGGAAAGCTTCATGGCAGGGCGTACAAGCTTGTCTACGCGGGCGCCCAGAGCTTTCTGGTGTTCCCGGATCTTATTCTTGTCAAAGATATATTCCGGGATCAGGATCAGATTTGGAGAATCTTTGTAATAGCGGTATTTGAACCCCACGGCCCAGAAGATCTCCGGATGATCCAGTCTCAGCTGGAAAAACACATCATAGAGCCAGTTTCCGTCGGTAGTGGGAACCTGTGGGATCAGAAACTCATCGGAAAGTTCCATAAGTCCGTGAAGCATTGCGCGGTACACGTTCTGTTTATCTTTTGGCATTCTGCCGTAATAATATTCTTCAGCCTGTTTCATATATTTGAATTTAATCCGCCGTAGTTCTGAAATTTTTGTTGTAATTCAGAATTCAGCAGAAACCCCTTTCTAAAAAATCAACGAAAAAAATTATATCATAAAAGAATCATCAGAAGAAGTGCAGAGATAAAAATGGAAGAAAAGATTACGGAAAAATAAAACATGCAGAGCCATCCCAACAAAGATGTACCCTGCATGTTTTTTCTGCCTTGAAATATTTTTGCCGGAAATAACCGGGAGGCCAGGATCAGCCATTATACAGCTGATAATACCGGCCCTTCTGAGCAAGCAGCTCCTCATGGGAACCACGCTCGATGATACGTCCCTGCTCCAGGACCATGATACAGTCACTGTTGCGTACTGTGGAAAGTCTGTGGGCGATCACGAAGGTTGTCCTGCCTTCCATCAGCTTATCCATACCATCCTGTACCAGTTTTTCGGTACGGGTATCAATGGAACTGGTGGCTTCGTCCAGGATCAGGACAGGCGGATCTGCAACAGCTGCACGGGCGATGGAGAGAAGCTGTCTCTGGCCCTGGCTCAAGTTTGCACCGTTTCCACGGAGAAGGGTGTTATAACCCTGTGGAAGCCTGCGGATAAAACCGTCAGCGTTGGCAAGTTTTGCTGCGGCGATGACCTCTTCATCTGTGGCATCCAGTTTTCCGTAGCGGATGTTTTCCATAACGGTTGCCGTGAACAGGTTGGTATCCTGAAGAACGATGCCCATGGAACGGCGAAGATCGTCTTTTTTTTGATCTTGGTGATATTGATGCCGTCGTAACGGATCTTACCTTTCTGAATGTCGTAAAAACGGTTCAGAAGGTTGGTGATGGTGGTTTTTCCGGCGCCGGTAGATCCTACAAAAGCGATCTTCTGGCCCGGCTGTGCATACATGTTGATGTCATGAAGAACGATCTTGTTGGAGTTATAACCAAAATCCACATCCTCCAGAACCATGTCACCTTTCAGCTCGATATAATCCGTGGTACCCTCAGCTTTATGGAAATGTTTCCATGCCCAGCGGCCGGTACGTTTCTCGGATTCGGTGAGAACGCCGTTTTCCTCTTTTGCGTTGACAAGAGTAACGTAGCCTTCGTCCACTTCGGATTTCTCATCCAGAAGATCAAAGATACGTTTGGCACCTGCAAGGGCCATAACAATACTGTTGAACTGCTGGCTGACCTGGTTGATGGGCATGTTAAAACTCTTGTTGAAAGTCAGGAAGCTGGCAAGTCCGCCAAGAGTGAAGTTTCCGATGCCATTGATGGCAAGGATACCGCCAACCATGGCACAGATCACGTAGCTGACGTTTCCACTGGGCAACTACAGGCATCAGGATGTTGGCAAAACGGTTGGCGTTGTCTGCGCTGGCAAAAAGCTGGTCGTTCAGCTCATCGAATTTCTGGATGCTTTCGTCCTCATGGCAGAAGACTTTGACAACTTTCTGTCCTTCCATCATCTCTTCGATATAGCCGTTGACAATACCAAGGTTTGTCTGCTGTTCCAGGAAATATTTTCCGCTCAGGCCCGCAAGTTTCCGGCTGGCAGTCAGCATAATGGCAACCATAAGCAGAGTCACGAAAGTAAGCGGAACGTTGAGGATCAGCATACTTACAAGAACACTGACAATGGTGATCACACTGGAAAGCAGCTGTGGGAAACTCTGGCTGATCATCTGGCGCAGGGTATCAATGTCGTTGGTGTAGATGGACATGATATCACGTGTGCGTGGGTATCAAAATATTTGATGGGAAGTGTTTCCATTTTTGCAAACATGTCGTTTCGGAGGTTACGTAAAGTTCCCTGGGAAACATTGATCATGATACGGTTATAAGTATAGGTGGCAATAACACCGATGGCGTAAAAACATGCCACACGTGCGATTGCAGCAGTTAAAGGCCCGAAGTCCGGTGTATCTGCCTTAAGAAGAGGCGTGATATACTGGTCAATCAGGGTTTTCATGAACATGGTTCCCTGTACATTGGCAAGAACGCTGACAAAAATGCAGATCACCACGATCACGATATGGATACTGTAGTTCTTAAAAATATAACGGGAAAGGCGTCCCAGAAGTTTTCCTGGCTGTTCCGGCGCTCCCATGCCTTTCGGTCCAGGACCACCCGGACCTTTCATGTTCTGTTTTTCAAGCCGGATCACCTCCCTCGTCAAAATCACCGGCACCGCCGGTCTGTGAATTGAATACATCCTGATAAATGGCGTTGGTCTTAAGAAGTTCCTCATGGGTACCAAATCCGTTGATCTCGCCGTTGTCCATAACGATGATGCGGTCTGCATTCTGGATACTGGAAACACGCTGGGCGATGATCAGCTTGGTGGTATCCGGGATCTCTTCTGCAAAAGCACGGCGGATTTTTGCGTCTGTGGCAGTATCTACCGCACTGGTGGAATCGTCCAGGATCAGTATCTTCGGTTTCTTCAGAAGAGCACGGGCGATACAGAGACGCTGTTTCTGACCTCCGGAAACGTTGGAACCGCCCTGTTCAATGAAAGTATTGTATTTATCCGGCATTTTTTCGATGAAATCATCAGCGCAGGCAAGCTGGCATGCACGGCGGCATTCTTCTTCCGTGGCGTTTTTGTCACCCCAGCGGAGATTTTCCAGAATGGTTCCTGAGAAGAGGACATTCTTCTGAAGGACAACGGAAACCTGGTTCCTGAGAGATTCCAGGTGGTATTTGCGGACATCGATGCCTCCCACCAGAACAGAACCGTCCGTTACGTCATAAAGACGGCTGATCAGGTTGACAAGACTGGATTTGGCACTTCCGGTACCGCCGATGATTCCGATGGTCTCGCCGGAGCGGATGGAAAGGTTGATGTCTTTTAAGACCGGTTCTTTGCTGTCTTTCTTATAACTGAAGTTTACGTGGTCGAAGACGATGCTTCCGTCCGGAACTTTTGTTACCGGGTTCTCCGGGTCAGTGATATCAGCAGTATCGTTGATGACTTCCGTAACACGCTCGGCACTGGCAATACTCATGGTCACCATAACAAAAACCATGGAGAGCATCATCAGGCTCATGAGAATGTTCATGCAGTAAGTGAGAAGGCTCATAAGCTCACCGGTAGTAAGCGTGCTGCCCACGATCATTTTTTGCGCCAAGCCAGCTGATTCCAAGGATGCAGGCGTAAACGGTAAACTGCATCAGAGGCATGTTCATAACAACGATCTTCTCGGCACTTAAGAACATTTCGTATACTTTGTTACAGGCTTTCTGAAATTTGCTGATCTCGTAGTCTTCACGGACATAGGCTTTGACAACACGGACGGCACCGATATTTTCCTGGACACTTGCGTTCAGGTCATCGTATTTGCGGAACACAGTCTGGAAATATTTCGTTGCTTTCCGCATGATAAAGATCAGACAGGCACCGAGGAAGATCACCGCGATCAGATAAATGCTTGCAAGTTTGGCGTTGATGAGAAATGCCATGACCATGGCACAGATCAGGCTGGCCGGTGCACGGGTACACATACGCAGGATCATCTGATAGGCATTCTGCAGGTTGGTCACATCTGTGGTAAGACGGGTGATCAGGCCGGCAGTGCTGTATTTGTCGATGTTGGAAAAAGAAAAGGTCTGGATGTTGGTGTACATGGCTTTTCGGAGGTTTCTGGCAAAGCCTGTGGAGGCCAGTGCTCCGTATTTTCCGCCCATGACGCCGGACCAGAGTCCGCACAGGGCAAGAACTACCATAACTCCACCCATCCGATAGATATGGCCGATATTTCCGGCTTCCACACCCTTATCAATGATGGAAGCCATGGCCAGGGGGATCAGAGTCTCAAAGAGAACTTCCAGGATCATGAAAAAAGGCGTGAGAAACGAGGCCTTTTTAAACTCCCTGACCTGTGCCAGAAGGGTTTTGAGCATAAAAAAATCTCCTTTCTTTTACTGTTCAAAAAGATAGCACCCCTGGAAAAAAGTTCCGGGCTGCTACAGAACAGATGTATTGTTCAGATACTATTATCAGGTAAAATATTTTTAATGTCAAGACAAATATGTGTGAAATACTTGACATAACATCATTTAAGCGGTATATTAAAAGTTAATATTCACCTGTGAAATAGGGGCGAGAATGCGATTCAGATCCCTTTAGAGGGTCTATATAGAGTTTAATTTTTGTAGGGAGGATTTTATATGGAAATCAGACAGTCAGCAGAGGATTACCTGGAATCAATTCTGGTTTTATCGAAGAAGGGCGGCGGGGTTCGTTCCATTGATATTGCTACCAGACTTGGCGTTTCCAAGCCAAGTGTCAGCCATGCGATGAAGCTTCTCCGTGAGGACGGATATATTGCCATGGACCGTTACGGTACTGTGACACTTCTGGAGAAGGGCGCAGAGATCGCCAACCAGATCTATGAGAGACACACCGTACTTGCCAAGATGCTGGAGGGACTTGGAGTCCTGCGGAGATCGCACTGGAGGATGCCTGCAAGATGGAGCACGATATCAGCCAGGAGAGCTTTGAGAAGATCAAGGCGCATTATAATAACTTTATTAAGAGAGACGAAGCAGCAGCGGAGTAAATGAAGTGACCGGCCAGTATCCACACGGGGCGGCAGTGAAAGCCAATGAAAGATAAAAAGAAGTGCATGAGAAGCGTGATAACTTTTCATGCACTTTATTGTTTATCTGCCTATTTCGCAGAAGATTTCTCCGGCAGCTGTGCCAGGATGATAGCCGCGAACATGATGACGCATCCAAGAAGCTCTTTTGCGGAAAGCTTCTGTCCAAGGATGACCCAGCCTGCAAGTACGGAGATACAGGATTCCAGGGAAAGAATCAGAGAAGCTACCGTTGGATTGACATTTTTCTGGCCTACGATCTGCAAAGTGTAGGCAACGCCGCAGGACATAATGCCGGCATACAGATGGGGAGCCATGCAGTGAGGATAGAAGAAATCTGCGGATGTTCCAGGACAAGAGCCGGGATCATGGACAGGATCCCGCAGACCAGGAACTGGATACAGGAAAGTTTTACTCCGTCTGCTTTCGGGGAAAAATAGTCAATGACCAGAATGTGCAGAGAAAACAGGAACGCACACACCAGCACCAGGACGTCTCCGAGACCAATGGAAAAACCGTCCGTGATGCAGAGAAGATAAAGTCCGATCAGTGCCATGACAACAGCTGTCCAGATAAAGGGACTGCATTTCTTTTTCAGGAAAAGTCCGATAATCGGGACAATGACAATATAGCAGGCAGTGATAAAACCGGCTTTTCCCACCGTTGTATATTTGATGCCGAACTGCTGGAAGTTGCTGGCTGCAAAGAGAGCAATTCCGCAGGCGATTCCTCCGATCCAGAGGTCACGGGAGTTGTATGGAGAAGAGGTATCCGCATTTTTGGCGCCTGTTGCTGGAAATTCTGCTGCCGGGGAATCTGCCGCGGCAGAAGCTGTATCTTTGGAGCGGTTTAAGAGAAAGATCACCGGCACCAGAACAGCAGCACCGATCAGGGAACGGACGCCGTTAAAAGTAAAAGGACCTACATATTCCATGCCTACACTCTGGGCGACAAAGGCGATTCCCCAGATGGTAGCGGCCAGAAGCAGGCAGAGAGAATTTTTCAGAGGCATTTTCTGTGTGTTCATGATAAAAGAATCCTTTCGCGTATTATGTGGTCAAAGCGATATATAAGAAAAGACCCCGGGGAACTTCAGATAGCTTCCCGGGGCATTTTTATGATCTGTCGGAACCGTGTCCGGCAAAATTAGTTCTGATTCTGGTTGTTCTTAACTTCTGCAAGCTTCATAGCACGAACTTTCAGCGGCAGACCGAACAGAGTGATGAATCCGTCAGCGTCGTGGTGGTCATACATATCACCGGTTGTGAAGGAAGCAAGGGACTCATTGTAAAGGCTGTATGGAGAAGTTGTACCATTCTTGATGATGTTTCCTTTGTAAAGTTTGAATTTAACTTCACCGGTAACATATTTCTGAGTGGATTCAACAAATGCCTGGATAGCCTCACGGAGTGGTGTGTACCATTTTCCCTCGTAAACAACCTGTGCAAACTGGCTGCCCAGTTTCTTCTTGGCTTCCATTGTCTCACGGTCAAGGATCAGCTCCTCAAGCTGGTCATGAGCTGCCATCAGGATTGTTCCGCCAGGAGTCTCATAAACACCACGGGATTTCATACCAACAACACGGTTCTCAACGATGTCAACGATACCGATACCGTTCTCGCCGCCAAGTTTGTTCAGCTCAGTGATGATCTCGGAACTTTCATTGCCTTTCCGTTGAGAGTTTTCGGAACACCCTGCTCAAATGTCATGGTAACTTCTGTTTCTTTATCAGGAGCTTTCTCCGGTGTTACGCTTAATACAAGCATATCATCGTAGTTCGGAGCCTGGGAAGGATCCTCAAGTTCCAGTCCCTCGTGGCTGATGTGCCAGAGGTTTCTGTCACGGCTGTAGCTGTGGCTTGCATCGAACGGAAGAGTGATGCCGTGAGCTTTACAGAACTCGATCTCATCTTCACGGGACTGCATGGTCCACAGATCTGTCATACGCCATGGAGCAATGATCTTGATGTCCGGAGCGAGAGCCTTGATGCCAAGCTCGAAACGGATCTGGTCATTTCCTTTACCTGTAGCACCGTGGCAGATTGCAACAGCGCCTTCTTTACGTGCGATCTCAACCAGTTTCTTGGCGATAACCGGACGAGCATGGAAGTTCCGAGAAGATAGGAATGCTCATATACAGCACCGGCCTCTACACATGGCATGATGAAATCATCGCAGAACTCATCAACAATATCTTCAATATATAATTTGGAAGCACCGGACATTTTTGCTCTCTCTTCAAGACCGTCCAGCTCGTTTCCCTGTCCGCAGTTTACACAGCAGCAGACAACGTCATAATCAAATGTTTCTTTCAGCCACGGGATCAGGGCTGTGGTATCAAGACCACCGGAATACGCTAAAACAACTTTTTCTTTCATAATATATGTCCTCCTGGGATTTTAATTTTGATTATCGCTCCGGACATTTCCGGGACGGTGAATTTTTTTACGTTTATCTGGAAAAAATTATGCTGTTTTTATAACTTTACCAGAGTGAATAAATATTCATGCGTGACAAAACAAAAATTTTCGGCTGTCCTGTCGACATGGCTTAATATACACCAGATTTTTATAAATATGCAAGAGAATAAATTTTGAAAAAAATTATGAAAAAAATTTTTTGCATAAAAAAATGCATCGAAAAACGGGGTAATATTATAAGAAAATACATGAAAAACAGAAAAGACAGTGAAAAATCAAAGAAAATGACTATTGCATAATATGCAGAGAAGATGTATAATCTATCCATTGACAAGGCGGACATATGAGGAACGCCTTTTTACTTAAGCCGTAAGAGATACGGCAGAGGAGGAATGTGAAAGATGATTAAAGCAGGAATTATCGGTGCGACAGGGTACGCAGGAAATGAGATCGTAAGACTTCTTCTTGGACACAAGGATGTTGAGATCAAATGGTTTGGTTCCCGAAGCTACATAGATCAGCAGTATGCAGATATTTATCAGAACTTTTCAAAACTGGTGGATGCCAAATGTATGGATGACAATATGGCGGCACTTGCAGATGAGGTGGACGTGATCTTTACCGCAACTCCGCAGGGCCTTTGTGCATCCCTTATTAATGAAGAAATCCTTTCCAAGTGTAAGGTGATCGACTTAAGCGCGGCTTCCGTATTAAAGATGTGAAGAAATATGAAAAATGGTACGGAATCGAGCACAAAAGCACCGCAGTTTATTGATGAAGCAGTTTACGGTCTCTGCGAGATCAACCGTGAGGATATCAAAAAGGCACGGCTGATCGCCAACCCGGGATGCTATCCGACATGCTCCACACTGTCTATTTATCCGCTGTTAAAAGAAGGCCTCATTGATCCGAACACTATTATCATTGATGCAAAGTCCGGAACATCCGGAGCAGGAAGAGGAGCTAAAGTTCCGAATCTTTACTGTGAAGTAAACGAGAGTATTAAAGCTTACGGCGTTGCCACACACAGACATACACCGGAGATCGAGGACCAGCTTGGATACGCATGCGGACAGGAAGTGCTGATCAACTTTACCCCGCATCTTGTTCCGATGAACAGAGGAATCCTGGTAACTGCATATGCTTCCCTGACAAAGGATGTTACCTATGAGGAAGTAAAAGCGGCCTATGACAAATATTATAAAGATGAGTTCTTTGTACGTGTGCTGAATAAAGATGTATGCCCGCAGACAAGAAACGTGGAAGGCAGCAACTTTGTAGATGTAAACTTCAAGATCGATCCGAGAACTAAGAGAGTGATCATGATGGGTGCCATCGACAACCTGGTAAAAGGTGCCGCAGGACAGGCCGTTCAGAACATGAACCTGATGTTTGGATTCGACGAGAACGAAGGACTGAAACAGATCCCGATGTGCCCGTAAAACACAGAGGATTTCAGACGAGAGGAGACATAGAATATGAAGATCATCGACGGCGGCGTAACAGCCGCAAAAGGTTTTAAGGCAGCGTCAACTGCAGCAGAGATCAAATATAAAGGCCGTACCGATATGGCCATGGTATTCAGTGAAGTTCCCTGTGTGGCTGCAGGAACATTCACGACCAATGTGGTAAAAGCAGCTCCTGTAAGATGGGATCAGGACATTGTATACAATCATCAGGGCGCAAGAGCCGTGATCTGCAACAGCGGAATCGCCAACGCATGTACCGGTGAGGAAGGTTTTGGCTACTGTAAGGAAACAGCCAAAGCAGCATCCGAAAGCCTTGGGATCCCGGAAGACAGTGTGCTGGTAGCATCCACAGGTGTCATCGGAATGCAGCTTCCGATCGACCGTATCGCAAACGGAGTAAAAGCCATGGCTCCGAAACTTGAGGGAAGCCGCGAGGCAGGCCTTGAGGCAGCAAAAGCCATCATGACAACCGACACCGAGAAGAAAGAGGCAGCTGTAGAGATCGAGATCGGCGGAAAAACCGTAACTGTAGGCGGTATGTGCAAAGGTTCTGGAATGATCCACCCGAACATGTGCACAATGCTTGGATTTATCACCAGCGATGTGGACATCTCCAAGGAACTTCTTCAGGAAGCACTCAGCGAGGACATCAAGGACACCTACAACATGGTATCCGTTGACGGAGACACCTCCACAAACGACACCGTCCTCCTCCTGGCAAACGGTCAGGCCGGCAATCCAAAGATCACAGAGAAAAATGCAGATTATGAAGAGTTCAAAAAAGCGCTCAACTATGTAAACACAACCCTTGCCAAAAAGATTGCAGGCGACGGAGAAGGCGCAACCGCACTCTTCGAGGTCAAAGTTATCGGCGCAGCACCAAGGCAGAAGCCGTAACCTTAAGTAAATCCGTAGTAACCTCTTCCCTGACAAAAGCAGCCATCTACGGCCACGACGCAAACTGGGGAAGAATCCTCTGCGCCCTCGGCTACTCCGGAGTCCAGTTCGACCCGGAGAAAGTAGATCTCTACTTTGAGAGCAAAGCAGGAAAAATAAAGATCATTGAAAATGGAGTTTCTACAGGATACAGTGAAGAGGAAGCTACAAAGATCCTCTCTGAAGACGCTGTGACAGCCATTGCTGATATGAAGATGGGCGAGGCCAGTGCAACCGCATGGGGATGCGACCTTACTTATGATTATGTAAAAATCAA
>ENA-OQAR01000585-OQAR01000585.1-human-gut-metagenome-genome-assembly--contig:-NODE-585-length-10889-cov-3.175153_pt1 | contig 10889 bp, 14 predicted proteins | sample MGYA00242738_ERZ504533 | MGnify/ENA primary metagenome ERZ504533 (study PRJEB26092, sample SAMD00036276) | human gut metagenome | host: Homo sapiens | study: EMG produced TPA metagenomics assembly of... | reverse complement strand
TACGGCGACCGACGACAACGCGGAAATAAGAAATTTAGACGCAAGATTGTTCGAGAAATCAACTTGTTGGCACACTAGCTTAATTCGGTTAAATTCCCATTGTAAGAATCTCCATCAGTACCCCAAGCAATGACGGATTCAAATTCATGGATACCAGAACTGGCACTGCCTCTGTGCCCAGCTCTTTCACTACTTTATAAACCTCTGTCTTCTGTGCATAGGTAATCTGTGCTTTTTCCAGAATCTCATAGACCTCTTCTGCATAATCTCTCTGATAAACAGCTGCATCTGCCGCAAAAGTAACCTTCACCTGTGCATCTGCCGGCACATCCTTGAGGATCACTATTGTTCCATGAAGCTTCTTATCCTCTGCGAACTCTGCATCCTTATATACCTGTCCGTTTACAGTAACCTCCTGCGGTTTGTCCTGAATGTTGCAGAAGCGGATCTTCCAGGAACGTTTCTGCGGGATTACTGCTGTATTTCCCTGCGCAGCTTCTACAATAAATACTGTTCCATTCTCATCTGCAGTCTTCGTCATTCTGGTGGACACCCAGTTCTCATCCAGGTCTTCCGGTGTATCCCCACCGTCTTCCCAGAGTACAAATTCTCCTGATTCTCCAGGATATACAAGTACTTCCAGTTTCTCAGGATTCTCAATGGAATTATCATATCCTTCCATGTCCTTCAGTGGAATGATGCTGCCTTCACGCACAAGTACCGGCATCTCATAAATATCTCTCCAGAGATCCACTTTTCTGCCGCCCTTATATGCTCTTCCGTTAAAGAAATCATACCAGATTCCCTGCGGAATCCATGTCTTTGCGCCTGCAAGTCCTGTTACCGGATCCAGCTTATCTGTGATTGGAGATACCATCATCTCTGTGCCGAAATAATAGTTGTTCGGTACTTCATAGGTTTCCTCACGCTCCGGCTCCAGATAATACATCGGCTGTACCAGCGGCAGTCCCGCTCTGCTTGCACGACGGTTCATGGTGTAAAGATACGGAACTAGCTTATGACGCAGTTTCAGGAAATTCTTCATTACTGTTTCTACAATCTGGTTGTATTTCCACGGTTCTTTTCCATTAAACGGGTTATCTGTGCTGTGCAGACGATTCATTGGTGAAAAGACTCCAAGCTGTACCCACCTTGCAGTGAGCTCGTCGTCTCTGTATCCAAACATATGTCCACCGATATCATGACTCCACCATCCAAAACCGATGTTGCTGGCATTTGCTGTGAAATATGGCTGGAATTTCAGACTCTCCCAGGTAATGAACGTATCACCGGAAAAACCAACCGGGTATCTGTGGCTTCCTGGACCTGCATATCTTGAGAAAGTCAGCGCACGTTTTCCTTTCCACTTGCTGTCCAGATAGTGATAGTGGTTCAGCATCCAGAGCGGATCCAGTCCCGGAACCTTGGTTACAGTTCCCTGCTGCCAGTCAAGCCACCAGAAGTCTACTCCCTCTTCTTCCATCGGATGATGCAGTTCCTCAAAATATGTCTCAATGAATTTCGGATCTGTCATATCAAAAAGTACCGGTTCTTACTTGCAGGATCAATTCCCATCTTCTCTGCAACTCTCGGATAGGCTTCTTCATAAGCACGCACTCCATCTGCCGGATGTACGTTCAGTGTGATCTTATATCCATGTTTGTGCAGCCAGTCCATAAATTCAGGCGGATTGGGGAAAAACTTCTTATTCCAGGTATATCCTGTCCATCCGCTTCCGTATACAGGAGGTACATCCTCTACCAGATGCCAATCCATATCTACAACTGCAACAGAAAACGGCACTTCTTCTTTCTCAAAAACGCTCTACCAGTTCTTTGTACTCTGTCTCTGTGTATTTGTGATATCTGCTCCACCAGTTTCCGAACGTATATCTTGGAAGCAGAGGTGTTTTTCCACATAATCTGTAAAAATCCTGCAGACATTCCACATATCTGTGACCATATCCAAAGAAATAAAAGTCTGCTCTGTTTCCCTGACGTGGCTCTACCATTCCATCTTCGCCCATAGCCATTGTATGGGAATCATCCAGCACTGAAAAACCGTTTCTGGACATAATTCCATGACTCAGCGGAATCTCACCGTCTGCTTCATCCAGGGTTCTGGCTGTTCCCAGCAGATCTTTTGGTTCATCACCATAATGCCACACGCGCTCGCTGGCTTTTCCACCCGCTACACGTATCATCAGACCGCTTGGAGAAAATTTCTGTCTGTCATAGTGGATTTCCAGGTCTTTGGTGTAAATATGTAATTCCTCACCGCCATCGCTCACCCTGAATTCCGGCACCGGGAAATCACGATTGCATACCATCTGTGTTGCTCTGTCCTCAAATCCTCCGTCTTCGCTGTACTCAAAACGGATCAGGGCAGTTGTCAGCATTGTAATCCTGAAATGATCGCCCACGATCACAGCTTCCTTTCTGCATACAGGATTACCTTCCAGCACAAATTTCTTTAAGTTCATAAAAGCTTTTCCTCCTTTACATCAACAACAGTTGTAACAGCTGCTTTTATGTCTATTTTAATCTTCTGCAGTCTGATTGACAACGCCTTTTTTCAGCTACTGAACATTTATATGACATATACTTGTGATATTATTTTCTAGAACGTGTCTGAAAAATGCTTTACGCAAGATGTGCGTCACAATTTGCAGGAGATTTTGGGAATGATTTTCCAAACACACTCTAAAGCAGCTGCCGAAGAGGACGAATGATAATCCTGAGCACGCCGTAGTATAACTTCTTTTTCCGATTCAACACTTTCCCCTGGTACTTTGCGCCTTCGGTTTCCTGACCGTTTGCAAGTACCTCTTTGCTTTTTTCCATATAATCTGATTCTGTTTCGTGAATCTGCTGATTCAGTTTTTCGCTGTCAATTACCAGCATCAGTTCCGTATCCAGATAAGTACTTCGCATATCCAGATTATAGGAACCTACTACTGACAGACGGTCATTTATCAGCACAGCTTTTGTATGAACCGGATAATCATTCATCAGTTCATACACATCTGCCCCTGTTTCCAGAATTTTCTTTTTCTGATTAAGATAATCTGTACAGCCCCATGGATTAGAGCCTTTTTCCACTGCATTCAGCACGATCTGAAGCTTTGCATGATCTGAAATCCCCTGCAATACATCATACATGTAACCATTACAGATCACATAAGGAGTCTGTATTATTACATGATCTGCATTTTCAGTAAGATACTGAATTGTCTGGAGAACCTGCGGTGTTTTTTCGTCCCGCCTCAATTCCATTATTGATCAGAGTGATCTTGTTTGCTTCTATCGTATCCTTTTCCCATGCACTGTAAGTTTCTATATCATTGTACCTTTTCAGCAGAGATATGTAAATTTCTTCCATGTGCCGGTATGCATCCGTATATCTGGAAGATTGTTTGCCGTTTTTAATGCTCACACAGCTTTCCTTCCATATTTTATGGAAATAATCCTCAAGCTGGTTCAGAGACTCTCCCTGTCCTTCTGATGTATCATACACCAGGATATCTCTGTCTTCATTAATGCCTTTTGTCTGATTCCCCAGAAAGATATCATTGCTGTTGCGTCCGCCCAGCAGATACATTTTCTCATCCACAATCAGATATTTATCATGCATGCGATAATTCACCTTAAACAGATTGACCGGTGTCACCGGATTGTAAACTCCCACTTCCACATTCTCATATGATGCCAGAGCCTGGAAATCGCTGCTTCCAGCCAGAAACAGTTGCTGATAAATTCCATCGATCAATAACTGAATCTTCACACCTCTTGCCGCAGCGCAATTCAATGCGGCAAGAATTTTAGTGCCATTATCATCCGCGCGTAAGTCAAAGGTAGACAGTACAATGCTCTCCTTCGCAGTGCCAATCATACGAAGCCTCCACAAAAGTGCCTCTTCATTATCGTCAATGCAGCAAATCCTTTCTACGCCTGCTGTCTCTGATGTAAATTCTGTCTTTCTCAGACTTTCCACATATGTTTCGTCCGGTTTCCTGCAAAAAAGAGGTGAAAGTACATTTACCAGCACCACGATCAGCAGGAAAAGGCAAAATACTTTGCCTGTTCTTTTTAGTATTTTTTTCATTCGATACCACGACCTCCTTTGACCAGACCGGAACCCAGATATTTGACTTATTCCTCTTCTTTCGACAATACAGTGAGTATAGAGTATAACATAATCAGAAGCTATAGTGCATCTTTTGATACGAAAAAGCGTTAAAAATCTTTTCACAAACCCTTTTCTTTTTTTTGCAATGTCTTATATGTTTCCGACTTATAAAAATTCAATATCATCAACTCTTTCCAACAGGAAGGGATTTCAATGTTATCAGGATGGTTTGTATAAAGTGTGATGACTGATTATAAAGAGAGTTTATCTGCATCTTGCGCAGCAGTCTTCCCTTCTGCATGAAGATATTTACCAGCTTGACCCTGTGTTCTTCAAGTGCTATCAGCAGCATAAAATACTTTTACGCCCTTGTGGAACTTTCTCCGCAGGGGCGTAAATACTTCATTTCTCTCTATTTCCCAGACACCTTTTATTTTTTCACTTTTCCCCGTAAAACATAAAAAAACACCGTCCCCGCGGCAATCGCTTTGTCCGCAAAAACAGTGTTCTTAGTGCGCCTTCAGGGGTTCGAACCCTGGACACCCTGATTAAGAGTCAGGTGCTCTACCAACTGAGCTAAAAGCGCATATTCTTTTGTTTTTCTTTTGTGTTGAAGTTTTGCATCACCCTCAACGCAAGTGATATTATATATAATAGTCGTTTAAATGTCAATTAGGTTTTTCAAAAAATCAGATTTTTTTTCTATTTCATTTATTTTTCCTTTTTTTCGTCGTTTTGGGACATTTTTGTTAAGTGTTTTTATTGACCTCTTCTGCGGATTTCCGCAGGCGGCTGAAGGTATTATCAAAGTTTTTGTGTTCATAGCGGAATTGTAGCATTTTTATTATGGAAAGAACTTTTTCGTTTCACTGGCTGACTCCTTCGGGGCGCGAAGCGCCCCGAAATTTTCTTATACTATAATATGCACTGCCAGCCACAACAGATAGTCAAATGGATCATCGCAATCCACTTCACTATGGAATCGCTATAAACCAGATAATTGCTCTGCTGTTTTATCTGTGATACTCTCTGGAAATCACCATCTTACAGATTGGATTTCCCATAGAAGAAAATTTCTCTTCATATTCTGTCATAACATTTCCCTGTACCATCTCTTCATTATGATGCAGATCAAAGGTAGAAGCCTCCAGATTCCATCCGGCTTCCTCCACTTCTTCCAGGGAAAATTCAAACAGTTCCTTATTATCTGTCTTAAATTCCACTTTTCCATCCTGAACCAGAATCTGGTCGTAACGTGCCAGGAATTCTCTGGATGTCAGGCGACGTTTTGCATGGCGGGCTTTTGGCCATGGATCGGAAAAGTTCAGATAAATCTTATCTACTTCACCTTTCTCAAAAGATTTCCGGCAGAAGTCTGGCATCCACTCTCATAAAAAATAAATTAGAATAAACCTCTCCATTCTCCTCCAGTTCTTTCTCTCTTCTGCAATGCGCGAAGAAGAACGCTGTCATACATCTCGATTCCTATATAATTGATATCCGGATGCAACCGGGCCAGATCCATAAGAAATCTTCCTTTTCCCATCCCTACTTCAATATGAAGAGGCTGCTTTTTCACAAAAACTCCCCCCAGTGTCCTCTCTTTGTCTGTGGTTCCTGTACCACATAAGGGCTCTCCAGAATTGCATCCTGAGCTCCCGGAATATTTCTTAATCTCATAAAAATCTCCTGTTCCTTTTCTTATATCTCCAGAGCGTGTTTGAAAAATGCTTTACGCAAGATGTGCGTGCAATTTCCTGCCACCAATAAACTACCATACCATACTCCTAACGTCAATTACATCCCGGACAGATATTCGCAGGAGATTTCTTTAACTTGTCTAAAAAATAACAATTTTTTTTCTTTCTGGAAAAAATTTTAGATGGTTTTTTTTAACAAAAGGGTGTATGATATCTAACAGATATTACTATTTTTCACATAGTAAATCTGGTTTTTTTTGTAAAAATTTTGACAACCAAGGAGGTTGAAGATGGAGCAGATACTTAACAAATTATCTGAAATCGAGCTTACAGCCCAACGCATCATGGAAGACTGCGACCGGCAAAAGCAACAGCTTTCTGAAGAGGCAGAACAGAAATGTAAAAATTATGACGAGCAGCTGGAGACCCGGACAGCAGAGCAGATTCGACGGATCCGTCAGCAACTGGAAGAAGAAAAAAGACTCCCGCCTGGCACAGTTACGTGCAGACACAGACGCTACCTTTTCTTCACTGGATGCTCATTACGAACAGCAGCACTCACAACTTTCAAGAGAATTGTTTGAGAAAATACTGGCTATGTAAAGATCTGTCTCAAACGCTAAATGACATCAGGAAAGGAAGTGAAAAACAATGGGAGGCGTACTCTCCTACAGCGGACTTTCCACGAAAATCCGCGCAATGCAGAGCAGGCTTACTACCATGGATCAGTTCGAGGAAATCCTCCAACTCTCCGATGTCACGCAGGTAGCCGCCTATCTGAAGCGAATGCCGGAATACTCTTCCAGGTGGGATGCACTGGATGAAAATACCCTGCACCGTGGCCAGATTGAGAAGCTTCTGAAGAAATCCATATTCCAGAATTTCTCCAGAATTTATCACTTTGCCAACCCGGAGCAGCGTAAATTTCTGGATCTGTATTCCAAGCGATATGAAATCCGTGTACTGAAGGAAGTCATGACAAATATCTTCGATCATCGCGACACGGATCCTGTAGATGTTTCTCCGTACCGTGAATTTTTCCGTCTGCATTCCAATATTGATGTAGACCGGATCACTACCTGTTCCACCATGGAGGAACTGATCTCCTGCCTCAAAGGAAACGAATTTTATATCCCGCTTTCGAAGATCCAGGAGCATGAAACAGCACTTCTCTTCGACTATGGTATGGCACTGGATCTGTACTATTTACCCAGATCTGGAACATCCGTAAGAAGCTGTTTAAAGGTAAAGATCTGGAAGAGATTACCTGCACTTACGGCGAGAAATTTGATATGCTGAACCTGCAGTTTATCCAGCGTTCCAAAAGGTATTACAACATGGATCCGGCAAGTATTTATGCCCTGCTGATCCCTGTAAATTATAAGTTAAAGAAAGAAGAGATCACAGCTTTGGTGGAAGCACCTTCATACGAAGAAGGTCGAAGAATTTTCCAGAAAACATGGTACGGCAACAAAATATGAACAGCTTACCGTAGCCAATCTGGAAGAATTCTACAACCACATCCACCGCTCGATCCTTGAGAAGGAATCCCACAGAAATCCATATTCTGTAGCAGTGATCTATTCTTATCTGTATAACAAGGAACACGAAGTAAACCGTCTGACTATCGCCATTGAATGCGTACGTTATGGTGTGCAGCATGATGAAGCCATGCGTTATATTTGCAACAGTTGATTTCTATATGGCGCATAACTGAATAACTGCTTCGCAGTTTAAAAGAACATTAACCAGGAGGTGAATTTATGATTGAGAAAATGAAGTTCCTGAGCATTACCGGTCCTAAAACCGATATTGACAGAGTGGTAAACACCTATCTTTCCAAGTACGAAATTCATCTGGAAAATGCCCTTTCCGAGCTGACCGCAGTAGAGAGTCTTTCTCCGTTTATGGAAATCAATCCATATAAGGAAGCACTCTCTACTGCCAACAGTTTCTATGATGAACTGGCAGATCCGGAGAAGATTTCTGCCAAACCCATGGATACTGAACAGGCTTTAAATACAATCCGCCGGATTCAGTCTGATTATCAGGAACTAAGCAATAAAACGTGCTGATCTGGAGAGTCAGCTTGCAGCTCTGGATGAATCTCTGCGAGTGATCCGCCCGTTCAGAAATATTAATTACAATATTTCCTCAATCCTGAAATTCCAGTTCATCCACTTCCGTTTCGGAAGGATTGAGAAGGAATATTACCAGAAATTTGAAAAGTACATTTACGAAAATCTGGACACAATTTTCATTAAATGTGATGAAGATGACCAGTATGTCTGGGGTCTGTATTTTGTCCCGGAGCACGAAGCCCAGAAAGTAAAAGCCGTCTATTCTTCCATGCACTTCGAGCGTATTTATATGCCGGATACTTATGAGGGAACAGCAAAAGAAGCTTTCGAACAACTGACTGAAACACGCAACAGAGCTGCTGCTGATCTGGCATCTGCCGATCAGAAAAAAGCAGATTTTCTTCTTAGAAATCAGAAAGATATCGTTGCATCACGCAATGCTATCGCACAGCTTTCCGGTAACTTTGATGTGCGCAGACTTGCGGCATGTACACATGGGGATAAAGACGTTTTCTATATCTTATGTGGATGGATGACAGAGAAAGATGCCCATTCTTTCCAGAATGATATCAAAGACGACAGCCGCATTTTCTGTATTATTGACGGTGAAGAGGACGAACATCTGAAGCCAGGTATACACCAGCAGCCGCCAACGAAACTGAAGAACCCGAAACTGTTTAAACCATTTGAAATGTACATTAAGATGTATGGTCTTCCGGCCTATAACGAGATGGATCCCACATGGTTTGTAGCACTGACTTATTCCTTTATTTTCGGTGCAATGTTCGGTGATGTGGGACAGGGATTGCTGCTCTTTATCGGAGGTTTCCTGCTTTATAAATTCAAACATATCACACTGGCAGGCATTATCAGTTGTGCAGGTGTGTTCTCCACAATCTTCGGATTTATGTTCGGAAGTATCTTCGGATTCGAAGATGTGATACCTGCCCTGTGGCTTCGCCCGATGAACAATATGATGTCAGTTCCGTTTATCGGAAAGCTGAATACAGTATTTATTGTTGCCATTGGTTTTGGTATGTGCCTGATCCTTTTATGTATGGTATTTAACATCCTGAATGCCTGGAAATCCGGAGATGTAGAACACATCTGGTTTGATACAAACTCAGTGGCTGGTCTGGTATTCTACGGCTCTGCAGTTGTCTCCATTGCACTTATACTGAATGGCAAAACACTTCCCGGCGGAATCGTACTGTTTATCATGTTCGGCGTACCATTGATCCTAATCTTCCTGAAAGAGCCACTTACAGCCCTCATTGAGAAGAAATCAGAAGTTATGCCAAAAGAGAAGGGAATGTTCGTTGTACAGGGACTTTTTGAAATGTTTGAAGTCCTGTTAAGCTACTTCTCCAATACCCTTTCCTTCGTCCGTATCGGAGCTTTCGCAGTCAGCCATGCAGCGATGATGGAAGTCGTTCTCATGCTTGCAGGCGCAGAAAGCGGAAACCTGAACTGGATAGTAGTAATTCTGGGAAACCTTTTTGTATGTGGTATGGAAGGCCTGATCGTCGGTATCCAGGTGCTTCGTCTGGAATATTATGAAATGTTCAGCCGCTTCTACAAAGGTACAGGACGTAAATTTGAGCCGTTCCGCTCTGTAAAATAGACAGAAAGATCATCAGAAATTATACTATTTTCATTTATATATCATCCTCGGGAAACCCATATCTGTCGGTCAGCCAGATATTCAAAGCCGAATAAATATGATATATATGAACAGCAAAATCAAGAACTAAGAGGAGATTTAATTATGACAACAATCGCACAGATCATTTTAGCAATCGCACTGGTACTCAGCATCATTCTTCCATTTGGCTACTATCTCATCGGTGAAAAAAACCGCGGACGTTACAAAACAGCTCTCGGTGTAAACGCGTTCTTCTTCTTTGGAACCATGCTTATCGCCATTGCAGTTATGTTCACAGGTGCTTCTTCCGTACAGGCAGCTGCAGGCTCTGAAGGCACACTTGCAACAGGTATGGGTTATATCGCAGCAGCTCTTGTAACCGGACTTTCCTGTATCGGTGGTGGTATTGCCGTTGCCAGTGCGGCAAGCGCAGCCTTAGGTGCTATCAGCGAGGATCAGAGTATCCTTGGTAAATCCCTTATTTTCGTAGGTCTTGCAGAAGGTGTTGCCCTTTATGGACTGATCATCTCCTTCATGATCCTGGGACAGTTATAAGATGCAGATGTTTTTGATCAGCGACAATATCGATACCTACACAGGGATGAGACTGGCAGGTGTGGAGGGCGTGGTCGTACACACACATGATGAATTAAAAGATGCTTTGCAGAAAGCTATCTCCAATAAAGAAATCGGAATCATACTCCTGACCGAGAAATTCGGCCGGGAGTTTCCCGAAATTATAGATGATGTAAAGCTTCATCACAAGACCCCCCTGATCATCGAAATTCCCGACAGGCACGGTACTGGCCGCAAACCGGATTTTATCACTTCATATGTGAATGAAGCTATTGGTTTAAAACTGTAAAACAGTTACCAAATAGTAAATCTAATGTTACTGTGAACGGAGTGAACAGTTACAATCTAAATATTACAGGCAGGTGTTAACATGACAATTGATGAAAAACTCAGCCATTTTTTATGATATCACTGTAGAGGAAGCCCACGAAAAAAGCTGCCGCCATTCTCGATGAGCATAAAGCGGCTCTGGAGAAAATGGCAGAAGAACACAAAACTCTCAGTGAAGAAAACGCCCAGACACAGATCAAAGCGGAAACTGCCAGCGCCCGACGTGAAATAAACAAGGCTCTCTCCGCAGAACAGCTCACGATCAAGCGTGACTGGACCAGAAAACAAAAACGAATTAAAAGAGAAAATTTTCTCCGAAGTAAAAGGACTTCTGGAATCCTTTACCAAAAACTCCGGAGTATGAGAACTATTTAACTGCTAAGATCAAAGAAGCTCTGGATTTCGCGGGAAATGATGAGATTACCATCT
>ENA-OQAR01000584-OQAR01000584.1-human-gut-metagenome-genome-assembly--contig:-NODE-584-length-10924-cov-1.942669_pt1 | contig 10924 bp, 16 predicted proteins | sample MGYA00242738_ERZ504533 | MGnify/ENA primary metagenome ERZ504533 (study PRJEB26092, sample SAMD00036276) | human gut metagenome | host: Homo sapiens | study: EMG produced TPA metagenomics assembly of... | reverse complement strand
AGGATCAACGGATGAATGACGGTACGCAGTTAACCGGAACAAGTGGAACAAACAACCGGATCACCAACTACCTCCACCGCCGACCAGCAGGATACAACGGTGCAGAAATGGTCCCTGCATCTGGATGCAAAGGGATGGGATGCAGCACTTACCCCTCCACTGATCCTGGGCGGCTATCTTTACGTGGCATCCGGACAGTTCATCTATAAAATAGATAAAAATACCGGGGATATCGTGCAGACCAGTGAACAGATGCACGGAAATATGCAGTATGCCATGATTCCGCTTGCTTATGCGGAAGGAATGCTTTTTGCACAGATCGGCGGCGGACAGATCCAGGCACTGAGTGCCACTTCTTTAAAATCCCTCTGGATCAGTGAGAGCCTGGGAGGCCAGACACTTTCCCCGATCACCTATAAGGATGGATATATTTATACCGGAACCTGGACTTCGGATACAACCCCTGGTTCTTACTTCTGCCTTTCTGTTACAGATGAAGACCCGTCAAAAGGTGATGAGATAAAATACTGTACCTGGAAATATAACCATAAGGGCGGTTTTTACTGGACAGGTGCTTATGCGTCCGAAAATTATCTGGTGTTTGGTTCTGATGACGGGGCCGGTGATGCCTATACTTCTATCCTGTATTCAGTTAATACGCACACCGGACAGCTGATCGACAAGCGCACAGACATGATCGGCGATATCCGATCCACCATTGTTTATAACAACGGATATGTTTATTTTACGACCAAAGGCGGATATCTCTACCGGGTTGCCATGAATGCAGATGGTACTTTCGGTGCAGTGGCAAGCTATAACCTGGGCGGTGCGGCAACATCCACACCGGTCGTCTATAAAGGAAGAATCTATGTAGGTGTCTGCGGAAACGGCGGACAGTACAATGCGGATGGGGGACACCATTTTGATGTCCTGACAGAATCTGCTTCCGGTCTTTCCCTTGCATATAAAGTTTCTATCCCGGGATATCCGCAGGCAGCACCGCTTCTTTCGACCGCTTATGAAAACCAGGACTTTAATGGAGATGGCAAAGCGGATGGACGTGTTTATCTGTATTTTACCTACAATGCAAAACCTGGCGGTATCTATATGCTGACAGATGAGCCGGGCCAGACTTCCGGAAAACCGAAAGAACTCTTCCGTCCGGTACTCGCACAGCAGGAGTACTGCATCAGTCCGATCTGCGTAGACAGGGATGGGACACTTTATTATAAGAATGACTCCTGTTATCTGATGGCACTGGAAACAAATGGAGCTTACCTTGACAGTGTATCAGCAGAAGCAGATACTGGCCGGGTCAGCTGGGAAAAAGCATTCCAGCGTTCGGAAAAAGAGCATACCTTAAGGGTTGCTGAAAATGCTACAAAAGTGACCCTGACATTTAAAGCACCTGCCGGATGTACCCTGACTGTCAACGGAAAAGCTTCCAATGGAACTTATGTGGCAGATGTAAGATCCGGACAGGCAGATGTTACGGTTAAAAACAACACTGAACGGAAAGAGCAGGGATTATATCTTCCACCTTACCAGCGGGCTTGGAAATTCCTCCCTGGCAAACCTGGTGGTAAGTACCAGCAATACTTTTACAGATACTTCAAAATATCTTACATTATCACCGGTATTTGACAGCACCAAAACCAGCTATACCGTTTCGTATCTTGCAGACAAAGAGGAAAATAAGGAAAAAGTTCCTCCGCCTTTATGTGGAACCTTCAGATGGGGATGCCACGGTAACGGTACAGAAAGTAAAAGGTGTTGAGAAAGTATCCATGCCGGTTGTGGCAAACGGAAAAACGAAAACGTGTAAATGTATACTGGGAAACAGATGCAGGCGAAGCAGGTGAAGATCACGGTAACAGCTGCCGGAAGCGGAAAAACAGACTATCTTCTTACCATACAGCGGAAAGAAAAAACGTTCCGACACCAACACCTACAGAAGTACCGGAGTGTTCGGACCATGGAAAACGATCTCTGCAGCCACGGTATTTTCACCGGCTGTACAGATGCGTACCAGCAACAAGGGCCGCAAGGAAAAGAGGACCGTCGGCAAAAAACTGACACCCACAATCAAGGTAACGGCTACCAGCATTAAGCTGAAAGTAAAACAGTCTACTTCCAAAATAAAGGTTTCTAAGACTTGCAAAGGGTGATTCCGTTAAAAGCTGGACTTCCAGCAATAAGAAAATCGTTTCTGTAAACAGCAAGGGAACGATGAAAGGCTTGAAAGCCGGAAAAGCCAAAGTGACCATTACACTGGCCAGCGGCAAGAAACAGGTCATTTCCATTACTGTGCAAAAAACAACAGTAAGAACAACAAAGATCACCGGACTGAAATCAAGCGTGACCGTTGCAAGGAATAAAAAACTTACGCTGAAACCGGTCATCAGCCCGATCACTTCCCAGGAGAAAGTTACCTACAGTTCTTCAAATAAGAAGATCGCAACGGTAAATTCCAAGGGTGTGATCATACGGAAAAGGAAAAAGGGAACAGCCTATAATCACAGTGAAATCTGGAAAAGATCCGAAAAAAAGTAAAAGTAGTAGTTAAATAAAAATGATTCAAGCAGGAGCTGCCTTTCATGAATACACATGGAATGGCAGCTCCTTTTTTCATTTTTTGCATGTAGCTTTATTTGCAGAAGTAGATTACGATATTAATAGTTGACCAAGAGAGAAGAATGTTTAGATAATATGTTATAGTGATAATGAAGCATGGTAAACAAAAAAAATTAATAAAAATAAGAAAAAAAAGTGCAACCAAACAGAAAAAAATACGTTCTATATAATAGAAAACATTAATATGGCACACTGCAAATAACCTATCTGCATAAAAACACTAATATACAGGGGAGAAATGTGATATGGAAGATATACATATTATAAATTTTATTTTTAGAAAGATCAGAAGATGCAATTCGCCAGGTAGAAGTAAAGTACGAAAAATTTTGCTTTAAGATTGCATGGAATATTTTATATAACACAGAAGATTCAGAAGAATGCGTAAATGATACGTGGCTGATAACGTGGAATAAGATTCCGCCCAAAACGCCAACAAAATTATCTGCAATTTCTTGGAAAAATAACCAGAAATTTGGCATTGGATAATTTCAGAAAGAAAAATGCTTCAAAAAGAGCAGATACACATATGATGGATATTTGTGGTGAAGTGGAAAAACTGGAAAGTACAATAAAGGATTATGTGGAAGAGGATATAAAGAAAAAGGAAATTTTGAATATTTTAGAAAAATTTTTAAGTGATTTAAAAGCAGGGGACAGGGATATTTTTGTCAGGCGATATTGGTATATGGATAATATTAAAGACATTGCAAAAAGACATGGATGCTCTGAGACTAAAATTAAATCCAGCCTTTTTCGAAGCAGAAAACAAATTATGGGAAGAGGTGAAAGAAATCATATGAAAAAAGAAAACAATTTTTGGATCTGATGGGAGAAATAGATGAAAAATTTGTTTATGAAGCTTCCTTGCCATGGGAAAAGCGAAATGTTAATTTGAAATTAAAATTAGCAAAAAATTGCAGCAGCAGGAGTTGTAATAGCATTATTGATAGGAGGCTTGGGACATCCGCATGAGATAAAGGCGGCCTGGGAACAGATTACTTCGTGGATTCAAACTGCATTGGGGATTAATGAAAATGTAGAATCATATATAGATAGTGTTGGAAAAACGATTACTAAAAATGGAGTTTCTATTACGTTAGATGAAATTGCTGCTGATAAGGAGAATTTATGGGTGGCAATATCTGATAATATAAATGCTTCAAAAGAAAAGGAGACTATTCTACTAACAGAAGTGGAGATAAATGGAAAAGCGGCACAGTTAGATGGAACATATGCTCTGGAGAAAAAGGAGAACGGAACAGATGGTCAGGTTTGTCATTATAGGTTGGAAGATACAACTATTAAAGATAATACAGCAGATATAAAAAATGAAAGTATGGTTATTTGATCCAACAGAAATGGATACTGCAGATACAGAAGATACGGATGACTATATTTTGAATTTTCATCAAATTGGGAAGAACTGGAGAAGAATACAATAAATGTAAATGTGAATAAAAAATAAAGATATCTCCAAATCAAAATCTGACGATTTCAAAATGAGCTTAAACGATTTGGCAAGTACAATTTATGGAAATTTGGATAATAAAGAATATGAAGATTATTATTTACTAGGAACCGACGATAAAGGAAATCAGGGGCTTTATAGAATGACAAATTATGGAGACACAGAGACTGTGTTTGAAGAAAGCAGAAATAATACAAAATATAAAGGAATTTCTCCAGATGCTAAAACGGTGACATTAGAATTATATGTAAAATAAAAGAAGAAAAAAAACAGAACAACATATAAAAAAAATATGAAACTGGAACAGAAGATACTTACGGAGAAGGCGTAGGACGTGTTTATGAAAGTGATGAAGATCCTCTGGAATTTATATAGCCCAGTGGAAGGAAAATAGAAATTAAATCAGATGACAAAGAATAATTTTATCGAAGAGAGGAACAGCCAATATCATCTGCCTTCAGATATTGGCTGTAATATATATGATACATAAAAAATACAAGCAGCAGATAACGATAAGATTCTTATATCAGTCAAGGAAGCCTGTGAACGCACAGTCTTTCAGAGAAAACCATGAGAACTCTTATGAAGAATAATACCTTCATGGTACGAATTGGGCGAAGAACCCTGATTGATAAGAAAAAATTTCAGAAATGATAGATTGGCAGTCTTGAAAGGTTTTGGGGTTGTGTTAAAATTAAGTCCAGTGCCATGCATGATCATCTATTGTTATTAGAAAAAGGATGGTAATGTTATGGAAAAAATCTAAGAGGAAAAGAAATAGGTAAGGGAATCCGACAAAGAAAAGATGGGCGGTAAGAAGCCAGAATCACAATTAAGGAATCTGGCAACCGCCTTTTTCTATCTATGGAACAAATCTTCAGCAGGTGAAAAAGCAAAGAAACATGTATTTGGCGGAAGTTCTCCCAGGTATTCCAGGTCTTTGATTCGAGTATGTCCGTTTCAAATGGTATGAGAAATGGATGGAACTTTATAAGGTTCGAAATCTTAAAGCAACCACGATAAGAAATTATGAAGAAAAGTATGGAAAAGAAAGCTAATTTTACTGATAAAATGACAATTTAGGAAGAGGTTTAAATATTTGGAAAAAGCAAGAAACACTGAAGAAGAAAAAAAAATGGGTCAAAAGTGGGTCAAAGAGGAACATAAAGCATCTACAAGCCGCGTAAATACAGGGTTTCCAGTCAACACAGGGAAATTATCACCGATGATGAAAGAATACGTAAAGACCAAAGAAGAATAACAGCGACTGTATCCTTTTTTACCGTCTGGGCGATTTTTATGAAATGTTCTTTGATGATGCGCTGACTGCATCCAAGGAACTGGAGATCACACTTACAGGAAAAGACTGCGGATTGGAAGAGAGAGCGCCCATGTGTGGCGTTCCTTTTCATGCTGCGGAAACTTATATCAACCGATTGATAGAAAAAGGTTATAAAGTTGCCATCTGTGAACAGGTAGAAGATCCGAAAAAAGCCAAGGGTCTTGTTAAACGAGAGGTTGTCCGCATTGTCACACCGGGAACTACTCTGGATACCATGTCACTGGACGAGTCAAAAAACAATTATCTGATGTCCATTGTCTCCATTGGAGATCATTTTGGCTGTGCAATTGCAGATATCACAACCGGTGACTGTTTTCTCACAGAACTGGATAAACCACAGAAGCTTCTGGATGAGATCAATAAATTCACACCTGCCGAGATCATCTGCAACGACGCCTTTCTTTTAAGCGGTGTGGATGTAGCGGATCTGAAGGGGCGTCTTGGGATCTGTGTATTTGCTCTGGATCCCTGGTACTTTGACGACCAGCTGTGCCAGAAAACCCTGAAAGAGCATTTTCACGTCGGAAATCTGGAAGGTCTCGGGATCGGAGATTATGATAGCGGGATCATTGCTTCCGGTGCACTGTTCCTGTATCTGAAGGAAACACAGAAAACAGCACTTTCCCATATGGCAAGCATCCGCCCTTACTCTGCTGAAAAATATATGCTCATCGACAGCTCCAGCCGTCGTAACCTGGAGCTTGTGGAAACCATGCGCGAAAAGCAGAAAAGAGGTTCTCTTCTCTGGGTTCTGGATAAAACCAAAAACTGCCATGGGTGCAAGAACCCTTCGTTCTTATGTGGAGCAGCCTCTGATCGATGCAGAGGAAATCGAAAAGAGACTTGGTGCCCTGGAAGAACTGAACGCAAAACCTATGGATCGTGATGAGATCCGGGAATACTTAAATCCGATCTACGATCTGGAACGTCTGATAAGCCGTATCAGCTACAAATCTGCCAACCCAAAGAGATCTGGTTTCTTTTGCCTCTTCTCTGGAAATGCTTCCTTATATAAAACAGGTCCTGGCAGAATTCAAATCTCCACTGCTTACTAAGATCAACGAAGATATGGATCCTCTGACAGACATTACCTCGCTGATCCGGAACTCTATCACCGATGATCCGCCTCTTGCCCAGAAAGACGGTGGCATTATCCGGGAAGGATATAATGAAGATGTAGATAAATTCCGCCGTTCCCGGACAGATGGAAAGAAATGGCTTTCTGAGCTGGAGGCAAGAGAGAGGGAACGTACCGGTATCAAAAGCCTGAAGATCAAGTACAATCGTGTATTTGGTTATTCTCTGGAAGTTACCAATACTTTCAAAGATCTTGTGCCGGAGGATTATATCCGCAAACAGACCCTTACCAATGCAGAGCGTTATATCACTCAGGAACTGAAAGATCTGGAAGATCTGATCCTTGGAGCTGAGGATAAGCTTTATGCGCTGGAATTTGAACTGTTTTCCAGTATCCGTGATCAGGTTGGAGCGGAAGTTGTCCGTATCCAGCGCACTGCAAAAGCAGTGGCTGCACTGGATGTTTTCGCTTCTCTTGCACTGGTTGCCCAGAGGAATAATTTCGTCCGGCCCAAGATCAATGAGACCGGCCTCATTGATATCCGAAATGGCCGCCACCCGGTTGTGGAACAGATGATCGAAAACGATATGTTCATTCCAAATGATACGTATCTTGACAACCACAAAAAAACGTATCTCCATTATCACAGGACCGAACATGGCCGGAAAATCCACATACATGCGCCAGACAGCCCTGATCGTACTGATGGCACAGATCGGAAGCTTTGTTCCGGCAGACAGTGCAAACATCGGTGTGGTTGACCGGATCTTCACCCGTGTAGGTGCATCTGATGACCTTGCAAGCGGACAAAGTACCTTTATGGTGGAAATGACGGAGGTTGCCAATATTCTTCGCAATGCCACTTCCCGTAGCCTTCTGATCCTGGATGAGATCGGACGTGGAACCAGTACTTTTGACGGTCTCTCCATTGCCTGGGCAGTGATCGAACACATCAGCAACACTAAGCTCTGTGGTGCCAAGACCTTATTTGCGACCCATTATCATGAGCTTACCGAACTGGAGGGAAAACTTTCCGGTGTCAACAATTACTGTATTGCTGTCAAAGAAAAGGGCGACGATATCGTATTTCTTCGTAAGATCGTAAAAGGCGGCGCTGACAAGAGTTATGGTATCCAGGTGGCCAAGCTTGCCGGTGTTCCGGATTCCGTGATCCAGCGTGCCAAGGAACTTGTGGAAGAGCTCAGTGACGCAGATATCACCGCAGCGGTAAAAGACCTGACTGCTCCGAAAAAGAAGCAGAAGATCACCTATGACCAGGTGGATATGGCACAGATGTCACTCTTTGACACGGTGCAGGATAATGATATCATCGAAGAGATCAAAGGCCTGGAGATTGGCAACCTGACTCCAATGGAGGCCCTGAATATTCTCTATAATCTGCAGAACAAAATAAAAGAACCGGTGGTGATACCTTGAGAAAAATTGCAGTTTTAGACCAGAATACCATTGATAAGATTGCAGCAGGTGAAGTTGTGGAGCGGCCTTCTTCTGTTGTAAAAAGAACTTGTGGAAAATGCTATTGACGCAGGAGCTACCGCCATCACAGTAGAGATCACAGATGGTGGAAAAAAGCTGATCCGTATCACAGATAACGGCTCCGGAATGGAAGCAGAACAGGTTCCCCTTGCTTTTCTACGTCATGCTACAAGCAAGATTGAAAAAGTGGAAGACCTGACACATATTGCCTCCCTGGGCTTTCGTGGCGAGGCTCTTTCCAGTATTGCCGCAGTTTCCCAGGTAGAACTGATCACAAAAAACTCCTTCTGCCATCAGCGGTACCCGCTATGTGATCGAAGGTGGAAAAGAACAGTCTTTGGAGGAGATGGGCGCACCGGAGGGAACCACCTTCCTGATCCGGAACCTTTTTACAACACACCTGCAAGAAGCAAATTTCTGAAATCCGACATGACAGAAGCCGGTTACATCAATACGCTGATGGAACAGCTGGCGCTTTCCCATCCGGAAATTCCTTTAAATATATCCAGAATCGTCAGGTGAAACTTTCCAGTTCCGGAAATTACAGCGTAAAGGATGTGATCTACAGCGTTTACGGACGGGAGATCGCCAAAGCACTTCTGGAAGTCTCCTATGAAAATGATTTTATGAAGATCGAAGGCTTTGTGGGAAAACCGGAGATTTCCAGAGGAAACCGCACTTTTGAGAATTATTATATCAATGGCCGGTATGTAAAAAACAAGATCATTACCAAGGCTATTGAGGATGGGTATAAAGGACTGGTCATGCAGCATAAATTTCCGTTTGTCTCACTTCGGATTGAAATGGACGGCAATGACCTGGATGTTAATGTGCATCCCGCAAAGAGAGAAGTGCGTTTTGCCAGAGAAACCGAAGTTTATACGGCTATCTATGAAACTGTTCGTAAGGTACTGACTCACAGAGAACTAATCCCGCAGGTATCTGTGGGAAAAGACGAACCGACATCTCACAACGAGCAGATGAAGCCAGGAAATGTTCCGGAACCTTTCGAGGTAAAAAAGACGGCAGGAGATGTACGGACACCAGAACCGGACGGCGAATATAGCTTTCCCATATTGCACCGACAGCTTCTGAAGTACGTACATCGCCGGTTTCATCGATACCTTATAATAGTTGACAAATAGTACAGCCTCCTATGGCTCAGCTGAAACAGCTCACAGTTCTTCAGATTCTTTTACAGATAAATACAGGCATATGGGTTCTCTGCGGGAAAATCCCGTATATAGATCTCAGCCCTTTACAAAAGAAGAAGAGGAAAGTTTTCCGGCACACTGAAGGACGGAAAAAAAGAGACTTCCGCTGTAGAAACAGCTGATCCAGAAGTGATATCTGAAAAACCTGCCGAATCGACATCTCCTGAGATAAACAGCGAGCCGATCAAATCCCTGGAACAGGAAACGCCAAAACAGCTGGAACTTTTCGAAGAACGGCTTCTTGCCCCGGAATCCAGAAGCCGCCACAGGCTGATCGGACAGCTGTTTGACACCTACTGGCTGGTACAGTTCGAAGATAATTTTTATATCATTGACCAGCATGCGGCCCATGAAAAAGTATATTATGAGCGGTTCGTAAAGCTGTTCCAGTCTCAGAACATCCAGTCTCAGTACGTAAGCCCTCCGCTGATCGTTTCACTCAGCCTTGAGGAAGAAAACCTGTTAAAAGCAAACGAAAAATATTTTCGGGATTTCGGTTTTGAGATCGAACCTTTTGGGGGAAGAGAGTACAGTATCAGTGCGGTGCCATCCAGTCTTCTGGGAATGACAGAGGAAGAGCTGTTTCTGGAAATGCTGGACCATCTCACTGCAGACGGCTCCAAAGATGCATTTGAACTGTTTACCGCAAGGCTTGCAACTATGGCCTGCAAAGCTGCTGTAAAAGGCAATCATTCCATGTCACCCCAGGAAGCCGACAAGCTGATCGATGAACTTCTGACACTGGAAAATCCTTATAACTGTCCTCATGGAAGGCCAACCATCATTGCCATGAGTAAGACAGAGATTGAAAAAATTAAACGTATCGTGTAAGATACCTATCATAAACGGAGAAAATCTATGAAAAAACCTCTTATCGTCCTTACCGGACCTACTGCCGTGGGAAAAACAAAACTTTCCATTGCCCTTGCAAAAGCAGTAAACGGAGAGATCATCTCCGCAGATTCCATGCAGGTTTACCGCCATATGGATATTGGTTCCGCCAAGATCACACCGGAAGAAAATGGATGGCGTCCCTCATCATCTGGTGGATGTGTTGGAGCCCACAGAAGATTTTAATATTGTCCTTTTCCAGCAGATGGCAAAAGAAGCCATGGAAAAAATTTATGATAAAGGCCGGATCCCGATCCTGGTAGGCGGCACGGGATTTTATATTCAGGCCGTAACCAGAGATATTGATTTTACCAGTTCCAACCAGGATGACCATTACCGCAGGGAGCTGGAAGAGCTGGCAGAACAAAAAGGCCCTTCATTTCTTCATGATATGCTTGCACAGGTTGATCCCAAGTCAGCCCAGGACATCCATGAGAACAATGTCAAGCGAGTGATACGCGCCCTGGAATTTTATAAACAGAACGGTACCAGGATCTCCGAACATAATGAAGAGCAGAAAGAACATACCAGCCCCTATGCCCTGGCATACTTTGTCCTGAACGCACCCCGTCCCCTTCTCTACGAACGCATAGACACAAGAGTGGATGAGATGTTGAAAAACGGGCTTGTAGAAGAAGTAAAAAAAGCTCCGGGAGATGGGCTGCCACAGAGGAATGGTTTCGATGCAGGGACTGGGCTATAAAGAAATCCTGGACTGGATGGACGGAGAATACCCTTACGAGGAAGCCGTTCGCATCCTGAAACGTGACACCAGACATTTCGCCAAACGCCAG
>ENA-OQAR01000583-OQAR01000583.1-human-gut-metagenome-genome-assembly--contig:-NODE-583-length-10927-cov-2.630093_pt1 | contig 10927 bp, 16 predicted proteins | sample MGYA00242738_ERZ504533 | MGnify/ENA primary metagenome ERZ504533 (study PRJEB26092, sample SAMD00036276) | human gut metagenome | host: Homo sapiens | study: EMG produced TPA metagenomics assembly of... | reverse complement strand
CTCCTGCCCCCTGCCCCCGGTGCCCCGCCGCACAGCCTGTGGCAGTCCCTGCAATGGAAGCGGCCCCGGCCGCACCGAAGTCCGCAAATGCCCGCGATGCCGCAATGGCCGAGGTCATCCGCCGGACGCTGAAGAGCTTTCAATAACAAAAAGTTTCGTTTGATCCAACGGATATGACCTTTACGGAAAGGAACGAAAACCATGGATATCAGTTCGCAGGAAATTGAAGCGATCGTCAAGCAGGTGCTTGCCGGTATGGGTGGTGCACAGACAAGCGCCGCCCCTGCAGCCTATACCGCTGCACCCGGCGGTGCAGCAGGCGACCGCGGCGTGTTCGAGAACGTAGACGACGCAGTGGAGGCTGCATGGAAAGCCCAGCGCGACTGGGCGGCCAACTACAAGATCGAGGACCGCCAGCGCATCATTGAAGCCATCCGCCGCTGTGCCCGCGCACATGTGGAGGAGTGGTGCCACAAGATCGTGGAAGAGACCGGCATGGGCCGCTATGAGGACAAGGTGGAAAAACATCTGGCCGTCATCAACAAGACCCCCGGCCCCGAATGCCTGACCACCGAAGCCAAGAGCGGTGACGCGGGCCTGATGCTGGAAGAGTACGCACCCTTTGGTGTGATCTGCTCCATCACCCCCACCACCAACCCCACCGAGACCATCATCAACAACACCATCAGCATGATCGCAGGCGGCAACACCGTGGTGTTCAACGTGCACCCCCGCGCAAAGCGGTGTCTGCCGACTGCCTGCAGGCGCTGAATACCGCCATCATCGAGGCGGGCGGCCCTGCAAACCTCATTACCATGACCCGTGAGCCGACCATGGAGAATGTGGACAAGATGGCCGCAAACCCCAAGATCCGCCTGATGGCAGGCACCGGCGGCATGGGCATGGTGAACGCCCTGCTGCGCAGCGGCAAAAAGTGCATCGGTGCCGGTGCAGGCAACCCGCCGTCATCGTGGACGAGACCGCAGACATCGAGCTGGCAGGCCGCAAGATCTACGAAGGCGCTTCGTTCGATAACAACATCCTCTGCTTTGCAGAGAAGGAAGTGTTCGCCGTGAACACCGCCTACGACGCCTGCTGCACGAGCTGCAGAAGCAGGGTGCCTACCTGCTGAACAAGGCCCAGACCGAACAGCTGGTGAACATCGTGCTGCAGCCCAAGAAGGGCGGCGGCCACGAGGTGAACAAAAAAGTGGGTGGGCAAGGATGCCGCCCGCATTCTGGAGACCATCGGCGTGCATGTGCCGGATACTTGCCGCCTTGCCATCTGCGAGGTGCCTGCCGACCATCCGTTCGTTCTGGTGGAGCAGATGATGCCGGTGCTGCCCATCGTGCGCTGCCAGAGCTTTGAACAGGCAGTGGAAAATGCCGTGGTGGCCGAGCACGGCAACCGCCACACCGCTTCTATCTTCTCCAAGGATGTGGATCACATGACCCGCTTTGCCCGGGTCATTGAGACCACCATCTACGTAAAGAACAGCGCCACCAAGGCCGGTGTTGGCATTGGCGGCGAGGGCCACTGCACCATGACCATTGCCGGCCCCACCGGCGAGGGCATCACCTGCGCAAAGAGTTTCTGCCGCCGCCGCCGCTGCATGCTGGCCGAGGGCGGGCTGCGCATCATCTGAGTTTTTGAAGGACGAAACCATCACATACAATTTTTTCAGTGTTCTGACAGGAGGAACAACTTATGAAAGCTCTGGGTTTTATCGAGACGAAGGGTCTGGTTGGCAACATCGACGCTACCGATGCAATGCTGAAGGCTGCTGACGTTGAGTTCATTGGTTCCGACACCATCGGTGCCGGTCTGACCACCGTGATCGTTACGGCGAGGTGGGCGCTGTCAAGGCTGCTACCGAGGCTGGCGAAGAGGCTGCTTCCCGCGTGGGTGAGCTGTTCTGCGTCAACGTCATTGCACGTCCCCACGCAGATCTGGCCCGCATCATGCCTGCCAAGGCCCCGCGACCGGCAAGTCCGGCCTGCCCGCAGGCGAGCAGGTGCCGCTGGATGCCGCTCTGGGCATGATCGAGACCAACGGCCTGACCGCTTCCATCGAGGCAGCCGATGCCATGCTGAAGAGCGCAGATGTCTCTCTGGTGGGTCAGGAGAAGATCGGCGCAGGCCTTGTTACCGTGTTCGTGCAGGGCGACGTTGGCGCTGTGAAGGCTGCTGTTGAGGCAGGCCAGACCGCTGCTTCCCGCATTGGCGAAGTGGTCAGCGCACTGGTCATTCCCCGCCCGCACGCAAGCGTGTCCGAGTGCATGCCTGAGCTGCGCTGAACCCTGCGCTGACGCTGCATAAGAAAGGAGCGCTGTGCCTTGGTTTACCATGACATCAGTCAGGAACAGCTGCTGCTCCTGATCACGCAGGCCGTGCAGGCAGAGCTGCAAAAGCGCAGCCGTCAGGTGCCGGTAGGCATCTCGGTGCGGCACATCCACCTTACCCGCGATGATGTGGACAAGCTGTTTGGCTATGGCTACCAGCTCACCCCCAAAAAGGCGCTGAGCCAGCCCGGCCAGTTTGCCTGCGAGGAATGTCTGGACATCATCGGCCCCAAGGGCGAACTGAAGCATGTCCGCATCCTTGGCCCGGAGCGCAGTGCCACTCAGATCGAGCTGGCGCAGACCGACTGCCGCAACATCGGCATCAAAGCGCCGGTGCGTTCCAGCGGGGATACAAAGGGCACGCCGGGCGTGACCCTGCGCGGCCCCAATGGCACCCTGACCGTGCCGGAGGGCGTGATGATCGCCGACCGCCACATCCACATGACTCCCGCACAGGCAGCGGCCTTCGGCCTTGCCGACGCGACCGCGTGCAGGTAAAGATCGACGGCCCCAAGCCGGGCGTGATGGGCGGGGTGCTGATCCGCGCAAACGACAAATGTGCACTGGATTTTCACATCGACACGGACGATGGCAATGCCTTCCTGCTCAAGCAGGGGCAGCTGGTCACCGTGCTGGGCAAAGAGGAGTAAGCTATGATTTTAGGGATCGTCAAGGGGACCGTTGTCGCCACCCGCAAAATGCCGGAGCTTGTAGGCTATAAGTTCCTGCTGGTGGAGCCGGTGTTCGGCTCCAAAAAGGATACCATCGTGGCGGGCGACAACATCGGCGCGGGTGTAGGCGAGATGGTTCTGGTCACCACCGACGAGACCACCCAGCATGGTCTGGATCATCCGTCGCCCATTGATGCTTCATCGTGGGCATCGTGGACAATCCTCCCACCCTGAGTAAGTAACACCCTGCAAGTTTTGCCGCAGAGAGGGGCTTCCTCCCGGCGGGATCGTGAGGCTTAAACAATGAAAATTATTATCATCGGCAGCATTGCGCCGGGGTTTCGGCCGCCGCCAGACTTGCCGCCGCCCAGCGCGGAGCGCAGATCACCGTCTACGAAAAAGGCGGCTTCTACTCCTGCGGCACCGGCGGCCTGCCCCATTACCTGTGCGAGGATCTGGACAGCCTGAACAAGGCCATTCAGGCCAAGGAGACTGAGCTGAACGCGCAGGGCATCACCGCACATCTGCGCCATGAGGTGCGCGGCATCGACGCAGCCGCCCGCAAGGTGACGGTATGTGATTTTGCCACCGGACGCGTGTTTGAAGACCACTACGACAAGCTGGTGCTGGCCACCGGTTCTTCCAACCGTGTGCCGCAGGTGCCCGGCAGTGACCGCGTGGGCGTGCAGACCCTCAAGACCGTGGAAGATCTGATCTTCCTCAAGGAGTTCGTCCGCACCCCCTATGTGCGGGACATCGTGATCCTGGGCGGCAGCTGGGCCGGTTTGGAGATCGCAAAGTCCTTCCTCAAGCTGGGCCGCAATGTGCGTATCATTGAAAAAGAGCAGCAGCTTTTGCCCCAGTTTGACCCTGAGGTGAGCAAGCTGATCCAGAAGGAGCTGGAAGCGCAGGGCGTGCAGTTCAATCTGGGCGAGCAGGTGCGCTCCTTCCCGGGCCGTACCTTCGTGGAGCAGGTGCAGACCAACCGCGGCACCTACCCCTGTGACCTTTGCGTGGTAGCCATCGGCGTTACCCCCAACACCGGCCTGCTGGCCGGTACCGGGGCGCAGCTGGCACCCAATGGCGCTGTGCTCATTGGTGCGACCTTGCCACCAGTGTGCCCAATATCTATGCCGTGGGCGACTGCGCAGCCTGCCGCGACGGCTCTCTGCGCACCAGCAGCCTGAAGGTGGCGGATCTGGAGATCGCCCGCACCGGCCTGACCGAGACCGAGGCCCGCAAGGCCGGTCTGCGGGTCAAGAGTGCAATGGCCACCGGCACCGACCGTCCGGGCATCTGCCCGAACCCCCACCGCATCACCATCAAGCTGGTGTATGAGGCCAATACCCGTCAGGTGCTGGGTGCGCAGGCATGGGGAGAAAAGAATGTTTCGGCCCGCATCAACGCCATTGCCGTTGCCATCCGCGCTGGCATGACCGTGGAAGCACTGGGTCAGGTGGATTTCGTCTATTCCTCCTCGTCCTGTTCCATTTGGGACCCGGTGCAGATCGTCTGCGGTCAGGCACAGTAAGCGGAGGGTGAACACATGGCAGAACGCATCAACGCCGTCAAGACCAGCTTTTTTGGCAAGGGTGCCATCCGTCTTCTGGGACCGGAGCTTCAGAAGATGGGCATCCGCCGTGCTTTGCTGGTGACGGACCGCTTTCTCTATGATTCCGGTGCCGCTGCCCGGGTCGGTCAGGTACTGTCCGATGCCGGTGTGGAGTACGCCGTGTACTACAATGTGCAGCCCAACCCCACCGTACAGGTGGTGAACGACTGCATTGCCGCAGCCCGTACCCTGCAGGTGCAGCTGCTGGTGGCTCTGGGCGGCGGCAGCGCCATCGATACCGCTAAGGCAGCCAGCATCGTGGTGGCCTGCGGCGGTACCGTGGAACAGTACGAGGGCGAGAACAAGTCCTCCAAGCCCGGCCTGCCCATCGTGGCGGTGAACACCACCGCCGGTACCGGCAGCGAGTGCACCTCCTTCTACATCGTCACCGACCCTGTCCGCCACAGCAAAATGGCCATGGTGGACCCCAACTGCATGGTCAGCATCGCGGTGAACGACACCGACTTCATGTCCTCCATGCCGCCCAAGCTCACCGCAGCCACCGGTATGGACGCGCTGACCCACGCCATCGAGGCGGCGCTTTCCAAAAAACGCCAACCCGCTCACGGACAAGGATGCCTACTGGGCCATACAGGCGATCGTGCAGAACCTGCCCCGGGCCGTTGCCAACGGTCAGGATGAAGCCGCCCGCACCATGATGGCCTACGCCGAAAATGTGGCAGGCATGGCTTTCTCCAACGCGGGCCTTGGCATGGTGCATGCGATGGCACACGCGCTGGGCGGACACTACAACCTGCCCCACGGTGTGTGCAATGCGGTGCTGCTGCCCTACGTGCTGGCCTTCAACAGCCGCAGCCCGGTGTGTCGGGAGCGGTTCATGACCATTGCCGCTGCCATGGGCCTGCAGGGCACTTTTACCCGACACTGCCGCACCGGCAGTGATCCAGTTTGTCCGTCAGCTCAGTGCAGGCGTGGGCATCCCCGCCAATCTTGCGCAGCTGAACAAGGTGGACCCTGCAGATTTTGCCGCGCTGGCAGAACTTGCCCTGCACGACACCTGCATGTCCACCAACCAGATCACCCCCACCCGCGGCGAGGTGGTGGCGGTGTATACCGCTGCTTTCCGCGGATAAACTTTGAGACCTCCTCCATTTTTCTCCATACCCAAACAAAGCCGCCGCTCTCCCTCTGCAAGGGAAAGCAGCGGCTTTGTGCTGTAAAAAAGGGGTGGTGGGATTGTTTTTAAAGAGGATTCTGTTATAATAAAAATGAAAACGCGGTGCAGAAGTAAGAGGAAAAAGCGATGGAAACAAGAGAAAAACAGGCGTACATGCTTATGGCACATCAGTGCAATGAGATGTTTTGGACTTTGCTTCGGATGCTGGATGCACCGTGGAATGATATTTTCATCCATATGGACAGCAAGAATGAAAACTACCAGCCAGAAACCGTTGAACGATATGTAAAATATGCCAAGGTTTTCCACGCACAGAGAACGAGCGCTGTTTGGGGTGGTATTACTTTAGTAAAGGCAGAGTTTGTATTGCTCAAGGCAGCGGTAGATCACGGCCCATACCAACATTACCACCTGATCTCCGGTGCGGATCTGCCGATTCAGCCACCGGAAGATATCCGCGCATTCTTTGAGGCAAACCCGGACAAGGAATTTGTTCATTTCGACCCGCACCCATTCAGCCCGTTCAATGATGAGCGCGTTTTATTACCGGCACTTTTTTTCCAGAATATCGATCTGCGCCGCCATCCAGTGCTCGGCGTGATCAATGGAATCCTGCTGTCGGGCCAGAAGCTGCTGAGAATAAAGCGCAATCAGGACGTCACTTCACAAAGGGCAGTCAATGGTTCAGCTGCACGGATGCTTTGCACGGTATCTGTTGACAAAAGAAGAGTGGGTCCTGCAGGTGCTGGACAAGACCTTTTTGCTCGGACGAGTTCTTTTGTGCAGACACTGATCGTGCAGTCGCCGTATCAGGATAAGATCTATCAGGGGCCGGGTGATACCAGTGCCCGTGCCATCGATTGGGACAGAGGCAATCCGTGGGTCTGGAAATACGCTGATCTGGAACAGCTGAAAGCATCGCCCTGCATGTTTGCCAGAAAATTTGATATCGAAAAAGAACCGGAGCTTGTGCATGAAATAGAACGCCTGTATGCACCTCATATATAAAAACAGTGCCGGACAGTTTTCAGGCTGTCCGGCACTGTTTTTTACTGTTCATTCTTTTTCGCCAGATCCTTGGTGTACAGGGCACGGGTGGCGTTGAGCACAGCCAGCACCATCACGCCCACATCGGCAAAGATGGCGGTCCACATGCTGGCCATGCCGATCGCGCCCAGCACAAGGCAGGCAAACTTGATGGCCAGTGCAAACACGATGTTCTGGTACACGATGCGTAATGTGCGGCGGGCAATGCGCATGGCCAGTGCGATCTTGGCGGGGTCGTCGTCCATCAGCACCACGTCAGCGGCCTCAATGGCAGCGTCAGAGCCAAGAGCGCCCATTGCAATGCCCACATCGGCACGGGACAGCACCGGGGCATCGTTGATGCCGTCGCCCACAAAGGCAAGGTTCTCTTTGGGCCGCTTTGCGGCGAGCAGCGTTTCGATCTGGTCTACCTTGTCGCCCGGCAGCAGGCCCGCATGGTATTCATCCAGCCCAAGCTCTGCGGAAACGGCCTTTGCAACCGGCTCGGCATCGCCGGTCAGCATCACGGTCTTGCGCACACCGGCATCCTTCAGGCCCCGGATGGCCTGTGCGCTGTGGGGCTTCACCACATCGGCGATCAGCAGATAACCGGCGTACATGCCCTCGATGGCCACATGCACGATGGTGCCGGTCTCGCTGACGGCGGGAGCCTTCAGGCCCAGCTTTTCCATCAGGCGGGCGTTGCCGGCAGCAACGGTCCTGCCGTCCACCTGGGCGGTCACGCCGTGGCCGCCAAGCTCCTGCACATCGGTGACACGGTTCGGATCGATCTCCCTGCCGTAAGCGGCCTTGATGCTGAGGGAGATGGGGTGCTTGGACCAGCTCTCGGCCAGCGCGGCAGCTTCCACCAGCTGCTCCTCGCTGGTGCCCTCTGCGGGGTGGATGCCGGTCACTTTAAAGGTGCCCTGGGTCAGGGTGCCGGTCTTGTCGAACACAACGATGCCGGTGCGGGCCAGCTCTTCCAGATAGGTGGAACCCTTGACCAGAATGCCGCAGGCAGATGCACCGCCGATGCCGCCGAAGAAGCTCAGAGGAATGCTGATGACCAGTGCGCAGGGGCAGCTGATAACAAGGAAGGTCAGGGCACGGTAGACCCAGTCACCAAAGCGGGCGGGCTGGCCCATGAGCAGCAGCACGATGGGCGGGATAAAGGCCAGAGCCAATGCGCCATAGCACACGGCGGGGGTGTACACACGGGCAAAACGGGTGATGAAGTTCTCGGCGCGGGCCTTCTTCATGCTGGAATTTTCCACCAGATCGAGAATTTTGGAAACGGTGGATTCGCCGAATTCCTTGGTGGTCTTTACCTTCAGCAGGCCGGTCATGTTCACGCAGCCGCTGATGACCTCATCGCCGGTCTGCACATCGCGGGGCAGGCTCTCGCCGGTCAGGGCGGCGGTGTTCAGGGCAGAAGCGCCCTCCATGATCACGCCGTCGATGGGCACGCGCTCACCGGGCTGGACCACGATCACGGTGCCGATCTCCACGTCGTCCGGGTCCACCTGCTCCAGCCTGCCGTCCTCGCCCTCAATGTTGGCGTAGTCCGGGCGGATGTCCATCAGGCTGGAAATGCTCTGCCGGCTCTTGCCCACGGCCACGCTCTGGAACAGCTCGCCGATCTGGTAGAAGATGATAACGGCACAGCCCTCCACGTAGTCGCCCAGTGCAAATGCACCCACAGTGGCAACGGCCATCAGGAAGCACTCGTCAAAGGGCTGACGGTTCTTGATGCCAAGCAGTGCCTTGCGCAGCACGTCCCAGCCGACCACGAGATACGGGATGCAGTACAGTACCAGCTCCACCGGCGTGGGGAACTGGGGCAAAAGCTTGAGGATGAGCACCAAAATCAGCGCAATGATGATGCGCTGCAGGTTCTTTTTCTGCTTTTTGTTCATACAAAACTCTCCTTTTGCGGGATCCATGGGCCGCATCACGCTGCGGCGGGCGGGGATTTCAACAACTTTTCCCCATAAAAATGGATATTCCACGGTTTTACCCGTGTTTTCCACACAGTTTTTCAGGCGTAAAAGCGCTTTTCCACGTTTATTTTATGCTTTTCCGCAAACGGTGTTGAAAACTGAGTGGAAACTGTTGAAAACTGTCTGATTTTTCAACAGAAAAAGTTATTGCACAACACAATCGCACACAAAGTAAAAGCATCTGCACATTCGTTTGAGCTCTCAGAAAATCTACGAATTCTTGCTGCAGATGTCTTTTTTCTTTAGCGGGCTTCGCCCTCTCAGTCAAATCCTTTGGATTTGCCAGCTCTCCCAAAGGGAGAGCCCTTGGCAGTCCACGCAAACTTCATCTCTTTGCCAAGGCCTCTCCCTTTGAGGAAAGACTTCCCCCGGCCGGGGGGAAGATGTCGCGTAGCGACAAAAGGGGGAGTGTGTCACCGCAGGTGACGGAGAGGGCGAGGCTGTTGATCGTGTGCAGCAACCTGCCGCGCATCAGATGTCAAAGATCTCGCAGTCGTCCTCCACCTTCTTGCAGGCGGCCAGAACATTCACCATGGTGTCGTGGGGGTCTGCACCTTCAGAGAACTCCACCTTCATCTTCTGGGTCATAAAGCTGACGGTAGCATTTGCCACGCCTGCGACCTTGTTGGCAGCGTTCTCCATCTTCTGTGCGCAGTTTGCGCAGTCCACTTCGATCTTGTAGCTCTTCTTCATAAGTAATACCAGCCTTTCGTTATTCTTCGATATGATCCATCCCCCATGGAGAGGATGCTGCGCACATGGTCATCGTCCAGTGCGTAGTAAACGGTTTTGCCCTCGCGCCGGAACCGCACGAGCTGGAATCCTTGAGCACCCGCAGCTGATGGCTCACCGCCGACTGGCTCAGCTGCACGGCGTTTGCAATGTCCTGCACGCACAGCTCGTTGTCGTGCAGTGCATACAGGATCTTGATGCGGGTGGAGTCGCCGAACACCCGGAACAGGTCGGCCAGCTCGTACAGCACCTCGTCGTCCGGCATATCCAAGGCTTCCGGCTGCGGCGCGGGCATTGCTTCCTTTATTTCCGCCATGTTGACATCTCCCTTCGCTGTGGATTCACATGAACGCTTGTTCATGTGTTCATAGTAGCACGCGGAATGCTCCTTGTCAAGGCTTTTTTAAAGATTTTTGGCGTCTGCTCTAAATTGATGAAATTTGCCTTAAAACGCAGAAAAATTTGCGTTTTTGAATCGCAATAAGGATGCGGATTGGAGGGAAGGCGAAAACAAAAAAGAGGTCGCCGCATGGTCAGTGTCCTCGCCCTCTCCGTCACCTTCGGTGCCACCTCTCCCAAAGAGAGAGGACTTGGCAGCCCGTTTGCGCAAAAAGAAAAAGAGAAATTCACAAAAAAAGTGCAAAATAGGGTGCGTTCTGGTGCAAAAATGTGGTATCTTATAAAGGTGTTCAAAAATAAAATGCGCCATACGGCGCGCAAAAAGGAGAGGAAAGTATATGACATTGGAAACCGGTATCCGCGGGGAACAAAGCGTGCTCGTCACCGCAGCCAACACCGCAAAGACCATCGGAGCAGCGGCACGCTGGATGTGTTTGCCACCCCGGCCCTTGTGGCTCTGGCGGAAAAGACCTGACTGGATGAGCGTTGCCGACGCGCTGGGCGAGGGCAATGGCTCGGTGGGCACCAAGCTTGAGCTGGAGCACACCGCCCCCACCCCCGTGGGCATGACCGTGACCTGCGAGAGCGAGCTGGTGGCGGTGGAAGGCCGCAAGCTCACCTTCAAGGTGGCCCTGCACGACGAAAAAGGCCCTGTAGGCGGCGGCACCCACGAACGTTTTGTCATCAACAACGCCAAGTTCGCAGCCAAGGCGGAGGCAAAGAAGGGGTAAAACTCCTTCCGTCATCGCTGCGCGATGCCACCGTTCCCCTTTTTGTCGCTTACACGACATCTTCCCCCGGCCGGGGAAGTCTTTCTCAATGAGGGAGGCTTTGGCAGTACGGTAAAGTTTCCGGTTTTGCAAAGGCATCTCCCCTTGGGAGACGTCTGGCACCGAAGGTGGACTGAGAGGGCGAGGACGCTGACGAAGAAAACATAATCTTCTATCCGTCTGCTCTGTTTGCTCCAATCGGATCGGCGGCGGGTCAGCTTCCAGCAGGTGCTGCTCG
>ENA-OQAR01000582-OQAR01000582.1-human-gut-metagenome-genome-assembly--contig:-NODE-582-length-10938-cov-2.064564_pt1 | contig 10938 bp, 14 predicted proteins | sample MGYA00242738_ERZ504533 | MGnify/ENA primary metagenome ERZ504533 (study PRJEB26092, sample SAMD00036276) | human gut metagenome | host: Homo sapiens | study: EMG produced TPA metagenomics assembly of... | reverse complement strand
CGCCGTACATGCCAACGGGTGCAGCTGGATTGCCTTACCTTCGATCATCTTGGGCTGGAATGCCTGAATACCGAGACGGTGAAGTGTCGGAGCACGGTTCAACAGCACCGGATGACCCTTCATCACGTGTTCCAGAATATCCCAGATAACAGGTTCCTTGCGATCTACAATCTTCTTGGCACTCTTTACTGTCTTCACGATACCGCGCTCAATGAACTTACGGATGATGAACGGCTTATAAAGCTCAGCTGCCATCAGTTTTGGAATACCGCATTCACCCATTTTCAACTCTGGACCTACAACGATTACAGAACGTGCGGAATAGTCGACACGCTTACCCAACAAATTCTGACGGAAACGTCCTTGCTTGCCCTTCAAACTGTCAGAAAGTGACTTCAACGGACGGTTAGCGTCAGTCTTCACAGCACTCGATTTACGAGAGTTGTCGAACAGAGAGTCGACAGCTTCCTGCAACATACGTTTTTCATTACGTAAAATCACCTCAGGAGCCTTGATTTCAATCAATCTCTTCAGACGATTGTTACGGATGATGACACGACGGTAAAGATCGTTCAAGTCAGAAGTTGCGAAACGCCCTCCATCCAACGGAACCAACGGACGAAGTTCGGGTGGAATAACCGGCACAATGCGTACAATCATCCACTCAGGCTTGTTGCGTCCACGTGATGCACGGAACGACTCAACTACCTGAAGACGTTCAGGGCTTCGGTCTTGCGTTGTTGTGAAGCATCGCTTCCGGCACGATTACGCAGTTCGTAAGACAAAGAGTCAAGATCGAGGTGTGACAGCAAATCGTAGATAGCTTCCGCGCCCATCTTGGCAATGAACTTATTGGGGTCTGAATCTTCGAGGAATTGGTTGTCTTTCGGCAACTTTTCCAGCAAGTCCAGGTATTCTCCTTCTTCAAGCAAGTCATACTGTGCCACTTCATCGGACAGTACACCCGGCTGAATGACAACATAACGCTCGTAATAGATAATGGCATCCAGCTTCTTGGTGGGCAAGCCCAACAAGTAACCGATTTTGTTGGGAAGTGAACGGAAGTACCAGATGTGAGCCACGGGCACAACGAGCTGGATATGTCCCATACGCTCACGGCGCACTTTCTTTTCAGTCACTTCCACACCACAACGGTCGCAGACGATGCCCTTGTAACGGATACGCTTGTACTTGCCGCAATGGCACTCGTAGTCTTTCACGGGACCGAAGATACGCTCGCAGAAAAGACCGTCGCGTTCAGGCTTGTAGGTACGATAGTTAATGGTTTCGGGCTTCAGCACCTCGCCGCTCGACTGCGCCAGAATCTCTTCCGGCGAAGCCAGTCCGATCGAAATGGAGCTGTAACCGTTATTCACTTTATTGTCTTTATTGAATGACATAATGCAATGCTTTTTTCTTATCCTCTATATACTACTACCTACCTTCCCTTACTCCAGCTTGACCGAAAGGGCCAGACCGCGCAACTCGTGCAGCAACACGTTCATTGCCTCGGGAATACCCGGCTTGGGCAGGTTGTCGCCTTTGACGATGGCCTCGTAAGCCTTGGCACGCCCCATCACGTCATCCGACTTGATGGTCAGGATCTCCTGCAGGATATTGGCGGCGCCGAAGCCTTCGAGCGCCCAAACCTCCATCTCACCGAAACGCTGACCGCCGAACTGCGCCTTACCGCCGAGCGGCTGCTGCGTGATAAGCGAATAGGGACCGATCGAACGGGCGTGCATCTTGTCGTCGATCATGTGGCCGAGCTTGAGCATGTAGATCACGCCCACCGTAGCCGGCTGGTCGAACTTCTCGCCCGTACCGCCGTCGTACAGGTAAGTACGCCCGCTGCGCGGAATACCCGCCTTCGCCCGTATATTCGTTGATCTGGTCGAGCGAAGCACCGTCGAAAATCGGCGTAGCGAACTTCAGTCCCAGCTCCTTGCCGGCCCAGCCGAGCACGGTTTCGTAAATCTGACCGAGGTTCATACGCGAAGGCACACCCAGCGGGTTCAGGCAGATATCGACGATCGTACCGTCCTCGAGGAACGGCATATCCTCGTCGCGCACGACACGGGCCACGATACCCTTGTTGCCGTGGCGTCCCGCCATCTTGTCGCCCACCTTCAGCTTGCGCTTCTTGGCGATATAGACCTTGGCCATCTGGATCACGCCCGTCTGGGGGAGTTCGTCGCCGTTGGTGAGGTTGTATTTCTCACGCTTGATCGCGGCATCGGCCTTCTTCCATTCGATCGTATAGTTGTTGATCGTCTTCTCTACCAGCTGCATCGAGGTGGCTGTCGCCCGTCCACTTCGCAGGTCCCCAGGTTCAGGTCACCCCATCGCACGCCCGACGTTCTCGTCGGTGACTTTGCGGGAGAGCTCATCGAGCAGCTTCTGGGTGAATTTCGTTCCGGCAGGATAGAGTTCCACGCCGAAGTAATCGGTGATACCCGTAGTCGTCTTGCCCTGAAGCAGCGTATAAAGTTTGTTTACGAGCTGCTTGGTCAGGTCGGCGACCTGGGCTGCGAACTTCTCGTCGAGCTTCTCGATCTGCAGCTTCTCCGAGCTCTTTCCCGCACGCTTGTTCTCCTTGCCGGCACGGCTGTAAAGCTTCGTGTCGATCACCACACCGTGCAGCGACGGCTGCGCCTTGAGCGAAGCGTCCTTCACGTCGCCGGCCTTGTCGCCGAAGATCGCACGGAGCAGCTTCTCCTCGGGCGAAGGATCGCTCTCGCCTTTCGGAGTGATCTTACCGATCAGGATATCGCCCGGATGCACGTTGGCGCCTATACGGATAATACCGTTGGCATCCAGATCCTTGGTAGCGTCCTCGCTCACGTTCGGAATATCCGAAGTCAGCTCCTCGACGCCGCGCTTGGTATCGCGGACCTCCATGATGTACTCATCGACATGGACCGAGGTGAAAATGTCCTCGCGCTGAATACGCTCCGAAATCACGATGGCATCCTCGAAGTTGTAACCCTTCCAGGGCATGAAAGCCACCTTCAGGTTACGACCCAACGCCAACTCGCCCTTCTGCGTCGAATAACCTTCGGTCAGGATCTGGCCTTTGGTCACCTTGTCGCCCGTCAGAACGGCCGGTTTCAACGTGATCGACGTATTCTGGTTCGTACGACGGTAGCGAGGCAGTTCATAAGTCGTAATTTCCGGCTCGAACGAGCAGATCACCTCCTCTTCCGTCCGCTGGTATTTGATCTGGATCTTGGTTGCATCCGCAAATACCACCTCACCGTCGCCCTCGGCGATGATCTGGATGCGGCTGTCGGAGATCATATCCTTTTCGATACCCGTACCGACGATCGGCGACTCGCAGGTCACCAGCGGCACGGCCTGGCGCATCATGTTCGATCCCATGAGGGCACGGTTCGCATCGTCGTGCTCCAGGAAGGGGATCAGACTTGCCGCGATCGACGCGATCTGGTTCGGAGCTACGTCCATGAGCGTCACCTCCTGGGCCGTCACAACGGGGAAATCGGCGCCTTCACGGGCCTTGATGCGGTCGGGCTGCAGGAAATGGCCCTCGTCGTCGATCGGAACATTCGACTGGGCGACCACCTGCCCCTCCTCCTCTTCGGCCGAATAATATTTGATATCGGCATTGTTGAGATCCACCTGTCCGTTGGTCACGGTACGGTAAGGAGTCTCGATGAATCCCATGTCGGAGATCTTGGCATAGACGCAGAGCGACGAAATCAGACCGATGTTCGGGCCTTCGGGAGACTCGATCGGGCAAAGACGGCCGTAGTGCGTGTAGTGCACGTCGCGGACTTCGAAACCGGCACGGTCACGCGAAAGACCGCCGGGACCGAGGGCCGACAGACGACGCTTGTGCGTGATTTCGGCCAGCGGGTTGATCTGGTCCATGAACTGCGAAAGCTGCGAAGTGCCGAAGAACGAATTGATCACCGAAGAGAGCGTCTTGGCGTTGATCAGATCCACCGGCGTGAAGACTTCGTTGTCACGCACGTTCATACGCTCGCGGATGGTACGCGCCATGCGCACGAAACCTACCGAGAACTGGTTGGAAAGCTGCTCGCCCACCGTGCGGACACGACGGTTCGAGAGGTGGTCGATATCGTCCACCTCGGCTTTCGAGTTGATGAGCTGGATCAGGTACTTGATGATGGCGATGATGTCCTCGCGCGTCAGCGTGCGGATCGCCGGATCGATGTCCAAATCGAGCTTCTTGTTGATCCGATAACGGCCGACATCGCCCAGGTCGTAACGCTTGTCCGAGAAGAAGAGCTTCTCGATCACGTCGCGGGCCGTAGCCTCGTCGGGCGGCTCCGAAGCACGCAACTGGCGATAGATATACACCACGGCTTCTTTTTCGGAGTTACACGGATCTTTCTGTAAAGTATTGTATATAATAGAGAAATCGATACCCGACAGATTCTCCTTATGCAGCAGAATCGTCTTGGCACCGCTCTCGATAATCTGGTCGATATGCTCTTCCTGGAGCACCGTTTCTCGGTCAACGATCACGTTGTTACGTTCGATCGAAACCACCTCGCCCGTATCCTCGTCCACGAAATCCTCGACCCAGGTCGAAAGAACCCTGGCGGCCAACTTGCGGCCGACGGCCTTCTTCAGAGCGGCTTTGGTCACTTTCACTTCGTCCGCGAGATCGAAAATCTCGAGGATCTGCTGATCGGCTTCGAAACCGATGGCACGCAGCAGGGTCGTAACGGGCAACTTTTTCTTACGGTCGATGTACGCGTACATCACGTTGTTGATGTCGGTAGCGAACTCGATCCACGATCTTGAACGGGATGATACGAGCTGAATAGAGCTTCGTACCGTTGGTGTGCATGCTCTGTCCGAAGAACACGCCCGGCGAGCGGTGGAGCTGCGAAACGATGACGCGCTCGGCACCGTTGATGACGAACGTACCACGTTCGGTCATATAGGGAATCGTACCGAAATAGACATCCTGCACGACCACGCCGAAATCTTCGTGCTCGTCATCGGTACAATATAGTTTCAATTTGGCTTTAAGGAACACTATAAGTCAGGCCGCGTTCCAGACACTCTTCGATCGAATAGCGGGGCGGGTCGATATAGTAGTCGATGAACTCCAGAACGAAATTGTTTCTGGTATCGGTAATGGGAAAATTCTCCTGAAACACCTTATACAGCCCCTCGTTCTTACGATTCTCGGCCGTGGTGTCCATCTGGAAAAAATCCCGGAACGATTTAAGCTGTACCTCCAGCAAGTCGGGATAAGGCACCCGGTTCTGACTGTCGAAAAGCTAACTCTTTGTTGTGTTTTTGTCGTGGACATCGGTAAAATCCAAATTAAAGTTGAAGGTTTAAGTATTCCGGGGGAAGCCCCCGCAGCGGACCTCTTCTAATCCCGCTAATGCCCCCAGTGTAAACAGATTACACCCTGAGAGCATCCAAACTTCCAAAGACCAGACACAGCTCCTGTCGGCACTTCTAATCTTTAGACCAGAAAAGGCATAGAGCTTACAGCAGCGTAAGCCCTATACCCTGAGTTTGTCCTGAAACTTTTAAGTAGAAACTACTTAACCTCAACTTCAGCACCTGCCTCTTCGAGCTGAGCCTTGATCGACTCGGCCTCCTCCTTGGAAACACCCTCCTTGATTGCTTTCGGAGCAGCATCAACCAAAGCCTTGGCATCGCCCAGCGACAGGCCTGCGATATCCTTCACAACTTTGATAACCTGGAGCTTCGACTGGCCAGCGTTCTTCAGAATCACGTCGAATGCGCTCTTCTCAGCGGCAGCAGCCTCTCCGGCGGCGGCAGCAGGCGCTGCAACAGCAACGGCTGCAGCTGCGGGTTCAATGCCGTACTCCTCTTTGAGGATCGTAGCCAACTCGTTTACCTCCTTAACTGTCAAATTTACCAATTCTTCAGCTAATTTTTTACATCTGCCATAAGTTCAATCTTATTAAATTTTGTTTGAATTCTTGTTTGTTAATTTCTTTCTTCGAGCGTCTTTACGATACCCGCAATCTTTTGGCCTGCATTAGACTGCAATGCAGAGATAACATTCTTCGCAGGAGATTGCAGCAGGGCGATGATATCGCCGATAAGCTCCTCCCGGCTCTTAATGTTGCACAGAGTGTCCAACTGGTTGTCGCCTACATACACGCAGCCTTCCACGTACGCCGCTTTCAGTACCGGCTTGTCGGAAGTCTTGCGGAACTCCTTGATCAGCACCGCAGGCGTCTTGCCCGTGTGGGCGAACATTACCGAGGTCGAACCCTCCAATACTTTCACCAAATCAGCATCCGCTTTCTCCACCCCGCTCCAGCGCTTTTGGCAAGAAGCGTGTTCTTTACGACCACCAGCTTGATGTCGCTTTCGAAGCACTTGCGACGCAACGACGCAGTCTGCTCAGCATTCAAAGCCTCGATGTTCGTAATGTAAAAGTGAGGATACTCGTTGAGCTGCTCGGCGAGGCTGTCAATGACAACCAATTTTTCTTCCTTCGTCATCTCTTAAATCCTCCCTCTTATTTAGTTTCTACTGATTTAGCATCGATCTGCAAGCCAGGGCTCATAGTCGTCGAGAGGAAAATACTCTTAACATAAGAACCTTTCGCTGCAGCCGGTTTCAATTTCATAATCATGCTGAGCACCGTATTCACGTTATCGGCAATCTGCTCCGCAGAGAACGAAATCTTACCAACTGAAGTGTGGATAATACCGAACTTGTCCACTTTGAAGTCGATCTTACCCGATTTTACCTCACTTACAGCCTTTCCAACTTCCATCGTAACCGTGCCGGTCTTGGGGTTCGGCATCAGGCCGCGGGGACCCAGAATACGACCCAGCGCCCCCACCTTACCCATCACGTTCGGCGTACAGATGATCACATCGATATCCGTCCAACCGGACTTGATCTTCTCGACGTATTCATCCAAACCTACGTAGTCGGCACCGGCAGCCTGCGCTTCGGCCTCTTTTCCGGAGTACAGAGCACGAGAACCCGTACCTGCTTACCCGTACCATGAGGAAGAGTCACAACGCCTCTCACCATCTGGTTGGCCTTACGCGGATCCACGCCCAGACGCACATCAACATCCACCGAAGCATCAAATTTCGTAAAAGTAATCTCCTTCAGAAGAGCTGCGGCCTCCGTAAGCTTGTAAGCCTTTTCGGGCTCGACCTTCGCGTAGGCAATTTTTGATTTTTGTCAACTTACTCATTCTTGTAATTGCAATTACTTGTTAGGAAATTCTCCAACGACGTTGATACCCATACTGCGCGCAGTACCAGCGATCATACGCATAGCAGCCTCGATCGTGAAACAGTTCATATCGGACATCTTGTCCTGAGCGATCTCACGCACCTGATCCCACGTCACCTGACCGACCTTGTCGCGGTTGGGCTGTGCGGAACCCGATTTAGCTTTGGCTGCCTCCTTGAGTTGAATGGCTACAGGCGGCTGTTTTACGATGAAGTCAAACGACTTGTCGCTGTAAACCGTGATGATGACCGGAAGAACTTTTCCCGCCTTGTCTTGTGTTCTGGCATTGAACTGCTTGCAGAAGTCCATAATATTGACTCCTTTTGAACCCAATGCTGGTCCCACCGGGGGAGAAGGATTGGCAGCACCACCTTTGATCTGCAATTTGATAAATGCAGCAACCTCTTTTGCCATAGTTTTCCTTGGTTAATTATTCTTTTTCAACTTGTGTGAAACTCAACTCCATAGGAGTTTTGCGCCCGAATATCTTCACCGATACCGTGAGTTTCTTGCGCTCGTTGTCGACGGCCTCAATGGTACCTTGGAAGCTTGAAAAAGGACCATCTGTAACTTTGATGGTTTCGCCGACAAAGAATGGTATTTCGTTTTCTTCCTCCATCGAACTCAATTCATCGACACGCCCCAGGATGCGGCTGACCTCCTGCGGACGCAGGGGCGTAGCGATCATCTTGCGGCTGTCCTCCTTGGTGTCACCCAAAAAACCGAGCACGTTGGGAATATTACGAATGATAATAGGGATCTGACCGACAAAGGCGGCTTCAATCAATACATATCCCGGATAAGAAACCTTCTCTTTGGAAACCTTCTTACCGTTACGGATCGTATAGACTTTTTCGGTCGGAATCAGCACCTGCGAAATATACTCTTCCAGGTGGCTGTGGCGGATTTCGGATTCGATGTACTCTTTTACCTTATTCTCCTTGCCTCCGATCGTACGAACTACATACCACTGTTTCGCTGTTTCGCTCATGGTCACAAAAACAATTTAACGACCGAGCTTAGCCAGGGTCCTGTAGATAGCCTCCATAATGTTCTCAAACGAAAATGTCCATCGCCAAAATCACGATGGCGAAGATCAACGAAGCGACCATCACCACTACCGTCGAGTTCTGCAACTGTGCGAACGTCGGCCAGGTCACTTTTATGAACCAATTCGTTATAAGATTTCTTTTTACGTAATTGAACATATTCTTCTTACTTTATTTTTAGCAGGAGCAGAGAGATTCGAACTCCCATCAACGGTTTTTGGAGACCGCTATTCTACCCTTGAACTATGCTCCTAAAAAGTAGTGCAAGTCAATCCCTGCACTACTGAAATATCCCTGGGATTAGGCGAGAATCTTCAGAATCTGACCTGCACCTACCGTACGGCCACCCTCGCGGATTGCGAAACGCAGACCTTCGTTGAGTGCAACCGGGTAGATCAACTCAACGGTGATCGTTACGTGGTCGCCCGGCATCACCATATCTACGCCTTCGGGAAGAGTAACCTCACCGGTTACGTCCATCGTACGCAGATAGAACTGGGGACGGTATTTGTTGTGGAACGGCGTGTGACGGCCCCCCTCTTCCTTCTTCAGGATATAAACCTCAGCCTGGAACTTGGTGTGCGGAGTGATAGAACCCGGTTTAGCGACAACCATACCGCGCTTAACCTCTTTCTTGTCGATACCGCGGAGCAGCAGACCTACGTTGTCACCGGCCTCGCCTCATCGAGCAACTTGCGGAACATCTCCACACCCGTACAAGTCGAAGTCAGCGTCTTCTCCTCCAGACCGATGATCTCAACGGGATCACCTACGTGGATAACACCGGTTTCGATACGGCCCGTAACCACGGTACCACGGCCGGTGATCGAGAATACGTCCTCGACAGGCATCAGGAACGGCTTCTCGTTCTCGCGCTGCGGAATCGGAATATAGTTATCAACCGCATCCATCAGCTCCATGATCTTGTCTTCCCACTTACTCGCCTTCAGACCACCCAGTGCGGAACCACGGATGATAGGAGCGTTGTCGCCATCGTAGTCGTATTTGCTCAGCAGATCACGAACTCCAATCTCGACCAGGTCGAGCATCTCGGGATCGTCCACCATATCGCAATTTGTTCAGGAACACAACGATCTTCGGTACGTTCACCTGGCGAGCCAGCAGCACGTGCTCGTTGGTCTGAGGCATCGGACCGTCGGTTGCGGCAACAACCAGAATCGCACCGTCCATCTGTGCGGCACCGGTAACCATGTTCTTCACATAGTCGGCGTGACCCCGGGGCAGTCAAACGTGTGCATAGTGACGATTTGCAGTCTGGTACTCAACGTGCGAAGTGTTGATCGTAATACCACGCTCTTTCTCCTCGGGAGCGTTGTCGATAGAATCGAACGAACGAAGCTCAGAAAGGCCTTTTTTAGCCAGAACGGTGGTGATCGCTGCAGTAAGAGTCGTCTTACCGTGATCAACGTGACCGATAGTACCGATGTTCACATGCGGTTTGGAACGGTCGAATTTTTCTTTTGCCATAGTATAAAAGTATTAAGATTTTATAAAAATTCTGCTCTTCAAAATCGATCTGTCGTTTCGCTAAGAAGTGACGAGCGACGCAATACCTCTCCTCAAAGAAGGTTGTCATCACGCGTCAACTGCATTTCTGGAGCGGAAGACGAGGCTCAAACTCGCGACCCTTAGCTTGGAAGGCTAATGCTCTATCAACTGAGCTACTTCCGCAAAAACGCACCGCAAGGAGTTTCCCCTTCCCGATCGACTCGGAAATACAGGCAACCCGTTCGGCGCTTCTTTTTGAGTGGGAAGTGATGGATTCGAACCACCGAAGGCGTAAGCCAGCAGATTTACAGTCTGCCCCATTTGGCCACTCTGGTAACTTCCCTTATGTTTCTAAACCGCTTTCGCTCAACTCCACCGTGTCGGCTCCGCAAGGTTTTTTGGAGCCGATGGAGGGATTCGAACCCCCGACCAGCTGATTACAAATCAGCTGCTCTGGCCAACTGAGCTACATCGGCATATAGACCAATTTGGATTGCAAAAGTAGGGAAAATAAAAATTAAACAACCAAAAATTGATCATTTTATTTTTATTCACTCCTCTCAAAGAACGTTCTCGGCGATCGAAATCGAACGCGAAATCGGGTGCAAATATAGCACTCTTTCGGGAATTAAAAAATAGTTGCACGGACTTTTTTATCCGGAACGCAGAAAAAGTCGCAAATAAGTCCATACCACAACCAAACCGAAAGCGCAAATCGACGTCCCTCTGCAGAAAATTTATATGAAAACGGTACAAAGCAGTATTTCACGGCACGTCCTATTCAAATATCGTCTTGGGAGAATCTCCAAAAGACGGTGAAATTCATCATTTTATCATGACAATCATTATCACACACTCCGATTATCCCTAAAAGATACACGAAATCTCCTCCGATCGACTAATTTTGCCGTATGGAACGTACGAAGGCTGTTTTTAACTGGAGCGGCGGCAAGGATTCCGCCCATGCACTGTGGCATGCCATCGAATCGCAGCACTACGAAATCGTCGCCCTGCTGACGACCGTCAATCACGACACCCGACGCTCGACCATGCATGGGATCCCTTTTCCCCTTTTACAGGCACAGGCCGCAAGCATCGGCATTCCCCTCCACTGCGGTTGATCCTCACGCCCAAA
>ENA-OQAR01000581-OQAR01000581.1-human-gut-metagenome-genome-assembly--contig:-NODE-581-length-10969-cov-2.101088_pt1 | contig 10969 bp, 15 predicted proteins | sample MGYA00242738_ERZ504533 | MGnify/ENA primary metagenome ERZ504533 (study PRJEB26092, sample SAMD00036276) | human gut metagenome | host: Homo sapiens | study: EMG produced TPA metagenomics assembly of... | reverse complement strand
CACAGTTGGGAAGAAGATTTGGAGAACAAAATGGTGAAACGTTCGAGGTAATATCGGATTTTAAAGTACAGAAATTCTTAAATGATAATATTTCACTAACTGAAAAAGAGATGACTCCAATTATTGGAATTAGAAATGTAAAAACTCATTATAATAGATTTAAGCAAGATGTAATGTTTACTTTTTATGATGATATTAATACTATAGAAGAAAAGGTATGGAATCTATGCTATAATGAAGTTCTTCAAAAGTTTATTACTTTCTATTCTTGGGTTCCATCTTATTCTGAAAAATATTGATAACATATTCTTTTACTTTTCGACAGAGATACCTCAAAAGCTATAGCTAAACTAACTAAAGATTATCCTTTTAATAACATTATCTGAAGGAAACTTAATCTCTCCCCCAACATCTACTGAATTGGGGAGCTTGAGGTTAAATATGAACTTAGAAGAATATTTAGTAGATTACTACCTTGCTGATGATAGGTTGAGAAATCAGTACTTTATTAGTACTTCTGGAGATGTTTCTATATCGGAAGCGCTGAAAGATAGTGTATTGTGGTCTTTCCCAGTTAAAGCTGAAGTATATCATCATCTAAGTACTTCAGAGGGCAATTCGAAAGTAATTGATAAAACTGTATATTCTACAATAACTGTTGCTACTCAAGAGTACTATAATACTTTAACTACATCTTTCTGGAAACACGGAAAGGCAGGATTAATGGAAACTAAGGAGCCCCTTCGTCAGACTTATTGGTATGGCAAACAACATCCGTTTGAGTTTTGAGGTAGTGGTAGTTGATAATCCTCCAGTCCATAAAATTATTCGAGAATTTGGTTTTTATTATCTAATAATGTAGCCCCTGAATCATTCCACTATGAGATAACTGGAGATGTTTATGATTTTGCTGATGATAGAGAGAATATGTACTTTAGACAAGAAGCAACTAAAGACCTTTATCAATACAATGGCTCTGATATACTGTATGATAGTGATTATTTAAAATTGCATCCTAAGCAACGTGACATTATAGGTTCTACATCTCCATATAAGGAAAGGTCTACAATGTTTCCTCTATATTATACTAGAGTGGATACTATAAATGAAATAGAAGATTACTATCAAGCTGCGACATCTCCCCATAGAGATTACCAAAGCTATCTGTTCTGAAATTTGTTTTATTATAAAAGGTAATGATTCTTTATCACATACTTACTCATGTTAAAGGATGTCCGTTTAGAGGAATGTACAAACAAAGATGTAAGGAGTCAGACCCAGGAGCTATATTGATGGTTCAGTTCCATATCCTTATGTATGGGCACAGTATGGAAGATTAAGAGGAAATATGGACTTCATTGAGGATAACTGGTACATACAAATTCCTCCGATAAACTTCTATCAGAAAAATGAACTTCAATGGAAGGTTGGAAAAGAGGGGGCTTGGTATCCACCTCTTAATTTGACTAATAATCCTTTACCTAGTGATATGTCAGTTTTAGAAATAAAAACTGAAAATGACATTCCTAAAGAGTTGGTTAAATTGGGATACGGAGTTAATAGTGATTCATTTGATACAACTAAGTGGGAAACCATTACTAATCATAGAAAAGAATCTAAGATAAAAGATAAAGTCATGAAGGTAAAAATCAGGTATACTGGTGATAAATTAGTCTATGTGACTGCATTAAAAACAATATATAATATAAGTTACGCATGAATGAAAATCAAATTGGTGGGACGATAACATCTCAGCTACCACCTATCATTCCTCCTCAGTTTAGTATAACTAATAAGATAGGTCCATCAAAACTTCCTAAAATGATTTCTCCTCTGCTACTAAAGGCAGAGGAGGATTCTTTCAGGGAATGGGCGGAATGGGTTCTTTAGGAAATATGGCTAGTACTGTTAGTAGTCTAATTCCTCAAAAAGAACAATCTGGACTTACTACTGGACTTAATGCTGGCTATGATGCTGCTGCTAATACAGTTAGTGCTATTCCTGGAGTTGGAACAATCATTGGAGGAGCTATGAAGATTGGCGGTATGTTATCAGACGGACTTACAGCTATGGGAGTGGGAACAGACCAGATGACTACAACTGACAAGATTCTCGATAGCAAGTTTATGAAATTAACTCCGATAGGTCTTATTAATTCCTTTGGAGCAAAGAAAGCTGATACTATCGTAAAAGATAATGAAGCTTTTGAACAAGTAGGTTCTTCTTATGGTGGAACTACAGATGTAGTCGATAATGCCTTAGAGAAAAGTGGAAAGAAGTATGGATTATTAAGTGGTAAAGGAAGAAACAAAGCTAACCGTGAGATTGCCAGAGCTAAACTCCAACAGACCAAAATGGGAAATATAGCAGATGAAGCAAGAGACGCTTTTTCTAACCAATCGGCATCACTTAGTATGATAAATAATAGAAATCTATTGGGAATGACGGGAGGATATCAGCAAAAAGGTTCTTATATTGGAAGAAATGGATTAAAACTTCCATCCGTAGAGGATATGGAGAAAGCTAGAGCTACTGTTGCGAGAATTAGACAGAAAAAAACTATCTGAATCTAAACCTGTTGAAGAGTTCAAAGATGGAGGTAAGATGAATGTAATTCCAGAAGGAGCTTTACATGCACATAAGCATCACATGGATGTTGAAGGTATTACTCCCAAAGGTATTGCAGTAGTAACTCAAGAAGAAGGTGGAGTAGTTCAACATGCTGAAATAGAACGCAATGAAATAATCTTTACCAAAGAGGTAACAGAAGAATTGGAACGTCTATATAAAGATGGAAGTGATGAAGCAGCAATACAAGCTGGAAAGCTAATTGCTAAGCAAATAATTGAAAATACTCAAGATAATACAGGATTAATCGCGGAGGTACAGGTATGAAAATAGAAATAGGAGATAAAGAATATAACGTAGAGGTTGCAAGAACCGAGGAAGAGAAGGTTAAAGGCCTACAAGAAAAGGAGTCTTTAGGAGAAGATGAGGGGGATGTTATTTGTGTATGACGAACCTCAAGAAATCGCCTTTTGGATGAAAGATACTGCAATTCCGTTGGACATAGTATTTATGGATGAAGATGGAGAGGTAATATCAGTTAAACAAGGACAGCCCTACGATGAAACTTTATTAGAAGAAGATGGAGTAATGTATGTTCTTGAAGTTAATCAGAACTCGGGAATCCAACCGGGCGATGAACTCGATATGGAAGATGACGATGATGACAAACAGCCAGTTATGAAAAGTGCTGGCTCCAGACGGTTCCACTCAAATGGAACTTGAAGGTGGAGAGAGAATTTTTAGTAGAAAAAATACTAAAACACTTATCAAAATGGCTAAACGAGCATATTCTTCGGAATTAGATAAGGATTATAAAGCCTTAGGAAAGAAAGTTTTTAAATACTTACATATACAGGACACAAATACTCCAGAATACGTAGATACTCCAAAGAGTAAAGAAGATTAACTATTTTAAATGAACTAAACGTATAAATACTAAATTAATGGATTATTATTTTGATATGTCCATAAATATTGCTAATTTTTGTCAAGTATTTAAGTATTTAACGTTAAAAACTAAAAGAATTATGAAATTAGAACCTAAAAGTAAAGAAATTCAGGAAGGCGGAGCAGCTCCAGCACCTGCTGCTGAACCAATGCCAGCTGAACAAGGTGCAGCACCAGAACAAGGTGGAGGAGAAGGCGACCCATTGATGCAAATTAGCTCAAATGGCTGCAGAAGCACTACAAAAGTGGTGATTGTAATACAGCTCTAGCTGTATGTGAAGGATTTATGCGACTCGTTCAAGAAGCATCACAAGGACAAGGCGGAGAAGCAGCTCCTCAAGGTGAACCCGTCTATAAAAAGAGGTGGAACCTTAGTCAGAAGAGTATAAGAGTAGAAGTTAGAAAGGAGTATACAAGATTTATGTATGCTCCTTTTTTATTATAAATGTAAAACACATGTCACAGGCGATTAAAAAATTATCAAACGGTGGAGGTGTCTCACAAACTGAACAGAAACCAAAAGAAGAAACTCCTCAAGTAAGAACATTTAAACTTGGAGAGAGAGAAATTGAAACAGGCTCTTTATTAAGAAATGCTGACTCAAATTTAGAATCATACCTTGAAAGTACAGGTTGGAGTTCTAAAAAGAAGAACGCTTTCAGAGAAACTTATGGTAAATACCTGCAAGGAATTAACTCTGGAACAATCTCTTCTAGAGATGTAGGAAGAAATTGGATTGACTCCACTGGACAATTAACAAATACTTCCGGAAAGGGATTCGATGCTAATGGAGCCGTGGCACATTACCTGGACTCAATAGCAGATGCTATTCCAGATTATGTAAAAGAAGAGAAAGTTCAACCTACTGTTACTAAGAAATCACTTAATTTTAGTGCAGGACTAAATAAGTCACTGCTTGATAAATTCTTCGGAGGAAATAGATACAATCAATCAGTTTGGTATAGTAGAGACGCTTTAGATGAAACTACGAAGAAAAGAGGGATAACCAATAGATTAAAAGATTTTTCAAGTCAATTTAACTCTTACGCTGATTCATTATTAAATGACCCTGAGTTTGATACTAAGTATGATTTATCAAATACAGCCTTTAAGAACAAGGATGAGTTTAGAAACAAAATAGAACAGGCTAAAGCAGCTCTGTCTAATGATAAATTCGGAGATGATGATTGGAGAGCTTTGGCAGAACTTGGAATAGACCCAGAAGGTTACAGAGGTTGGTTTGGAGATGTTGATGATGCAACAGCACAGCAACAAGCAGTAAAGAAAGATAATTATAAAGGAACTCCACTAGAGGATTTATCTAAAGCAAATACTAAACTTACAGATGCTGGATTCTTGGCTAGAACTGATGAAAAAGGTAACATATTTTATTTAAATCCAGACGGTACAGAAATTAAGAATGGAGTTATTGGAGAAGAATTTAACCCCAAGACCGATTCTTTAGCAGGTTGGTTTAGAGTAAATGGAAACATTTATAACCCAAGCGAATATGCTAATTGGAGTCCAGAAGTAAAGAACGCTTATAATATTATCCTTAATCAACAGGATGATAAAAACATATATGATGACCCTGTTTACGGAGAACTTAAAGATAAATACGGATATTCTCATGTAGCAGATGCTTCTCTATTCTTCGATAATTTCAATGGAGAATTAGTAAAAGCATATACAAGACCTACTGTTGAGAATCCTGCTGGTTCTAAATCTCAATACTTCCTTAATAAGAATGGTAAGTTTACTCCAGTAAATGTTACCTATAATGATATTTTGGGAGAATGGGTTGCTAATGATAATGGCACAACCATTAGATTAGGAAAACAAAGAGAAGCCGGTACACAACCAATTTCTGGAAGTGATGCAAAAGTAGGATTTAATAAAGTAAGACAATTTACCTTTAGTGGTAAAGATGCCTATACACAAGACAATATCTTAGGTTTATTAAGAAGACTTGGAGATAATCCTAATCTTGCCAATGATGCAAGATATAGAAGTTTTATTCAAGGACTTTTCTTACCCGGTTTATTAGATTCAATGAAATCAGAAGAGGGAATACCCCTAACTGACCTTATTAAAGAGGGAAGAATTGACTTTAGACTACTTCCAAATGAGACTAAGAGAGGATTAAGAATCCTTAGAGATAGTCAGGGTAGAGTTACTAACCTTACATTTGACACAGGAGATGGGCCTCACAGTTCAGGTTCTCCATTAGGTGGAACAGGTTGGAAAGGATTTAAACCTATCAAAACAGACTATAATGCATCTCCCTTAAAAAGGAAAGAGGGAGGAATCATTAAAGCACAATGGGGAGTAAGTACTGATTACATAGTGGACAGACGTAAACCCGCAGTAGAGCTTACTGAAGAAGAAAAGAAATTAAATAAGAAAGCTACTGATAGTTATGATAAAACCCAATCAATAAAGTTTGATAATAAAGACTTGACTGACGCAGGTGGTATTATTAAAACTTCTGATAGGGTAAAAATGGGGGCAGCTATGGCTGACCTATTAAGTGCTGGACTTGGATTTGTTCCAGGAGCTAACATTGCTTCCGCGGGTATTGGAGCCGCTAGTTCACTTGCTGAATTTGGTGCTGATGTTTCTGATGGACTCGAATGGGGAGATGTAGGAAATCTGGCTCTTAACTTGGGAATGGATGCAGTGTCATTAATTCCTGCAATGAAGAGTATTAAAGCAGCTAAAGCTATGGGCAAATTAGCTAAGTTTGTTCCACTTATAGCAACAGCTATTGGAGCAAGTACATTATTTAATGACCAAGAAAGAGAATCTCTTACATCATCATTAAAGAAAGTAACTAGTGGTAATGTAAAGGATTTAAGTACTGACGACTTAAAAATCTGGCAACCATTTCAAGAGTTGTACTAGGTGGTAAAAACTTCCTAAAATCTCAAGACGGCAAAATAATGTCAAGACTTAGAGGAACGAAGAGAGCCCCATCTACTAAACAAGAAATATCTGTAGTTGTTAAAGGAAGAGAAAATCCTATTAAAGTTCAAGTAAATAATGCAGACATTGAAGGAAAGGATGCAAACTATATACAAGATTTAGCTAAAAAGAAAGCTAAGAAAATACTGGCCGACGAAGGCTTAGTAGAAAAGAATATTCCTGATGATGCTTTATCAGTAGAAACTAAAGGTACTGATAAGTGGTATAAAGGAAGTCTTTTAAATAAGAAGAGAGTTCCAACAAAGAAAGTGCCAGGATTTGAGTATTCTAAACCTAATTGGGCGCAGAGACATTTAGTTCCTCAATCTTCAGAAACCCCTAAGAACTTTGGACAATTCTGGGGAATGAGAGGTATCAATCCTAATGGAAGACTTGGTTGGCTATCTGATACTCATTGGCTCGAAAAAGGCTCTACTGGACGTTATCTACGGCCAAATAAAGAGGAACCTATTGAAACTGTCAGAGGGGATAAATTTAAATTTACCACTCCAGTAAGTTCCAGAACTAAACAACATAGTAAGTTATATCAAGATAGTAAAAGAATATACAATAAAAGACAAGCCGATAAATATATAAATTCAGTTGAAGACAATTATATGGAACCTTGGTTCAATCCAGGAAGATTCAAGCAAGGTGGAATTATTAAAGCTTCAAATGGAGATAAATTAAAGATTTCCAATGTAGTTAGTAATGCTGATTGGGGAATTGATATTTATGGAACAGAAGGATTTAATAACTGGTTAAATAGTTATAATCTAAAAAACTATCAAGACTTTAATAACTTACAGAAATCTTATCATGGAAATCTTACTGCTTCTGGCTATAAACCTGGAACTTCTCCAGTAAGTTATAATCAAGGAGTTTATGATAGACAAACTACCTTTAATAAAGTAGCTCCTGGAGTTAATGCAGTTATTGAAGGTCTTGCTAAAACTGGCAAGATTACGAGAGCCGGAGTATCAGGAGACAATGCAACAAGTAACTTTACTGATGGTTATTTTGGAGGACAAGAATATTTAAGACATGGTGGAATGAGAGGAGTTACCTCTGATGAGCAACTTAAAGCTATAAATGCTTTAGCAAATAAGAAAGGTCTTGAATATTACATTGATGATGCAACTGGTATGGCTATGTTAAGACCTAGTACTACTTTACAGACTCCAATTGCTCCTAAGTTCAATACCCAAACTATTGATACATCCAAAGCTGTTATAAATCCTAATACTGGAAAAGTAAGTGGACTTCCTAATATTGGAGGAGCAGCTCCTACGAGAGCTAATCCCTCTGAAACAAGAGGAACTACATCAGGAGGTGGAATTAGACAAATCTTAGGTAACTTAGACCCAACTGCATTTATCCAAGCTGGAAGAATGATGGGAAATATTTGGAACAATAACAGAGTTGCAAAGAAAACCAAAGAAGGATTAAAACCATTATTACTTGATACTTATGAGACTCCAAGACAAATAGTAGGAGACTTAGCAACAAGACAGGCTTATAATGAAAGAGCAGCAAACTTAGAAAGTCTTGCAGCAAAACCAAGAACATCTGATGCTTCTTTACAATTGGCAGGAGAATTAGCAGCTAATTCACAAGCTAATCAAATGAGAGCAGAGGGGGCTTTAGCTGATAACGATATGATTCGTAGCTGGTGAAGCAGCTTGGCAAAACAATGCAGAAGCAGTTGCAAGAAGAAATGAAGTTGCTAATAGAAATAGAGCTTCTATGCTAGGAATTGATAAAGCTAAGAAGGATATCGATGCAGCAAGAATGTCTGCAAATTGGACTTCTTTAGAAAACTTTATGAAGGAAAGAGAGTATAAGGCTACTATGGATAGAGACAGACAAAGACAATTTGACCTTAATGTTGGAATGAGTAACATTCAAGCAGGTACAGAAGCTAGACTTAAACCTCTTAGAGATTACTTAGAACAACAGAGTTTAAAAGGGGTTGATATTAGTACTCTTCCGCAATACAAACAATACTCTGACCTTATTGAGAGTCTAGGACGTGAAAATGTTCAAGCACAAAATCAATTATATTCAGATGTATATGGATTAAGAATGCCTAGAGGACGTTGGTCACCCATTATTAGAAAAAGAGGAGGACAATTAACTTATGCTGAACGTTCAAAACTTCAAGCACAAAAAAGACACCTCTAAAGCTAAGACTGAAAACGCTAAACTCTTTCAAAAGAATATAGAAAAAACAATAGATACAAATATAAAAATGATTAATAATCTATCATCAGTATCTAAACAACTTATAATTAAGTCAAATGACATGAAAGTAGAACCGATAGTAAAGATGCAGAGTGGGGGTGGTATGCCCCCATTCACGTTATTATACACCACTTGGGATGCAAGATACTACAAATGTAGGTGCAGCAGAGCAACCTCAAGCTGTACAGCCAAGTACCAAAGAAGAGGGAATCACTGACAAGGATTTACTTAAAATGGTAGATAACATTGATGGATTACCAAGTGACACTAATGAGATAATTAAAACTTAAGTTGGCTTTATAAACAAGACAATCTATTTAATAAGGGGAAAATTAATTCTTCTTCAATATCTTCAAGATACCTTCAGGCATTAAGGCAAATTAAAAATGCTAACTTTAATAAAAAAGAATACGATTCTGCATTAGAAACTGTTAAAGCTAATGGGGGATTAAATGAGGTTGCTATTACAACTACTGGAAATGTGGTTGTTCAAGATACAGAGGGAGATATTAAACAAGTATCTACTGATGAGTATTTAAACAATAGAGATAAATACTTTGCTCTTAAAAAATTCTGACTTGCTTTATATAAGAGCCCACTCTGATGAAATGGCTAATAAGAATGATATATTTAATACAGTTAGAAATGGTATTGGCATATCAGCTATTAACAAGATAATCCAAGGAGCAATGGGTAAGTTGGGAACTATGTCTATATCTAAAGAAGGTTACTCTTATAAAAAAGAGGGGAACATTATACAAGGTATGGAATATATAAACAACATTGTAAATGAAGGGGCTGACCTTTCAGGTATGGGCTTAGACGGAGTTTACAAAACTGGACTCTTAAATAAGAATCAATATCAGGCTGCAAAAGCAGCAGTTCAATATATTTACGATACATTAGACCCAAATGCTATTACTTTATTGGAGATTAAATCTGGAAATACGGAAAACCCTAAGAAAGGGGCACTAGATTTAATAACCCAACTAATAGCATCTCAATTAGATACTACTATTGAAACTACTCAAAACTATGAAGAAAAACTTACTGGAACCATTAGTGGTACTGGAGATGGTGGAAGTGGTTCGAGAAATGATTTAAAACAACTCGATGCAATTGTAAATGGGCAGTCTACTGTACAAAGAGATTATACTCTAAATCCACATTCTAACTATCAATATACTACAACGGCTAATTGGTGGGCAGAACCCCAAGATGTTAAAACAGGAGAAGGATTGGGAATGAACACTCTCGATACAATATTAAAAAGTGCAGGTTATGGTTCAGCAGTTTTACAGAACTCTGTTTACTTTGGTGACAATAAGGTAGACCCGACTCAATTTAATAAAACTTGTATATGACCCATCAGAAGGAGTTGCACAAGTATGGTTACCTTATACTAATACACCAAATGGTGGAATTGCTCCCAATCTTGGAATTATTAGTATTATAGAAAAAAAGTTGAGGATGATTTAAGAAGAAAAAGGTAATGTATCTGATGTAGAAAGAAGACAAGCTTATGAAGCAGCAGGAATAGGTCCATTTTGGGATGCCATGCAGAATCCACAGTCTGCTTATGAAAGAGGATTACTAAGACCATTCATAGCAATGACAGGAGTTGCTTCTGATGATGAACAGAGCGGAATAGTAAACGAAAATGAGAGTGTTGATAAACTTAGCAGAGACGAAAGAAAACACTGGAAGGATGCTGCTATGAAAATTATAAATGACCCTGCCAGAATGGTAATAAGAAAGGAGACTATGACTTCGATTCTTGGTGGGAATGGGAAATATTTGGAAATGTTTCAGATATGTATAGAGGAACTATTTATATGCCAATGTCTGGTGACTATGTGAGCTCAGCAGCTAAAACTGGTAATATTAATCTTCCTAAATCTACATTTGATGCTAACAGACTAATTAGAGAAGGTCAAATTGCTAATAACAGAAGACCTCTAGTAAAAACAATTTTGATTAGAATATGGAAAAATGTACAACAAAACGATTGGTTTGCAACGATACTATACAATCCAGACAAAGACTTTTAAAAAACTTTTAAAAGAAGCTGGATTAGATGCAACTAATACAGGTTTAAAAGATAGAGAATCATATAAAGATATACAGGCAGTGCAAGACCAATTTAAGGATGCTGAAGGTAATTTTGATGAAAATTATAATAATCAGTTCTATGATAGCGCTGTAAGAACATATAATACTTTTGTGCAAGGAAACATTAAGATAC
>ENA-OQAR01000580-OQAR01000580.1-human-gut-metagenome-genome-assembly--contig:-NODE-580-length-10990-cov-4.188162_pt1 | contig 10990 bp, 13 predicted proteins | sample MGYA00242738_ERZ504533 | MGnify/ENA primary metagenome ERZ504533 (study PRJEB26092, sample SAMD00036276) | human gut metagenome | host: Homo sapiens | study: EMG produced TPA metagenomics assembly of... | reverse complement strand
AACAGCGAACCGAAGCAGGGGCAGCGGTCGCAGAGTGCGAGGGGCTTTTGCCCCCGAAGCACGATGCGGGTACCGCAACCCGACATTATCGAGCATTTTGGCAACGCAGATGCCGTGCCGCAGCTGCGGAGCCGGTGCTTAAGCCGCAAGGCGGGAATTGTGCGGTGTTGCCTAAAATCAAAACAGAAAAGGAGAACCTCATGCAGCTGCAATCCCTTTCCCACCGGTACACCGTCCGGCAGCTGATGGAAACAGATGTGGATGCCATGCTGGCTTTGTGCAGCGGCAACCCGCAGTTCTACCGCTACCACCCGCCCATGGCCACCAAAGCCAGCATTCTGGATGATCTGCAGGCTGTTCCGCCGGGCAAAACGTTGTCGGATAAATATTTTATCGGCTTTTATGACGGTGAAACGCTGGCCGCGATGATGGATCTGATCACCGGCTACCCCAACCCGGCCACGCATACATCGGCCTATTTATGGTGGATGCTGCCCAGCAGGGCAGGGGCACCGGCAGCGCACTGATTGCAGATTGCAAGCAGGCATTGCGGGCCGAACAATTCAAAACACTGCGCCTTGCCATCGATGAGGGCAACCCCCAAAGCAAAGCCTTCTGGCAGAAAAACGGTTTTGCGTTGACCGGCCAGCGTACCCCGAACGAAAAGGGCGCTTACCTGCCCATGGAGTGTGAACTATAAAACAAAGCAAAAGGCATGTGCCGCACGGCGAGAATACCATCTCCCGTATGCAGCACATGCCTGTTTCTATTTTGCCGTCAAATAAATCCGTCCATCCACATTGGTTACGGCGTACAGCGCCGGGGCGGTGCTTTGGGCACTGCGCAGACCATCATCGGCCAGATCAGCGTAACGTGCGGTAAAATCATCGGTTACGCCAAACAGCACCAGCCAGGTCACATCATGCTCGCCGATGTTGTAGCCGAGGTCCACATCAGTTTCGCTGCTCTGGGCTTCCACCGCGGTAACGGCGGGGTACAGCTCGTACTGGTAGTACCACATGTTCTGCACGGCCATCGAGTCGTCGGCGCTCAGCAGCCAAATGCTGCCATTCTGTGCGCCGTCCATGCGGGTTAGCATGTCTGCAGCGATCTGTTGCTGCTCGGTGCGCCAGTCGGCTTTCGGCAGGCAGAAGAGGGATGCAGCACTGCCCGCTTGCCAGATGCCCCAAAGCGTGCTGCAAACCAGCAGGCAGGGAACAATGGCGGGCACCGCATGCCCGGCCATTCGCGGCAGGCGGTGGGCCGCAGCAAACCCGGCCAGCAGGCTTCGCCTTCCAGCACGCTGAACCAGCCGAGGAAAAAGCAGCAGAAGTACCGCTCCCAGCTGGCCATCTCCAGTGCCTCATAAGGCTCATGCCGCAGATGTACACATAGAACAACACGCCCTGATAAAGCGGCCAGTACAAGATCATGCACAGCCCCGGCAGCGCCGTGCGCAGCCCCTGCCACCGTCCCATGGCCCAGATCAGAACGATTAAAAGCAACACCGCGGCCGCAGCGCACAAACAGCCCACCTTGAAGGTGCTGGCCCCAAACAGCAGCGGATAGCTGCGCAGCCGGGCATAGTAGCGGTCCCACACATCGTAAAAGTAGCGGTCAAAACCGGTGCGGGCCTCTTGCCAGCACTGCAAAAAGTATCCCGGCCCCATGGAGGAAAACTGGTCATCGGCCCGGTGCAGGGCTTTCAGCAGCAGCTTCCAGGCAAGCGGTATGGCAAAGCAGGGCAGCGCAGCGGTAAAGGGCAGCAGGAAGCCGCGCAGGATGCCGCCCTTATCCCGCAGCACATCCAGCAGGCATTGCAGAAACCAGATGCCCACCACGCACAGCGCGAACACGGTGCCAATCTCTTTTACAGTGGTCAATGCGCCGCACAGGAATGCCAGCGCCAGACCGCGCTGCACGCGGCTGTTAGCAGCACAGGGCAGCAGGATAACACAAAGCGCCGCAGCAAACAGGGCGCCCACCGGGGCGTCCATATAAGCAGTCGTATAGGGGGTATCGGGGGCAAACAGCCAAAACAGCGCTGGTGCGGCCAGGCAGGCGCAGACAGTATAAGCGATGCGCGGGCGGCGGGCTGTGACCTGCGGCAGGGCAAACAGGGCAGAAGCCGCCGCAGCCAGCGGCAGCGCAGTGACAAACAGTACATCCGCTTCCCGGTATTGGGCGGCGGGCAGCGCAAACAGGGCGTACAGCCCCGGCAGGCCCTGCGGGTATGCCTGATGGGCCAGGCTGCGGGTGGTATCCCACACGGCAAAACGGTGCTGGTAAAATACACTTTTGAAGTAGATACCCCAATGGCTAAATTCATCCCAGGTCTGGAATTCCGGCTGCCGGATGGCGAACACCGCCATCAGCACCCCAGCAGCGCTGCAAAAGGCCAGCACACCAGGAGAGAGCAGCTGGGGCAAAATTTCGTGACGGCGGCGCTGCGCCAGGGTGAGCACAGCCCCCACAAGCAGCAGCTGGGCCCCCAGCCAAAGCTGGTTGCAGCTGCCAGCCAGCTGCAGCACTACCATGCAAAAGCACAGCCCGCACAGCGGGGCAAACCCGGCGGGCAGCCGCAGCTTGCAGCAAAGCCAGAACCCCCAGAACAGCAGGCAGGCAAGACCAATGATTTGCGCCAGAATGCTCATAGATGCACCTCAGTTTATTTTTACGGCCAGCACGGCAAAGCGGCTGTTGGTTGTAACGGTGGCAACGCCGCAGGTGGAAAGGGTCAGCAGCTGGTCCCCATATTGGGGCACAACGCCGGTATCGTAAAGCGAAAGTTCCAGAATGGCATCCACGCGCTGCTGCCATTCTTCCTGCGTGGAAGCATCAAAAAAGGAATAGTAGGGCAGCGCATCCGCGCCAAGCTCAGTGCGCAGCACAGCGGCAACCTGCCAAGTGCCTTCTTCGTACAGCGTATCAAACTGAAAGGTAGGGTGGGCGGTGTAAAACGCTTTGTCCGCATAGTTCAGCAGCTGGCTGAACATGCTGCCGCTGGCAGTGTTGTGGCCGTAAATCAGGGCATTGGCCGTTCCGGCGGCGTTTGGCGTGGCAAGGCGGCAGCGCTCATCCAAAAACAGCGTTCCGGCGGTGGAATACAGTCGGTCAAACCCGCGGCGCAGGTAATAACTGTTGTCTGCCTGAACTACAGGGTAGTTAATGTTGGTGCCGTTGATGCACAGCCAGCCTGCAAGGTCGGGATTCTGGGCGTAAAGCTCCTGATACTGAGGCAGAATATCCGCCGCCTGGGCGGCATCCGGGCTTGGATGCGGCGCGGGGGAAGAGCGGACATCACTGTCCGCACTTTCGGCGGCGGCCAGCACATCCACCGTTGCGGCCCGCGGGGTAATGGCAATCGGGGGTGGGGGGAGGGCTGCTCCGTTGACTCCGCGGTGGTGACCGGGGCTTCGGGCTGGCCGCCGCGGAATACAGTATCCCGCAGGATCAGCCCGGCAGCCAGGCAAAGCACCGCAGCGCCGCAAAGGCGCAGCGCCCAGGCCCGGTGCTTTTGGCGCCGCCGCAGCGCCGTGCGTGCAGCAAACGGATACAAGCGGCTGTCCCCCCGCAGGTGAGGAAAACGGCGTGGCATAGAAAAACACCCCCTTGCATAAAATAAGGTAAAAAAAAGGGAAGCCGCGCGGCCTCCCTTTTGGAATGGACGAATAAAATCAGATACGCTTGAGCATAACCAGGCCCGCGGAACAAACCAGAATCAACCCCAGCACAGCAGCCAGGTAAGGCACCGGAAAATCCCCGGTAGCGGGGGTATCCACCTCTTCGGCCTCGCTTTCCGCAGGAGCTTCGGTTACTTCCGTAGTGGGGGCTGCGGTCTGTGCATTGTTCACGGTATCAGCGTCAGCCACGGTGCTGTTTACGGTAATAGGCTCGCTGCGAATATTGCGGGATGAGGATGCCGTGGGTGCGGCAGTTGCGATCGAATCAGCGGAGACGGCCGCATGGTTGCCGCAGGCAACACAGAACAACAGCAGCGCAGCAACGATCACCGCACACAAAAAAACGCTTCAACGGCGCAAAACCTCCCTTTTGCATAAAATAATATATCCAATGGGCACAAAAACCATACATACATGCAACCGCCGGCAACAGTATCCCTGCGCCAGCATGCTATATAACATCTACATGTTACCACGTTTTACGCCAATGGTCAATATGAAGCGGTTAAAAAGCAGATGCTTCAGACAAAACAAAGCAAAAAACAGCGCAGAAATGCTGAAAATGTATGGCGGAAGCAGTAATTTGCACCGTCGAACCCCCAGAACCCGCCATTTGAAAAACACCGGCGCAGTGTGGATTTCCTGAAAGGAAAAACAGAGCCACAACGCTAAAATCTACTTGACAGCGACAGGAAAAAACGATAAAATATTAAAACTAGTGCGGCTCCCACCGGGCCGCACGACTTTTTAATTGCTAAGGAGACATTGACAATGGCCAAAGAAGTTGTTGTTACCCATGAGGGTTATAAAAAGCTGGAAGAAGAACTGGACACCCTGAAAACTGTCAAGCGTTCCGAGATTGCTGAAAAGATCAAGGTTGCCCGTGGTTACGGTGACCTTTCTGAGAACGCGGAATACGATGCCGCCAAGGAAGAGCAGGCTGTGGTTGAAGCCCGCATTGCTGACCTGGAAGCTACCCTGAAGGTTGCCCGCATCATGGACGACAGTGACCTGAGCCTGGATACCGTTTCTATCGGTATGCATGTGCGCATCCTGGCAGAGGGCGATGAGCCGGATGAAGCTGAAGAGTATGATATCACCGGTTCTACCGAAGCCGACATCGACCAGGGCCGCATCAGCGATGAAAGTCCGGTCGGCGCTGCCCTCATCGGCCACAAGACTGGCGATAAGGTTGACGTTACCCTGCCCAACGGCAATATTTTTGGAATACACCATTCTGGGTGTCAGCCGCAGCCGCTGATCACCCCCGGATATAAAAAACAGGAAAGGAACCTGCGCCATGGAACAGAACAAGCAGTCCGCCCCCCAGAACGCCGCATCGGAAGCGGCAGTACGGCGTCAGAAGCTGGCCGACCTCAAGGCCGCCGGCCATGACCCGTTTACCATCACCAAATGCAAGCAGGATGCTTTCTCTGCTGATTTGAAAGAAGAATATAAAGATTTGCCCGCTGAGGAAGATACCGGCCGTATGGTTAGCCTGGCTGGCCGTATGATGTCCAAGCGCGTTATGGGCAAGGCCAGCTTTGCCCACCTGCGCGATGCGAAAGGTGATATCCAAATCTTCGTCAAGCGTGATCTGCTGGGCGATGAAGCATACGCCGCATTCAAAAAGATGGATGTGGGCGATATCATTGCCTGCACCGGCGAAGTGTTCCGCACCAAAATGGGCGAACTGAGCGTGCGCGTGCATGAGCTGACCTTGGTTTCCAAGAGTCTGCTGCCTCTGCCCGAAAAGTTCCATGGCCTGACTGACCGTGAAGCCCGCTACCGCCAGCGCTATGTTGACCTGATCGTCAACCCCGAAGTCAAGGATACTTTTGTCAAGCGCAGCCAGATCCTGAAAGAGATCCGCGCTTACCTGGACGAAAAGGGCTTTTTGGAGGTCGATACCCCCATCCTGACCCCGTTTGAAATCGGCGCTTCTGCCCGTCCTTTCTATACCCATCACAATACGCTGGATATGGATATGGTGCTGCGCATCGAGACAGAGCTTTACCTCAAGCGCCTGATCGTGGGTGGCATGGACCGTGTATATGAGGTTGGCCGTATCTTCCGCAACGAGGGTATGGACCCCAAGCATAACCCCGAATTCACCACCATTGAGCTGTATCAGGCGTTCACTGATTTCCACGGCATGATGGATCTGGTGGAAGAGCTCTACAAACGCCTGGCTCTCAAGGTCTGCGGCAGCATGGAGATCACCTACCAGGGCAAGCAGATCGACTTGGGCCACTGGGAGCGCCTGACCATGGTGGAGGCCGTCAAGAAGTATTCCGGTGTTGATTTCAATGACTGGAAAACCGATGAGGATGCCATCACCGCTGCTAAGGAGCACCATGTGGAGCTGCCCGAAGTTCCGACCAAGGGTGCGATCCTGGCAGAGTTCTTTGATGCATTTGTTGAAGATAAGCTCATCCAGCCTACTTTTATCTATGATTATCCTGTCGAAATCAGCCCGCTGGCCAAGCGCAAGCCCGATGACCCGGCGTTTACTGAGCGGTTTGAGTATTTCATTGACTGCACCGAGTATGGCAACGCATTCAGCGAGTTGAATGACCCCATCGACCAGAAAGCACGTTTTGAGCGCCAGGTTGCTGAGCGCAAGGCCATCGAGCCCAACTGCAAAGCCCAGGTTGATTACGACTATGTTACCGCTTTGGAATACGGCCTGCCCCCCCACGGGCGGCCTCGGCTTCGGCGTTGACCGTCTCGTCATGCTCCTGACCGACAGCGCCTCCATCCGCGATGTTCTGCTGTTCCCGACAATGAAGTCCTTAGATGGTGTAAAATAAGAAAAAATGAATGTAAATAATACAGCTTCTGAAGCACCTGAAAAAAAAATGTAAAAACTGAGTCTGAAAAGATTGATTTCTCCAATGTGAAGATTGAGCCAATCTTTGAAGAGATGGTAGATTTCGATACATTCAGTAAGTCTGATTTCCGTGCAGTTAAGATTTTAGCTTGTGAAGCAGTACCGAAGTCAAAGAAGCTTCTGAAGTTTACATTAGATGACGGAGAACGCAAAGACCGTGTGATTTTAAGCGGTATTCACGAGTATTACGAGCCGGAAGAGCTTGTTGGAAAGACAGCAATCGCTATCGTGAACCTGCCACCGAGAAAGATGATGGGAATTGATTCCGAGGGTATGCTGATTTCAGCAGTACACGAAGAAGATGGTCGTGAAGGACTTAATCTTTTGATGTAGATAATCGCATTCCGGCAGGTGCAAAGCTCTATTAAGATGATGTAAAGATGTACCGTTTTATCAAATAGACGGGACGTACTTCATTTGATAGAAAACTGAAAAAACAGCGATTTACATCAAACTTACATCAATTGATGCAGAAATCGGTGCAAGCAAGAAAAAAATCGCATAATTAGTGCAATGAGTGGGCAATTCCAATCGGAGTTGCCCATTTTTAAAACAAACAGAAATACAAATCGGAAGTTGGAGGATACACGCATGAAAATTGTAATCATTAATGGAAGTGCCAGAAAAAGGAAATACGCTGGCAGCAATCAATGCATTTATAAAAAGGAGCGTCAGAAAAAGAAATAAAAATTGAAATCATTGAACCCGACAAACTCAACATTGCACCATGCAAGGGATGTGGTGTCTGTCAATGCTCTAAGGGATGCGTCGATAAGGATGATACAAATTCTACCATTGATAAAATTGCTGCCGCAGATATGATTCTTTTTGCTACACCAGTTTATTGGTGGGGAATGTCAGCACAATTGAAACTTATCATTGATAAGTGCTACTGCCGTGGATTGCAGTTAAAAAACAAAAAAGTTGGCACAATTGTTGTAGGTGGTTCTCCCGTAGGCAGCATCCAGTATGAGCTGATTGATAAGCAGTTTGACTGTATGGCAAAATATCTTTCATGGGATATGCTTTTCAAAAAATCATATTATGCAACAGCCCGAGATGAACTTGAAAAAAATAAGGATTCCATGAACGAACTTGAGTGGATTGGAAAAAAAAATTTTATAAAGCAACACACCAAATTCAAGTTGAACAAAATCGCTGCGCGATGGCTTGCCAAGGCTGTGGCGCAGCTTTTCTTTTTCTCAAATTAATAAAATAGGCAATGGCAATTCTTACCAGTATTTGATATTGTAAAGTTACCACACAAAACAATTCAATACAGAAAGACACCACTGCCTATGAAAAGAATACCATTTGACCGCTTTTCTGACAAGCGGTTTTATTATGCTAATGCACCTCCATGTAAGCAGGGTTTTTCATTAACTACTGATTTTACATGGAGGATTTTATTATGTACGAAGAAATTTTTAATCAGATTCGATCTGCTGCAAATAAACGGAATCTCAAGGATTCCACGATTCATGCATACTGTACCAGTGTTGCTCATTTTTTGAACCGCACAGCCAAGGATATAGATGCATTAACAACTGACGATGTTGATATATTCCTAACTGAAAAGAAACTTTCCGGGATTTCACCAGAAACATACAATCACTACCATTCAGGAATCCGCTTCTTTTACAAAAAAAATATTGAAGAAGAATTGGGATGATGATGACATACCTCGTATGAAAAGGGACAGAAAGTTACCAGCGGTGCTTACAAAAGCAGAAATATCAGCTATTCTTGATGCTACACCAAATCTGAAGCATAAAGCTATGATCGCTACTATGTATTCAGGTGGACTTCGTGTTTCAGAAGTCACACACCTTCATTATGATGATATTTCACGCACGAACAAAACCATACACATCCGCGATGGAAAAAGCCGATCTGACCGTTATACTTTGCTTGCAGACCAGACGCTTGAAATATTGACAGAATACTGGTTTCAATGTGGCAGGCCAAGAGGGATTCTGTTCCCAAGTTCATGGACAGGGGATTATCTTACAAAAGATAGTGTCATTCAGTTTTTTCGTGAAAGCGCCGAAAGAGCAGGCATTCAGAAACATGTCTCCACACATTGTTTGCGTCATAGTTTTGCAAGTCATCTGTTTGAGTCAGGCTGCGATATAAAATACATTCAGGCTCTTTTGGGACATCGTGATCCAAAATCAACAGAAATTTATCTGCATGTAAGCAATAAAACTCTGCTTGGTATTAAAAGCCCATTTGATGAGATGGGTGGTGAATGATTATGGATAAATCATGTACGATACAGGATGTATTTGAACGGTTCTATCCTTCTTATGAAAAGAGGAGTAACCCTCCTGCTCATCACAGAAAAAACGGCTTATCACATCAGAAACTGTAAAACAGGAGTTTTTTGGTGTAAACATCAGTGTTTGTGAGGACTGCGGATGTATCAGTGTTCACAACAACTCCTGCAGAAGCAGATGCTGTCCCATGTGCCAGGAGTTTCCGAAAGAGAAATGGATTGATGCACAAAAAGAGAACGTATTGGATGCACCCTATTATCATGTAGTATTCACAGTTCCTGAGGAATTGAATTCCATTATTTACAGCAACCAGAAGCTGTTATATGATGCACTGTATCATGCTGCTTCAGCCACATTGAATGAATTGTCAAAAGATGCAAAGTACCTGGGAGCTGATATAGGGTATATCTGCATTCTTCATACCTGGGGTTCTGCAATGAATTATCATCCTCATATTCATACCATTGTTCTTGGAGGTGGGCTTGATGATGAAAATAAATGGAAAGAAACAGGTGGAAATTTTTTTCTCCCATATGGTGTCATCTCAAAGGTGTTCCGTGGAAAATATCTGGATGAGTTAAAAAGCCTGTGGAATGATTCTAAGCTTAAATTTCATGGTACAGCGGAGAAATATCAGAACAGCTATCGTTTTAAAGAACTTCTTGATAAGTGTTATGAAAAGAACTGGGTCACTTACTGTAAAGAAACTTTCAATGGTGCACAGTCGGTTATCAATTATCTTGGAAAATATACCCACAGGATAGCAATCAGTAATCAGCGAATTAAATCCATGAAAGACACGACAGTTACATATGCAGTAAAAAGACTATAAAAAACGAAGGCCACTGGAAAGAGAAAACAATTTCAGGAGAAGAATTCATCCGTCGATTCATGATGCATGTTCCACCCAAACGATTTGTCAGAATCCGGCACTATGGTCTGCTATCATGTAGAAACAAGAGAAAAAAGATAACTCTCTGCAGAAACCTGCTTGGATGCAAGAAATACATTTCTACATTAAAAAAATCTAAATGCAGTAGAAATGATAAAGGTTTTGTATCACATCGATGTATGCAAATGTTCTTCTTGCGGAGGGAATATGGTATCACCCCGCAAAGATAAATACAGTTCTTCTTTTCATGCACATATGAGATGTTAAAATCTACAATTGCATAGAATAAATGACTTCCGCATAGGAGGTTTGTTTGTCATGCCTGAAATTGATTTCTTGAATAAAAAAACTTTTACCAAAACACCCAGTATGATAAACTTAAGGAAAAGAGCAACGATTGAATCCCCATAGCTATCGGCTAAAGGGACGCGACTTTGTTCACCAAGGTAAAATCGAAATTGATGTAAACGAAAGGGCAGTTTTTATCAGAACTCAAGGTTGCTTTTTCGTTTACACCAACTCCGATTGTTTCCTTAACAGTTTGTTGAATTAAAAATGAAATAAAGTTTCAGTAATCATAGAGTGTATGGATTCAATTCCATATGCTCTTTTTCTTTACTTAAATTTCATGAAAAATGTAAAAATCTAATGTTACGAGTTTCTTACGAGTTGCATTAAAAAAAACTCGCAAAGAAAAAAAGTAAAAAAAATTTGCTTTTGACCACTGTAAAACATGCTCTGAGCGTTTCGTTATATGAAGGGATAATTTTTTCTTTCATATTTCAAGGAAAAAGAGGATAAAGAAAATGTCAGAAAAAAAGATGTTATACAGTTCAAGAGTTACAGGAAATCTTAGGAGTCAGCAGACCTACTATTTATAACCTTTTGAAGAAAAAGGAATTCCGGTGGATCCAGTTGGATGGCGGCAAGTATCGCATCTCCAAGAAGAGTTTCGATAACTGGCTCGATAACTTGGAACAGAATATTGCCCTGGCTAATTTCCGGTGGAAGAAATTATCACAATCCGGAATACGAGGAAGCAATGGAAATATAAAATATCTTACTTTTGATGAAGCTTCCTATCTGGCAAAGGTCAGCAGAAGCATGATCAACAAGTGGGCGGATAAGGGGAAGTTCACAGTCATAAAAGTTGGCAGTCGAGTTAGGATCCTTCGGGATGAATTTGAGGACTGGATGGAACAAAGAGATTTGGAAAGGAGCATGCAATAATATGGCATCAATA
>ENA-OQAR01000579-OQAR01000579.1-human-gut-metagenome-genome-assembly--contig:-NODE-579-length-10995-cov-2.457950_pt1 | contig 10995 bp, 14 predicted proteins | sample MGYA00242738_ERZ504533 | MGnify/ENA primary metagenome ERZ504533 (study PRJEB26092, sample SAMD00036276) | human gut metagenome | host: Homo sapiens | study: EMG produced TPA metagenomics assembly of... | reverse complement strand
TGGATAATAAGGAAGATACAGCAAGGTTTCCGGCAAGCGCCGAGACAGACGGAAGAAAAAGATGCTCTGAAGGCAGAGAAGCAGGAGCGTGGCCGTAAGGGAAGAGAACGTAAGGAACATGAGAATGAGGAATGTCATTTTCCGAGAAGGACGGAACTATCATGGAAGGAACGTTCATCGGCCATTACAAGGGTTTTGGATTCGTGGAAGTGGAAGACCAGGGAACAGGATATTTTTATTCCAGAAAATGACACGGGAAGTGCCATGCATCAGGATAAGGTACAGATCCTTGTACGGAATGGCCATAAAGAGGGCAAGCGTCCGGAAGGCGTTGTTCTGAAGGTTCTGGAGAGGGGAATGCCTTCGATTGTTGGAACATACCAGAGCAGCCGTGATTACGGCTTTGTGATCAGTGATAACCCCAAATTTTCCAAAGATATCTTTATTACCAGGAAAAATTCCATGGGGGCAAAAGATGGCGATAAGGTAGTTGCGGAAATCGTGGACTATGGTTCCAGAAACCGGAAGCCGGAAGGAAAGATCACAGAAGTGCTGGGAAATTTACGTTCACCGGGAACAGATATCCTTGCTATTGTGAAGAGTTTTAACATTCCAAGTGTATTTCCGGATAAGGTACTCCGTCAGGCAGACCGTGTGCCGGATCATGTGCAGGAAGCAGATATGGACGGAAGACTGGATCTTCGGGATCTTGTCACAGTTACCATTGACGGCGAGGATGCAAAGGATCTGGATGATGCCATTTCCCTTACAAAAGAAGACGGGATCTATCATCTGGGGGTACACATTGCAGACGTCAGCAATTATGTCCAGGGTGGCAGTGCCCTTGATCGGGAAGCACTGAAGAGAGGAACTTCGGTTTATCTTGCGGATCGTGTGATTCCTATGCTTCCGGAACGGCTTTCCAATGGAATCTGTTCTCTGAACCAGGGACAGGATCGTCTTACTTTAAGCTGTCTGATGGATGTCAATGAAAAAGGTAAGGTAATTTCCCATAAGATCGCGGAAACAGTGATCCGCGTAGATCAGCGTATGTGCTACACCGATGTAAAAAATATTCTGGAAGATACTGACGATGTGGCGAAGAAACGTTATGAATCCCTGATTCCCATGTTCTTTCTGATGAAGGAACTTTCCGGGATCTTACGCAGCCGCCGTCATACAAGAGGTTCCATTGATTTTTGACTTTCCGGAAAGCAAGATCATTCTCAATGCTGCAGGGAAAGCTATTGACGTACAGCCATATGAAGCCAATGTGGCAACCAGGATCATTGAGGATTTTATGCTTCTTGCCAATGAAACCGTGGCGCAGGAATACTGTACCGGAGATTATCCGTTTGTATACAGAACTCATGAGAACCCGGATCCGGAAAAGATCGAAAGTCTTCTGATGCTTCTTCATAATGAAGGAGTTAATATACAGAAATCCGGGCAGGAGATCACACCAGGTGAGATCCAGGAGATCCTGGAAAGCATCGAGGGAATGCCAAATGAGGCACAGATCAGCCGTCTGACACTGCGTACCATGAAACAGGCGAAATATACCACCGAATGCAGCGGACATTTTTGCCTTGCGGCAAAATATTACTGCCATTTTACTTCTCCGATCCGAAGATATCCGGATCTTCAGATCCACAGGATCATCCATGACCGCCTGAGAGGCAGACTGGTAAGAGAAGGACGTACCGAGCATTACAAGGAGATCCTGGATGAAGTGGCACGCCAGTCCAGTGTGTGTGAACGGCGTGCAGATGAGGCGGAAAGAGAATCTGACAAGCTGAAGAAAGCAGAGTATATGTCCTATCATCTGGGTGAGGAGTATGAGGGAATCATCTCCGGTGTTACAGGATGGGGCATTTATGTGGAACTTCCAAATACTGTGGAAGGACTGATCCATATCAACACATTACGGGATGATTATTATGTATTTGACCAGGATGCATATGAACTGCGGGGAGACATGACAGGAAAGATTTTCCGCCTTGGGCAGAAAGTCCGTGTCCGTGTGGCAGATGCGGATAAAATGCTGAAAACCGTGGATTTTGTTCTGGCCGAAGAAGACTGAAGGAGCGCGAAATGGCAAAAAAACAGGAATGAAACTGATCGCAAATAATAAAAAAGGCTTTTCATGACTATTTTATCGAGGACACCTATGAGGCCGGGATCGCACTGGCGGGAACCGAGGTAAAATCTTTACGTTCCGGCAAATGCAGCATCAAGGAGGCTTTTGTCCGGGTGGAAAACGGGGGAGGTTTATGTATATGGAATGCATATCACTCCTTATGAAAAAGGAAATATTTTTAACAAAGATCCCCTTCGTGTGCGGAAACTGCTTCTGCACCGTTACGAGATCAATAAGATCGAAGCCAAATTAAAAGGAAAAAGGACTGACCCTGGTACCTCTGAAGGTTTATTTCAAGGACAGTCTGGTAAAAATAGAGATCGGCATGGCACGTGGCAAAAAGCTTTATGATAAGCGCCAGGATATTGCCAAGAAAGATCAGAGAAGAGAAGCAGAGAGAGAGTTTAAAGTGAAAAATCTTTATTAACCGACCGGTTTCTGCTGGAAAAAAGTATGATAAAAAAGTGGGGAATGAAAAATGGCAGAGGTACAGGAAAGACGTAAAAAAACGGTGGAAGCGTCCATGACAGAACAGGTTCATCTGATCATGCAGCAGCATCTGAACGGAGGCGGAAGGCTTTTTGGCGGAGCGCTGATGCAGTGGCTGGATGAGGTTGCCGGTGTGGTGGCCATGCGGCATGCGGAAACCTATCGTGTGGTACTGCCGCGGTGGACAATCTTCAGTTCAAGCATGCGATCTATGAGGGTGAGATCGTAGTACTTAAGGGATATGTGACGGATGTTGGAAGAACCTCCATGGAAGTCGAGATCGATACGTATGTGGAGCAGCCGGATGGTATGCGCCGTACTGTAAACCGGGCATTCTTTGTAATGGTAGCTGTAGATGAAAATCAGAAGCCGATCCAGGTACCTGAACTGATCATTACCACAGAAGCAGAAAAAGCCCGGAATGAAGCTGCAAAAATGCGCCGCGACATGCGGAAAAAAAGAAGAGAAAACGGCTTCTGACCGCAGATGTTTTAATTTTTGACATAGTCTGAAAAATCTAAAGATTCTGTGAAATTCAAACCGGTCAGGTTGACAAGAAAGTGATACTCTGTAATAATAGAAAGAGGTAAGCTGACAGCAAATAGAACCATTTTATATGGAGGAGATATAATGAAAAAAACGTTATTTGATTCTTGCAGGAATTCTTGCGGCAAGTATGCTTGCGGCCGGATGCGGTAAGAAGAGTTCTGTGGCACCTGAGCAGAAAGTGGAAGCAACGGTGACACCGACTGTGACAGAAGCAGCGAAGTCTGATGTGGTAGAAATGCAGACATCTACAGACGATACAGCAAATATCAAGAATGTGATGGGAACCAAGAGCGAGACAACCACAAGTATTGTGTTCACAAATAAAATAGATTCTACAATCTCTGCGATTTATGTCCGCCCTACGAGAGATGACGGAGATGACAGTGATGAGACATGGGGCAGTGATCTTGTAAATGGTAAGTTTACACTGGCTTCCAATGACAAGGCTGTTTATTATATGGAAAAGAGCCAGAAAAGATGACGATGGTAATGCAGTTACAAGCTTTGATGTGCGTGTGACATTTTTCGGACGAAGATCAGAATGATTGCTTTTTTCCGTCAGCTGCCGCTTCTGACAATTTCACAGCTGAATCTGTGCATGGATGGTGAAGGCGAAGATGGAATCCCATATGCTACATATCTGACAAGTGGAAGCACCAAGGAGGTTTCTACGTTGAAAGATGTAAAGGCAAGACTTGGTATTGAAGATGACAGTGAAGAGAGCGATTCCAGCGACAGCACGGATTCTACAGACAGTACTGACAGCACGGATAGTACAGATTCCAGCAGTACAGATTCCACATCTTCTTCTACGGATAACAGTGGAGATAATTCAGACAGCAGTGATTCCGGTAACGGCAGTGATTCTTCATCTTCATCGGATTCAGGATCGGATTCATCTTCAGATACTCCGAATCCAACAGAAACTCCATCCAGTGATGATGATCCGGCTTCGGTAGCTGCTGGCTATATCGGTCGGTCCATGTCTGAACTTGAGAATGCATGCGGCAGCCCAAATGGCAGTGATTATGAGGACGAGCCGGAGTCCGGTAAGACAGGTTATTATTATTATGATACGTTTACGGTATCCACAACTTTTGACGATGACGGCAATGAAGTTGTATCCGGCGTATGGTAAAGGAGAATAAACATATGAAAAGAGTGTTACTGAAATTAAGCGGAGAGGCTCTTGCAGGAGAGCAGAAGAGAGGTTTTGATGAAGCAACTGTTACAGAGGTTGCCAAACAGATCAAGACAATCGTGGATGAAGGACTTCAGGTTGGTATCGTGATCGGAGGTGGAAACTTCTGGAGAGGACGTACCAGCGGAGCCATGGACAGAAGCAAGGCGGATCAGATCGGTATGCTTGCTACTATCATGAACTGTATCTATGTGTCTGACATCTGCAGATATGTGGGACTTAAGACAGAGGTGTTTACCCCGTTTGTATGTGGTGCATTTACCACTCTTTATTCCAAAGATGCTGTAGAAGAAGCTTCGCAGAAGGGAAAGTTGTATTCTTTGCAGGTGGTACCGGTCATCCGTATTTTTCTACAGATACAGCTACAGTACTTCGTGCCGTTGAGATCGGTGCAGATGCCATTCTTCTTGCAAAGGCTGTTGATGGAATTTATGACAGCGATCCGAAGGTAAATCCGGATGCCAAGAAGTATGATGAGATTTCCATTGATGAAGTGGTTGCCAAGAAACTGGCAGCTATGGATCTTACCGCTTCCATCATGTGCATGGAGCAGAAGATGCCGATGCTGGTATTCGGTCTTGATGAAAAAGACAGCATCGTCAACACCGTACACGGTAAGTTCTCCGGAACAAAGGTAACTGTGTAATCGGAAGGGAATAATAAAAAATAACCATACAGGGAGATATGTGAAATGGATGAGAGAATTCAGGTATACGAAACAAAAATGGGAAAAACACTGAATGCTTTGGAGAGTGAGCTGACAACGATCAGAGCCGGTCGTGCAAACCCGCATATTCTTGACAAACTTACCGTAGATTATTATGGAGCACCGACTCCGATCCAGCAGGTTGCAAACATTTCTGTGCCGGAGGCACGTATGATCCAGATCCAGCCATGGGAATCCAGCATGATCAAAGCTATCGAGAAAGCAATTCTCTGCTCTGATCTGGGATTAAATCCGAACAACGATGGAAAAATGATCCGTCTTGTTTTCCCGGAGCTTACCGAGGAGCGTCGTAAAGAGCTGGTAAAAGACGTTAAGAAAAAAAGGCGAAGGTGCCAAGGTTGCGGTAAGAAATATCCGTCGTGATGCCAACGATGCATTTAAAAAAACTTGCAAAACAGGATGTTTCTGAGGACGAGATCAAAGAGCTTGAGGATCAGATCCAGAAACTTACAGATAAGTACATCAAGGAAGTTGACAAGGCGATTGAGAACAAGTCTAAAGAGATTCTGACTGTATAATTGTAAGAGATACGAGGATAAAGAGGGCTTCTTTGAAGAAGCTCTCTTTCTGTATGGAGGAGATTTATGAACGTACCAAATCATATTGCGATCATTCTGGATGGAAACGGACGGTGGGCAAAAGAACGTGGAATGCCCAGAACTTATGGACATGTAAAGGGATGTGCCAATCTTGAAAATATCTGTTACGATATTAAAGACCTGGGAGTGAAATACCTTACCGTTTACGCTTTTTCCACAGAAAACTGGAAACGTTCCAGGGAGGAAGTGGAGGCACTGATGAAACTGTTCCGCAGTTACCTTAAGAAATGTATCAAGATTTCCAGGAAAATAATATGCGGATGAAAGTTATCGGAGATATTACTGCTTTTGCACCGGATATCCAGCAGAGTGTCCGGGAACTGAGGAATATTCCAAAGATTTGACGGAATTTATTTTCAGCTGGCATTAAATTACGGAGCCGGGATGAGATCCGTCGTGGTATGCAGAAGATGGCACAGGATGTAAAAGACGGAAAAGTCGAGCCGGACAGCATTACAGAAGAGACTATTGAGAGCTATCTGGACACTGCCGGTGTACCGGATCCGGATCTGATGATCCGTACGAGCGGAGAGCAGCGCCTTTCCAATTTCCTGCTCTGGCAGCTGGCTTATTCGGAGTTTTATTTTACACCGGTTGCATGGCCGGATTTTAATAAAAAAGAGCTGATCAAGGCCATCGAGAAATATAATCAGAGGGACAGACGCTACGGCGGTGTCAAGGAGGAGTAGATCATGTTTAAGACAAGACTGATAAGCGGTATCATCCTTGTCATCATTGCCCTGGCAACTATTATTTCCGGCAGCTGGATCCTGTTTTTTACACTTCTGGCTGTTTCACTGATCGGAATGAGAGAGCTTTACAAGGTAATGAAGGTAAGTGATGAGCACGTTACCGTGTTGGAACTTGTGGGATATCTTGGAGCAGTGCTTTATTATATTGCCATGAGATTTGATTTTGGAAGTTATGGAACAATGGCGATCATCATCAGTATGATCCTGATCCTGTTTGTTTATGTATTCGGTTATCCGAAATACCGTGCGGAACAGGTGATGGCAGCATTTTTCGGAATGGTGTATGTTGCGGTGATGCTTTCCTTTATCTATCTTACCAGAAACCTTCCGGATGGAAAATTCCTGGTATGGCTGATATTTTTATGCTCCTGGGGTTGTGATACCTGTGCCTACTGTGTGGGAATGCTCATTGGCAAACATAAGATGGCTCCGGTTTTAAGCCCTAAGAAATCTATCGAGGGAGCAGTAGGCGGTGTTGTGGGAGCGGCGCTTCTTGGAGTGATCTATGCAGCGGCCACACAGGGAAAAATGGCAGAGTATGCCCTGATCTGTGCAGTTGGAGCGCTGATCTCCATGGTAGGTGATCTGGCAGCATCTGCCATCAAGAGAAATCAGAACATCAAGGACTATGGTAAGCTGATCCCGGGCCATGGAGGAATCCTGGACCGTTTTGACAGCGTGATCATCACAGCTCCTGTTATTTACTATCTTGCAAAAACCATTCTTGGAATTAGGAGATATTGAAATGAAAAATATTGCAATCTTAGGTTCTACCGGCTCCATCGGAACCCAGACACTGGATGTGGCAAGAAAAAACGAAGACCTTCGTGTTGTTGCAGTCAGTGCGGGAAAAAGTGTGGAGAAACTGGAAGAGCAGATCCGGGAATTTCACCCGATTTTGGCAGCGGTCTGGGATGAAAAGGCAGCCCGGGACCTGAAAACACGTATTGCGGATACTGACACAAAGGTAGTCAGCGGAATGGAAGGGCTTCTGGAACTTGCGTCCATGCCGGAATCCGATATCCTGGTCACTGCGATCGTGGGAATGATCGGGATCCGTCCTACCATGGAGGGAATCCGTGCCGGAAAGGATATTGCCCTGGCCAATAAAGAGACTCTTGTCACGGCAGGTCATCTAATCATGCCAATGGCAAGAGAATATGGTGTATCCATCCTTCCGGTAGATAGTGAACACAGCGCCATTTTCCAGGCTATCCACGGAGAAGAAAACAAAGAGATCCATAAACTTCTGATCACGGCATCCGGCGGCCCGTTCCGCGGACGTACTACAGAAGAACTTCGAAATGTCACGGTTGCAGATACTCTGAAACATCCAAACTGGGTAATGGGACGGAAGATCACCGTAGATTCCGCGACCCTGGTAAACAAGGGCCTGGAAGTTATGGAAGCCAGATGGCTGTTTGATATGGATCTGGATCATATCCAGGTGGTGGTGCAGCCGCAGAGTATCATTCATTCCATGGTGGAATTTAAAGACGGCGCGATCATGGCACAGCTTGGAACTCCGGATATGAGACTCCCGATCCAGTACGCTCTGTACTATCCACACAGACGTTATCTGGATGGAGACCGTCTTGATTTCACGAAACTCCGTGAGATCACATTTGAGGTTCCGGATATGGACACATTCCGCGGACTTCCTATGGCAATCCAGGCATCCCGGGAAGGGGGAAGTATGCCGACTGTCTTTAATGCGGCCAACGAGCTTGCGGTAAAGAAATTTCTGGAAGAAAAGATTGGCTTTCTGGATATTTATGAGATTATTGCACAGTCTATGGAACGACATAAAAAAATCGCGCATCCGGATCTGGATGAGATCCTTTCTGTAGAGCAGGATACTTACCAGTGGATCGAAAGCAGGTGGTAAATTGAGATTTGTGATTGCTGTAATTATTTTCAGCGTTGTGATACTGATCCATGAACTGGGACATTTTTCTCCTGGCAAAAAAGAACCACATTGAGGTGGTGGAATTTTCTCTTGGCATGGGTCCGAGGATCATAAGTACGGTAAAAGGTGGCACCCGCTATTCTGTGAAACTGCTTCCTCTTGGCGGTTCCTGTGCCATGGCAGGAGAAGATGCGGAAGATGACAGTCCGGGACCTTTAATTCTGCTCCTGTGTGGGGCAGGATTGCGGTGGTTGCCGCTGGTCCGGTATTTAATTTTCTGCTGGCCTTTGTCCTGTCTGTGATCATTGTGGGCTGTATTGGCTATGATCCTGCAACTGTATTGCAGGTAACAGAAGGTTCCGCAGCAGAAAAGGCAGGCCTGAAAGAAGGCGATGTGATCACAGAGTACCAGGGATATCACATTGACCTGGGAAAAGATCTCTATGTGTATTCGTATCTCAATGAACTGAAAGAGGGAGAGACCATCCATCTGAAGGTAAAACGTGATGGAAATGAACAGGAGATCTCTTATAAGCCGGATGTGAATGTACGGTATCTCCTTGGTTTCAACCGTTCTGATGTAAATTCCATGACAGTGGAATCTCTGATCAAGGGAATGCCACTGGAAGAAGCAGGTCTGGAAGCGGGCGATGTGATCACGAAGATCAACGGTGTGGAAGTCCCGGATGGAAATGCATATGAAAAATATATCGAGGAGCATCCACTGTCTGATGAACCTGTGACGATCACTTATGAACGCAATGGGCTGGAATATGAGGCGGAGATTACACCAAGAGAATACAGGACACCGGTTTCCGGTTTCGGATATAACACATACAGCGAAAAAGACTTCCGGTTTCAATGTTCTGAAATACGGTGCGGTGGAAGTAAAAATACATGATCCGCACTACGATCTTAAGTCTGAAAAGAGCTTTGTGACCGGTCATCTTGGAATGAAAGACTTAAGCGGCCCGGTTGGTGTTGTGGATGCCATCGGTGATACTTACGAACAGTCCAAGAGCGAAGGAACACTGATGATCTGGATGAACATGCTGAATATGGCAGTTCTGCTTTCGGCCAACCTGGGAGTGATGAACCTGCTTCCTCTTCCGGCACTGGATGGGGGAAGGCTGGTATTTCTGGTGGTAGAAGCAGTTCGGAGAAAACCGGTAAATCGCCAGGTAGAAGGCATGATCCATTTTGCGGGACTGATGCTTCTGATGGCGTTGATGGTTGTGGTTATGTATAATGATATTTTGAAGATTTTCTGATATCTGACAAAATAAGGCAAATATTTAGTGCTGTATGATCTATGAGAAGATGATACAGCACTTTTTCTGTGCAGATATTTATTATATAATGAAGATATCAGAGCAAAAGAGAAGGAGATATGGGAATTTGAAAAAGAATATTTAATACTGGCGGCTTTGATAGCAGTTGTTCTGGCGGTACCTTTTCTGATCATAAAAGCGGATGAGGCAATCCAGATAAAAAATGCAGAATTTAAGGAAAAACAGAATAAATGTATGTTATGAAAAAGCGGGAGAATGCATGGATGCAGGTGAATATGATGAAGCGATAGAATTACTTGAAAAAAAAACTTCCGGGAAATTATGAGGATGCAGAATATATTATCCGGTATGCAAAGTTTTGCAAAGCTGTTCAGAACGAAGAAGGAATTGAGGAGCTGCATAAACTCATATGGAATTTTCCGAAAGAGGATAAGTACAGTGGTAAATATGCAGAAGAAATGAAAGGGTTAAAGAAGATACAGAAGTACAGTATGAAAAATATATGGCACAGAAAGAAAAAGAAGAAGAGGAAAAAATGAGGAAGAAAGATGAGCCATATAAAGGAATGAAAGAAAAATATATAAATATTACGCTTCTGGGAAGGGCGAAAGAGAAAAGAACAGAACATTACTGGCGGGATACACCGGGAAAAAGGACACAGGATATTCAGTACAGATATATGTGGTATAACAGCAACGGAACAAAAAAAATCATGGCAGTCTGCAGAAACGGACGGGTCAGCAGTGTAGTTGAGTTTGTTCGTCCACAGCATCCAGAAAAAATAGTTACAGTGGAAATACCAGCAGGAATAATACCAGAAAAGATATGTATGATGTGCAGGACTACGATAATCCGGAAGATTTTTACTATGATCATGCAGATGAATTTGATGATATTCAGGATGCGGAAGATTACTGGGAGGAAGCACAGTAAGATATATGGCATTTTTTCGATTTTTGTGCATATACTGGCAGAGAGTCAGTGTGTTTTCAGGCACAAAAAGGAGTCTCTGTTTATGAAAAATCATTCTTATCTTTCCATGCAGCAGGATACCCCGGATCAGGGACGGCTGCAGGTGACGGTGCAGGACGGAGCTAATAACCGCCCTGTGGAAAATGCCAGAGTGCGGATTTCTTATACGGGAGTACCGGATAATGTGATCGAGGAAGTCCGCTACCATGCAGTTGAAAAGAAGTCGACCAAGACGACGATCCCGTTTGTGAAGAACAACAATTTCGATTATGCGCAGTTGGTCAACTGGGCAGGCGAATATAAGGAAGAGGCAGCCTGGCTGGTCTTCGTCCTGATGGTGGATCTTCGTGGTAACGGCCGTGTCG
>ENA-OQAR01000578-OQAR01000578.1-human-gut-metagenome-genome-assembly--contig:-NODE-578-length-11014-cov-1.457610_pt1 | contig 11014 bp, 13 predicted proteins | sample MGYA00242738_ERZ504533 | MGnify/ENA primary metagenome ERZ504533 (study PRJEB26092, sample SAMD00036276) | human gut metagenome | host: Homo sapiens | study: EMG produced TPA metagenomics assembly of... | reverse complement strand
TTCAGCCCCATGAAACAGGGCGCCACGGAGTACTCTTCGACCACCGCACCGGTTTGCTCGCAGGCCGCCCGCGAGCGCCCGCTCGGCGTTATCCACGATCAGCTCCTCGCCGAAGCGTTGATGAACTGACGCGTGCGGCCCGAGAAACGGATGCGATAGGGATTCGTCGAGGTAAACTCCACCGTATCGCCGATCTCATAACGCCACAACCCGTTGATCGAGGTCACGATCATCGCATAAACTTCCCCCGACCCGACGCCTTCGAGCGGCACGATCTGCTCGCCGCTGCGAAATTCGTAATAAGTCCCGTAATCGAGCATCAGCAGCATATCGTCCCGCGTCAGATCGTCGGCCAGCGAGAAAAACCCTCCGAAGCGTTGTAAGTTTCCAGATAGGTCATCCCCTCCGACGGGATCAGCTTGGCGAACGACTTGCGGTAGGGCGTAAACGCCACGCCCCCGTGCGCAAAAAAATTCCAGATCGGGCCACACTTCGAGCAGGTTGCTCTTGCCCGTATATTCCAACACCCGGCGCATCAGCACCAGGTTCCACGAAGGCACGCCGGCAAAGGCCGTGATCTTCTCCCGGGTACACTCCCGGCAGATCCCCTCTATCTTCCGGTCGAAATCCGGGATCAGGGCCGTTTCCATCTTCGGCGCCCGGAACCAACCGCTCCAGAACGGAGTCTGGCTGATCAGCACAGCCGACAAATCCCCGATGAGAGCTCCGTTCTCCCGGACATACGAACCGCCCAGCGTCAGCGTCTTGCCGTCGAAGATCTTCGTCTGCGGCTTGGCCGAAGCATACACCGCCGCCACGTCCCGCATACCGAGCGTATGATTCCACCACACGGACTCCCGCGTGACGGGAATGAACTTGCTGCGGTCGGACGTAGTTCCCGACGAACGGGCGAAAAGTGTCACCCGCCCCGGGGCTGCGACATTCTTCTCTCCGGCCAGCATCCGCTCGATATAAGGCTTGAAACTCTCGTAGTCCTGCACTCCGACCCGTGCGGCGAACGCCTCGGGGCGAAGGTGCTTGGCACACCGTGCCGACGACCGAACTCCGTATCGGCCCCCCGCGCAATGAGCTGTCGGAACATCTCGGCCTGCACTTGGTCCGGATGTCGCCGAAAACGATCTATCGCCTTCATCCGGCGGGCGAAATAGGTACGTAACAAACTGTTCCGAATCGACATCCTGCGCTGCTCCTCCTTATCGTTAATTAAAGAAATATCCTATTTTGGAGATCGACGCCGGCATAGCGAAAACCACCACGCGATCGTAGGCGCTCAACTCCATGTTTCCCACGGCGATGAAAACCTTGTCGCCGCGCACCACACCGCCGATAATCGTATCCTGCGGCAGCTTCAACTCCTTGATCGGAGTCTTCGCGCCGGGGCGTTGGGCTTGACGATGAACTCCAGCACCTCGGCCTCGCTGCCCGTCAGACACTTGATCGCCTGCACGTCGGTTGACATCGTGAAGCGGAAGATATTCGACGCCGTAACCAGTTTCTTGTTAATGATCGTATCGATACCGATACTCTCGGCCAGATTGATATAATCGAGGTTCTCGATCTCGGCGATCACCTTCTTGACGCCCATGCGTTTGGCGAGCATCGCCGCCAGAATATTGGTTTCGCTGCGCCCCGTCACCGCGATAAAAGCGTCCATATTGGCCAGCCCCTCCTCGAGCATCGCTTCGATATGGCGGCCATCCTCATTGATAATCAAAGTTTTGTCCAACAATTCGGCCAACCGATAGGCCTTCTCGGCATTGTAGTCGATCAACTTGATATTGACCTCGTCCTGCAATTCGGTCGCAATGCGTATGCCGATGCGCGAACCGCCGAGGATCATCATGTTGTTGATCTCCACGTTGGAATGCCCCGAGAACTCCATCACCTCCTTCACGGCATCCTGCCGGGCGATGACATACACCATGTCGCCCTCCATAAATATTTCATCCTGCCGGGCGATGATGGTCTGACCGCCGCGAGCGATCGCCACCGTCCGATAGCTGAGCTGCGCCGCATCGTCCTTACGAACCGAAGTTCGCGTCCGATGAGCGACGAGGTCGGATCAAGACGGAAAACCACGAGCGAAAGCCGTCCGCTCGAAAAATCGACGTACTCCGTCGTCCGAAGTGTGCCCCAACAGATTGATCACCTCCTCGAGCCGCCTACCTTTCGGATAGACAGGTAGTCGATACCCATGTTGATAAAAATCTCCTTGTTATTGGGCTCCAGGTATTCGTTGTTGTCGATCCGGGCGATGGATTTCTTGGCCCCGAGCTGCTTGGCCAGCACCGCTGCCACCACGTTGTCGTTCTCGACATGATTGACAGCGATGAACAGGTCGCACTTTCGCACCGAAGCCTTCCGCAACACGGCAAAGGTCGTGGAGTCGCCCTCGACCGTCAGCACGTCGGCCAGGCTGGCCACATCGGCCAGCAGCTTCGGATCGCTGTCTATGACCGTGATGTCGTGCCCGTTGCCACTGAGCATTTTCGCCAGATGGCTTCCCATTTCGCCCGCACCCGCAATAACGATTTTCATACCGGATTTACTCTGTCAGCATACGCCCGGATCATTCCGGGCAGCATTTTTGCAATTAATAACACAAATGTATAAATTTGCATCGGAACACCCAAATTTCCACTATTAAATTTCAGTTACCATGCCAACCTGGTTAATCATAATTCTTTTGGCGATTCTGGCCGTCGGACTCTTCGTCCTGGCCATGTTCGCTCACGCTGATCTTCAAGGGACACCACATCGACTCCGAAAATTTCCACCAAACGAAAACATGCGCAAAACTGGGTATCAAATGCGCCGTTCAGGAGACCCGACGGAACAGATGGCGGGACTCGAAGATTGCGCACTCGGAGCCCGGATGCTCGGGCAACTGCGCCCGCCTGCACCCCGAAGCGGCAGCCGCAGTACACGGCTCCGCAAAAAATAATCGGCGACAAATTCTCCGCAAACCGAAAACACGGGTAATCTGAATCTGATTACCGTGTTTCTATTTTCTCGGTTTCAACCCCACGATGCCGAGAGGCGGTCAGTCCGCCGCAGAACACTCCCCGACCATCATCTCCGCCTCCCGACCTGCAACCCGGCATTTTACGGGCGCGACAGAAAAACCAAGAATTAACCAGATCCGTCTTGTTGTAACGCAACGGACGATAATCCGGCAGCGAAAGCGTTTCGCCCCCTACTTCGGAGAGAATCAACTCCCCCGCCGCAGTATCCCATTCATACGTGGAAGTAGTCCGAAAATAGTAATCCACCGCGCCTTCCGCCAGCAAACAAAACTTATAGGAGCTGCCCTGCTCCACGACCTCCAGATCGGGATGGCTCTTTCGCAATTCCTCGATATACTCCGCGAGTTCGGGCGACTTGTGCGACCGGGACACGGCGACCCGGGGATGTTCATGCCGCGCCGACTCTACAGGCAGGCGCCGCATACTTTCGACGATCTGCCCGTACGAGTATTCCGCGTCGGAATCGGCCGCCACCCCCTCTTTCAGGAAAGCACCGCCCCCGCGCCACGCGAGATACATCTTGCCCAAATAGGGAACATACACCACCGACGCCACGCTCCGGTTATTCTCCATCAGGGCGATATTGACCGTAAACTCGTTGTTTCCCTTGATAAACTCCACCGTTCCGTCCAGCGGGTCCACCAACCAGAACAGCTCCCAGTTGCAGCGCTCTTCGTACCGCATCTCACGCCCCTCTTCGCTCAGAATCGGAATACGGGTAGGTCCCAGATAGGTCTTGATCGTTTTCGTGCGCCCGGCGGTCCGCGACGGTAATCGGAGTCTTGTCGCTCTTAATGCTGATGTCGTAATCCTCCTTGTTTTTGTAAACCTGCATAATGGCCGCACCGGCCCGCACCGCCGCATTGAAAAGGTTGGGCAAAAGGTATGATTTGAGCTCGTTGTCAAGCATAATGATATTTTTGATCGGTAAGACAGGATAAAGATACTATATAATTCCCGGATCCGTAAAATTTCCGGCAATAAAAACCCGGCAGCCGTTACACGGCCCCGAGCGCAGCATTCCGCTTCCCGGCGGGAAAAGGTGCCGAAACAGCCCCGAGCCACAGAAACAGTCCCCAAAGCAACAGAATATCGAGCAGCAACAAAGTCATCGGCAGCCACCCGAACGACCACGCCGCAATCGCACATCCGGCCAAAAGCGCCATTCCGGTCAAAGTCAAAATCCAGACATAGCGGGACGGGCGCAACTCATAAAACAACGGTTCGTACAACGTGATCCTCTCCTTGCGGGACAATTCATACCCGTCGGCCCGGTCGAAACGACCCAACCGGCCGACATACTCCCGGGCATAAAGTCGCAGCGAAGGTCCTACGGCAGTCCGCACGAACGATATAGAGTGGATCGGATGAACCGCCAACTCCATCGCCAGACGGTCGATCGCACCCCGTTTGAGGCGCAGGTTGCGGCCGATCGGCAAAATATAATCGTACGACGCGGCTCGCACGGCCGCATCCGACGAAACGGCGGAAAAACGCCTCCATCTGATCGAGCAGCGTCAGACGATTGACACCCCGCGTCTGGGAGCGGTAGAATCCCCGTACACCCAACTGAGAACAGGCTTCGAACGGATGATAATCCACCCGCATCATCCGGTAATGCCGGAGCATCTCGTGAAACAACTCCGGTTTCAGACGGGCGTCCATCACCACCAGCAATTCGTAACTGGCATACTCCACATCGAGCAGGTCGGCCACCTGGGAAACGGAATCTATGTCGTGGCAAATCGCCGAAATTCCGATAAAATCGGGCGAATCGGAAACCACGCCGAACATACGGGACAGCAAAACGACGCTTGTTACGCGCCCTCAACACTTGAACTACCAGCCACCAGACACGCACCACGACGGCAACCGTCACGCAAATCGCACCTAACTCAATGAACCACATACTATCCGACGTTCAATTTATACGAATCGACCAACGACACATAATATCGCTTCTCCTCTTCAGGAATGAATACCTGCAAAGCGTTCGCGGAGTATCCCTGCCGGGCAATATAACGCAGCAGTACCCTGCGCTGAACGGGATTCATTCCGCCCACGAATTTTTTCCACTTCGGGACGCGTAATCACACTGTGCAGCGTACAAAGAACGTACATCGCACCGACGGACTCCTCGGACCGGTTTTCGGCAACGATCCGCAGCAGGATCTCCTCCGCATCTTCGATTCCGAAACGCCAAACGACACTGAGTCCCAGCATCCGCAGATTCCGGTTCGGCGACAGGATCAACGGTTCGTAATCGACAGGCTGCACATTCTGGCGCAACATACGGAGCACCTCGGACAGTTCGAAATACGAAAGCCGATGGGAATAGCGTCGATTTTCGAGGAAAGCGCCGACATATCGGCCATCATCTGCACGCTCAACGCACAGAAGCGGACATAACGGTTCCTGCTATGCGTATAACGTTCCACTGCCCGAACTGTTTTTCATCGACGCATTCGGGAAAGCAGATGCAGGTAATAAGCCCTGCGGTAACCTCCATTGCGGCGAATACGACGCAGCAGGAAAACATCAAGCCTCTGACGCTCGACGATCCGACGCAACGGCGCCGGATCGAGCCCGTACGTAGAATCCACCAGGTCGGCAATATCCTCGGCGATAAGGCGCTATCCCGCGAAGACATCGCCTCGGGACAGTGAGCGCACTCTTCGGTTCCGGAGAAGAGCATCCACAACACGCTGTTCAAATACTTTTCGCGGCGCTCGGCATCCCACCTGAGGCAAAAACGACCTGCAAACCGTTGCACGCACCAGCTTCCGGCCAAAACAGCTCCTGAAACCAAAACGACCCCGATGCACCACCAAAACGCATTTCCATTTTTCCCGATCGATTAGCTCGTTGATGACTTTCCGCCGCAACCGGTGCAGGCTCACCGGCAAGGTCATGTATTGGTTCACGCCCATCCGGTACATACTCCGTACCATCTGTTCGGATTGCGGCCACGAAATCACGAAGACCCGCGTACGCCGGGTTTTATCCGCCCGCAGCGTGTCCATCACTTCCTGCCGGCACATTTCGGCAGCAGTACCCCATAACGATCACCAGGTCGAAAAGGCGACTCCCGGTGAAGCACAAGCATCGCACCGACCGTATCCGCGCACTCCACACACGCATCCAGGTCATTCAAGGAAAAAGCCACGGCCTTGCGCAAGACGAAGTCCTCCGACACGATTAAGATACGATACATTTGATATACATACTGTTTACACGATCAAAGATACACCGAAAAACGTGCCAAAACAAATGTCTGCAAGAAAAAATTGCCTGCCCTTGTTTATTCAATAATTATCCTTATATTTGCACGTTGAAATTTATGTATAAACACATACAATTAATCAATGTACGTTTATAGTAGAGATTGCAGGTCAGCAATTCAAAAGCTGAAAAAGGTCGAAACTCTATGTCCACCGTCTTCCCGGCGAAGAAAATTCGTCGGTGAGTTTCGACAAGGTCCTGCTCGCAGACAACGACGGTCAGGTCAAGGTAGGTGCACCTGTAGTAGAAGGCGCCTCGGTGAAATGTAAGATTCTTAAGCACCTAAAGGACGACAAAGTCCTCGTGTTCAAGAAGAAACGCAGAACAGGCTATCAGAAGCAGAACGGACACCGTCAGTTCCTGAGCCAGATTCTCGTGGAAGAAATTGTCGCATAACCTTAAATTTAGAGAAACATGGCAACACAAAAAGGTGTAGGTAGTTCAAAAGAACGGCCGCGAGTCGGAAAGCAAGCGACTCGGCATCAAACTTTTTCGGTGGTCAGTTCGCTAAAGCTGGCAACATCATCGTTCGCCAGAGAGGTACTGTCCACAATCCGGGCGAGAACGTAGGTATCGGCAAGGATCACACGCTCTTCGCAACTGGTTGACGGTCGGTTTCCTTCTGCAAAAAAAAAAACGCGAAGGTAAATCGTATGTAAGCGTTACTCCGTTGAGCGAGTAAAAGAATCGCTATACAGATAAAAAAATGCTACGAGTTTTCGTAGCATTTTTTATTTTCCCAAAACTATCTATCATTTTCCTCCTTTAACGGAAATTTCTTGATTCAATGTATTCGTTATATCTGTTATAAATCTTCCCCGTTAGCACGATTGTATTCGTTATCGTAATACATTATTATGTAATATTTTCCGTAAAAGTCTGATATCATAAACCACACAGGTCTTTTTTGAACAAGAATAAAAATCTTCCAACTTACGTCTTAAACGGACCGCTGCAATCTCTGTTTCAATTTCTGCGGTCGGATGCTCCAATTGTTCTTCCGTATATTTAGATAACAGTTCAGGGTCTGATTTTGCCGTCCAACCTTTTTCATCAAATGCGAGTTGATGGAAAATAGCCTCATAGCGTTTGTCATGAACTAACATTTCATAAGAAATATCTTCATCTTCAGGAATCATACAATTATCTGCCAATGATGTATATTTAGGATTATCAGCGAACTGTTCACAAAGGTTATTAAATCTTATTCGAATATTCGTCTCATCAACAGTATTAACATCAGCAACCATAATACGGCTAACTTTATTTTTGGTTGTCACTACATAAATATCGACTTCTAGACCATTAAATTCTCCTCTTAGAGCACCTGTCGATTGATTATATTGAAACCTTTTTCCTTCAGCCTGTGGATCATCTCACTCTTGCTCCCATCGACCGGGATTCCGAGAAATCGGGTAACGTCTTGTTGCGCATGTGCAGCCATTGAAAACAGAAGCGACATTGTCATTAAAAATAAATTTTTCATATCATCAAGTTTTTTCTGTCCTCCAGCTGCCACAAGAACCTTTATAAAATACAAGAAGCGTGGAGCTGCAATGCCACATCTTAAGTTAGAGGTCCTGAGAAAACCTTGTAGTACAGATAATGGATATAGCAGCCCACGCTATAGCGTGAGAACCACTATGCCAATCCTTGTACTACGTTTGAAATTTCTCAGATTTATAAAGTAAAGCCCTAAAATGAAAACAAGAGCTAAACAAGTGCAAATAAAACCGCTTATTTACAATTGATTATAGTGTACTTGATGTTTTCAGTTGTTTTCTTTCTTTTCAGTTGATTGGTTCTTTTTCGGTACAATTTTGTTTCTCGTTTGTTTCTCAATATCGACCTTTTATTCATATCTTTGCAACAGAAACAAAATTATGAAGGGATCGATATGCCACGAGTAAAGAAGCCTACAAAAGTAAAAGAGCCTGTCCGCCTTCGGACAAAGAAGCTGGCAGATGGAAGCCAAAGTCTGTATCTTGATATATACCGTTTCGGAAAACGAACATACGAATATCTTAAGTTGTATCTCATTCCGGAAACGGATAACAATGCCCGTCGCAGAATCAGGCGACTATGAATGCCGCCAATGCCATCAAGTCCAAACGTATTATCGAGCTGACCAACGGCGAGGCCGGTATAGAAACCAAAGAGAGAGTTTACCTGCTTGACTGGATGAATACCTACAAGGAGAACCAGCCAAGCGTGGCAAAAAGGACGGTTATCAAATTGACATCACTATACGCATCTTGAAGGATTATGCGGGAGAACGTATGTTGATGGATCAAATAGACAAGACATTCTGCCAGAATTATCTTGACTACCTTCAGTCCGAATACCGTTCCAGAGGCAAACGAGTGTCGAATTACACACTGCATACTTATTACCGGGTATTGAACGGAGCCTTGAATGCGGCTGTCAGGGCCGAGATCATCAAGTCCAATCCTTTCACGAAAATCAGCAAGTCGGAAAAGATCCGTCTGCCTGAAAGCAAACGGTCATACATGACCATTGAAGAGGTGCGTGCATTGATCGCAACCCCGATGAAAAATGAATCCGTGAAAGGTGCCTATCTGTTCTCTTGTTTCTGCGGTCTGCGAATCAGTGATATAATCAAGTTGCAATGGAAAGATGTATTCGTTGATCGTGGACAATACCGTCTGTCGGTTTCAATGCAGAAAACCAAGGAACCGATTTATCTTCCGCTTTCCCCGGAAGCGTTGAAGTGGATGCCTGCGCGTGGAGACAAAAACTCCTGATGACCATGTGTTTGACCTGCCGTCCCCAGCAATGGTCAATATTCTTATCAAACCATGGGCAAAAGCGGCGGGAATAAACAAGCGTTTTACATTCCATAGCGCGGCACACGTTCGCGACGATGATGCTGACACTCGGAGCAGACTTATATACGACATCCAAGCTGCTCGGCCATGCTGACGTGAAAATGACACAGGTGTACGCCAAATCATCAACCAGAAAAAGGATGATGCGGTCAACCTGGTCAACGGATTGTTTGAGTGACCAATGATATACCATATCATGTCAAATTTACAAGTAGATATTTTAAGGGCGTCATCGATTGCAGATACAATCGAAAAACGATACCTTTATGATGATATATTATTATAAACCAATAAAATGTAAATCGACATGACAAGAGCTGACAAAGGCCTTCTCTCTTTTTGAGGGGAGCAAACACCCGCATCACATTGAATCGGCACAGGACGTGGCGGAAGAACTTTTCGCCCTGCTTACCGAAGCAAAAACAGTTTATCTCCAGGAGGTCAAAATCCACGGCAAACAGTATCGCCGTTATGTGGAGGATTTTGTGAACAGTCACCGGTATATTGACTGCGATAACGCGGTCTGTCGGAACTGCCACGAAATGAACATCCACATCGTCAAGGGACTGCTGACCGACTGCCCCTACCTTATCCAACCGCTTTTTTCCGCCCCGAGCCTCTCTTTCGAGGAGTGCATGGAACTAAAGCGGAAGTATGACACATCGGAACTGGCATCTTCCGATTGTAATCCGGCAAAGTTTTCATTTCTTTCTTTTGACTGCAGTCTTTCGCGCAAACAACTGGCCGGTATCGTTTCTTGCGCCAATACTTATCATCTGTTCTGTTCTCCCGTAACTATTGACGACATGGAATCTCTCTTCTCCTGCAAGATAGGTTTCTGTCTTCGGGTGAACAGCGTGCGCCGTGTGGCTATCCTGTTCGATGCCCTTCTTGAGAATTCATTCATTCAGCCTTACTGGCAATCAGTCCTCGAAAGAGGGCGTTTCCTGCAATCCAAGGACGGCTCGCACTTCATATCCGCAACGAGCATATCCACCACGCTTTCGTTGGTCAGGAACAAAATGACTTCAACCGCTTACAATATCAGAAAGTTTGTAAGCCAACTGAAGGAATGAAAGGAAGTGCTAAGAAGTCAACCATGTGAAAAGCAAAAGTATGATAACTGATATGCTACCAAACCGGTATCATACTGTCATCCAATGCTTTTAGATATTCACACTCTACCTTTGCCTCTGTATACAACGCGTTACAAACAGAGGTGCATCTCTTATTGTCTAATTTAATCACGAATAATATGTCCAACAGATTGACATTCATGGAAAGGTTGAGCGAACGGCTCACGGCCCTTGAAGCGATTATCCGGAAATTGGAACCGGTCGAGAGCTTTCTGGAACGGGTGGAATTGCTGGAAAAGAACATTTACGCGACCAAAAAGGTCTTTACTTTTTCGGAAGCCTGCATGTACATCGGGGTATCAGAAAGTATGCTGTATAAACTTACGGCCAACAAGGAGATTCCTCACTACAAGCCTCGCGGCAAGATGATCTACTTTGCCAAGGAGGAACTGGACGAATGGCTCCTGCAGAATCATGAACTTGCCGTCGATGATGCCACGCGGATGGCACACGAGGCGGCAGCAGTACAACCCTTCTTAAACGAGAAACGCCATGGAAAACGAAAGAAGAACTGAATATAATGTGGATATGAGGCCGGAGGAGGATTTCTTATCGGATATCCTCTCCGCCTCGCAGATTCGGGCGACGGATACCTATGAAAACGCCGCCACAGATTATCTGGATAGACAACTCGACCATTGCTACGCTCGGCAACTTCAGCGCATCAACCGGCAAAGGCGAAAATCAAAAAAAAACATTA
>ENA-OQAR01000577-OQAR01000577.1-human-gut-metagenome-genome-assembly--contig:-NODE-577-length-11014-cov-2.501424_pt1 | contig 11014 bp, 16 predicted proteins | sample MGYA00242738_ERZ504533 | MGnify/ENA primary metagenome ERZ504533 (study PRJEB26092, sample SAMD00036276) | human gut metagenome | host: Homo sapiens | study: EMG produced TPA metagenomics assembly of... | reverse complement strand
CAAGCACAGTGTAATCCATAGCACGAACGCCCCAGGCCCAGGGAATATATTTCCATGTAGCGTCACCAAGCCCTGTTATCATAAGGGCAGCTATTAAACTCCCTGCAATTCCCAATCCCATAGATGCGTTCATCAACAAACTGACCGACGGCGAGGGTGTCAACGTGATCTTTGAGGCCGCAGGCGTTCCCGCACTGCTGGCACATGCAACCAGCCAGCTTTCTCCCGCAGGCCGTCTGGTGGCTATGACTTTGGCAAGGAGCCGATCCCCGTGAACTTCAAGGAGATCAACGCAAAGGAACTGACCATTCTGGGTACCCGTCATCAGTACCAGAAGTTCCCCGAGGTGGTCAAGATCCTGCCTGACCACCTGAAAGAGGTCGATGAGATCACCACGCATGTGTTCAAGGCAGAGGACTTCCAGAAGGCATTCGATACCCTTGCAGACCGTAACAGCGGCGCTGGCAAGGTGGTGCTGACCTTCGCCTGAGAGCAAGTGCCCCTTACATTATAAAAAGATAAACAAAAAGGAGCTGCTGCACAGTGTTTGTGCGGCGGCTCTTTTTTGCCTGCGGAGGACTTGACAAGAATGATATAAAGTGATATTATTTTGATATCATAAAGAAACGCTTCCGCACCCTGTGAAGGAGGGAACTGTTATGGAAGAGAAAATTCTGCAGACCAAAAAGAACGGCATGGTCATGCTGCTGCTCACCCTGCTGGGCTATGCTGTTACCGTCCTGCTGTTTTTCTACAGCATCATTCTGCTGGACGAAAGCCTGTTTCCGGGCATCCTGCTCACGATCCTGTCCATCGCATACTGGGTGGCGGGCATCTTCCTGCTCTGCGGCCTGAAGGTGTTAAAGCCCCAGGAAGCACTGGTGCTCACCCTGTTCGGCGATTACATCGGCACCCTGAAGGGACAGGGGTTTTACTGGGTGAACCCCTTCTGCACCGCGGTGAACCCGGCAGCTGGCACCAAACTGAGCCAGAGCGGCGATGTGAACAGCGGCGAGACCGGCATGGCGGCCCTGCTTAAGGCAGGCAACAGCAGTCCCCAGACTGCAGAATCGACCAGCAAGAAGATCTCGCTCAAAATGATGACCCTCAATAACTCCCGCCAGAAGATCAACGATTGTCTGGGCAACCCGGTGGAGATCGGCATTGCGGTCATCTGGCGCGTGACCGATACCGCAAAGGCCGTATTCAATGTGGACAACTACAAGGAGTACCTCTCCCTGCAGTGCGACAGCGCTCTGCGCAATGTGGTGCGCATTTACCCCTATGATGTGGCTCCCAATGTGGATACCACCGGCGACGGCGTAGCCGATGAGGGCAGTCTGCGCGGCTCCTCGGAGGTGGTAGCCGCCCGCATCCGGGACGAGATCCAGAAGAATGTAGCCGAGGCCGGCATCGAGGTAGTGGAAGCCCGCATCACCTATCTGGCCTATGCGCCGGAGATTGCGGCCGTGATGCTGCAGCGCCAGCAGGCAAGCGCCATCATCGATGCCCGCAAGATGATCGTGGACGGTGCTGTGGGCATGGTGGAAATGGCCCTTGAACGCCTGAATGAGAACAAGGTAGTGGAGCTGGACGACGAGCGCAAGGCGGCAATGGTCTCCAACCTGCTGGTGGTGCTGTGCGGCAACCGTGATGCCCAGCCCATCGTGAACAGCGGCAGCCTGTACTGATGGCAGAACCAAAAAAGCAGGTGCCCCTGCGCCTGAACGCGAAGCTCTACGATGCCCTTGCCGCCTGGGCCGAAGATGACTTCCGCTCGGTGAACGGGCAGATCGAATATCTGCTGACGGAGTGCGTGCGGCAGCGCAAAAAGAACGGCAAGTATGTCTCGGACCAGATCGATGTGCCGCCTGAACTGGATATCAAATAAAATACCAATTGGCCCCGGCTGTGCGGATGAACTCTGCATGGCGGGGTTTGTGTTTATCTGTGGCTCCCTAAAGGCTGAAAATGCGAAATTTCCTGCCGAAAAATAACGAAAATGCATTGACAGTTGCACGCTTGTGACGCTATAATAAGCCAAGGAATATCTTTCTGTGGCAATGGAAAGACCTTCCCGCAGAAAACTATATTCCGAAGAAAAGAGGGAAACTTACCCGCTTGAACAGACAAAAACAACATCGTGGTGCCGCTGCTGCGCTGGCTGTGCTGGTGCTGGCAGCTGTACTGCTTTTTGTGGGCGGAAGCTGGCTGGAAAAGCGCAGCCAAAAGCCGGAGACCCGGACGGAGCTGCCGCAGGAGACCGCCGAGACCATGGAAGTGGACGGCGTGACCTACCGCAGGCGCACAGATCTGACCACCATCCTTGTTATGGGCATCGACCATGACAGCGAGGTGGAAGCAGAAGGCTCCTATCAGGGCGGTCAGGCGGATTTTCAGCGGCTCATTGTGATAGACAGCAAAGACAAGACGGTCCGTCAGCTCAAGATCGACCGCGACACCATGGCAGAGGTGACGGTGCTTGGCATGCTGGGCAATCCGGTGGGCACCACTCAGATGCAGATCAGCCTTGCCCATGGCTTTGGCGATGGCAAGGATGAAAGCTGCGGCTATGCCCGTGATGCGGTGTCCCGCCTGCTGCAGGGGGAAAACATTGATTTCTATCTGGCTATGAGTCTGGACGGCATCTCGGTGCTGAACGACCTTGCAGGCGGTGTGACCGTGACGCTGGAGGATGATTTCTCCGCAGCAGACCCGGCCATGACCAAGGGAGCTACCCTGACGCTGCAGGGCAATCAGGCTGAGATCTTTGTGCGCAGGCGCATGGATATTGGCGAAGGCACCAACGAAGCCGCATGGTGCGGCAGGAGGAGTATCTTGCACAGCTTCCGCACAGCTGGAAAGCAGGGTGCAGCAGGATCAGCAGTTCACCGCACAGGTGTACGATGCGCTGCAGCCGTATCTGGTCACCGACCTTGCAAAGGGCCGGCTGGTGAACGAGGTGTGGGCTGCCAAAGATGATACTGTGGAGCCTGCCATTGCACTGGAGGGCGAGCATAAGGTGGCAGAGGACGGATTCACCGAGTTCTATCCGACCGAAGCTTCCATCCAGAAAGCGGTTCTGACGCTGTTTTTGGGGAGCCTGTTTGAAGAATGATGTAAAATGTTTGAAAAAGCATTTTGCGATAGAAAGCAGCATCTTGGGGAGTGCGGCTTGAAGTGAAAGGAGATCTTCATTATGAAGAAAGTTATCAGCGCTGTTTTGACCGCTGCTATGGTCGTGGGCATGGGTGTGTCTGTTCTGGCAGCAACGCCCAGCAAGACTGTGGCAGATGAGGTCAAGGCCAGCGGTTCTGCTACCGTCACCGGTGTTCTGGGCATTGTCAGCGATGTGAGGGTCACTGCCAAGGAGGATACCGCTCAGGTCGAGGAAGTCCTGCAGGACATCACTTCTGATGCAGACCTGCAGAAGGCTGCGGGCGCTTCGAAAGAAAAAGAAGACGACTATAGATGTTACTGTAACGCAGGCCTTTGAGATGCAGACCTCTAACCTGCTCGACGCTGCAAATGTTAAGCTGACCATTGAGTCCAAGGTCATTGAGGCTGCTTACGAGGACAACGAGCAAGTTACCGTTCTGGTGGCTGTGCCCAAGACGAAGGCAGACGGCACTGTGACCTATACCTACTATACTGTGCCCGGTAAGGTCGTGGATGGCGAGATCGTGGTGAACCTGAAGGGCCGTCAGGTCAAGCTCTATGGCTCCAACTTCGTTCTGGTGGCCGTGAAGACCATTGAGGGCTAAGAACTAGAAATGTTCTGCGGTGCTCCCTGATGAAAAAGGGAACGCCGCATTTTTTGGCGTATAGGATTCAGAAAAATAGAGGAAAGGGCACAATGCCCGGCCGCATGGGCGGCAATATTATGCAGTATTATAGGTAAGGAGTGAAATCGTGCAGCAAGATACTTTTGTGAAGGAGCGCACAGCTTTGGCGGTACAGCCGGAACAGGGAGAAGATACCATTGATCTGCTGGAACTGTTCATGGGCCTGCTGGCCCACTGGACGCTCATTGCAGCCACGGCTGTGGTGGGTGCCGTACTGATGGCGCTTTATACGTTTTTTCTGGTAACGCCGATGTACAAGGCAACGGCTACCATCTATGTGGTCAGCCGCAATGATTCGGTGCTGAACTTCTCCGACCTGCAGGTCGGCAGCGAGCTGACCAGCGATTACATCAAGGTCTTTGAAATGTGGGAAGTCCACGAAAAGGTCATCAGCAACCTGGATCTGGATTACACCTACACCGATATGGCCAGTATGCTGTCTGTCACCAACACCAGCGACACCCGTATGCTGGATATCACGGTCACGAACCCGGACCCGGAAGAAGCAGCAGCGATCGCAAACGAGTATGCGGATGTGGGCGCAAAGTACATCTCGGAAAAGATGAAGACGGACGAGCCCACCCTGATGTCTTCTGCGCGTGTGCCGGAGAACCCGTTCAGCCCCAACAAGGCCAAGAACATCCTGCTGGGCTTTGTAGTGGGCTTTGTGCTGGCCTGCGCCGTGGTGGTGCTGCGGACCATGCTGGACGATACCTACAAGTCTGCCGATGATATCCGCAAGTATACCGGCATGGTCGTGCTGGCATCGATCCCGCTGGCCGATGCTGGCGAACAGCCGAAAGAGAAAAGCGAGTTCAAGCGCCGCACCAAGCGGTTTGCCAATGATGTCCGCCGCCGTGTGGGTGGCAGCTCTGGGAGGAAAGCATGAAACAGCTGAAGATCACAAAATTTCCGGCTCTGGATTATGCGGGAAATGAAGCCTTTAATACCCTGAGCACCAACCTCTCCTTTGCAGGTGCGAGTGTCAAAAAGATCATGATCACCAGCTGCCATGCTGCAGAGGGCAAGAGCTATCTGTCCATAAACCTGATGCGCACGCTGGCACAGCGCGGCATCAAGGTGGCGCTGGTGGACGCAGACCTGCGCCGCAGCATGGTCAACAGTGACTACGGCCTGAAATATGAGGATGGCCGCAGCGACGGCAAGGGCCTCTCCCATTTTCTGGCCGGCATGGTGGGCATGGATGAGGTCATCTACCAGACCGACATCCCCAACGCGATCATGGTGCCGGTGGGCCGCGATGTGCCCAACCCGCTGGCGCTGCTGACCAACAGCCATTTTGCCGAACTGCTGGATATGCTGGCCAGAATGGCAGATTACGTCATTGTGGACGCACCCCCGGTGGGCGTGGTCATCGATGCGGCGGAGATCGCCAAGGCATGTGACGGCACCCTGATCGCAGTGAACTACAACGATGTGAGCCGTCAGGAGCTGCTGGACGTGAAGCAGCAGATCGAGCAGACCGGCTGCCCCATTCTGGGCACCGTGCTCAATCAGGTGGACTACGACAACTATATGGGCCGCAAGTACTACAAATCCTACTCAAAGTATGGAAAGTATGGTTATTACAAAAAGTATTATAAGCGGAGCCACGAAGCAGAAAAGAAATGAGCGGCTTTACGGATTATCATGCGCACTTCGTCTACGGTGTGGACGACGGCGCGCAGACGCGGGAAGAAATGTATGCCATGCTGGATGCGGCAGGCGTATGAGCGGCTCTGCACCCGTGTGGGACAAACGACAGCACAAAAACTGACCGGACTGGATGGCACAGAGTATCTTGTATAGTTGCTTTGACTGCCGGAAATGAAATGGGAAGACGCCTCTTTCAGCCAGCTGCTTCGTGGAGGGAAACGGGAGTGGGAAAGGAACGTCCTTTTGTAAAGAAGTGTGGAGCTTCTGGCTTTTTGTGCAAAAAAAACTTGCGAATCAAAGGACAAAGTGTTAAACTGAAACAGGGAACATGTATGGTAAACTTGCGGGGGTGTACGAATGAAGATACTGGTCGTCGATGATGGACAGCTTGCAATCAACTCGCTGATCCGCATCCTGTGCCGCGTTGCACCCGACTGTGACTATATCAGCGCCATGACGACCGAGGATGCACTGAGCTGGATGCGTCAGGGGCCGATGGACGCGGCTTTCCTCAATCTGGAAATGCCCGGCATGAACGGGCTTGCTTTGACGCGCATGATCCAGAAGCTGCAGCCGCGCTGCAACATCATTGTGGTAACAGAGCACCCGGAGTATGCGCTGGAAGCGCTGCAGATCTTCGTGAGCGGCTTTTTACTCAAGCCTGCAAACGAGGCAGATGTGCGCAATGTGCTGGAGCATCTGCGCTACCCGCCGGAGAATGCCCCTGTCGGCATCAAGATCCAGTGCTTTGGCAATTTTGAGATCTTCGTGGGCGGGCGCGCTTTGGCCTTCAAGCGCAGCAAGAGCAAGGAGCTGCTGGCCTATCTGGTGGATCGCAATGGTGCCACCTGCACCAACGGCGAAATGCTGGCCGTGCTGTGGGAGGATAAGCCCGACACCGCATCGCTGCACAGCCATCTCCGCAATCTGATCTTTGACCTGAGCCATACGCTGGAGGATGCAGGTGTTACCGGCCTGCTCATCCGCGGCCGCAGCACACTGGCGCTGGACACCAGCAAGGTGGATTGTGATTATTACAATTTCCTGCGGGGCAGCCGCTCGGCCACCAATTCCTATCGCGGCGAGTATATGACCCAGTATTCTTGGGCAGAGGTGACCCGTTCAGCGCTGCGCCAGCAGGCAAATGTGCAGAAAACAGCCTCGATCCCCAGTTACTATGTGCCGCCTACCGGCTTTTAAACCAGAAAAAACAAGAACACCTCAGAAAATCGCTCGATTTCTGAGGTGTTTTTTCTTGACATGAAAATACCCCAAGAGTACTCAGAGTTTTGTTTTTACTCTGTCTATTCTAGGGGTAGCATATCAAAAGTAAGGGGCTTTGTGTGCAATTATTTACTGCTGCGCAAAAATTTTGATCTCATCCTTATCCATAAAGGCGGCACCGGAAAAACCGGAAGCTCCAGCTGGCCCAACTGTTTGCCCAGCTTCCTTGGCCTGCTGCAGAACGGTGACATTGTAGCTGCTGCGCAGGTCTGCAGCCTTGGCAAGAACGGCGGTGAAGTCGGCATCCTTGCCGTACAGCAGGGCGATCTTCTGCTTTGCGCCGGGGATCTGGTAGCCCTGCTCCAGCAGGATGCCGCACACCCGCTCGAAGCCGATGGAGAAGCCCACGGCGGGGCACTGAGTGCCCAGGAACTTGCCCACCATGTTGTCGTAGCGGCCGCCGCCGGCCACGGCACCGCTGAACTGCGGGCAGGTGATCTCAAACACCATGCCGGTGTAGTAGCCCTGACCGCGCACCAGACTGGGGCAGTAGGCTACCTGATAGCGGCCTGCAGCCATGGCGTTGGCGGTAGCAAGGACATACTTGAGGTCATCGGCAATGGCGGGGTCTGCGCAGCGGGCAGCCACGGCATCCAGCGTGACTTCGCCTGCGGCAATGAAGTCGGCCAGTGCGTTGATGGCATTTTCCGGCAGCTGCTTTTCGGTCAGCTCAGCCTTCACACCATCGGCGCCGATCTTGTCCATCTTATCAAAGGTGATGCAGACGGAATCCAGCGTATCAGCGGAAAACCCATGCTCTCCAGCATCCCGCGCAGGATGCGGCGGTCATTGATGTTGACGGTGAAGCCGGTGAAGCCGATGTTCAGCAGGGCACGGGTGGTCACGTCGATCAGCTCCACCTCGGCATTGGGGGAAGAATCGCCCAGAATGTCGATATCGCACTGTACGAACTCGCGCAGACGGCCCTTCTGCGGGCGCTCGGCGCGGAACACACGGTCGGTCTGGATCACCTTGAAGGGGCTGGGCAGTTTATCCTTGTTGGCGGCATAGTAGCGGCTCAGCGGCAGGGTCAGGTCATAGCGCAGGCCCATATCGGACAGCTGCTTGGGGTCGCCGGTGTTCAGGGCAGCGGTGAGCTTATCACCGCGCTTGAGCACCTTGAAGATCAGGTTCAGGTTGTCGCCGCCGTCGGATTTGTCCAGATTCTCCATATCCTCCAGCATGGGGGTGGAAATGCGCTCGAAGCCGGACGCACGGTAGGTCTCCAGAATTTTGCCCTGAATGTAATCGCGCAGGGTCTGCTCTGCGGGCAGCAGGTCGCGCATGCCCTTCAATGCCTGTGTTTTCATAAGATGGTTCCTCTCTATATAAATCAATGTAAATACTTTTACCTTATTCATTATAAAGAAATCTGCCGTTTTGTCAATTGAAATGGGCACACTGTAAGGGAAAAACCATTCGGAGGACAGAACGATGAAACAGCAATTTACAGCAAAACATCCGTGGACCATCCTTGCGGCGGGCGCAGCCATTCAGGTGCTCACGGGCATCCCGGCGGCGTGGGGCGTATTCCAGCAGCCGGTCATGGACGAGTACGGCCTGAGCGAGCAGGGGGCAGGCTATGCCTTCGGCATCCTCATTGCGGCGTTCGGCGTGGGGTGCGTCCTCGGCGGCTTTCTGCAGGACAGCCGAGGCCCGCGGTGTGCGGCTCTGTGGGGAACAGCACTGCTGTGCGGCGGATTTTTTGCAGCGGCCATCCTGCCGGGCGGCAGTGCGATCAGCTTTTTTCTGGCATTCAGTATCCCGGCGGGGCTGGGCACGGCGTTTCTGTACCCATCCATCCAGTCCTGCGCACAGAAGTGGTATGCCGGGCGCAAGGGTCTTGCCACCGCGTGATCGGCGGGGCGGTGGGTCTTTCCGGTGCGTTCCTCACCGTGTTCGTGCGCACGGCGGTCAGCGGCTTTGGGATCGTGCAGGGCATCCGGGGCGCGTTCTGGGCGCTGGGGCCATAACGCTGCCCGTCTGCCTTGCGGGCAGTCTGCTGCTGCAGGACCCGCCGGAAAGCAGACAAAACCAGCAGGGGAGCGGCAAAAATGAGATCGACCTTTCCCCGTGGCAGATGCTGAAAACAAAGCAGTACTGGCTGTGCGCAGGCGCGGTGTGTTTTTCCACCCCGGCGGTGCTTCTGTTCAGCCCCATCATCCTGAAGCTGGGCGTGGAGCGGGGGCTGGACGAAAGCGCTGCATTGTGGAGCGTGGTGCTGGGCAGCGTGGGCAGTGCGGCGGGCCGCCTGCTGATGCCCATGCTCAGCGATAAAATTGGCCGCAGGCCCACCGATCTGCTGCTGTTTGCAGTGTCGCTGGGGCTTTCGGCAGGGTTTGCGTTTGCGCAGGGCTGGTGGGTGATCGCCTGTTATGCGGGGCTTACCTTCTGCTATTCCGGCCTTGCAGCAGTGCTGCCCGCCCTTTCCACCGATCTGTTCGGCCTGCCGCACGCAGGGGTGAACTACGGTTTTCTGGCACTGGGGCAGAGCGTGGGCAGTCTGGCCTTTCCGTTTGCAGCAAATCTCTGGGGGTTGGAAGCCGGGCGACACTGGCTTGCCGTGGGCGGCGCAGCGGCGGGCTTTGCAGCCATGTGGGTACTGAAGCCTGCCGGGCAGACACCGCGCAGGCAGGACACAGGAGCGTGAAATTTGCCCTCTTGACATAGTTGACAAAAACTTGACGAATGAAATGACAAAAGCATCCGAATTGACAGTTAGCAGCAGACAACTGCAAATAGTTTTGATGTTTTTTACCGGAAATGTATTGCAAAATCCGTCAGCTTTCTCTATAATAAAATCATGCGTGGTAGTACCGGTTAAGGCGCTGAAAGAGAGCGGCGCGCCCGGTCAGATGCAAGCAGCAAAGGGCAGCGGCTGTGCCGGCAGGGCGCGGCGGCGGCTTTGTGCTGCAAAGCAACATTTGTCAAAAGGAGAGTATGATTATGACCTATTCGCAGCAAGTACAGAATATGTGCCCGATCACCAAAGGTCCTAAGCATGGTCCGGCTCCCATCCCCGAAGAGGGCGCATGGGTCAAGGCCTATGAGATCAAGGACATCAGCGGCTACACCCACGGTGTGGGCTGGTGCGCACCTCAGCAGGGTACCTGCAAGCTGTCCCTGAACATCAAGAACGGTGTCATCGAGGAGGCTCTGGTGGAGACCATCGGCTGCTCCGGTATGACCCACTCTGCTGCTATGGCAGGCGAGATCCTGCCCGGCAAGACCATTCTGGAAGCTCTGAACACCGACCTGGTGTGCGATGCCATCAACGTTGCTATGCGTGAGCTGTTCCTGCAGATCGTCTACGGCCGCAGCCAGACCGCTTTCTCTGAGGACGGTCTGCCCATCGGCGCAGGTCTGGACGACCTGGGCAAGGGCCTGCGCTCCATGACCGGTACCATCTTCTCCACCAAGGAGAAGGGTGTCCGTTATCTGGAGCTGACCGAGGGCTATATCAACAAGCTGGCTGTGGATGCCAACGATGAGGTCATCGGCTATCAGTTCGTCAAGCTGGGCAAGATGATGGAGGATATCCGTCACGGCAAGACCCCCAACGAGGCTTATGAGAAGAACGTGGGTACTTACGGCCGCTTCAGCAAGGAGCAGGGTGCTGTGAAGTACATTGACCCGCGTGAGGAATAAGAGAGGAGGAACAACTCATGGCAACTTTTGAATCTATGGATCGCCGCATGCCGAAAATCGAGGCATGCCTGAAGGCTAACGGCCTGGAGTCTCTGGACGCTTGCAACGAGATGCTCCTCGCAAAGGGCATCGACTGCGACAAGATCGTGCGCGGCGTTCAGCCCATCTGCTTTGATAACGCTGTCTGGGCATACACCCTGGGCACCGCCATCGCCGTCAAGCGCGGCCTGACCGATGCTGCCGAGTGTGCTGCTGCCATCGGCGAAGGCCTGGAAGCTTTCACCATCCCCGGCTCTGTCGCTGAGCAGCGTCAGGTTGGTCTGGGCCATGGCAATCTGGGCGCTCGTCTGCTGAGCGAGGACACCACCTGCTTCGCTTTCCTGGCAGGCCACGAGTCCTTGCAGCTGCTGAGGGTGCTATCGGCATCGCCCGCACCGCAAACAAGGTCCGCAAGACCCCCCTGCGCGCATCCTGAATGGTCTGGGCAAGGACGCTGCTTACATCATCTCCCGTATCAACGGCTTCACCTATGTGCAGACTGAGTATGATATCCCCACCCAGACCCTCGAAGGTCGTCAAGG
>ENA-OQAR01000576-OQAR01000576.1-human-gut-metagenome-genome-assembly--contig:-NODE-576-length-11019-cov-1.781858_pt1 | contig 11019 bp, 16 predicted proteins | sample MGYA00242738_ERZ504533 | MGnify/ENA primary metagenome ERZ504533 (study PRJEB26092, sample SAMD00036276) | human gut metagenome | host: Homo sapiens | study: EMG produced TPA metagenomics assembly of... | reverse complement strand
TCTTTGTACTTTCTTCTTTTTCCTGCTGCAGCTTTTCAAGCTGTTTTTCGGATGCTTCTTCTTTTGCGGCAAAGCTCTCGATCTCTACACGGACATTCTCGATGGTTTTTCTTTTCTGTGCTGTTTCCTGGCTGCCTTTTTCCAGGGAATCCAGGATTTCTTCTTTTTCTTTTAAAAGAACATCGATCTCTTCTTTCAGTCGTTTTCAGGTTTTCTTTTATGAAGCTTTCTTTCTGCTGGGATGCGGATGCGTCCAGACGGATCTTTTCCAGAGTTTCCAGGGTTTGTGCCTCATCTTTTTTCCAGTCTTCCAGTTCTTTCTGGCGGGTTTCGATGAAGGTTTCCAGCTCTTCCTCGTCCTTTTTGGAAGTTTCCAGTTCCTGTGTGATCTGAGCGTTATCTGCCTGCATTTCTCTTGTCTGACGGCGGATTTCTTCCTGTTCCCGCTCGATCCTTGCATAACCGCCCCGGATTTCTTCTGCTTTTTTCTCCAGCTGCTCGATGTTCATCCTGGCTGTATTCTGCCCGATGGACTGTTCCTGGAATTTTCTGCTGCAGGGGAATTTTACGGTATCCCCGCATTTTCGTTTTCGTTTTACTGCGGTTATCCTCCATGGACTGACGGATTTTCGTTTGTACCTGGCCGCCAGTTCTTTTCACTTTTCTTTTTCCAGTTCTTTCGATCTCACGGCGGCGGCCGAGAAGATTGCTGTTGTTCTTAAAAGCTCCACCTGTCATGGAACCACCCGGGCTTAAGGACTCGCCCTCCAGAGTTACCATCCGGATACTGTGGCGGTATTTCCTGGCAATGGCAATGGCGTGATCAATATTGTCCACAACCAGTACCTTTCCAAGAAGATAGCCGATCAGTCCTGTGTACTCTTTGTCTGCACTTACCAGACCACTTGCAAGACCGATGGCTCCCGGTTCGTTTAAAGCTCCCCGCTGAGTGAACTCGCCTCTCTGGGAAATGCTGTTTAAGGGAAGAAACGTAGCACGTCCGTACCGGTTTTTCTTCAGGAATTCGATCATCTCCTTGGCAGTCTGTTCATTGTCTGTGACAATATTCTGGATGCTTCCGCCAAGTGCCGTCTCAATGGCGATCTCGTAGTTTTTCTCCACATGGATGATATCTGCCACAACGCCACGGATGCCCGGTACATGGTCTTTCTGCTCCATGACGCGGCGGATGCTGTTTCCATAGCCATCGTAGCGTTCCGTAATATTCCTTAAGGATTCCAGACGGGAAGCCTCTCTGTGGTAGGCTCTCTGGCTTTCTTCCAGCTCTGTATTCTGCTGTTTCAGAGTTTCCTGGATGGCTTTGATCTCTTTTGTGAGGTTACTTCCTTCTTCCCTGATGGCCTGAATGGATTCGGTGATTGTATCGTACTCTTTTTTTGCCTGAGTGATGGCCGACTGCTGCTCTTCTTCCTGAGTTTTCAGAGAAAGCATTCTCTGGCTGATTCCGGCCTTCCGGATATCCAGCTGCTCCATCATGGCATCAAAACGCTGCGCTTTACCTTTGGTGTTGGCACGGGAGTTGATGGATTTCGATATCTCGTTTTTCCATCTTCTACTGCCTGGGTACATTCTTCGATGTTGCTCTGGATGTTATCCAGTTTTTCCTGTTCATCGGAAAGCTCTCTGTTGACTTCGCGAAGCTTTGCCTGCAGATCTGCCCTCTGCTCTTCCAGTTCCTCTCTGTCTGCGGATTTTTTCTCCGTGTCTTCCTGAATGGCCAAAAAGGCGGCTGCGATAATGGCTGTCATTCTGCTCACCTGCAAGGATCTGTTCATGAAGGACATTGATCTCACCCGGAAAGCTGCTGCTTGCGGATGGCACGTCCCGGCTTTCCTCCCTGAGAGCATCCATACGCTGGTTCAGCTCTTCCAGAGATTTTTCCAGGCGTTCATACTCGTCTTTGGTGCGGCTGTGGGCGTCTTTTGCCTCCTGTAACTGATTTTCCGCGATTCTGGTCTTTTCTTCCAGCTCTCTGATCAGCTTGCCGGTGTGTTCATATTCCAGAAGGAACATGTTCACATCCAGCTCTTTTAGGCTTTCTCTTTTTGCCAGATAGATCTTTGCAGTTTCAGACTGACGTTCCAGAGGTTCCAGCTGTTTAGTCAACTCGCTTAAAATATCGGTGACACGGACCAGATTCTGCTGCTCTTCTTCCAGTTTTTTCAGAGTGGTGTTTTTTTCGACTTTTGAACTTGACGATTCCTGCTGCCTCATCAAAAAGCTCACGGCGGTCTTCCGGTTTACCACTTAAGATCTTGTCAATCTGGCCCTGGCCGATGATGGAATAGCCTTCTTTTCCGATACCGGTATCATAAAACATCTCGTTGATGTCTTTCAGACGGCAGGAGCTTCCGTTGATGCGGTACTCACTTTCCCCGGAGCGGTACAGTCTTCTGGTTACGGTCACTTCCTCAAAATCCACCGGAAGCTTATGGTCGCTGTTATCCAGAGTAATGGCTACGGATGCAAAGCTTAAGGGCTTCCTGAGTTCTGTTCCGGAAAAATAACGTCCTGCATGTTTCCGCCTCGCAGCTGCTTGGCACTCTGCTCGCCCAGAACCCAGCGGACTGCATCGCCGACGTGCTTTTCCACTGCCGTTAGGCCCTACAATACCGGTGATCCCGTTATGAAATTCAAAATTGATTTTCTGTGCAAAAGATTTGAATCCCTGCACCTCTATATTTTTCAGATACATTGGACACCTGCTGTTTATTTGATCCTGCGGATCGCCTCAAGGGCTGCGGCTTGCTCTGCCGCTTTCTTGGTATGGCCGGTTCCGGTTCCCATACTCTCTCCGTTGATCAGGGCTTCTACGGTAAAGCTCTTGCTGTGATCCGGTCCTTCTTCTTTCAGAAGACGGTATTCCACCGGATGGTTTCCACCTTCCTGCACCATCTCCTGCAGTACGGTCTTGCTGTCATAAAAAATTCTCTTATCTTCCAGGTCATTGAGGATAAATTTCAGCACAAATGTCTGGGCCGGTTCAAAACCGCCGTCCAGATACATGGCTCCAATGAGGGATTCCAGAGCATCGGATACGATGGAGTCACGTTTCCGGCCGCCCATCATCTCTTCGCCTCTTCCAAGAAGAATGAACTCCGGAAGGCCGAATTCTCTTGCACAGTAGGCAAGGCTCTTTTCGCACACCATGCTGGCGCGCTTTTTGGTAAGTTCTCCCTCCTGGTTGTTGCGGAATTTTTTGTACAGAAAGTCACTGCTGATCAGTTCCAGCACTGCATCCCCCAGAAATTCCAGGCGCTCGTTGCAGCCAAGTTTTCCAAGATGTTTCTCATTGGCGTAGGAACTGTGCGTCATTGCCTGTTCCAGCAAGATTTTGCGGTAAACTGATATCCGATGGTCTGTTCCAGTTTTTTTAAATTATTTTCCATTTCTTTTTCCCTTCGTTGCGCGGCGAAGAGTCTCCACTGCATCTCCTATGGTAACGATCTCTTCTGCTTCCTGCTGATCAATATGGATATCATAAGTTTCTTCCAGATCAATGAAGATCTGAAAGAAATCCAGAGAATCAATTCCCAGATCATCTACAAAACGTAGTTTTCTCGGTAATGGTACCCATGGTCTTTCCCAGAGTTTTTCTCGATGATTGTTTTTCAGTATTTCCAGTTCCAAGACTGCTCGCCTCCTGTTCTGTCTGTAATACTTTCGGGACTTATCTGTCTGTACCCCGTATTTTGATTTCTGTTTTTTATTTTTCTTCGGTTTTTGCTTCTGCCTGTGCTTTCTGTTCAGCTGCAATAAATTCTTCGATCTTTTCGTTGATCTTTTCTTCCTTAAACTGCTCGCACTGGAAGATAGCATGGCGGATCTCCACACTCTTCGCGCTTCCGTGACTCTTTACTACCAGACCTTTCAGTCCAAGAAGCGGGGCTCCGCCGTATTCACTGGCGTCAAAAGCTTTCAGGGTTTCCTTGAGGGCCGGTTTCACCATCAAGGCTCCTACTTTACTTCGGAGGCTTGTCATCATGCCTTTTTTGATCATGGATACCATAGTAGCTCCCACGCCTTCGTAAAGCTTGAGGATCACATTTCCCACAAATGCTTCGCAGACAACTACATCTGCGTATCCTGCCGGGATATCCCTTGCCTCAATGCTTCCGATGAAATTGATATCTTTGCATGCTTTTAAAAGAGGGAATGTGGCTTTAACCAGGGCATTTCCTTTTTCTTCCTCCGCACCGTTATTTACGATGGCTACTCTTGGTTTCTTAACACCAACCACGTTCTCCATATAGATGGAACCCATCTGTGCAAACTGTACCAGATGATTCGGTCTAGCGTCTACGTTGGCTCCGCAGTCGATCAGAAGGGAAACGCCTTTGGCTGTCGGGATCAGCGGGGCAAGAGGCGGTCTCTGGATACCTTTGATCCTGCCTACGATCACCTGGCCGCCTACCAAAACAGCTCCGGTGCTTCCGGAAGATACGAAGGCATCTGCTTCCTGTTTTTTTACAAGATTTAAACCTACTACAATAGAGGAATCTTTCTTTTTCTGGATCGCCATTACCGGAGGCTCCGCGGTCTCGATCACCTGGGAAGCGTGTACTACACGGATTCTGTCTTTCGGATAATCCGGGTATTTCTGAAGTTCTGCCTGGATCACGTCTTCCTGTCCTGTGAGGATGACCTGGATATTCTGTTTCTCTTTTACGGCTTCTACTGCTGCTTTTACCGGCTCTACAGGGGGCATTGTCACCGCCCATTGCGTCTACAACGACTTTTTACCATTTCTGACATATGTTGTCCTTTCTCTGTCCGAAAACCTTTTCGGAATGATATGGTACACTGTAGTGAAAATCCTCAGACCCAGCGGTACAAGGATTTTCACTGCAGAGTACCAAAACAAATGTACCGTTACTTATGATACTAAATTCTGCCCGGGAAGTCAATACGTTTCGCGCAAACCCTGAAAATAAAACAGTTGAAAACAGAGAGCTTATAGCGGTATTCCCCGAAATGCTATAAGCTCTCTGCTGATATATCTTATTCTTTCTGCGCCTCGATCTGTTCCGCAAGGTCGTTTAAATACACCCAGCGGTCCATTTTTTCATCCAGCTTCTGCTGGGTTTCCTGCTGTTCTTCGGAAAGTTCCCGGAGTTTTCCGGCGTTGGTGGCATTGACTGCCATTTCTTTGTCGATCTGTTCCAGACGTTCCTCCAGTGCCGCAATGTCATCATCGATGGTTTCAAATTCTTTCTGTTCTTTATAAGTAAATTTCAGCTTCTGTTTCCGGTTCTGTTTCCAGGTACTGCAGAGGATTTCTTTTTTTCCGGTTCCGGCGTTTTCGTTCTGGCTGCTGCCTGCCATATTCGAACGTGTTTCCAGAGTCTGTCCTTTTCTGGCTTTCGCCTCCAGGTAATCGGTGTATCCGCCTTCATACTGTACCAGCTGTCCATCCCCTTCAAATGCCATAATGCGGTTCACTACATTATCAAGGAAATAACGGTCATGAGATACGGTAATCACAATACCGGAAAAAGAATCCAGATAATCTTCCAGGATAGTCATAGTAGGGATATCCAGATCATTTCCTGGCTCATCCAGGAGCAGGACGTTCGGTGCCTCCATCAAGACTTTCAGAAGGTACAGTCTTCTCTTCTCTCCTCCGGAAAGTTTTTCTACAGGTGTGTACTGCATGGCCGGGTCAAAAAGAAATCTCTCCAGCATCTGGGAGGCGGTGATTCTTCCTTCTTTCGTCGGAACATATTCTGCCACTTCGCGAATATAATCGATCACTCGCTGTCTTCCATCCATATCCGGAACGTTCTGGGCGAGATATCCGATGCGGATGGTTTCGCCGATCTGAATTTCTCCGGAATCCGGAGCAACCAGTCCTTCTACCATCTTAAGGAGGGTGGATTTTCCACAGCCGTTGGGGCCGATGATTCCAAGGCGCTGATCTCTTAGAACAATATAATCAAAATCATTGATCAGAAGGCGGCCTTCTATGGCTTTACTCACGTGATGGAACTCTACGGTCTTTTTGCCCATACGGGTTTCCACGGAGTCCATCTCTACATTCTGATCTTTTACCGGAGTTTTTCCTGCTTTCAGTGCTTCCAGACGTCAAGCCTTGCCCTCTGCTTGGTACTTCTGGCCCGGCAGCCTCTCGCCGCCCATTCCAGTTCCATCCGAAGGACACTACGGCGTTTTACGGTCGCTGGCAAGCTCCATCTCTTCTCTCTGGGCTTTCAATTCCAGAAACCTGGAGTAATCTCCTGCGTAGGAATATAATTTCCCGTGACTGATCTCCAGGATACGGTTGGCTACACGATCCAGAAAGTATCGGTCATGTGTAACCATGATCACGGTTCCACGGAAATTCCTGAGGAAATCTTCCAGCCAGGTAACCATCTCCCCGTCCAGGTGGTTGGTGGGCTCATCCAGGATCAGGATGTCTGCCGGGTTTAAAAGCATTCTGGCCAGCGCCACTCTCTTCTTCTCACCGCCGGATAGATTGTCCATATTGCTGTTCTGATCTGTAATTCCGAGAGTGTTCAGCATACGGCGTGCCTCGCTCTCTGTACTCCAGTCTTTCTGCCACTTACCCTCTGCCACATAGTCCAGAATGGTCATATGCTGTGGAAATTCCGGAGTCTGGGGAAGCCAGCTGATACGGATCCCGTTCTGGGTGATCACCTGGCCCTCATCCGGTTCTTCTTCTCCTGCTATTACCCGGAGCAGGGTAGTTTTTCCCGTTCCGTTGACACCGATGATCCCGATCTTTTCTCCCTGGTCAATGCCACAGGAAATATCGTCAAAAATCACCTTGTCTCCAAAAATCTTGTGGATATGTTCTATATTAAGAATGTTCATGTGTGTTTCTCCATTTTCTTTTTTCGTAAGTTCCTGCAGATAAAGATATCCGCATTGGCTTTTTCACTCTACAACGAATAATAACGAATTTTCCTGCTTTCCGTCAAAGAAGCATGTATTTTTGGGAACGGGGGAAAACGGCTGCGTTTCATGCTCTGAAATACAGCCGTTGTTGTAAGGTTTTTTTTAAGGATTTTGTCTGGATTTTTGTTGACAGTTTCTCATGTCGCCAGGTTTCTTTTTTACTTTCCGTATATCTACCGCCTTTCTTTTTGGATGACATCATTGTAAAAAATTTCCCGGCAAATGACAACCAACCTGTGACGAAATGACGTTTTCCATGATATCTTGCACTCTTTTTCCAGAATTCACTAATGATTTTGAGAGAATATGAGATCTTACGACATTTCTCTACAAAATCTCCCCCGTAAAACTTATGTAAAATCGTAAACTGCCTCTGGACATTCCGAAAAGTTATGCTATACTACCTTTACACTTATTTCTCCGGAGGTTACAGATTTTGAATATTGCTATTATTGATGACATTGCATCGGACGCAGAACAGCTGAAACGTATTATTACTTCTTATTTTGAAAACAGACAGATTCCCACGGAAATCCGGTACTTTTCCAGTGCGGAGGCTTTCTTTGACGATTACCGGCCCGGAAATTTCCAGATCCTGTTTCTGGATATCTATATGGATGGCATTACCGGCATGGAAGCAGCCAGAAGAATCCGAAATCAGTCTGATGACTGCATTCTTGTTTTTGTGACTACCAGCAGTGAATTTGCGGTGGAAAGCTACGACGTAAATGCCGCCTACTATCTTCTGAAACCTTTTCAGCCGGAAAAGCTGTGTCAGATTCTGGATTCTTTTCGTCTGAAAGAGGCTCTTCATGCACGATATATCGAAATTATTTCTGACCGTGTTCCTGTGCGTGTGCCGCTGCACAGCATTCTGTATGCAGATACATTCCGCAATGCCGTCTGCCTGCATACAGATGCCGGCCCGCTGCGTTCTTACCTTACATTCCATAAATTTGAGGAGCAGATCCGTGACTGCCACAATTTTCTCTCCTGTTACCGTGGATGTATGGTAAATATGGACCGCATCCAGGAAGCCACCGACGACGGATTCCTTCTGGATAACGGAGAAACTGTCCAGATCCGGAAACGTGGTTCTGCCGCTATCCGAAAAGCTTATCTTCAGTATCTTTTTTCGTCAGGCGAAGGAAAATCTCTGCCTTAAAAATCCCATTATGGTCCTGAAAGTCTGCAAGACCACCATAACGTGCCGCAATCTCCGAGATGGATGCGGTTCCGATTCCCTGTCCGGAATGTTTTCCGGAGAAAATTCCGTCCCTGCCTCTTCGAAGAGAACCTGTACAACTATTTTCTTCTTCGATCAGCAGTTTATTATTTCTGGCCCGGATCTGTACCCGGATAAATCTCGGGCTGCCATCCGGGCACCTTTCGGCTGCCTCAACTGCGTTTTCCAGCAGATTTCCAAAAAGCCGGCAGAAGTCTGTATCTTCGATTCCTGTATTCTCCGGTGCCTCCACCTGGCACTGAAAAGAGATTCTTTTTTCCCGGCAGATCTCCTCATAATAATGAAGAATTGCATCGGTTACCTGATTTTTACAGTAGGCTGATATGTAAGCCTCTCCTGAAACTCCCTTGTATACCGGCAAAGATACGTCTGCATTTCCTCATACTGTTTCTGTTCCAGAAGGGCAGCCAGCACCCGGAGATGTTGCCGCATATCATGACGGACACGGCTGGTTTCATCCATCTGCGCTTTCAGTTTTTCGTAATGTTTTTTCTGAGCAAGCAGACGCAGTTCTGTCTGTTTGCTGTATATCTCATAGGTGAGACGGATTTTGTACGCTTCTGAAAGATCTCTCCACAGCACGCAGGCAAACGCAATGGCCAGTACCATCCCTCCGGTCTCCGGAAACCGGCCTCCGATGATAGGTTCGTAAAGAGGCCAGATCCGATCTGCTGCAAGGGAACAGGCGTAAACCGTTGTTCCCACCAGAACAATTTTCCCATATCCGCAGTCAGTTTCCCCGAAAGTATTTACCAGCATATAAAAACGCCGCAACCCATTTGACAGCTTCGCTGATCCAGGATGCTTCATAGAAAAATTCCTGCTGAGGGAAGAATATCCACAAAAAATTTCCAGAAGAAAAGCTGCCACAATCCAGACATCAATCATAAGAGACAGATATGTCTGGTGCGGATATGTACTGTAAGCACTCCAAACATGACGCAAATACAAAATGCCATGGCAAATCCGCTCCCAAGTACCCGCAATCCTCTCTGCATATTGATCTGAACCGGGGACCCGAACACCGGAATATACTGAATTCCGGATTTGACATGGTTTTTGTCTGCCACTGCTATGACAATTTCCGCCATTTCAGATCCCTGAAATGTAAAAACACGGTTCATAATCTGCTCTTTATAAGTTTTTTCATCCGGATCTCCACTTCTCCTGCCAGTTCTCCGTTGATATAAATCCGGTATGCGGAAAAGACCTTCTTAAGAGAAAGGGCCCATGTCTGTTCTTTTTTTCGGCAGAATCAGAATCATCCGATAGGTTCCGCAGCCATAGGGAGAGGCATTTTTGTCACCCAGTTCCATTCCTCCGTATTCTCCAATGGAAATATACCGGCTATAATATCCGGTGTTTTCTTTCAGCATATCTGGAGTAAGAAGTTTCCCCGGAAAATACTGCCATTCTCTGGCCAGATAATGCAGTTTCCCCGCTGCTTTTTCCTCATCCAGACAGAGAATTCCCTGAATGGGCTGCTCTCCTCTGGCCGTATATTCATTGTTCATGCGGTACATCAGAAAAAATGCCGTCATGGATAAAATCACTGTAATTCCGAAAATAAGAGTCCACAGCTTATTTTCTTCTCTATGGCTGCCACCCCGCTTTCCGGATCGGTTTCGGATTCCCACCGTCAGGGCTGTGATTGCTGCCATTGCCGTTTTTATGGCGTACCTCATGCAGATCCCCATAACAATCACTCCAAGTACTGATAAAATCCCATATCTTATTGTTTTTCGCAGATTGTGCATGTGATTCATCCCCTTTTGTGCTGTTTTAAATATCCATCTATATGCGTCCAGAATACCGCTTTTTCTCTTTTCAGGCAATGAAATCAATTCGTAATAAATCGACATTTTTACGAAAAAAACAAAGGTGCCAATCACTGCTATCACGCAGAATCAGCACCCTTTTTATATGGTTATTTCTTTTTGTATACCGGGAAAACGCCGGAAATAGTAAATGACAAACAGCACCGCAGTAATTACCCAGGACACCGGATAGCTGAGCATAATGCTGTTAATTCCGGGATGGGATTTTACAAAGGCAAACAGCCAGATAATCCGGATCATGCAGACGCCTCCGCATGTCAAAATCATGGGGATCAGAACTCTTCCGGCACCACGCAGGCGCCGGACAGAATTCCGATCACAACATAAAGCGCATACGATGGGATCAGGAACCGGATCATATGGACTCCAATTTTCACCACTGTCTGATCTGTGGTAAATAGGCGGTAAATTGATCCCGCAAACAGAACAATTGCACCACTTACAATAAATGCGGTAATATATGCCATTGCCATACAGACACGGACGCTTTTTCGCATGCGGTGGTATTTTCCGGCACCGTAGTTCTGTCCCACAAAGGTGGTAATTGAGATAGCAAAGGCATTGCAGACCATCCAGAATACCGCGTCAATTTTCCCAGGGTTCCCCAGGCTGCCACGGTATCCGTTCCCAGCTCATTGACAAAAATCTGAATAGTAAGATTGGCAATGTTGTACATCACAGATTCCAGTCCTGCTGGAAGTCCAATCCTTAAAACTGCTCCAAGAGACCGGAGATCAAAACGGATCTCATGGAATTCCAGACGGTAAATATCTTCTGCCCGCATCAAAAACCAGGTTACAAGAATGGCACTGACTGCCTGACAGCTGACTGTTGCAAGTGCAACGCCAAGAACTCCCATATGGAAGATTACAACAAACACAACATCCAGAAGAATATTCAAAAGGCAGGTGATGATCAGCACATAAAGGGGTCTTTTTGGAGTCTCCTACTGCTCTTAAGATACTGGATACCATGTTGTAAACCAGATTGAAAAAA
>ENA-OQAR01000575-OQAR01000575.1-human-gut-metagenome-genome-assembly--contig:-NODE-575-length-11041-cov-2.922118_pt1 | contig 11041 bp, 14 predicted proteins | sample MGYA00242738_ERZ504533 | MGnify/ENA primary metagenome ERZ504533 (study PRJEB26092, sample SAMD00036276) | human gut metagenome | host: Homo sapiens | study: EMG produced TPA metagenomics assembly of... | reverse complement strand
CTGGCAGCGCGGCAGCAACGAGAACAGGAACGGCAGGATCCGCCGCTATCTGCCCAAGGGAACCAGTTTCGAGGATCTCACGCAGGACGAGCTCGACGCGATCGTCGGGGAGATCAACGACACCCCCATGAAACTCCTCGGATACAAAACGCCCAACGAGGTATGGGACGAGGAGATGGCCAAGCTACAATCAAAACAAGCCGACCCGAAACCAGCCGTTGCACTTACAAGTTGAATCCGGGCAGCCACCATCTGGGAAGACCACTTCCGTTGTTCCGCGTGTTTCGTACAATTGCATTGTTTTACGGCCACCCGCATGACGGCCGTCCGACGTAAGTAATCCATCGAAACCCAGAGGTCATAGAGGTCATCATGTCCGAAAAATGAAGGTCGGCATCCTTGGTGCCACCGGTATGGTCGGTCAGCGTTTTTATCACGCTGCTTGAGAATCACCCGTGGTTCGAGGTGGTCACGCTTGCCGCTTCCGCGCACAGCGCCGGCAAGACGTATGCCGAGGCTGTCGGCGACCGTTGGAAGATGGAAACCCCGATGCCCGAATATGTTAAGAACATGGTGGTCGTCGATGGCGACGATGCCGAGTCCGTGGCCTCTGGCGTTGATTTCATGTTCTCTGCGGTAAACATGCCGAAGGACCAGATTCGCGCCATTGAAGAGCGTTATGCCAAGACCGAGACCCCGGTGGTCTCCAACAACAGCGCCCACCGCTGGACCCCGGACGTGCCGATGGTGGTGCCGGAGATCAACCCGGAGCACTTCGAGGTGATCGAGCACCAGCGCAAGCGCCTGGGCACCACTCGTGGTTTTATCGCCGTCAAGCCGAACTGCTCGATTCAGGCCTACACGCCGGCGCTGGCCGCGTGGAAGGAATTCGAGCGCGCGAGGTGGTTGTGAGCACCTATCAGGCGATTTCCGGCGCAGGCAAGACCTTCAAGGATTGGCCCGAGATGGTGGGCAACATCATCCCGTTCATCTCCGGTGAGGAAGCGAAGTCCGAGAAGGAACCGCTCAAGGTGTTCGGTCATGTGGACGCCGAGAAGGGCGAGATCGTGCCGTTCGACGGCGACCTCAAGATCACTTCCCAGTGCATCCGCGTGCCCGTGCTCAACGGCCACACCGCCACCGTGTTCCTGAACTTCGGCAAGAAGGCCACCAAGGAAGAGCTCATCGACCGTCTGGTGAACTACACGTCCAAGGCTTCCGAGCTGGAGCTGCCGCACGCACCGAAGCACTTCATCCAGTACCTCACCGAGGATGACCGCCCGCAGGTCAAGCTCGACGTGGACTACGAGGGTGGCATGGGCGTTTCCATCGGCCGTCTGCGTGAGGATTCCATCTTCGATTGGAAGTTCGTGGGTCTGGCCCACAACACCCTGCGTGGTGCAGCCGGCGGTGCCCTTGAATGCGCCGAAATGCTCAAGGCTCTCGGCTACATCACCAAGAAGTAGTTGAAACTGAGTCCGAAACTGAGAAAGCCCTCCGTGAGGAGGGCTTTCGTCGTATATACCGCAAAAACGCGGCTCAGTGGCTCAGCGGCCAGTACCGCCGTACACCACGGCTTCCACCTGGTCGGCGTCCAGACCGTAGGCGGTGTGCAGCGCCTTGACGGCGTCGTTGAGCTGCTCGAGCGGTACAAGCGCGGCGATGCGGATTTCGGACGTGGAGATCATCAGCACGTTCACGCCCTTGTCGCTCAGCGCGTTGAAGAACTTCGCGGCCAGACCGGAATGGGTCTTCATGCCCACGCCGACCACGGCCACCTTGCCGACGTTCGGGTCGACGTCGAAGGACTGGAAGCCCAGCTCGCCCTGCTTCTCCTGCAGCACTTCCTGGACCTTGGCCGCAGCGTGCCCGGCACGGTGAAGGAGATGTCGGCGGTGCCGGTGGAGGCGGAGGCCTGCACGATCATGTCCACGTTCACGCCGGCCTCGGCCAGCATGGTGAACACCTTCGCCGCCATGCCCGGCTCGTTCGGCACGCGGCGCACGGTGGCCAGCGACTCGGTGCTGTCGTGCGCGACGCCGGAGATGATCGGCACTTCCGGCCCCAGGTCGGGGAACAGGTCGCCCATGGACTGGTTGTTGTTTTCGCTCATGTTCTTACCTTTTGTTTGTAAAGTCTTTATTTTCGTTTTCGCGTTGTCTTGCAATTATTTGCGATTGCCTGCGATTACGCTGCCCGGCTGCCGTTCAGATGTTCGGCAGGGTGCGCGGATCGACGCCTTCCGGCACGATCAGCGTGCCGCGACGGTGGGAGAAGGAGCTGCGCACGTGCAACGGCATGCCGAATCGCTGCGCGTATTCCACGCAACGCAATGCCAGCACCTTGGAACCGCAGGACGACATTTCCAGCATCGATTCGTAGTCGATGACGGGAATGCGACGGGCGGTCGGCACGATACGCGGATCGGCGGTGAACACGCCATCGACGTCGGTGTAGATTTCGCAGATGTCGGCATCCAGCGCCACTGCGAGCGCGACTGCGGAAGTATCGGAACCGCCACGGCCGAGCGTGGTGGCGTCGCCGCCTTCGTTCACGCCTTGGAAGCCGGCCACGATCGCCACGGAACCCTTATCCAATGCACGACGCACGCGATCGGGCTTCACGGCCTTGATATGCGCGGTGCCGAACTGCGCGTCGGTCATGAAACCAGCCTGGGAACCGGTGAACGAGTATGCATGAGAACCGGCCGCATGAATCGCCATAGCGAGCAAACTCATCGAAATACGCTCGCCTGCGGTCATCAGCATGTCCATCTCGCGCGCGGCGGGTTGGAATCGATGCTGAGCGCTGATCGATCAGTCTCGGTGGTGTCTCCCATGGCCGGAGACCACGACGGCCACGTCATTGCCGGCGTCTTCGTTTCGATGATGCGTCGGGCCACGCGCTTAATCGATTCTGGGTCGCTACGGAAGAGCCGCCAAACTTCTGCACGATGAGAGCCACAACTTATCCAATCTTCTTCAACGTATCACCTGCCTGATTCGGCAAGTGAAGCCTATTATAGGAAACATCCATTTTGTCAAGTCCAACCGCGCCCAACATGCGGAACACGTTGCTGGACAGCGGTTGAGTATGAGCTGGGCGCGGGACCGACGGCTCGCGGAGGCCATGCCAGCGGAGCTCATACGGCGCGACGGCCGGCGAGCGCACGGCCCAGGGTGATTTCGTCGGCGTATTCGAGGTCGCCGCCCACCGGCAGGCCGCTGGCAAGGCGCGTCACCTTGATGTCGGTCTGGCTCAGCAGCTGCGAAAGGAAGCTGGTGGTGGCCTCGCCTTCCACGTTCGGGTTGAGCGCGAGGATCACTTCCTTGACTTCGCTGTCTTTGAGCCGTTCGATGAGTTTGGCGATGTTGAGGTCGCTGGGCTGCACGTTGGCCATCGGGTTGATGACGCCGCCCAGCACATGGTACATGCCCCGGTATTCGCGGGTGCGTTCGATGCTCATCACGTCCTTCGGCTCTTCGACCACGCAGATCACGCTGTGGTCGCGACGCGGATCGGCGCAGACCGGGCATGGGCTGGTTTCGCACACGTTGCCGCAAATGTCACAGAATCGTATTTTCTCTTTGACTTCGGCGATGGCGTCGATCAGCCCCTGTGATTCCTCGTCGGATGCGTTGAGCAGGTAGAAGGCGATGCGTTGCGCGCCTTTCGGCCCGATGCCGGGCAGGTGCGCGAACGCGTCGATCAATCGTTGGATGGCGCCGTCATAGGCCAGTGCCATGGTTCACCTCTCCTTGGTTTCCATAAGATTCGCGATTATGCAGTGCTTACGATTGCGTTGATTCGTCGATTTTGCTCGGTTTCGCATTTTTGCTTGCGACTGCACCGCCATCAGTCGTCGAGATTCTTCTTCTGCTGCATGTTGCGCGGGTTTTTTGCATCGTCCGGCCCGAAATCCTCGACTTTTTTTCACCTCGAACAGTCGGGTCAGATCGTCCACGCTTAACGCGGTTGACGCCCCGATCGACTCGTCGCTCATGGAATATTCGTCGTCTTCCGCGGCGACCTGCGGCATTGGCTGCGCCGGCGCGGAGAACTGCTGGCTCCACGGATCGGCATTCGGCTGGCCTTGCTGCGGTGCCGCGTCCTGCCGCGGTGCGCGATGCTGGTGATTGGCGTGCTTCGGAGCCGCCTCAGGTTCCGTTGGAGCAGGCATGGGATCCACCGGTCCTGCCTGAATCGGCATGGGGTTACCCCAAGGATCGTCGTCCACCGGCGCTTGCTGCGGTACAGGCATCGGTGCCGCCCAAGGATCAACGTTATCGCTGACATCGGGAACAGCCACATGTTTCGCATGTTGTTCCGGCGCTTTCACATCGTTGACGCCGCTTGCGACCATCGATTGCGGTTGCATCGGCTGTGCAGATGCAACCCAAGGGTCATCATCGGAACAGGCCGTTCCGGATGATGGACTTCCTGCGTCGGGGCCGCCCATGGATCGACTTCCTCGGATCCACCGGCAGCAGCTCGATGGCCCTCCTCATCGCCGGAATCTCCGGCATTGCCACCGTCTTCGGCGCTCTTCGCGCTTGTGCCGGCCGGCTCCTTGCCGGAGGATTCGAGACCTGCAGCAGTACCAAGATTGGCCGTCAGCAGCGTGGCCGCTTTAAGCTGTTCCTGCACGAGTTGCGCATTGATCTTGCTCTGCTCTTCCGGGCTGAGTTTGCTCCACGGCACCGATTCGGACCCGTCCGCCAGCTTTTTGGCAGGCGCGAGCGTGACGCTCGGTCCGAACGCCTTATGCACTTCGGCGCGGACGATTTTCACCACTTCGGTATTGCCGTCCACCGATTCCTTTGCCACCGCTTTGGCAAACGCGTATTTGCTGAGCGCCTTGTCGAATTTGATCCACAGACGGTCGCCGCTCAGTAGCACGCGAGGCACTTTTTTCACGGCTTACGTAACGTTGCACGTCTCCGGAAGGGCTGCGACCAGCGCATCCCACTTCTGGTCGGGGGTGCGATCGTCATGAATGGGAGCGGGTACGGAAGTTGCGGCAGGCGCAGCGGAAGCGACGGAAGTCGTCGCATTCATCGCCTGCTGCACGTCAGCAAGCACGGAAGCCACGCCGGATGCGACGGCATCGGCAGGATTCGTCGGCGCCACGGACGGCTGCACAGGCGCGGAAGGGGTATCGATCACAGGCGCAGAATCCTGCGCCCGCACATTTCCTGCGGCATGTCGTGCCGCACTGCGACGGGAGCCGGCCATGGATCCACGCAACGATTCGGCAGCCGCGGAAGTTCCGGCATCGCCGGCAAAATCAGGTACACCGGAAGATGACGCAACGACAGCCATCCCTTCCTCACGCCCGGCCAACAAGCGCGCGGCAAGCAATTCCAATCGCATGCGCGGCGAAATCGCACCGGTCATATTGGCAAGCGTCGCATTGATCGTGTCAGCCATCTGCGTCAGCGCAGACAATCCCAAAGCGGAAGCCTGACGACGCAAATCATCCATGTTCTCGGCGGCCGCATCGTCGGAAAGCACGCTTTCCGCACGCTCTCCACCCACGTGAGCACCAGCAGATCGCGTACGCGGGCAAGCAAATCCTCAACAAATCGACGGGGATCGAAACCACCGACCACGACCTTCTGAATCACGCCATACAGTGCTTCGCCATTTTGTCGGCAACGGCGTCGACGGCCTCGCCGATCAGAGCGTCAGGCGTGAAGCCAAGCAACGCAACCGCGGAGTCGTATGCGATGCTGCCATCGACCGCACCGACCATGAGCTGGTCAAGCACGGAAAGGGTGTCTCGCACGGAACCGCCGCCGGCACGCATGGCAAGGCGCAGCACGCCCGGCTCGGCTTCGATATGCTCGTCTTCGCAGATCTGCTCGAGGTACGGGCCCATAACCTCCTGCGGCACTAGGCGGAACGGGTAATGGTGGGTGCGCGAACGGATGGTGCCGATCACCTTGTCTGGCTCGGTGGTGGCGAAGATGAACATCACATGCTCCGGCGGCTCCTCCACGATTTTCAGGAGCGCGTTGAAGCCCTGCGGCGTGACCATGTGGGCTTCGTCGAGAATGAAAATCTTGTAGCGGTCGCGGGCGGGGGCGAATCCGGCACGTTCGCGCAGTTCGCGGGCATCGTCCACACCGTTGTGCGAAGCGGCGTCGATTTCCACCACGTCGATGGAACCGGGGCCGCTGTGGCGAGGTCCTTGCAGCTTTCGCATTCGCCGCACGGGTGCGAGGTCGGGCCTTTCGCGCAGTTGACGCAACGCGCGAGAATGCGTGCGGAACTGGTTTTGCCGCAGCCGCGCGGACCGGAAAACAGGTAAGCGTGCGTAAGTTTGTTCTCATCAAGCGCTCGCATCAGCGGAATCGTGACCTGATCCTGCCCGATCACGCCGTCGAACGTGTCGGGACGATACCTTCTATAGAGTGCCAGTGCCATCGCAATTCCTTCCGCTGTGGTGTCACTAGGCTACCGATTAATTACGACACGTTTTTCTCAAAGACCGGCCGCACAACCTGCCCGTAACGGTGAAGCGCGTGTCCCCAAAGACAAGCGCCGCGGCAACGTTTAAGCTGGGAGTGACGACATCGACACTACGAAATTGACATTGTGTCAATTTACGGTTTAGACTGAGGGCAGTCAAGAAATTGACAGAGTGTCAACGTGTCGCGCAGGTGAGAGACGCCACTCGAACGAAGGAGAGAAAGCCATGGACGGACAGCACAACGCCTCCGCAACAACAGTCGGAGACGCACGCCGCGCGCAAATCGTGCATGCAGCCCGCGCAATCTGCCTGGAAAAGGGCTTTTCGAAAATCACGATCAGCGATATCGCAGGTCGCGTAGGCATGACCAGATCTCTCTTCTACCACTATTTCCAAGACAAAGACCAAGTTGCGGACGCCGTGCTCGACGACGTCATCGACGAAGTCATCTCGCAATTGGAAGAGTGGAACGCCAATCGAGAAGTCGGCAACATCTCGAAAGCGCTCGATGACGTGGTGCGACTGACCCGTTCCCTCATCGCCGATGAGGCCCGTTCAGCCAACGCATGATCGAAGACGGCAACGCGGGACTGTACATCAAATTCATCGACCGCGTGGCCGATCGCATTGCGGAATACATCTGCAATTCGACAGTGCGCGATTTCGAGAAATTGCATGGCATGCCCATCACCAACGAGCATGAGACGTTCTATACGCTCATCGTTGGCCTGATTTCGCTGATCAGACTGCATCCCGACATTGAAGACACCGTCATCAGACAGGTCGCGGCACAGACGCTGCACCTGAACGAATACATGTAAACGCAGCTCACCCCGCGCGCATACGTGTTGAGAGAAAGGAAGAGCGATGTTGTTCCAAGTCTATGGCGACACCGCCATATACCAGTGGATCGGATGGATCCTCGTATTCTGCTGCCTGATCGGCGCCAATGAGCTGGCCCGTCGCACCAAGACCGGTGGCGTGATCGCGTTCCTGATCGTGCCGGCCATTCTGACCATCTACTTCATCACCATTTACGTGGCCGCCGCGATGGGTGCCGAATGGGCGCTCAGCAATCCGACCTACGTGCATATGACCAGCTGGTTCCACTATGCCAAGCTATATGCGGCCACCGCAGGCTGCATCGGCTTCATGGCACTCAAATACAAGTGGGGCAAGATCGGCAAATCCGAATGGTTCAAGTGCTTCCCGTTCGTGATCGTGGCCATCAACATTCTTATCGCCGTGGCCTCCGACTTCGAATCGGCCATTCGCGCTTGGGGCACCACATGGGTTTCCACCGAAGGCGTGACGCTGTATGGCGGCTGGCACAATGTGTTCAACGGCGTTGCCGGCCTGATCAACATCGCCTGCATGACCGGCTGGTTCGGCATTTACGTGTCAAAGAAGAAGCAGGACATGCTGTGGCCTGACATGACTTGGGTATTCATCGTCGCATACGATATTTGGAACTTCTGCTACACCTACAACTGCCTGCCGACCCACTCCTGGTATTGCGGCCTCGCGCTGCTGCTCGCCCCGACCGTGGCGAACTTCTTCTGGAACAAGGGCGGCTGGATTCAGAACCGCGCCAACACGCTCGCCATCTGGTGCATGTTCGCGCAGGTGTTCCCCATGTTCCAGGATGAGTCCAAGTTCGCCGTGCAGTCGGTGAACAATCCGAACGTGAACCTGACCGTGTCGATCATCGCGCTCGTGGCCAACGTGCTCGCACTCGGCTACATCATGTACCGCGCGAAGAAGCAGCACGTCAACCCGTGGCTGCAGGAAGTCTTCAAGGGCACCCGCGACTACGAGCAGGCCATCGCCCGCCAGGAAGTCGCCGCCTGACCGCAATCCGTGTTCGATAGTTACGGCGTTCGCTAGTTACAGAAAATCCGGTATTCGTAAGATAAAGATCTTGCGGATACTGGATTTTTCGTTAGTATCGCGAAAATATTTGCGATGCTTACGATTGCCGATCACGCAATCAGTTGCATACATGCCATCTTCGATATGCAATGTTGCGGTTTGACCGGCATGTGCACGCACTACCGCGAGCGCTCGCGTAGTAGGTGTCGGTTTTGCCGGGTTGACAGGATCACGGTGATCACGCTTGATGGCTTCCAGCACTTTCTCTTCGGTGTTGGCAGCTTGGCTTTCCGCCACGGCCGGCGGCACCAGCACACGCAACGCACGGTCTTGAACTACGACCTTGACAGGCAGGCGACCAACATATTCACCGTCCGCCATCAAGACCGGCGGCTCATCACCCTCTTGCGCGCGGGTGATTTCGATATCGCGCACACGCTTCCACCCAAACACCTTGCACCCGAGGATCTTGCCGCTGTAGGCGCGCGCCACCGCATCCGCGCATTCGGCGACATTGGGCACATGGTCGAGCCACACCAAGTCAAGCAAACCATCAGAGAACCGCGAATACGGCGAGATCTCAATACCTCCGCCAATATGCCGTGAATTGGCCACCGTAAGCAACGGTGAAATAATGTCTCTTTCTTCCACCGTTCCATCGGCCAACGTGGCTTTGATGTGGTATCCGTACCGCTTCATATGCGTCAATTCCACAATCGCCGCCACGAAATAGCGCACCGAACCGTTGGGCAAGCGGGAATGGTTGGCACGGTCGTTGATACTCGCATCCAAACCACACGACAGCATGCCCGCGTAGAAGCGGTTGACCGCCGGACGCAATGGCACGTCCGAATCGCCGACCAGATCATCGCCGGTACTGGAATCGACGGCATACCCGCCCTGCAACGACGTGGCCAAACCCATATCAACGTCAATATGCGTGCCGCGCACAATCGCGCCGACGATGCCGTCGACAGCGGTTTCCACGCGATTGACCGGCAGCTCAAGACCGCGGGCGAAATCATTGCCGGAACCCGTCGCCACAATGCCCAACGGTTTACCGGAACAGCCCACGGCATTGGCTCCAAGCGCAATCATGCCGTCGCCGCCGACCGCCACCAGGTAGTCGTATTCGTTCCTGCGATTCCTGGCATTCGCCAAGGAATCGTCGAAGCTCTCGCCGGTCACGTCGATCACGTTGAAGCCATGCTTGCGCCCGGCCTCTTGCAGCAGCTCAACCACCTGCTTGCCGACCTCGGCACCCTTGCCTTTGTTTGACGTCGGATTGCCGACAACGGCAACGGTCGCATTCACACATGACGTTTCGCTCATACTTCAGTACGATAACCGCGATTCGCTCCACACGCCACATGCGAACGGCTTTCCATACAAATGGCCGCGTTTTGTGGAACGAATGTTCCTTTACGTAGAAAGATCCCTTTTTACGAAGCGCGATTTCCCGCACAATGTACCGCTCCGCACCACGCTTATTCGCAGACAATCGGCCCCGCCCGTGACTGTTTGCCGACATGCGATACGAATGGCATTTGCGTGCCGACCTGCGCTTCGACCAGTACATCCTCGCCTTCTATCGTGCAGGATCCGATCGTCGCATTATTGCCGGATATAGTGCGTTCCGCCACGGAACAAGGATCGGACGATCCCGAATACAACGCATTGGCCGCCGCTACCGACGCCAGGTCGGCCGCATTCTGCGCGCGATGCAAGCACAGCAGCAGATTGCCCGCCGACGCGGCCGCGCCCAGCATGATGGCGGCCACTGCGATCAAAGCCACACCGGATATGTCCCCGAACCCTCATCGGACCCGCGAATCCAAGCAAACCAATGTTTCACAAGGCGTTTCACATTATCCATTCCTTTCCGACCCGCATCCATCAAATGGTTGCCAATAGTGTTTCACAACATGTTTCACACGTCGTATGTCGCAAGCTCCAAACCTCACAGACCTCCATGCACAGGCCACAACCACATCCCGCATCTCACTGCGCAGAGACCAGCACGCTTCGGAGCAACGCTAGAAGTAGCGGGTCGCCTTGCCGGTAACTCGAGTGGGCAGCACACCGGTCGGATCCGGCACCACAGGGCATTGCACCGTGACGGTGACGAAGTCCGCCCCACGCTCGAACCGTACCGTCGCCGAACCTCCCGCACGCCGCCATGACCGCGGTCCTCGCCTTCGATTCCGCCGCCCGTATCACTCAACCGCGAAAGCCCTGGCACCGGCCGCCGCCGCATCCTGGCAATTCATGGACACCACCGGACGCACGCCCCAAGCACAACACCAAAATCGCCACCGCCGCCACGCAGGGGAGCACCACCGCGAATTCCGCGGTGGCCGCTCCCTCATCGGCATCATCGGTATGGCGTTTCCACCATTGCCTCAGCATGAATCACCCGACGCTCAGCGCTTTCTTGATGATGTTGGTCAGCAGCGTTTTGATGGCATCGGATTTCATAATGCCCACCAAAACGGCTGCGAATCCGGTGGCGGCAACCAAAACCACCGCATATTCGGCAGTGGCAGCGCCTTCCTCCGGTTCGACGGTCAGCGTACGCATACGCGCGTCCAGCAGGCATACCGCTTTGCCGGCCCGTTCACGCATGGCATGCAGCAGCTGCCCTGCCTTGCCCCATCAGTCTGGCGAGCCATCGACGTGACTTGGCGTTTCGTT
>ENA-OQAR01000574-OQAR01000574.1-human-gut-metagenome-genome-assembly--contig:-NODE-574-length-11049-cov-2.002197_pt1 | contig 11049 bp, 16 predicted proteins | sample MGYA00242738_ERZ504533 | MGnify/ENA primary metagenome ERZ504533 (study PRJEB26092, sample SAMD00036276) | human gut metagenome | host: Homo sapiens | study: EMG produced TPA metagenomics assembly of... | reverse complement strand
AGCACACGTCACAAATGCAGATGGTGCCAGCGAAATACACAGATAGGAAATAATGCAGAGAATGCTGCTGCCGATCATAAATTTATCCAGATCCATCCTGTCTCCGAATTTTCCATAAAAGGCTCTGGAACTTCCCATCAGGATTGCAAATGCCATGGGGCCTGCAAGGTCTCCGATGGTCTTACTTACGCCCAGTCCCTGCTCCGCAAATGTTGAAGCCCACTGGCTGACACCCTGTTCACTTGCACCGGCACACAGCATCATTAACATCAGGATCCAGAATGTCTTATTCCTGCATAATTCTCTTATTGTCATTCCTGTCTCGCCCTCTTCGATCAGAGTTGCGATAGGAACTTTTGTAAATGTAATACCATTTACAATAGGAACAATCGCCCAGATCAGTGCCATGATCTTCCAGTTTTCAATTCCAAATATACGGAAAAAGATCGTGGAAAGCAGGACCACTGCCACATGACCCCAGCAGTAAAAGGAATGCAGAAGGCTCATTGCCTTTTCTTTATTATCACTTGGGCAGCTCTCCACAATAGGGCTGATCAGCACTTCGATCAATCCGCCGCCTACTGCATAGATCACTACGGAAATAAATAATCCCGCAAATGCATTAGGCAAAAAGATCCGGCAGGATCACCAGGCAGATCAGTCCTGCCGCTGAAAATACATGAGCCAGAACAATGGAAATCCGGTAGCCGATCCGGTCTACAAATTTTGCAGACAGAAGATCAATGAGCAGCTGGATCCCGAAATTGAATGTGATCAGCATTGTGATCTGGCTCAGTGGAATATGGTAGCTTTTTCAAATGTCAGAAAAAGCAGCGGCACAAAGTTATTTACGATTGCCTGCACGATGTAACCCACAAAAACAGGCATATACCGTTTCTGATATTTGTCTTTCATCAGAAATCCTCCTCCATATTATTGTAATTCCTTTCAATCTTTTGTATTATATCACCACATTTTAAAATTGTAATTGCACTTTCTGTCATTTTATAGTACAATATCACTATATATAACAGAAAGGAATTCTGTAATCTCATGCAGAACATTCATACAAACAGCAATCTGCAGGAAACCACAAAAACACGGCGGACCTGATTTTCCTTTGGAATTTTTATATAGATGATACCCGGAAATTTTTATAATAACGATATCAACTGGCACTGGCATAAGGAATTTGAGATCATCTGCGTTTCAGAGGGTACTGTTACCTGCCAGGTTGAGCAGAAAACCTATACTTTACATTCCGGAGAAGGAATTTTTTATCAACAGCGGTATGCTGCATCATTTCACAGCTGAAAACTATGGCGTCATGCCTAATATTGTATTTTCCCCCACTTTTTCTTGCTCCAGGTGAAAGTCTTATTTACAAAAAATATATTCTGCCATTAGAAAATGCCATGCTTCCCTGCGTTATTTTCAAGCAGCAAACATGGCAAAACATATTCTGAATCTCTGCAGACAATTGTTTCTTAATCTGGCCTCACCGGAAAGACAGGAGCTTCTCATTCATAACCTTTTAAGTGAAATCTGGCTTATCATGACAGACCATCTTTCCCCGGAACAGCTTACTCCCAGATCAAGTGTTCTGCCTTCACACTCTGAACGCATGATTCCAATAATGCTCGAGTATATCCAGACACACTACGCCGCCCCAATATCACTGACAGATATTGCAGCTGCCGCGAATATCAGCCCCAACACCGCTTTACGCTATTTCCGGGAAAATATCGGAATATCCCCGGTCGAGTATCTTATTCAATATCGTATCAGCATCGCCTGCAAAATATTAAGGGAAAGCTCTGACAAAATAGCCAGCGTTTCTGTCAGAGTCGGATATGACAATGTCAGTTATTTTGCAGGATCTTTAAAAAACTTGTAGGAAAATCTCCCTCTCAATATCGAACTGAAGCGAAATCATCCGTTAATTTTCCCGGCAAATTTTCCTGAGATACTTCCGGGTACGAGCCTTGCACCGATATTCATCGCCTTTGTTAATATCCCTCATTTAACCGGACAATATTCTTTAATTCTTTTCCGTTCAGATATCGTTCCAGATTTTCCATGCAAATGTTCCAGATCATGTCCTGAACTTCTGCGTTTCCTCCGAAACTTGGGCCTGCGATGTGTGGGGTGAGAATAACCTGGTCCATTTCCCACAGCGGAGAATCGAACGGAAGTGGTTCTGTCTCAAATACATCCAGGACTGCGCCTTTTAAGTGGCCCTCCTGTAATGCCCGGATCAGGTCTTCTGTTGGAATAAGGCTTCCTCTTCCTACATTGATTAGAACTGCATCTTTTTTCATGGAATGCAGACGGTCGTTAATTCAGAAGTCCTTTTGTTTCCAAAGTTCCCGGAAGGCAGCCGATCACAATATCCGCCTGTGGCAGTTTATCATCCAGTGCTGTCAGATCGTATACCTCATCAAAGTCTTTCAGCTGCTGCGAATGTTCTGAGACTGCTGTTCTTTTTATTCCAGTCACATGGGTTTCAAATGCTTGCATTCTGTGAGCGATGTTTTTTCCGATGTCACCGGTTCCCAGGATAAGAACATTTTTTCCATATATGGTGTCTGATGATCTATTCTGTACCCAGAGACATTCCTGCTTGTTTTTCCAGTAAACAGGAAGTCCTCGATACAAGGCAATGATGTTCCCGATCACATATTCCGATATAATTTTTCCGAAAGCTCCGGAAGCATTAGTCAATGTAATAGTTTCCGGGAATATTTTCATTTTTGTATATTTGTCTGCGCCAGCCCAGGTCAGCTGGATCCAATGGAGATTTTCGGCTTTCCGAAGTTCCGATTCTTCCGGTTCTCCGATCACAACCTCTGCTGTTGTAATGGAGTCCCTGATTTCATTTTCTTCAAAAACAAACTCACATTTCTCTCCAAATTTTGTTATAAACCTGTTTCGGATTTCCGCGTCACACTGTGGCTTTATCAGGACTTTTATTTTCTTCTCTGTATTTTCCATGATGTTCTTCTCCGCAGGCGATTTTCAGGACTCATTTACCAGTTTTTCCGGTCATATGCTCCGGTTCCAGCTCCAGGCAGAGAACTGCAGGACCGGAATGTTTCAGTTCATGTTCCACGTATGCTTTATCATCCGTGAATTTTTTGCATAAATTTGTGCAGATTTCCACGACCTTTTCCGGTTCTTCCACTATACGGAGGCGTCCAAACACAATCACACTTCGAATGTTTAGTGCCCATTCTCCTTCCTTTCGATATCCCTCGTCCATAACACAGAATGAAACTTTGTCACAATTTTTGATGGCATCAATCTTATGACCAGATTTTGCTCCGTGGAAATAGATTTTTCCATCTTTCTCGTTATACCAGTGGGTCATAGGCATTCCATAGGGATATCCATCCTCTCCCTGCACGGAAAGCACGCCTCTTGGTTCTTTTTTTCAGGACTTTCGATACATTCTTCTTTGGTTAATTCCTGTTTGGATCTTCTCATTTTTCGAAACATAAGCTAGTCCTCCTCTTGCCCTGTATTAGTCTATTTTCTGTCTGCTATGACTGTTTTTTCGTTATCTTTACTTTACTATCTTTCAAAAATAACTTTATATGTTCCCAGCACCTGTCTGCATGGAATTTTTTGCTGCATTTTCTGCTGTAAATGTATCTCTGGGATAGGTCGTTTTCCGGCTCTTGTGGATAGGCTGGAAGGGTTTTTCCGATGCTGACACCATGGGCATCCTTTTCAGTAAACTTCCACTGAAATGTGCAGTCACAGAATTCTTTTATTCTCGGCGATCGTCTCCGGCTTTTTTTAAATTCCGGTGTTTCTTTCAGGAAATAACATCCCGCATTGTCTTTTTCTACCGGTGTGTTAAATTCCAGATAACCATTACTGTCGTCCTGGATCTCTGCATTGATTCTGAGAACCGGACGCAGAGAAACAAATCCCTCCGGAATGATTGCCCTGATCCTGTCCTGCTCAATGCCATAGGCCATTACGTATTGTTCTACCTGCATGAATTTTTCCCCTTGTTACTTATTCCATGTTCCATGGCTGTTTTTTGTTATATTCTATTTCCAGCTCTTCCACCAGATATCCATCACTCATACAATGCATATCTGAAATTCCCTCACTTATCAACTGATACAGCTGTGAATGATAAAAAATACCCAATGCTGTTTCAACAGAAATCCCCATTTTTTCTGCAAATAATTCTACTATCCGTACATATTTCTTTTGTAACAAAATCGGATTAGCATTCATACTTCAAAACTCCTCTCATAATGAAGATGCTCCAAAGACTCCTCTGTGCGAAAACAGATTTGCATATTTCGGCTTTTCATACTTCAGTCTGCTAATTGCCTCATTTTGTCAATCAACTGATCAAAATACAGTTCAACCGTATTGAACACTTTATCATTGGCCACTCCGCCCATAACAATATCATAATCTGAATCATTCTTTTCTCTTCTGCAATTCATAATAAAATCCAGCCATTCTTCAGAATAAGAATCAAATTTCAAATTTTCAGATTTTCCTGTGCGTTTTCTTCAAACTCAAAGGTTGTAACAATCCCTTGTTTACCGCGCCGTTTGAATTTTCCACACCATTTCACAGCCTGGTCTCTGAGAGGTGTCACATAAAATCCTTTACCAAAATCAACATCTGACCGGGAATGTTTTAAATCTGGATTTTTCACTTCAAGCCATGAGCCATGATATACTATCATTACAAAACACCTCTCTCTTTCATAACCTCAATAATATCATCCACAATATATTCTTTCCCCTGGGTATGAAGTATCTCATATTCCGGAATGATGTAATCATTCAAAATATCACTTTTTTTCTGTCAGCGCATCATATACCTTTTTCTGCACTTTACACCCCAGTTTTTGCTGCTATATTTTTCAATACAAAAATATCGCAAAACTCCAGTTTCTCTTGACTTTTTCTATGTTTTTGTTTCATCATTCCCAAGGCCTCCTGTATCAGATATCAACACCCAAACAACTTCGCAGTTTTCTCCATCCTCTCTGCGATCGGCACTCCAAACGGGCAGCGGGTTTCGCATTCCTGGCAGCCGATGCATTCGGAGGCTTTGTGCTCCAGAAGTTCATAGTGGGATCTTATGGTTGCGGGGACTTCCGGCTGCATCGTTGCAAGATCGTAGAATTTATTGATCATGGCAATGTCCAGATCTGCCGCGCATGGCTTGCAGTGTCCGCAGTAGGTGCACTCACCTTTGTAAGAATGGAATGGTGCATTAGCGATCACAGACGCGTAATCTTTTTCTTCCTCCGTTGCTGTTTCATATGCTACGGCATCATTGACCTGCTCTTTTGTATCGTAGCCGCACATGATGGAACAGACTGCCGGCCTTGTAAGTGCGTAATGGATGCACTGTACCGGTGTCAGGCTTACACCGAAAGGAGAACGTTTTTCATCAAAAAGTCTTCCACCTGCAAATCCCTTCATAACTGTGATTCCCACATCATTTTCCTCGCATGCTTTGTACAGGCGGGCACGGTCTGCATCGATTCCCTTCAGACTGCTGTCAAACTCTTCTGCAAACATGGTATCAATGTTCTCACTTGCAGGAAGCATGTCAAACGCAGGATTGATGCTGAAAAGGATCATCTCCACATAGCCGGATTCTGCCGCTTTCTTCGCCACTTTCGGATTATGGGAGCTCATACCGATATGACGGATCACACCTGTTCTCTTCAGTTCCATTACGTAATCCATATATTCAGACTGCTGAAGATCATCCCATTCTTCCTCAGAATCTACGTAATGGATCATTCCAAGATCAATATAATCCGTCTGGAGTCTTTTTAAAAGATCTTCGAATGCAGGACGCACATACTCCATCTCTCTGGTACGGTAATATTGCTCATCCTTCCAGGTTGATCCGATATGTCCCTGGATAAACCATTTGTCACGGTTCTCCTTAATTCCCTCCCCAATGATATTTCTGGATTTCGGGTCCGGCATCCAGCAGTCCAGGATATTGATTCCTTTTGAAGATGCATAATGGATCAGCTCAATACTTTCCTCCTCCGGATGGCGCTCCAGCCATTCTCCTCCAAAACCGATCTCACTGACCTGAAGCTCTGTTTTTCCTAATCTTCTTGTTTTCATTACTTTTTCCTCCTGATCTATTCTATAATTATACTCTTAAATATCTCTGCTGCCTTACTGAATACCGCATGCTTTTTCCATACCAGAGCCTGTCTGGTAGGAAGCTGGGGTTCCAGCGGAAGAAAACATACTTCCGGATCCAGTTCCGGTGCCAGCATCTCTCTGGTTGTCAGAAAATACCCTAACCCCTGCTGTACAAAAGAAATGGGGCTTCCATGAACCACATTATAGGTTGCCGCAATATTTAAGTCCTCCACATCCATTTCTGCCCAGTGCGCAATCTCATTCTGAAGACCAATTCTCTGATGCATGATGAGAGGCATTGTCCTGATATCTTCTTTTGTTATCACTTTTCCGCTGGAAAATGGATCGTCTTTCTTTGCAAGGATTCCCCATTGTGAAATCTCTTTCAGGGAAAAAAAATCGTATTTCATATTGTCAATGGGCTGCAGCATAACTGCAAAATCCAGTGTTCCATGGTTCAATCGCTCCGACACGTCTGTGGCATCTCCACTGTAAAAATGAAACTTCACATCCGGATATCGTTCCCGAGCTTCGCAGCTGCCCCAAGAACCGATGGCGGCGTACCTCCACCCATATAAATATCTCCGATGACATCTTCCGTATCTGAGCTGATTTCCTGCTGGGTCTTCTCCACCAGTTCCAGGATTTCTTCTGCCCGCTTGCGCAAAAGAACCCCCTCCTCTGTCAGAGTGATCTTCCGTTTTCCACGGATCAGAAGTTTTTTTTTTCCCAAGTTTCTTCTCCAGTTCCATCAGTTGCTTTGACAGAGAAGGCTGTGCAATATGCAGGCTCTCTGCTGCCCTTGTGATATTCTCTTCCCTTGCCACTGCCAGAAAATAACGTAATTCACGAACTTCCATAAGCATCTTCCTATCATTCTTATTAGCTATATAATATCATAGTTAATAGGTATTTGCTATTATTTTTCCAAGGATATATACTGTATATGGTATGAGGCAAAAAAGCTTCTGTTTGCATTATCATTTTACTAAAATCAATGAGGTGTTCTTTATGAAATCAAAGAAACAGACCGCAAAGCTGGATATCCTGAACGGTTCTATCTGGAATAAGATTCCTCTGTACGCTCTCCCTGTAGCAGCAACCGGAATTCTGGAACAGCTGTTTAACGCATCGGATATTGCGATCGTAGGAAATTTTTGCCAGCACAGACCGTACTGTTGCCATTGCTGCGGTAGGTGCCAACAGCCCTGTGATCGGCGTGATCCTGAATCTTTTCATCGGTCTCTCCCTGGGAACCAATGTTGTCATTGCCAATGCTATCGGGAGAAAAGATGAGCATGAAGTCCAGAAAGCTGTGCACACTTCCGTTCTGGCCGCTTTTCTGGCAGGTATCCTGACTACTTTGCTTGGAGAATGGCTGATCGGAAATTTCTTAAATCTGCTTAATGTTCCGGCAGATGTTTTTCCATATGCACTTTTGTATATCCGTATTTATCTTCTGGGATTGCCTGTGATCTTTCTCTTTAATTTTGAGGCTGCTATTTTCCGCAGTACCGGCGATACCAGGACACCTCTTCTGGCCCTGTTCTGCGGCGGTGTATTGAATGTGCTTTTGAATCTCTTTTTTGTAATCGTCCTTGGAATGAATGTGAACGGAGTTGCCACAGCCACAGTGATCGCCAATATTGTCAGCTCCTCCATTCTTTTATCAAACTGACAAAAACAGAGAAATGGGTACATCTTGACTTACATAAACTATCCATTGACAGAGCCTGTCTCCTGAAGATCCTGCGGATCGGACTCCTGCCGGAATCCAGAGTGCCGTATTTAATATCGCCAATCTGGTGATCCAGTCTGCTATCAACAGTCTTGGAACTCTTGTGATCGCAGCATCCAGTGCAGCCTTCAATATTGAGATCCTGGTATATTATGTATTTAATTCATTCAGCCAGGCCTGCACAACATTCGTGGGACAGAATTATGGCGCAAAGCAGATCCGGCGATGCAAAAAAGTTCTGCTGTTATGTGTAGCCGAAGGTCTGGTAACAACTGCCGCAGCTGCCATCCTGATCCTCTCCAGCGGAAAATTCCTGCTCTCCCTGTTTAACAGTGATCCCCAGGTTATTGACATCGGTTATACCCGTCTGGTCATTATCTTTTCCGCATACATTTTCAGTCTGCTCTATGAGATCATGTCCGGCTATCTCCGGGGTTTCGGGATTTCTTTTTGTCCCGGCACTGCTTACAACCATCGGTGTCTGCGGAACCAGGATTGCATGGGTATATGCCGTATTCCCGAACCACCGCAGTTTTTCCAGCCTGATGATGGTTTATCCTGTCAGCCTGTCCACAACAGCGTTGCTTATTCTCATCGCAGTGCTTGTTTATCATCCGGCCCGCAGATACCAAAACAGGACCGACAGACATTAATCGTTCTGCCGGCCCTGTTCTTTCTTAAACTTATACCATATCACTCCGCCGGATGATTCCAATCCCAATGGCATACGGGCCTGTATGCACACCGATGGTAGCTCCGATCCGGTGAATGGGAACTGTCTCTGTTGTTCCGAATTTTTCTTCCAGGCTCTGCATCAGCATTTTCTGGAAGCTCTCCGCTTCTTCATATCCATAGCAGTAACCAATGACCAGGGAACAGTTCTCTGGAGTATACCCGTTCTCTTCCATGTAATCAAGAAGCAGGTCAATGGTTCCTGCCATAGATTTTTTTCTGCCCCTTTTCAGCCCCGGTGAATAAATCTCACCGTCCTTTAAGGTAATCAGCGGTTTCACATTGAGAAGCTTACCTGCAATGCTGGCAACCTTTCCAATGCGTCCGCCGTGCTCCAGATATTCCAGATTTCCTACCGTAAAAAAGATCCTACTCGGGTATGCTGTCAGCTGGTTCATTCTTTCAATGCTGTCTTTCAGAGTATAACCCAGGTCACGAAGTCTGCAGGCTTCCAGCACATAAAGCCCCTGCATCAACGTACAGGCCAGAGAGTCAATGATCTTCACCTGAATGTCCGGATACTTCTCTGCAAGCATCTTTGCTGCGATCTCTGCGGACTGCATGGAGGAACTAAGCTTGGTGGAAATACAGATACAAAGGATATCTTTTCCCTCTTTTGCCTTTTCTTTAAAAACTTCATAATAATCATTTGGAGACGGTGCCGCTGTCAGCGGAAAAACATTGGACTCCGCCACCATTTTCCCGTAAAAATCCTCCAGACGGATTTCTACACCTTCTTTTTTTTTATATTTCTTTTTCCTCAAAAAGATAGCAAACAAAACAGAAGCATGAAAGTTCTTGAGATACTCTTCTGGATAAGTTTATTCATAGTGTTCTATACCTATATAGGCTATGGTATATTATTATATATTCTGGTCAAGATAAAAGAGTGCCTCCACACACCTACCTCTGGCCTATGCCCACCGACAACGCATTGCCCCCATTGACTCTGTTTATCGCCGCCTATAATGAAGAAGATGTAGTGGACGAAAAAATGCGCAACTGTCTGGAGCTGGACTATCCTGCCGACAAGCTACGCATTCTTTGGGTGACCGACGGCAGCAACGACCGTACCAACGAACGCCTCTCCCGCTGGCCGCAAGCCACCGTCCTCCACCAACCCCAACGCCAAGGCAAGACAGCCGCCCTGAACCGCGGTATACATTTCGTAGGAACGCCCCTTGTCGTATTCACCGATGCCAATACGCACCTCAACCGAAAAGCTACGGGAGATAGTGCACGCCTTCACCGACCTAAAGTGGGATGCGTGGCAGGCGAAAAAACGTATTGCTGTGCAAAGTAAGGACAATGCTGCCTCTGGGGGAGAAGGGTTGTACTGGAAATACGAATCCACCCTCAAAGCGCTCGACGCACGCCTCTATTCAGCAGTAGGAGCAGCGGGTGAGTTGTTTGCCGTGCGCCGCAATCTGTTCGAAGAAATGCAAACAGACACGTTGCTCGACGACTTCACACTCTCCCTGCACATCGTCATGCAGGGACACACCATTGCCTATTGTGCCAATGCCTATGCCGTAGAAAGCGGCTCGGCAGATATGCGCGAGGAAGAAAAGCGCAAGGTGCGCATCGCTGCCGGTGGCTTGCAGTCTATCTGGCGGCTACGTCCGCTGCTCAACCCGTTCCGTTACGGCACATTCTGTTTCCAATATATTTCCCACCGGGTGCTGCGCTGGTCGCTCACTCCTATCCTATTGTTTCTATTGCTTCCCCTCAACACAATTCTCATCTTTACGACAAGCACGCCATTACTGTATGCCATCATCTGGCTGTTACAAGCTTTTTTCTACCTCATGGGAAGTTGGGGGTACTACCTTTCAACGAAGCATATAAAGAACAAGATACTTTTCATCCCCTACTATTTCCTTTTTATGAACGTCAACGTCATACGAGGATTCAACTACCTGCGCAAACGTAAAGACAATGCAAGCGGCGCATGGGAGAAGGCCAGAAGGGCATGAAACTAATACTATAAGAATGAAAAACATTTTAAAACAAGCTGAAACGCCGAAAGACTGTTAAAGCAGACATCCGACACCATGATTCTTCTGGACAAAGACGGTATTTGTGTGGACATTGCAGTTTACAACATCAATCTCTGGTTCTTGAAGGAAGACCGGTTACTGGGCAAGAATCTGTTCCAACTAATTCCCTTATCCACTTATAACCAAATCTATCCGGACTTTAAAAAGAGTACTGACGCACAAAATACGCTCTACCCCATAAACTACGAAAATGGCCTTGAACGGCACCACTTATTTCTTCAAGTGTATCATGTCCCCCTTTGACGGAATGGTGCTCTGCCAATACCGCGACATCACGGAACGTAGCCAGCGCAAGCTGGAACTCGAAAGAAAAAAACCAAGAGTTGAATGAAATCCAAAAAGCTGCGCTTATCGGAAACTG
>ENA-OQAR01000573-OQAR01000573.1-human-gut-metagenome-genome-assembly--contig:-NODE-573-length-11057-cov-1.883806_pt1 | contig 11057 bp, 14 predicted proteins | sample MGYA00242738_ERZ504533 | MGnify/ENA primary metagenome ERZ504533 (study PRJEB26092, sample SAMD00036276) | human gut metagenome | host: Homo sapiens | study: EMG produced TPA metagenomics assembly of... | reverse complement strand
GTTCTTGTTGTATCAAAATCCATTCTGAGAGTCCTGACTTCTGGAAAATCTTCCCGCACTACCTTCTCGATCTGCTGTGTTCCTGCCTTAAATCCGCCAATATAAGGCGATCCGCACACCGGGCATATCCGGGGTTTTCCTGTCTCATATCCACAGTAATGACATAAAAGCCTTTCATTATTATGCTCCGAAAGAGAAACATCACAATGCGGACACTTCATCACATGTCCACAGGACCGGCAGGATACAAAACCTGCGTATCCTCTTCTGTTCAGAAAAAGCATTACCTGTTCTTTTTTCTCAAACCGGCCTTTCATCTTTTGCCGGAGTTCTCTGCTCAGTACAGACCTGTTTCCTGCTTTTAATTCCTCACGCAGGTCTACGATAGAAACCCGGGGCAGAGGTCTGCTTCCATATCTTGTTGTCAGCCTGACCAGACTATATTCCCCATTCATTGCCTTACTGTAGGCTTCCACTGATGGAGTAGCTGAACCCATTACCACATTTGCATGTTCTAAAACAGCTCTCCTGATTGCAGTTTCCCTTGCATGATAACGGGGTGTGCTTTCACTTTTATAGCTTGATTCATGTTCTTCATCAATAATGATCAGTCCCAGACTGGCAAATGGCGTAAACAGCGCAGATCTGGGACCGATCATCACCTGGACTTCTCCCTTTTTCGCACGTTTAAACTGATCATAGCGTTCTCCCTGAGACTGTCTGGAATTGATAACTGATACTTTATCCCCAAATCTGGCATAAAATCTGCGTACCGTCTGATATGTCAGAGCAATCTCCGGGATCAGCACGATTGCTTCTTTTCCCTGAGAAAGCGTCTGCTCGATCAGCTTTATATACACCTGGGTTTTCCCGCTCCCTGTCACTCCCTCGATCAGTACAGGCTTCGGCGATGGTTTTTCCACTCTCTCTGTATCTGCTTTACTGCCGCTTCCTGTTCATCTGTAAGCGCATTCGCCTTTCTCCGGAAATATCACCTGTATTCAGTGAAGTTCTCATTATCTCATCATATTCTATGCGGATAATCCCCTGCTCCTGAAATTTTCTTTACAACCAGCAGAAGTTGTCCCCAGTTCTTTTCGCCGCATGTGTATAATCCAGTCTTTTTTTCTCCAGAAGTTCCCTCAGAAGTCTTGTTCTGGCTTTAAACCTTGTTTGTTCAAGTTCTTTCAGCAACTGCGCTCCCGCCTCTTCGGAAATATCCAGGCATATATATTTTTTTCTCTTTTGCCTTGATTTTCTCCTGGATAGGAAGTACTGTCCTGAGAGCCTGGATCATGGTGGAACCATAATTTTCTCTCATCCAGGCTGCCAGGGCGATCAGTCTGGATTCCGTAGTCTCTTCTCCACTGCAGATTTCACTGATTTCTTTAATCTTTTCGGGAGCAATTTTCGGTTTATCTGACAATCCGATCACATATCCTTTACGCACCCGGCCGGCATTTCCAAAAGGGATGGCTGCCACCATCCCTGCCTTTATTTTCTTCTCCAGCCTTTCCGGTACACGATATTGAAAACTCCGGTCCAGTTTATCACTGGAAATATCAATTATTATATCAGCATATATCATGAACTTATTCCTGTTTGACCCGCTACCTATTTACCAGCAAGAATATCTGCGATCAGGACACGTTCATCCATAGGATATTTCTTTCCTTTAATTTCCTGATAATCCTCATGTCCCTTACCTGCCAGAACTATAATATCCCCCGGCTCTCCATGATGGATCGCATAGGCGATGGCTTCTTTTCTGTCCGGAATCTCTACATATTTTCCATCGGTTTTCGCCATACCGATCTTGATATCATCGATGATCGCCTGTGGTTCTTCATCACGTGGATTATCAGAGGTAATGATGGTAAGGTCTGCAAGCTTTCCGGAAACCTCTCCCATCTCATAGCGGCGAAGCTTGATCTGTTGCCTCCGCATCCAAACAGACATACCAGTCTGTGGGGATGATATTCTTTCAAAGTGGTCAGAAGACTCTCCAGAGCCATGGCATTATGCGCGTAATCGATCATCAGAGTAAAATCATCGGATACTTTTACCATTTCGATACGGCCTTTTACCTTAGCTACTTTTAAGGCTTTGAGAATGTTTTCTTCCGAAACCTTAAAATGACGGCAGATCGCGATTGCTGTCAATGAATTGTAGATGCTGAATTTACCGGGAATATCTATCTCCACATGAAAATCCAGAAGTCCTTTCAGATGGTAGGAAATACCCAGATATCCTTTACCTCCGACCAGCTTTGCATCTTCCGCACGAAGGTCTGCTTCCGGTGAAAATCCATAAGTTTCCAGGCTGCATGTATGACCTTCAATAATTTTCTCGAAATGTTCATCATCTCTGTTTACAATTCCTACCTTGCACTGTTTCAGAAGTAAGGACTTGCATCTGAGATAATCATCAAAATCCTTATGTTCATTTGGTCCGATATGATCCGGCTCAATATTTGTAAAAATACCAAAATCGAAAACAAATCCCTGAGTTCTGTGAAGCATCAGTCCCTGGGAGGAAACTTCCATAACCACACAGTCACAGCCGGCTTCTGCCATCTCATGGAAATATTCCTGAATCACATAAGACTCCGGTGTTGTGTTCTTTGCAGGAATCACTTTGTCACCGATGATCGCTTCAATGGTTCCGATCAGTCCCACTTTATATCCGGCATTTTCCAGAATAGATTTTACCATATACGTAGTGGTTGTTTTTCCTTTTGTTCCTGTGATACCAATTGTTTTCAGTTTCTCTGCGGGATATCCGAAATATGCGGCAGAAATAAAACGCCATTGCATATCGTGTATCTTTCACAAGAATGACTGTCACATCTTCCGGTGCTTCCACAGCTTCTTCCACGATCAGAACCTTTGCTCCTTTTGCAACTACATCCGGCACAAAATTTATGGCCATCCACCACTGCACCGCGGATACAGATAAAAAGAGAGCCCTCTTCTACTTTCCGGGAATCATAAATCACATTTTTTACTTCCTGGTCTGTACTGCCCTGAAGACATGTATATTCCAGCTTTTCCAGTAAGGATATTAATTTCATTTTTAATCCTCCATATCATTTCCTGCCTGCCTGAATTTTTATACAGCCTCTACGGCCATTTCGTTACTGTTCACTCCGTTCACAGTAACTTAGCCAAAAATTCATTCCAGATTGCCTGCGGCAATGGAATTTTTGCTTGTATGTCTCGGGGATTTTTGGCATATTCATGCCAAAAACACCTCGCGGGATAATGGTGTGTAAACAGTAACAACATAACAGTAAAAGCAGGGAATGTGCTTTTTTTTACATTCCCTGCTCTTTCGTAGTTTTTAATATTTCTCTCTGTTTCTATTTATCACCAATCAGCCAGTTGTACATTTCTTCATACTGACGTGCGGAATTACCCCATGAGAAATCAGCTGCCATAGCACGATCAACCATTTTATTCCATTCACGTTTCTTATCATAATAGATTCTTTCCGCATTGCGCACTGTTGCAAGCATCTCATGCGCATTGTAGTTTCTGAAAGAAAATCCGTTTCCGGTTCCCTCATATTCATTATAAGGTACGACCGTATCCTTCAGTCCACCTGTTTCTCTGACGATCGGAAGTGTTCCGTAACGGAGACTCATCAGCTGACTCAAACCACATGGCTCAAATAAGGACGGCATCAGGAACGCATCTGCTGATGCATAGATACGGTGAGACATTTTCTCATCATAATAGATCTGAGCAGATACCTTTCCATGATATTTCCAGTCAAAGTGACGGAACATATTCTCATAACGTTCATCACCGGTTCCAAGAATTACAAGCTGGATAGCATCCTGGCAAAGCTCATCCATCACATATGCGATCAGATCAAACCCTTTCTGATCTGTCAGTCGTGATACAATACCTATCATCATCGTCTTCGGATCTTCCTGCAATCCAAGATCTCTCTGCAGCTGAAGTTTGTTCTTAACTTTCTCTTTTCTGAAAGTTGTTGCATTATAAGTCTTTGTGATATATGGATCTGTTTCAGGATTGAATTCATTGTAATCAATACCATTTACAATTCCACGCAGGCTATTTGCACGCGCACACATCAGACCGTCCAGTTTTTCTCCATAGAACGGTGTCTTGATTTCCTCTGCATAAGTATTGCTTACAGTAGTGACTGCATCTGCAAACACAATACCGCCCTTCAGATAGTTGGCATCTTTATATGCTTCCAGTTTGTCTGCTGTAAAATAATAATCGGACAGTCCTGTGATATTCTTGATTGTCTGTACATCCCATACACCCTGGAATTTAAGGTTATGTATTGTCATAATCGTCTTGATATTCCAGAAAAAATTCATTCTGCTGGAAGCTGTCGTGCAGATATACGGGAACAAGTCCGGTCTGCCAGTCATGACAGTGTATAATATCCGGTCTGAATCCGATAACCGGAAGAACTGACAGTACAGCTTTGGAGAAGAATGCAAATTTCTCCAGATCCCATGTTCCTCCATCATACGGTTTGGGTCCGCTGAAATAGTATTCATTGTCAATAAAATAAAACTGAATTCCATTCGTACTCCATGTGCATGATTCCTACATAGCAGTTCTTATATCCAAGATCCATGTAGAAATGTGTGATATAGTTCATTTTATCTTTCCATTCCTGTTTCATACAGGCATATTTCGGTAAGATCACACGAATATCAAAATATCGTTTATCAAAATATTTCGGCAATGAGCAGCTACATCTGCCAGACCTCCTGTTTTGATAAATGGTACAGCTTCAGATGTTGCAAATAAAATATTTTTCATGCGAAAAACCCTCCTTGGTAGCCTTTATTGAATAATTATACTCCAAACTATGACTATTGGAAAGAGCGATTTTTATATTCCAGTCTGATTTTATCTGCAATCAGAGCAATAAATTCTGAATTGTGGGTTTCCTTTTCCTGTACTGACTGTGTAACCGAATAATTCATCTATTGTGTCCATTTTTCCTCTGCTCCAGGCAACCTCAATGGCGTGTCTGATAGCCCGTTCCACTCTGCTGGCTGTTGTCTGATGTTTCTTTGCAATCGTAGGATACAGTATCTTGGTAATGGAATTGAGCATCTCCATGTCATTAACTGACAGGATGATGGCGTCACGCAGATACTGATATCCTTTAATATGTGCAGGCACTCCAATCTCATGAATGATATTTGTCACGTCTGTTTCCAGATTTCTCACAGGTACCGGATTGTCTTCTGTCCTTTCAGGCTGCCGCCCGATCTGACGTATTCTTCTCTCGCCGGCTCTGCGCACATGTTTGATACGATTAAGCAGCATCTGATTATCGAAAGGCTTCAGGATATAATAATCTGCCCCTAAGTTAAATGCATTTTCTGTAATACGTTCCTGACCGACTGCCGAAACTACGATAAATGATGGGATCTTTTTGAGACTTTTGTCATTGGCAAATTTCTCCATTACTGCCAGTCCGTCCATTTTCGGCATAATAATATCCAGAACCACAACGTCCGGTTCCTTTTCACGTATAATATTACAGATTTCTTCTCCGTTATGCGCTTTTCCCACAAGTTCCAGATCTTTGTCTTCTTCTATTATCTGACCAAGTACTTCCACCATTTTCTCATTATCATCTGCAATTGCCACATTTAATTTTTCCATAAATTTCACTCCTCCCCCATTTTTCAATAAATCTCTTTTCTTTTTCGGTTCATCACATATTATAGAGGAATGCTTAACGGAAAAATCAAGACACAGAGAGAAATTTGTCCTATTTTATGTCGACAGCTTTGGTGATTCTTTTTTCTTTATTTTCATTTTTCACAGGCATCTGATATATTTCGACAATAATCAGATTTTTGTTTCATAATCCTGATCATCCATTAAAAGAGTCTTTCTGTATTTTTCAGCATATTTTCAATAAAGATTCCATATCCGCTGGAAGCATCCTGAACAAATACATGAGTTACCGCACCAATGATTTTTCCATTCTGGATAACCGGGCTTCCGCTGAGCCCCTGTACAATCCCTCCTGTAGCTTCCAGAAGTTCTTTATCTGTCACCTTTATCACAAAACTTTTGTTGGTATCTTCATGATTCAAATCTATTTTTTCTGATCTCTGCATCATATTCTTTTTACCTCGCCATCTGTACTGCAGAGAATTGTGGCTGTTCCAATCTACACTTCCTGCTTATACGCAGCCGGCATTTTTCTTTTAAAAGTGATCGCATCATCTGCAATCCCTGTGAACTGACCATAAATTCCGTTTCTGCTGTTTGCTTCGATAGTTCCAAGAATATTTCTGTCATCATAGCAGATGTATCCTGCAAGTTCGCCGGGATTGCCTTTACTTCCTTTGTTAATCGCAAGAATCCGGGCTTATACAAAGCTCCGTTTCGGATATTCAGAAGCTGGGCAGTGTCTATATCACTGATTCCATGGCCAAGGGCACCATAATTACCATTCTGATCTACGTAGGTAAGCGTTCCTATCCCCTGCGTGTCATCTCTTACCCAGATTCCAAGTTTATAGTCTCCTTTTTTGTCTTTTACAGGAGTTACAGATACAGGAATACTCTCTCCTTTGCGGCTTATCCCCAGTGTAACTTCGCTGCCATCAAGTTCTGAGATGTCATCTATCAGTTCTCTTTTTGTAGAGATTTTTTCTCCGTTTAAATGAGATAATGTAATCTCCCTGTCTGATAATATTTCTCGCAGGCTCCTCTGTCTCACCATTCCGATTCTGAATTTCACCGGTGTCAATCACCAGAACACCTTCTGTTTGCATATAATTCCTATGGTGCTTCCGCTGACATAAAATTTCCTGATCATCTGCAGGTGTTCACTTTTTATTTTCTTTTAAATGGAATATAACCCAAAAGTTTACAGGGCAGAATATAGCTCCATCCTGCGAAACAGTAACCGCTTCTTCAAATGTAACAAATGGTGTTGACAAAACTTCTGTGACATCTTCTGTTTTTTTGCCTCTGGAAATCTGAATTTCGTCAGGTATCTTTCTGTCCAGATATCTGTAACCTGATATCAGCATCACCAACAGATCCAGCACAAGACAACAGATGACAAAAGTCTGTATTTTCTTTTTGTTCATTGTTATGCACATTCCTTTCATTCTGTATTTATGAAATTCTGTAACTGTGAAATTGCCATAAAACACTTCCCATCACAGCAAATCCGAAAGGTACAAAATAAGAGAGAACAATCCGTCACAAAGATTATCCTCTCTTAGTATGTGGTCAATTATTTTATTAAATCTTGTATTTTTTGTTTCTGTGCCAATTCTTTCATCTCTTTCGCATTCTCAAGAACTGCAGGTGTAATTTCTGCACCACCTAACAGTCTTGCCAGTTCGCGGATGGAATCATGTTCTTTAAGCACATGAATCTGGGTAATAGTCTCAGTTCCCTGCAGATGTTTTTCAATTTCAAAATGACTGTCTGCCATAGCTGCAATCTGCGGCAGATGCGTGATGCAGAGTACCTGATGATGCTGTCCGATCACTGCCATCTTTTCAGAGACTTTCTGTGCAGTTCTTCCACTGATACCAGTATCGATCTCATCGAAGATCAATGTCTCAATCTCATCTCTGTCTGCAAGGATTGCCTTTAATGCAAGCATGATTCGAGACAACTCACCGCCGGATACGATCTGTCCCAGTGGCTTCAGAGTTTCTCCGGGATTTGTAGAAATGAGATACTGGATATCATCGGTTCCATTATCTGTGTAGTTTTTCTTTTTCCGGAAATCAATGGCAAAATTCACATCCAGGAAATTTAAATCCTTCAATCCCTGAATAATCTTCTGCTCAAGCTGTTTACTGTATTCTTTACGGATTTCTGCTAATTCATCCGACTTTTTCTCAAGAATATTTTCCAGTTCTCTGAGACGCTCCTTTAATTCCTGTAAATTTTCTTCATATTTATGTAATTTTTCCAGTTTTTCTTCCTGAAGTTTGCGATATGTGAAAATTTCCTCAATGGTACGTCCATATTTTGCCTTCAGTCCATTGATCAGATCCAGTCTTCTCTCTGTCTCATAAAACTCTCCTTCATCAAAGGTCAGCTCGTCCAGATAAGCGGATAATTCTCTGTTAAAATCATTCAGAAGACCGTCTACAGAAGTAAGTGTCTCTGCAAGAGGTGTAAGCTCCGGATCATACTGTGTTACATGAGAGAATTCCTTTAATGCCTCTCCGACAGTCTCTCCGGCGCCTTCCTTGCTTTCATAGCCTGTGAGATTATGTACAAGCTGCAGGGAGTCAACGATGAGTTTTGCATTGCTCATTTTTCTGTACCGGGCTTCCAGTTCCTCATCCTCTCCCGGCTGCAGATTTGCTTTCTCGATTTCTTTGATCTCAAACTCCAGAAAGCCAGCTCACGATTCCTCTGCTCCTCATTCATATTCATGGAACCAAGTTCTGTTTTGCATTTGCTGTATTCTTTGTATGCCAGAGATACTTTCTCCTTTGCAGGAGGATTTTTTCTTTTCCATATGCATCCAGGATTGCAAGCTGCTTATCCTGATACAGAAGTGCTGATGCTCGTGCTGTCCATGGATATCCAAAAGGCATGCAGCAGCGGCCTTCATCTGACCTACAGTACTTGTCTCTCCATTAATCTTGTTGATGCTTCTTCCATCCATGATTTTTCTGGACAGAAGTACCTGTCCATCTTCCGGACAGATATCCAGTGCTTTCAGTGTCTCCAACGCTTTCTCGTTTTCTACCTGAAAAAGCAGCTCCACAAGTGCATAGGATGCATTTTCCCTTATCATATTTTTAGAAGTTTTTGCACCCAGGATCAGCTGCATAGACCCCAGAAGGATAGATTTACCTGCTCCGGTCTCACCGGTCAGGATATTCAGTCCGGGACCAAATTCCACTTCTATTTCTTCTATCAGTGCAAGATTTTTCACATGCAGATGAGCTAACATTTATTGCCTCCATAATCAAGTCATTTGTAATGTTAAAAGTTTAGGATTGTAACTGCAAAGGTATTGAGCAGTTACTCGTGGGATCACTTATTCAATCTGACAAAACTTCTCAGTTTCTCTGCTGCTCCCAGTGCCATGTCTGCAGTCTTTGCAGCACACATAATAGTATCATCACCTGCAATACATCCCAGTATTTCCGGCCATTTCAACGCATCCAGGGCTGCTGCCACGCCCATGGCCATTCCGGAAACGGTTTTGATCACAATGATATTCTGTCCCACATCAATAGAAAGCAGGGTATCTTCCAGTACTCTTGTATATTTTTCTCCAAGACTTCCTGATTCATTATTAATAATTGCATAACGAGACTTTCCGTCCTTTCCTGCCACTTTTGTCAGCTTGAGAGCACGAATATCTCTGGATACAGTCGCCTGTGTCACCTTAATCCTGCCTCATTAAGTCTGGAGGCCAGCTCTTCCTGTGTATCAATATCATACTGATGAATCAGTTCAATAATTTTCTCATGTCTCGCAACTTTCACCTTATTTCCTCCTGCTGATCAGCTGTCTCTCATCTTCCGGCGCAATACCTCAACAAAACTTAAATGGTTCAGCTTCAGAATCTTTGTCTTTACATCTGCCTGCCGGATCTGAATACAGTCACCGGTGACCATGGGGGATAAAATGTATCTCCGTCAAAAAGATGCGATTCCCTTTTCACAGTCACAGTGTCTTCCTTTTCCTATCTCTACAGTGATCACATCCTGCGCAGGAAAAATAATGCTTCTTGTATTCAGTGTGTGTGGTGCTATGGGAGTCATGATCGTCATGGCGGCATTGGGCGATACAATAGGTCCTCCCGCTGACAGACTGTATCCGGTAGATCCGGTAGGTGTTGAAATAATAATTCCATCAGCATTATAAGAGTTAAGATAAACATCATTTACATAATTCTTAAACCGGACCACGCGGAGATGACCGTCTCTGCCGATCACAATGTCATTCAATGCAATATCTTGTCCGATCAGTTTTCTGCCACGGTACACCCTTCCTTCCAGCATCATGCGTTCTTCTACCTCGTAATCATCCGCCATTAGCTGATCCAGAGCACTGTACAGAGAGGTCTGATTCACTTCTGCAAGAAAACCCAGATTTCCCAGATTGATTCCAAGAAGAGGAATTTCCTTATGCACCACATCCCTTGCTGCCTGAAGAAGTGTGCCATCTCCTCCCAGAACAATAATACACTGTGTATCGTCCGGAACCTTATCAGGATCTGTATAATGAAAGGAACCCTCATGTTTCCTTTCTGCCTGCTGTACTTCACAGTTTTTGTGATGTGTTTTCAGATAATCTGCGATTTTTTCTGTGATTTCAAGTTTTTTATCCTTGTCACTGTTTGTAATAATATAAAACCTGTCCATAGTTTCTTCCTGACTCAGCCTTTTTAATCCAACTGTCCATGAGCCTCTGCCACAACAGCTTCTACAGATACCTTCAGGCTGTCGGTAACCCCGGTACCTTCCGGATGTTTTTTTCAGATGAAGAAGATATTCGATATTTCCTTCCGGTCCTTTTAATTTGGCGAAAAAGAAAGATGACATGGCTCCATAAAAATACTCATGGCATAATCGCGCACTTTTTCGATCACTTCCTGATGAACAGCAGGATCTCTTACAACCCCCTTCTTTCCGACTTTCTCTCTCCCCGCCTCAAACTGCGGCTTGATCAGACATACGATCTCACCCTCATCTGTAAGGAGATTTCTTACAGGAAGCAGTACTTTTGTAAGAGAAATAAAGGACACATCAATTGATGAAAAATCTGCCGGTTCTCCCAAATCCTCCGGTACCACATAGCGGATATTGGTTTTCTCCATACAGACTACACGCGGATCGTTACGAAGCTTCCAGTCAAGCTGTCCATATCCTACATCAATGGAATAAACTTTTACTGCCCCGTTCTGTAACATACAATCTGTAAACCCTCCGGTGGACGCACCTACATCCATACAGACCTTACTATCCAATGTGACATCAAAGTTTTTCATAGCTTTTTCAAGTTTCAGCCCACCGCGGCTTACATACGGAAGAGTGTTTCC
>ENA-OQAR01000572-OQAR01000572.1-human-gut-metagenome-genome-assembly--contig:-NODE-572-length-11066-cov-2.168023_pt1 | contig 11066 bp, 11 predicted proteins | sample MGYA00242738_ERZ504533 | MGnify/ENA primary metagenome ERZ504533 (study PRJEB26092, sample SAMD00036276) | human gut metagenome | host: Homo sapiens | study: EMG produced TPA metagenomics assembly of... | reverse complement strand
CAGCGAAAGCCGTGTACGTATCCTCCTGAAACGCGGCAAAGAAGCGAGCATTGCCTTGCGTAACCGGTCGACTCCATTCCAATATGTGGTGGCTTGGCCCGATGCAATGTCTTGCCCCGAGAACGTGGCGTAGTCGGCTTCTCGACCGAGTTGAATCAGTGCCTGATCGTCCGTGCCGAGCTGACGGGCGATTGCGCCGGCCTGATCGCGACGAGTGCCCTTGGCTGTGATGCCGCTTTGCTCGGCAAGTAGGTGTATGGCATTCCACCCCGCTGCCACACGGGCTTTCGGACTGCCGTGCCGTCGTGCACGTGCCAGCAATGCAGCTTTAAATATCAGGATTAGTCCGCAAACGATGAGCAGAGTCCACAGGGGCTTCCATAGATGCTACCGCACGAGTAACTCGCCAGAACCGCACCCAGAACAGGTTGGTCGGCGAATCATCGGCGTCGGCGCCGGCCAATGAGCTTTGGCCCTTGGCTTGCGTCTGATCGCGCAGCGGATCGGTCAACGGCACTGGTGGTTGCCGGACCAGCGTCTGCGGATTCGGCGGCGTCAGGTTCTGGTTTTCATCAGGCACCTTGGTCTCCTTGGGCGTCGGATAGAACGCCACCCATCCCAGGCCCTGCAATTTGATTTCCACCCAAGCGGTGACATCGTTGCCGGTGAATTCGATTTTGGTGCCATTGCCCGAGGTCTTCTCCGTGCGGGCATCGGTGATTTCGCCATCCTCGTTTTTCGGCAGGAAGCCCAGGACCACACGGGAGGGCAGTCCCAGCTCACGAGCATCAGTGCCATGGCGGAGGCATATTGCTCGGAGTCGCCCACCATGGCCGTGCCTGCCAGCAGCTTGTTGATACGGTAGTTGCCATGGCCGGCATCGGAGGGATAATCGCCTTCGAGTCCATGAGAGAACCATCCGGAGTCTTTCAATGTGTCGGCCAACGCCGTGGCTGCGGCACCGCCCGAGGACTGCCCGCCGGCAATGGACGTGGCCAGTTTGCTGGCCGAATCGGGAACATCCTGGGCTTCTGGTTGGGTGATGCGGGCCGCAGCCGCACTGCTGATCTGCTTATCGGTGGGCTTGCGGGCGATAATGCCGGATTCGGTATAGGTGAGGCCTTTACGCGTGCCGGCGGGAATAATGGCGGAATCGGTATCCGTGTTGTAGTAAAACGTGTCATTGCCGTTGTCGGCATCGTTGGCGAAGCTCACGCCAGTGGCCGCTCCCGCCAGCGGCAGCCAGGTGTCGGTCAGTTCCTGATCGACGGTGAAGGTCGCAGTGAAGGATTTACCCTGCTCATCCGCCTTGATCGTGGTGCCCACGCGATGATAATTCGAGGAGTCCGTGGCTTCGGAAGAATCGGACAGGTTCCATACTGTGCCATCGAATCGATCCATCACCGCAAGTTTGACCGGTGTTCCGGCCGGCAGATTATGAACGGTCAGCAACACGTCTTTTTTTGTGGTCCTTGATATAGGATCGCATGCCGCTGAGCGGGCTGGTGTAATCGTAGGGGCTTAACGGCGGATCGTAGCGGTCACGCAGCACGAAACGGTCCTGCGGCACCAGCAACGTGCCCCCGAAAGCAAGGCCGGCAGCGAGCACGACGATGATCAGCGCGGATATCCAGCGCCCCCATTCCAGCAGTTCAAGACGCCAAGACAGCCAGATAATCAGCAGCAAGGCAAAGGCAATACCGCAGATGGCGCGTTGCCAGCCGCTGTCTGTGCCCAGCAGGCACATACGGCCACGGCCGCCGCAAGGGGCAGCACTCCCACCAGAGACAACCATGCGTTGGCATTAATGGCAAACACGCCGGTGAAGAACGTAAGCCACAGGCCGATGGTCCATACCGCCATCAGCACGCCGTCTTGCGTGCCCAGAGGCGGATCGACGGAAATAATGTACTTGAACGAGCCAAAACGTCATTTCCCAACCTGAACTCAAGGTCTTCAAGGTGGGAATCACGTAATGGGACGTAGTGGAACTCAGCGTTACCACCGGGCCGATGATGAATTGGGCAAACGCCAGAAACACGATTTGCCACCACAGTCGCAACGCCGGCAACATGCCCGCCAGAGCGATGATCGCGCCCAGCAAGGTGGCCGGTACAGCGGCAATCGCCCAAGTGGCCACGCCGCCGTACACGTCGATGAGATTGGCTTGCGCCAGCAACATCATCGCCGCTATGAGTACGAGGCTGGCGATTCGTTTGCCCCACGGCTGGCGACTGAGGCCCATGCCGCGAAGCACATTGCCTCTGGTCATCCAGATAACCGAATGTGTGGAGTCGGCCCAGGAGCCGGTGGTGGTGGAGGTCCCGGTGTACGTGCCGGAGGAAGTGCCGGTGTATGTGCCGCTCGATCCGGCGTACGCAGCGGTATTGGTATTGGTGATACTGGACTGGTCGAAGGTCATGCGAGCACCCCCATGATCAGCGGGAGATCATCGAGGTCGCCGATGGTGGCCAATGTGAAGTTGGCGAATCTTCTGATGCCGCGATTGGCGCCGGCGCTGGCCTGCAATACCACGCAGCTGGCCGATCGGGGCAAGGCCAAGGTCATGCGCTTGATTTGCTCGATGTCTTTCAGCGATCCAACAGTGAAAAAATAGAACGAAGCATCAGGACTGTGCTTCAGCGTGCCCTCGGCGAGATTCGGATTATCCTCACGATCAGGCTCTATGGCACTGGCGTTGTCGAGGAACTCCATGGCGTTGCGCGGCTGGCCGTGCGCGTTGCCCGCGTGGCAGAACAATGGACGATCCTGCAGCAGGCATTTGACGCCGATGGAGGAGTGGATGGACACCGCCATCTCGAATTCCTCGCCGTTGACGTATTCGTCCGGGTTCACGCTGATGGTCACCGAGGTGTCGGTGCGGCGCGTGGCCTCATATTGGCCGAATTCATCAACGTGCCGGTTTTCGCGGAGCTCAGCCAGTGGACGTTACGCACGTCGTCGCCCGGCTCGTATTCGCGCAATCCGTAGAGTCGAGATCATCATCCACGATCTGGCCGGATGGTTGGCCTTCCAGGTCGCGGGGCACGCCGGCATTCAGAGTATCGAGACGCACGGTACGAGGGTGGATGAATACGGTGATGCGGTCGGCCAGCTCCTTTTCGTGACGCACCAGACCGAACGGGTCTCCCTTGCGGATGCGCAATGGGCCGATGGGCAGTATTGCGCGCGATACGGTACGGAACTCCACATCGGTTTGCTTGGATTGCCCGGGAGCCAGCATGGGGATGTTGAATCGTTCATGCGCATCGCCGATTGGCAGATATCCGCGTGCCGTGGTCGTCGGCGTTCTGCCGGTGTTGTCGATGCCGACGATAACGGATACGGTGTCTCCCACGGTCACGCGATGATTGGATACGACGATGGACGCGTGGAAGCGTGTGTTGCCGAGGGAAAGCACGATTGCCGCGAGCATCATCACCATCGCCACGATGCCGAATACGAGCAGCTCATACCAGCCCAGAAACGGGAACGCAATAAGGCATGCGATGCCTGCGCCCGTTACCGCCCAGCCCAAGGGCGAGACGTAGGATGCGAAGAACCGTCTGATGCGTCTTACCGCGCGCTTGAACATGCGTTCAGCGCGCCGGCGACGGCGTAATGCGGCGGATGTAGATGCCATGGTCGGATACCTTTCCGGGCCCTATCAGGAACCGATGGTGGGGGAGGGAACGTCTTCGAGCACCTGTGCGATCAGGCTTTCCGGAGTCGCGCCATCGAAGGTGCTTCCGGAGTCAGCGTGATACGGTGTGCGAGCACGGCCACTGCAAGGTCCTTGACGTCATCCGGCACCACGTAGGCACGGCCATCGGCCGCGGCCCAGATACGGGCGCATCGGGTCAGTGCCAAAGCGCCACGCATGGAGGAGCCGACCGTGATCTTCTCGTTGTGGCGGGTCGCCTCGACGAGCCTGACGATGTATTCACGAATCGCATCATCCACATAGATTTCGGTGGCCACCTGACGCAGCCGCATGACATCGTCACCGCTCAGCACCGGGGAAATGGTCTGCGCACGGTCGGTGATATCGACCTGCTTGAGGATATCGACGGACACATCATGGCCCGGGTAGCCGATTGACGTCTTGATAAGGAATCGGTCCATCTGCGCCTCAGGCAGCTTATAGGTACCGAGCTGCTCGATGGGGTTCTGGGTTGCGATCACGATAAACGGCTGCGGCACATCATGTGTGACGCCGTCAACGGTGACTTTCTGCTCTTCCATAACCTCCAGAAGTGCGGACTGCGTCTTCGGCGATGCACGGTTGATCTCATCGGCCAGCACGATGGAGGCGAAAATCGGGCCTTCGCGGAACTCAAATTCTCCGCGCTTCTGATCGTAGAAAGTCACACCCACCACATCCGAAGGCAGCAGATCGGGCGTGAACTGAACACGCTTGAAACCGGTGGAAATGGAATTGGCCAAGCCTCGGGCCAACTGGGTCTTACCGGTGCCGGGGTTGTCTTCAAGCAGAATATGGCCACCGACCATCAGTGCGGTGACGCATTGCTTGATAGGGATGGTCTTGCCGATAACCACCTTGGAGACATTTTTCGACCAGCGCATTGAAGGACTGCTGGAAATCCCGGACCTGAGCCGTGGGCTGGGGCAGTAGTCCGGAATTGATGCTGGCGGGCAGTGCCGATGCGGCTGCTTGCGCGGCTTTGCTCGACTGACGCTGCGGCTGTGATTGCGGCTGGGATTGCGCGGTGGCCTGCTGCGGGATGGCTGGCGTCGATCCCTTGCGCGGCTTGAGCACGGTGCTGTCATCGCCCGCAGGAATGGAGGCGGCATCAGTAGTAGGAGACGGCTTTTCTGACGGCGCTTGTGACGGCCGCTGCGGCAGGTTAGGCAGCGCAACGGACTGCGGCGCCGACTCGGTGCTTGGGGTCGTGCCGGTGTGTGGTGCGGATGCCAGGTGCGTGGCGTCGGACAAGTGCGTGCTGTCGGATAGCTGCGTGCTGTCGGACAGACGGGTCGTGTCAGACAACTGCGTCGCGTCATCGATGTTCTCGCTCATGGATGTTCTCCTACTGCTTGTGAATGGTGGTTGACGATATTGGGGTATTGCCGAAACCAAGAATCCAGGGGTTCTTGGCCAAAGTGGTGACATCGGTACCGGATTTGAGCGACTTGGTCCCCTCCGAGGAGTCAGAGGGACGTGTGCCCGCGACGCTGCCTCCGTCCGCAGTGTTGTCGAGACCGGAGTATCCCGGCCCGCCGGTGACTTTGACGCTCCACGCGTAGTTGCCATCGGCGGCCACGGCCAAGTCGGTGACATCCAATGGCTGGCCGGAGTTCCACGTGAACGGTTGGCCATTGATGATGATTTGTACAGTGGCCGACTTGCCATAGACATCAACCGAACCGCCGGTGACGTTAATGACGTGAGCGTTGTCTGACCAGCGCAGCTCCTGCGGTTTGTTGATTACAGCCTTCTTCTCATAGGTGTAAGGAGCGCCATTGTACGGGCCTCCGGTGGCGGCATCGCTGGTAGCGCCGTTGAACACCTGTTGCACCGATGCGGTGTTGCATTTGGCCCAAGGACTCATTCGGAAGTCGAGTGAGTTCCGGTTAGTAGCTGTACCGGAATCGATGCCATCGGCAGTCACGCTGTAGGACTGCGCATGTCCCTGCTTGGTCCAATGCACGGTGCATGTACTGCCGGATCCGGTGGTGTAGACGTCAGTGGGCGGCTGGACCTTGTACTGCGGGACAAAGCTGCTCTTGCCCGTGCCGGAGGAAGCATCGCGCTGCGGCACCACGGTGGCCGTTACGGTGATTTCCCGGGTGTTCAAATCGTTCTCATTGATATCGAACGTAGCGCCACTGTCACTGCAATCGATGGTGTCCTTGACGTCTCCTCCCAAGGAAATTCGCCGGCAGCCGGCATTGCGGTTATTGCCGAGAGTGACTTTCGCCGTTACCGTGGTGTCGTCGTTCGACAACGCAATGTTCGGCGCATCCGGGTCTCCCCAGATCTTCTCTGACGGCGATGCGGCGGACTCGGCACTCCAATTGATTTTGTTATGGGCTTTGACGGTCGCCGTAATGGCGGTGCCATCGGAAATGTCGTTGTTGTTGAACGTAAACGACAGCTCGGTGGCCGTATTGCCGGTTTCCTTGGTCTGCGGAGCACCTGCACCGGTGACGGTCACCGAATAGTTGTCGACGGCGCTGAAATCACCGCTCGGCGCTTTCCACGTCACCTTGGCGGTTTTATTGCCACCTGTGACCGTAACATCGGTGGGAGCGGACGGCACCTTGTCCGGTGTGGCTTCGACGGCGGTGGACGGCTTGGACCAGCCGACGCATTTCGCGCGGCGACGGTGAAGGAATAGGTTTTGCCGTTCTTCAGACCAGTGACCTGGCATGAGGTGACGGTACCGCAATCCTTCTCTCCGGTGACGGCACCGGTCCAACTGACCTTGTAGTTGGTGATCGGGCTGCCATTGGCGGCACCGGGCGTCCATGTGAGGCTGACCGCGCTGTCCTGCGGTTCCCCGGCTACGGGAGAGAGCAGTGGCGGCTCGGGCTTGTCGATCACGGACACGGTAATCGATGCGGTGACTTCACGATCCTTGGACTTGGTGCCGTCTTGCACGGTGACGAGCACGGTGTTCGTGGAAGCACCTACATCGGATGCGACGGCGATGGTGATGTTTCCGGAGGCATCGCATCCGGCGATGGTGAGTTTGGCGGCGTCATCCGCCTTGCAGCTGATGACGGTCAGCGAGGAATCGGGGAACGGATTGTACGCGCCGGTAAGCACGTTCACGGCATCGCTGGCACCGGCCTTGATCTTCAACGTCTTGTTGCCGACGCGTGTCAGCGGACGGGTCGAAGACACTACGCGCACGGTCACACCGGCATTCACGGTGCCCGCGCGTATGCGATTTGCACGGGAATGGACGCGGTGGTGCCAGGAGCGGCATCCTTGGTGGCGGAAACCTGCAAGCTACCGGAACGGGACAGGTTTGCGGTGATTTGCCTGGATGATGAGCTTCCACCGGAATACGTGTATTGCTTTTCGTCGTCATACACGCCGGACGGTGCATGGGTGAGCGCCGTCAGATCAACGGTCTTGGGGTCCGCGCCCGCCTCGACATCAATAGTGGAGGACGAGAACGTGGGCGGCGGCACATCGCGGCCTATCACCGTGATCTGGAGAGTGATCACTGCGGAATTGATGATCTTGGTCTTATCCGATCCCTGCTTGCCATCCACAGCGGTAAAGGTAATGGAGGCGGGGCCTGCGTAGTCTTTTGCCGCAGTGAACTTCAGGGTCTTGTCGTTCACGTAGAAATCGGAGTTGGAAGCCTTGGTGGCGCTGACGGAATCAGCGCTTTCGATATACGGTTCCTTGCCGGCGCCGACGCGGACATAGTCATTGATGTTGATTTCAATGGTCTCGCGCGAGTTGACCTTCAATTCCGGTGCCTTGGGACGCAGCGTGGGCGGAAAGACACCATAGGCCGGTACCTGGATGACGCGGTGGAGGTGATTGTTGTATTTCGTATTGGTCACCGTGTAAGGCACGGCTCGCGCCTGTGACGTCAGGTCGACGGTGATGGTGGTCGAATGCTCGCCGCCCTTGACGTGAGCGTGAGCGCTGGCGGAGGGATGCACGCCGACCTTGAGCTCATTGGCTGTGCCGGAAGGATTGGCGATCCACTGGGAAACATCCACATCCACGGACTTCTTATCGATGGTGGCGGCGGACGGCACACGATAGTCGTAGGCGGTAGGCGGCTCGATGGCGGCACTCGGATCCACGTTTTACCGTGAGGGTGGCCGTATCGGACAAGCCGGCCTTGTCTTTGACCGTGTAGGCGATATAGTCGGTGGTGGCGCTGCCGGGCGTGGTGAAGGAGATCATATTGTCTTTCACGCTCACCCCGTCGAGACCTTGGACCTCGACATGCTTGTCGACGGTCAGATTGGTGTTGTCGCCGGAGATGTCGTTCTGCGCGACCGGCACGGTTGCGGCCGTATTGGGCCTCAACGTGATTTCGTCATCCCTGGCGTATACGCCGGAGTCGGACGATCCTTGGAATACGCCCACGCGGATCTGCGCCTGTGCGCGCTGACCGGTCCAATCCTCCACGGCATAGGAGAAGGTGTCGGTGCCGGACGAATCCGGATACGCTTCATAGACCAAGTAGTCGGAACCGACTTCGGATATGCGGCCCAGCGTGGGTGCCTTGTTGCCCAGACCCAACAGCTGATCGTCGTCGCCATCCGTGTCTATGCCGGTCAGTGTGATGGGGATGCGGACCTTCTGCCCGGCGGCAACCTGCGCTTCGGCGTCATGCGGGGTTGGCGCGGCCTTGCTCGCTGCGTCGCTCTTATGCACGGTAATGGTGATATTGGCGGAAGCCACATTACCCAGATTGTCTTCAACCGTATAGGTGATGGGGAAGTTGCCGGTCTCGCTGGATGCTTGGTAGCGGACCGTGTCTCCAGAGACGAAGGCCAGACCCTTGAACGTCCCCTTGTCGTATTGCAGGTTGTTCTTGAGTTTGACCGTGGTGCCATCCGAGTAGGCCACATGGTCAAGCACATCCACGGACACGATGCCGTCGGTACGCACCTGGGCATTGATATTGCTGGCCTTGGGCACTGAATTCGAGGTGGCCAGAGCCGGCGGCTGCAACACGATGGTGCCCTTGGCGGTTCCGGAGGCGTGGCCACGGTGTAGGTAAGGGCGACGGGCTTCGTGGGCACCTGACGCGCGGTGATATACACGCGCTTATGGCTGACGAGACCAACCTTGATGCCGGAGTCGGCCGGTGCGCTCACCGTGGTGACGGACAGCACACCGCCCATCGGATCGACGTCATTGGTGAGCGGCTCCACAATGGCGGTATTATCCGCGCCAAGCAGGGCGACATCGTTGGCGGCAACCGGTTTGGCGGCCTCGCCGGTGGCAGGCTGCACCTCGACTCGAGCCAATCCGGTGGCCGGAATCGAACCTTGAGTAATGATGTAGGGCACATAATAGGTGCCGGGATTGGTGGCCTTGAACGTCAACGACATATCCGCCGCATTGGTGGTCGTCGAAGCGCCGTTGGGCGTATCCACCTGAGTCAGTTGTGCCGGCTGCAAGGAAGTGCCATGCACATAAGAGGACAGCTTGACGACGGTATCCGTGTTGGGAACGGTGGTTTTCGCTACCGGGTCGATGACCGCGGCCAAGGTGTTCGCGGGCTTGACCGAGAAATACACCATGCCGGTGCCGGTTGCCGTGCCGTCGGAGACGGTGACCTCGACGCCCACACGTCCCGACGCCAGCGCACCGGTGTTGAACGTAAGCTGGCCGTCGGCTCGGGTGGACACCTGCACCTGGTCGGTGTTCTGGGCCACAGCGGAGACCAGAGTGAGCGGGTCTCCATCCGGATCGTTGAAGCTGCTCAGCGCATTGGCGGTATAACTGGCTCCCTGCTCCACATCGATCTCGGGAGGAGTGTCGAACTGTACGGGAGCGTGGTTGCTCCATCATTCAGGGTTACGGTCACCGTGGCGGAAGAGGTCTGGCCGCGACCATCGGAAATATCGTAAGTAAAGGTAACGGTGCCTGCGGATGCGGCGGAGGCATCGAGTTGCAGATACCGGCCGTCGTAAATCGGCGAAATGGTGACGTCTTTGTTGTTTGGTGCGCCAACCTTGGTGATTTTCAGTACGGAACAATCGGTCTGCTCGTCATTGCGCAGCGCGTCGAGAATCTGTTCCGAACCGGCTCGTGCGCCGATTTCATCATCCTCGGCTTTGATTTGGCCGGATTGTGCGGAACAGGTCTTGGAGAAGTCGTGGTGGTTGTTGGCCGAGTCGTTGTTCTGCTGTTCTTTCTCGGTCTGCTCGGTCTGTATTTTGTTCCACTGTATTTTGATGACTTTGGTGGAATCCTCAGGGTTCCACACATTGCCGTTAACCGTGTCGTTGAGCACCACAAGGCGATGGTTGGTGCGGAACACCAATTCGGAAGTAGTATTGACGGATTCGAGGGTTTGCGGCTTGACGCTGGTATCCGTGGGGGAGCAGGCGCGAATGTAGTTGCTGGCCTTCTGGCTCCAAGCCGAGTACACGCAGCCCTTGGACGATACCGGTCGTGCTGGATTCGCCTTGCCCCCGTTGGCTATGAAATTCGCCTTGGCATTGGACTTCAACGGGATAAGCGCAAGGCCTCTCGGTGATGCCGCGGCCACCCAATCGGACTGTATGTCATCGGTGGGAGGCTCCTGAAGGGTGAGGGTGCCGGTCGTGTCGACATCGACGCGGCCGCCCTTGAATATGACGGTTTTGCCGGTTGCGATTACCGGCGTGCTCCCGATGACGGTAAAGCCTTCAACGGTCTGCTGCTTGCCGTCGGTCAGCGATTCGAGGGTTTTGGCCTTGGCGCTGCTGGGATTGTCAAGACGCAGCACCATACCGTCGGATGGACGGTATCCGTAGACCTTGCCATCGTGGGTTACTGCGATGCGCCCGCCCTCGCCCAGCTTTATTTTCGGATCGGAAGTGGTGGGGGTCACGGAATCAAGGTTTTCCGACAAGCCGGTCCACACATTGCCGGTCTTCTCGTTGATCAGGGCTGCGGTATCCCCGCCGACCACAGTGGTGGTGTTGGCTTTGATGTCGGTCTTGACACCGGTGCTGACCGTGGATGCCTTGATGGTGGAGGCTTTGGTCGTTTCGGTCAGGATGGTGTCGCCATTATGCTGTGCGATGTCGAATCGTGGGGCGGAGGAGGAGACGCCGGCGTCGGCCTCCTTGTTCTTTACGTTTGAATCGTGCGGCCTTCTGGTTTTTCAGCGAAGTGACCCATACGGTGCCATCGTCCAGTTGCACATGGCGGCGCGTGACGGTGCTCATGATCACCGCGCCGCAACAACGTCCCAGAAGCAGCAGGAGCGTGATTACGGGAACCGTCCACGTATGCCCTCCGGAGGGCATAAGGCGGCGCAAAGCCGCGCTGATGCGTCGGCGACGATCGTATGACTGGGACGATGTGGCCATCTGAACTCCCTGACCCCCTGTTTTCTCTGGTT
>ENA-OQAR01000571-OQAR01000571.1-human-gut-metagenome-genome-assembly--contig:-NODE-571-length-11082-cov-3.219900_pt1 | contig 11082 bp, 18 predicted proteins | sample MGYA00242738_ERZ504533 | MGnify/ENA primary metagenome ERZ504533 (study PRJEB26092, sample SAMD00036276) | human gut metagenome | host: Homo sapiens | study: EMG produced TPA metagenomics assembly of... | reverse complement strand
AATTCCCAGTAAGAAGAAGTTCCTGTGCTGCTTCTTTTCTTCATGTGGCGGTCGTCTTTTCCAAGCCACATCAGTTCATTTCCGTGAGATCACAATCAGACAGCAGATACCACTGATGGCCTGTGCCGTGATGGTCGCAATGGCAGCACCCGCGCATCCCCATTTCAGCACAACAATGCAGACAGATCCAAAAAAAATATTCAGCACTGCTGCAAACGCCAGAAAGATAAACGGTGTCCTGCTGTCACCCACAGATCTCAGAATACTGGACAGATAATTATACAGCAGTGAAAACGGGATTCCCAGAAAGATAATCAGGATATACCGATACGCATTGACATAAATATCTTCCGGCACAGAAAGAATATGCAGGATCTGATTGCAAAGGATCACGCACGCAGATGTAAGCACAACTGCTGCTCCTGCTGTAAGCACTGCGCCGTTAAATATGTAATTCCGCATGGTATCCTTCTTCTCTGCGCCGAAATATTTTGCCACGGGTACTCCGAAACCGGCACAGATTCCTATGCAGAAACCCAGAACCAGAAACTGCACGCTGCTGGTGGCACCAACACTTGCCAGTGCCTTGGCTCCCAGGATCTGTCCCACGATAGCTGCATCAATAATATTATAAGTCTGCTGCAAAAGGTTTCCCAGAAGAAGCGGCAGCGCAAACTGCACCATCAGCTTCAGCGGATTTCCCTTTACCATAGATGTTGACATTTTGTACTCCTCCAGATATAAGCTTCCTTAATTATTTTTTAAACTTTCAGATATATAAGTCCGATCAGCGGGCTGATGTGCATCAGTTTCGCAAGGCCTCTCTCACAAAGACAAGTGTTATGTACAGACGCACATTGCAAAAATATCCCGCCAAATACCTGTCGCTGTCACATCTGATGGCGTACTACTTTATACTCATCCCCGGAACGGTAATACGGACATTCCTTATAGTCGCTGCTCACAAAACGATAGTACTCGTCTTCATCCAGATTAATATCGCAGTAATATTCGTCGCATTCTTCATCGTAAGTATAATTTGCGCAGAATTCACAGCTGGTTCCCTTCATGTTTATTTCTCCTCTCTTTGCAGGAAAGTATTTCTCCCTGCTGCTCTCCTGATTATATAACAAAAAAAGGAAGAATTCCATCACTGAAATCCTCCCTCTTTTTTATATATCAGAGCAGTAACTCAGAACATTCCGTTCGCAGTCTTATATTTGTAAAGCATCTCCGCATGGTTCTGCTCTTCCACTTGGATATCAGCCAGAAGCTTCCGCACACCACTGTCTTCAAAAGCAAAAACCTCCGAGTTGTATTCTCCGGAAATCAGCTTTTCTGTTCCGATACAGTCTGTTGCAAGAAAAGCATCGTGTTCCTTATCCTCTGAGGACATCACCGATGTGTAAGCAGCCTTTGCTGGTAATCACGGCCGTCACTGTCGTTGCAGTTTACCTGGGGAACTGTACCGGAAAGCACCTGGCTCAGGGAATCGTAATGCTCCTGCTCTTTTTCTGAAGAATCTGAATAAGCTTTTAGCTCCGGATCCCTGGCCTGCTGTGCGTATTTTCCGTATTTTTCAATGCAGCTTTTTCCTGTGTCTGAAGATCCTGGATCACTGTGCGTTCTTTTTCCTTTAATATCATTATGATCATCCTTTTCTTTTGATAATAATGATAGTATGGTTTGGAAAACGCGATTTTATTCATGTTTTACGCAGTCAGTATCTCCATCAGTGCTCCGTAAAGATCCTTGTCCAGCTCCATGGACTGAAGCTCAGATAAAAGAACCGGCAGATTCTTTCCGGCTATGATCAGCTGATATAATCTGTCCTTCAGTACAAAACCGATCTCTGCCTGGTTCAGGAAATCGAAGACACGCTCTTTTGTCCGATTATCTGCCACTTCGCCAGCGAGAATGATCTGCACCTCTGCCGCTGTGTCTGCTGCCACTTCCACACAGATCTTCTGAAGCTTCTCCTCATATTTTACAGCAGCCTCAGTCTCTGCTCCGTTAACCAGAACCTTCACAGTATCTGTGCCTGTTTTCGCAAAATTACAGAACTCCACGGTATAAGCTCTCTTTGCCGGGATCAGCTCTGTTTTTCCCTGTGCAGGATGAATGGTAAACACTGCCTGATCCTTTTCCTTATAATCCATTTCCGTAAATACACAGGCACCATTTTCGTAAGCACAGGTTTCGTTGTCATCCTCATACAGTCTGAAGTTTCCGTCAGCTCCCGGGAATACCTTGATCTTCAGGCTTTCCGGATTCTTTTCCGCCTCTGTTCCACGGATCTCATCGGTCATCACAAGAATGCCGCCTGCTTTTGCAAGAACCGGAATACTGTCCAGAGTACGGTACATATCCACCATTCTTCCGCCCTCATAGCGCAGACCTGTATAAAGATCATACCACACCCCATCCGGCAGCCATACTGCTGTCTTCGCTACGTTGAGATCTTTTACCCGTGGTGTTGTCACTGCTGCCACCATCAGCTGGTCACCGAAGAAGTACTGATTTTTTACCTCATATGCCTCCGGTGCTTCCGGATATTCATAGTACATCGGCTCCACCAGTGGAAGGTCTTCCTGATAGCTTCTGTAGTTCATGGTGTAAAGATACGGCATCATTCTGTGACGCTCACGGAGAGCCTCCTCCATGACAACCTCTGTTTCCTTTTTGAAACGCCACGGCTCTTTTCCGTTGAAGTCACTGCATGAGCTGTGGAGACGCATGATCGGGGAAAAGATCCCGTACTGTGTCCAGCGTGCAGTCATCTCGTCGTTTTTTATAGCCAAGCATATGTCCGCCGATATCATGGCTCCACCAGCCGTAACCGATGTTGGAAGCGGTAGATGTAAAGTAGGGCTGAAAGTCAAGGGAATCCCAGGTGATATGGGTATCTCCGGAAAAACCTACCGGATATCTGTGGCTTCCGGGACCTGCATATCTGGAAAAAAGTCATAGGACGTTTTCCGTTTCTGGCGCTGTCCAGGAAATGGAAGTGGTTGAAGATCCACAGAGGATCAAGCCCTTCGATCTTGCAGTTGCTTCCCTGCTGCCAGTCGATCCACCAGAAATCCACACCTTCTTCCTCTCTCGGATGATGAAGATATTTGAAATAGGCTTCCATAAATTTCGGACTTGCCGGATCGCATACTACCGGGTCCTCATTTTCATAATCCACACCCATGGCCTTTGCCATGTCCTCATACATTTCTTCCCAGCCCTGTACACCGTCTGCAGGATGTACATTTAATGTGGTACGCATTCCTCTTTTATGTAAACCATCCAGGAAACGCTTCGGGTCCGGGAAGAGCTCTTTATTCCAGGTATATCCGGTCCAGCCGCTTCCGTATTTCGGATCAACATCGGTCACATGCCAGTCCATATCAATGACTGCAACCGTAAATGGGATATTTTTTTCCTGAAATTTATCCATCAGCTCATTGTAGCTTTCCTCAGAATATTTATAATATCTGCTCCACCAGTTTCCGAGAGCAAACCTTGGAAGCATCGGTGTTTTTCCGCAAAGTCTGTAAAAATCATGAAGCGCTTCTTTGTAGTCATGTCCGTATCCGAAGAAGTACAGATCCTTGATGCCCTTTCTTCTTGGCTCGATCCAGCCGTCCGGCAGAAGCACCTGCGATCTGCTGTCGTCCACCAGAGAATATCCGAACCTGGAAAGAATACCATGCTCCAGCTCTGTTGCTCCGTCCACCATATCCAGCGTTCTGGCAGTTCCCTTCAGATCATGGATCTCTTCTCCGTAGTGCCAGATGCGTGGTAAGCGCTTAAGTTTCCTTTTACCTGAATGCTTAAGCCCCAGCTGGTAAATTCCTTCTCATTATAAATAAGGTGGATTCTTTTCGTATGAACCTCGATTCCATCCTCTGTACGCACTACACGATAGTCCGCTTTCGGAAAATCCCTGAAAAACACCATCTGCGTGGGGCGGTCCTCAAATACGCCCTCCTCATCATACTCCAGACGGATCAGTCCCTCTGTAAGAAACGTAATCCTGTATTTATCCCCTGTGATCATATTTTCGCTTAATGCCAGAGGATGTGTTTCTACTTTATATATATCCTGCATTTATGTCCCTCCGTTTATTATCTGTATGCCATCAGCCCTTTACAGCAGATGCTGCGATTCCGGCGATAAACTGTTTCTGGAAGACAGATAGATCAGAAGTACCGGGATGATGGAAATGGCAGTTGCCGCAAACAGTGCACCATAATCTGTGGAATACTGTCCGTTAAACATCTTAAGACCAACGGCAAGAAGCTGTTTGTCTTTGTTTGTAATTACCAGGTATGGCCACAGGAAATCCTCCCATGTCCAAAGGAACTGGAAGATCGCAATACTGAAGATTCCGTTTTTTTGACTACGTTTTTCCGTTCCTTTTTAGTTTTAAACGATAAATCTATTGTCAATCTATCACGCGCATAGGGATTCGTCAATATAATTTTTATTATTTTCGTCGATTTTTTCTAGTATTTTATGTGTGATTTTTTGTGCATTTTTCATATTTCAAGGCTGTGTTTTTTTTATTTTCCCGCAATCATACATTGATTTTTTCACTATGTCGGACTATAATATATATAGTTTATAAACCGTTTTTTCGAACATTTTATATTTCGTGTTTAAACCTTGTAAACCTGTAATAAGAGGATACATAAATTTCTGGATTTTTTCATTGTATTTTTTATTTTTACCTGAGAAATGTGTTAGAATTTATATATATAATGTATGACAGCAGTTTCCTTCCCGGACTGCTATGGAAGAACAGAGGTGTGTAGTATGACATTAAAAGATATCGCAGACCTGGCCGGTGTCAGTATGATGACCGTCTCCAATGTGATCAACGGCAAAACCAGCCGCGTTTCCCAGAAAACCAGAGACAAGGTCAATGCGATCATAGAAGAATACGGATATGTTCCCAACCTGAATGCCCGGAGCTTATCCAATAAAAAATCCCATATCATCGGCATCATCATTTCCCTCGATGAAAAAGATGTGCTCCTGGGAACCAACTATTTTGAGAATCCTTATGTCAGCACCATGATCGGTGCTATCGAAAAAGAACTGCAGAAGAATGAATATTTCACCATGATCCGCTCTGTATCAAAAAATGCGGATATCATTTCCCTTCTGAAGAACTGGAATGTAGACGGAATCATCATTCTTTATCCTGCCGCCGGCGAATACATGGCAAAGCTGATGGATTCCGCCACCTGCCCCATCGCCACCTTTGACTGCGAGCTGGAGCATCCCAATCTCATCAATATTACCTCCAATGATGAAAAAGGCATGTATCTTTCCACAAAATATATGATCAATCACGGTCATTCCGCCATTGCCTTTGTGGCCGATTACAAAATCAGCCACGTTCTTGCCAACCGTTTCAATGGCTATAAACGGGCGCTGGAGGAGAACCATATTACTTTTAACCCGGATTACGTTTATGAGTACTCTCCTTCCTATGAGGGCGGTATCCAGGCCGGCCGTGAGATCGCATCCAACAGCTCTCCAGTTACCGCAGCGGTAACTACAGCGGATATCTGTGCCATCGGAATTATGGAGGGTGCACGCCTGGGCGGTTACCGCATTCCTGTGGATCTCTCTGTGATCGGATATGATAACCTGGCACTGTGCCAGTACACCCTTCCCAAGCTGACCTCCGTCTCACAGAACATCCCCCGGAAGGCACTACTTGCCACCAGTCTTCTCCTGGAAAAGATCCGCACCGGCTCTGTCAGCTCCTCCTGCCAGTCAGCCCTGGATGTTGAGATCGTGGACCGGCAGTCGGTGATCTCGTTGTATTAAGAGTCAAAAATCCCCCTGGGAATGTCTTTTTGGCGGACATTTTCCAGAGGGATTTTTATTTATGAACGATTTTTTCAATTTTTCAGATGGTCGTTCGCATTACGCTTCGCTTTTATTTCTTTTCGAACCCCTTGGCAACCTCTTTCAGAAGTTCGCGGATCTTCAGATGCTGCGGACATGCCTTCTCGCATTTTCCACACTCCACACAGTCGGATGCTTTTCCGTGGTCTACGGTATGCACGTTGTTGTAGTAATAATCTGCATTCCAGTCATGATAGATCTGTTTGGTGTTCATGCAGGCAAAGAGATCCGGGATGGAGATGTGTTTCGGGCAGCCGTCGATGCAGTATCTGCAGGCTGTACATGGAATCAGGTTTTTGCTGTGGATGATATCGCAGACTTTCTTTACTGCTGCATGCTCTTCCTCTGTCAGCGGTTTGAAGTCTTTCATGAAGCTTAAGTTATCCTTCATCTGCTCCAGGGTACTCATACCGGAAAGAACCATCTCAATTCCCTCGAATCCGGCCGCAAAACGGATGGCATAGCTTGCAGGACTTCCGCCGTGAAGATCCTCAAGAACTTTTTTGCCTCCTCAGGAAGGTTTACAAGGCTTCCGCCTTTTACAGGCTCCATAACAAGCACCGGCTTGTTGTGCTTACGACAGACTTAGTAGCATTTTTTACTCTGTACTGCCGGGTCCTCATAATCCAGATAGTTAAACTGGATCTGAACCACTTCGATCTGCGGATACTCGGTAAGGATCGCATCCAGAACTTCTGCTCTGTCGTGGAAGGAAATTCCCACATGTTTTATTTTTCCTTCTTCTTTTCAGTGCAAAAGCAGTCTCGTATGCATGGCGCTCTTTAAAGTATTTAAAGATCTCCGCACTCTGTGCATGCATCAGATAATAATCAAAATACTCTACTCCACAGGCTTCCAGCTGCTGCTCAAAAAGCGGACGGATATCTTCCTCTTTCTTGAAATAGAAATTTGTCAGTTTATTGGTAAGAATAAACTCATCTCTTTTATGTCTGTCAGCGAGGCATGTCTTAATAGCTTTCTCACTTTTTCCCTCAAGATAACCATGAGCAGTATCAAAGTAGTTAAACCCATTCTCCAGAAAATAATCTACCATCTGTTTGGTCTGCTCGATATCCACTTCATCACCATTCATTGGAAGTCTCATGTAACCAAAAACAAAATGTTTTTTTGCTCCATCCAGCATTGTTGTATCCTCCTTTTTTGATCTTACATTTTCCGGATAAAAAATTTCTCCGTCGCCCGGTATTTTACACGTTATAACATAATATCAGCGGCAGAAAATCTCCAGCCGCCGATATCCGTATCTATAGTATAAAGTATGAAGTTGACTTTAGGTCAAGTATTTTCAGAAAATCTCGCGTGTATTTCCAATTCCAATAAAAAGTCCCGGAACTGCTGCTGTTTCTGATCTGTTGTTTATATCAGAAATGCTGTTGCAGTTTCGGGATTTTCGGTTTGTTATGTCTTTAAACGCAAATAATATCCGGCTTTTTTAACCGTTATATCTTGTAAAACCAAGGCTTTTCAGAGTAAGATTTACGTTTGACTGTAAAATTTTATTTACTGCATCAAATGTAATACTTGTGAATGTATTCGCCATACTCTGTCTGTCATCGCTTCCTGGTTTATTGGTTCTGGTATTATAAAATTTCAGATTAGAACCATTCCAGGTTGTTGCATCTAATGTTGAAACATATTTATTATTAAATTCCTCACAATAAACCTTTATCTGATCGATTTTTGTTCCTGTTATGTAAATATTTACTTTAGCAATATTATTTATATGACTGATATGAAGTTTAGAATCTGAGCTGGAATAAGTAATCGTTGTGGTAAATTTTGAACTGCTGGTACCAGAAACATAAGTAAGCTTACCACCATTACTCTTAACCGCATTGATCAGCTTCGCATAATTATTCTTAACTGTGGCACTTGCCTCATAAACCGGTTTCTCTTTTACCTTAACTGTGCAGGTGAAGGTACGTCCGCCAAGTTTGGCTGTGATCTTAGCTGTTCCCACTTTCTTTCCGCTAACTTTACCTGTGCTGCTGACTGTAGCAACCTTGGTATTGCTGGAACTCCACTTAGGAGAAATCTTAGCTCCTGTAACCTTCAGTGTGTAAGAAGAACCTGCAAAAACAGATAATGTGCTCTTGCTCAGCTTCAGTGTGCTGATTCCGGCAACAGCGGAAAGACCTGTTTTGTTGTAGCTGCTCATGGTCTTCTTGTTCTTTGTGTAAGCTCTTACTGTGTAAGTATATTTATTTCCTACGCTGACCTTCGTATCGGAATAGGAAACCTTGCTGGCTCCTGCAATATCTTTCAGGTTTACCCATCTACCGCTGTTTGTCTTTCTCATAACACGGTAACCTGCCGCGCCTTTTACAGCACTCCATTTCACAGCTACGGTGCTCTTTCCTACAGCTTTAACGGATACCATCTTCGGTGTTCCGATGGTTGCCGCCTGTACCTCTGTTACAAATCCTGTTCCCGGGATTGCTGCCGGTGCTGCGGTAATGATCATCATTCCTGTCATAATACCGCATAATGCTTTTTTTTAAATTTTCGCATACGTTGTTCCTCCCATTTCTTTTCCGTACTTCTGTCAGATACAGCGAAAAATATGACAATTATCTCCCTGTTATGATCCGGAAAACATCTGCCTGACTGTGTCCTGACTGTTACAGTAACTTTATCATATTTATCCATATTTATCAACAATAACAGCCAGTAAAAATCCCTTCAACTCTGTCTTACAGCCCATCCCTGTACACACTGTTGATCGTAGCCTGGGCATGTTCCAGCTCTTTCTTCTGGATGATTGCCTCCCGGTCGCTTAAGATCGCCAGCATTTCATCGATCACATCATCCACTCTTGGACTTGTCACCCGGTATAAATATCCCAGCATCCGGGTGGCTGTGTAATCAGTATTCATATGTTTATAGGCGATCTCCCGGCATAACTCATCGGGATAGCCTTTATCCTGAAGCGCTCTGTAAAGCTCATCTGTTCTTGTATCTGCCATATATGCCTGTCATTCCTCTCTTATTTTTTATCATTCCTTTTTGATCATCCACTCACTGATCCTTACCGGCTTTTTTTCATTGCCCGGATTCCCCCATGACTCACGATTCCAAAGACATCCGCCGATGAGGATCCATACCGGCCACATGGGGGCCGGGCTTAAATTCCCGCTTATTCCGGCATACAGACAGACCGCAACCCCTGTAAGCTTCAACATGGACATCATTTTTATTCCGATCTCGTACAGCTGTTCTTTATTTTCCTCTGTTACTTCCACCGGAAAAATTGCACCAGTCCTGTGGAATGTTTTCACAGAACATCATAGTCCCAGGATCAGAAGTGCCAGGATCGGTTCAAAAAATAAAAAGCCCCTCTTTCCATACCGGTTCGGTACCCCATGGAGGTCAAAATGGATCGGTACTCTCTCCGGAAGGCTGCTCCAGACAGCCTGCAGATATATGACATATGCAAAGATCATCAGGAAACAGATCACACTGGTAATGGTCCTCAGCTTTTTTGCAGACATTCGACACACTCCTTTCATCGCAGGATAAATCCATCATTCTCTTTCCTGTATTTTACACACAAATCATCAGTTTGTAAAAGTATTTTGCCAAAAATCCCCTCACAGAGCGCTATCTGTGAGCACTAACAATTGCACACAAAATTTATATATGATAAAATGGACATGTTGTCTAAAACATATTTTAAGAAAGGGAAAGGAATATGTTAGAAAAACTTTTCAAGCTGTCCGCAAACAAAACGGACGCCAAAACAGAGGTTCTGGCAGGTATCACCACCTTCATGACAATGGCGTATATCCTGGCAGTTAACCCGAACATCCTGTCTGCGACCGGCATGGATTCCGGAGCTGTATTCACAGCTACCGCACTGGCAGCCTTCCTTGGAACGCTGCTGATGGCGATCTTCGCCAACTACCCGTTCGCACTGGCACCAGGAATGGGACTGAACGCATACTTTCCTACACTGTTGTTATCGGCATGGGATACAGCTGGCAGTATGCACTGACTGCAGTTTTTGCAGAAGGTATCGTATTTATCATTCTCTCACTTACCAATGTACGTGAAGCGATCTTCAATGCGATCCCTCTGAATCTGAAATCCGCAGTCAGCGTTGGTATCGGTCTTTTCATCGCATTTGTCGGATTACAGAACGCCAACATCGTAATCGGCGGTTCCACACTGCTGCAGCTTTTTTCCGTTGACGGATATAACGCAGCCAAGGGCGTGGAGGCTTCCTTCAACAACGTTGGAATCACAGTTATCCTGGCTCTGATCGGTATCATCGTAACAGGAATCCTTGTTGTTAAGAATGTAAAGGGAAATATCCTCTGGGGTATCCTGATCACATGGGGACTTGGAATTATCTGTCAGTTCGCCGGACTTTATGTTCCGAATCCGGAGATTGGTTTCTACAACCTGCTTCCGGATTTCAGCAACGGACTTTCCATCCCGAGTCTTTCTCCGATCTTTGCAAAACTGCAGTTTGACGGAGTTTTCTCACTGGATTTCCTTGTTATCCTGTTTGCGTTTTTTATTTGTAGTATCTTTTTGATATCTCTTGGAACTCTTGTTGGTGTATCTTCCAAAGCCGGCATGCTAGACGAAGAAGGCAAGCTCCCGAATATCAAGGGCGCTCTTCTTGCAGATGCAGTTGCCACAACTGCCGGTGCTGTTCTTGGTACATCCACAACTACAACTTTCGTAGAAAGTGCTTCCGGTGTATCTGAAGGCGGAAGAACCGGACTTACCGCAGTGACAACCGCTATTTTATTCGGTCTGTCCCTGTTCCTGTCCCCGATCTTCCTGGCAATCCCGTCCTTTGCCACAGCTCCGGCACTGATCATCGTTGGTCTGTACATGCTCAGCAACGTCATCAGCATTGACTTCAGCGACATGTCCGAAGCGATCCCATGTTATGTATGTATCATCGCAATGCCGTTCTTCTACAGCATTTCCGAAGGTATCTCCATGGGAGTTATCACATACGTAGCAATCAACCTGATCACAGGTAAGGCAAAAGAAAAGAAGATCAGCGCTCTGATGTATGTACTTGCAGTGCTGTTTATCCTGAAATATATTTTCCTGTAAAATATGGCAAAAAAAATTCCCGGGCGGTTGTCCGGGAGTTTTTTCGATTATTCAATTATTATTCTAATGTTC
>ENA-OQAR01000570-OQAR01000570.1-human-gut-metagenome-genome-assembly--contig:-NODE-570-length-11097-cov-2.194895_pt1 | contig 11097 bp, 12 predicted proteins | sample MGYA00242738_ERZ504533 | MGnify/ENA primary metagenome ERZ504533 (study PRJEB26092, sample SAMD00036276) | human gut metagenome | host: Homo sapiens | study: EMG produced TPA metagenomics assembly of... | reverse complement strand
ATGGTTTTTGATTCTGTATGTAATAGAAAAAATGCTTCATTGAGTTTTATCGCACTCTTCTTTTAAAACGTTTTTCCGTTACTTCGATCCCATGCTCTTTCAGAATCCGGATTCCTTTTCCTGAAACCAGGGGATTAGGGTCCGAGGAACCAATAATCACACGTCTGATCCCCGATTCCAGGATTGCATTGACACACGGAGGCTGTTTCCCGTAATGGCAGCAAGGTTCCAGAGTAACATATATGGAGGCACCTTCTGGCTGTTCTGTACATGATGCCAGAGCTTCCCTTTCTGCATGAAGTTCACCGTATTTTCTGTGATATCCCTGGCCAATGACTTTTCCGCTTTTGACGATCACGGCACCTACCATTGGGTTAGGTGCTGTAAATCCCATTCCTTTTTGCGCCAGTTCTAACGCCATTTTTCATATATTGCCTGTCTTTTTTCCATATCCGTTATATCTTTCAATCCCTCATCTCCTGTTCTTCTGATGGTACTGATGATACCAAAAAAAGCCCCCGGTGTCTTTCAACATCCAGGGCCTGTAAATTAATATCTGCTTGAATTATCTTCGTGTGAATCTGACTTTTTGCTTCATCATTAAAACTGCTTTGATGATATTAAAAAGCTCTGGAATAAAATTTATTATTCCAGAGCAGTCGCTTTCACAGATCAGTTAATTCTTCTGTATCTCTACTGTTATCTTCTTCATCCAGACTGTACTGTCGGCTTCGGAATTACACCGAATCATGCCTTACGGCTCGTTGGCTTTACCACCGGTAGGGAATTGCACCTGCCTGAAGATCTTATTTTATTTTTATCAGCAATTTCTAAATTTTATCCTGTTGATGTCTGAAAGTATACTCTTAATTTTTTATTTTATGTCAAGATTTTTTCAGACATATAATTTCAGTTTTTCAGGAAAGTAATTCTCTTACCATCTCTGCATTGAATGTCACACCTGTCAGGTGATCTACTTCAATCTGATACAGGGCATTGGCTGCGATATGCTCTGCTGCCTGTTCCAGATCACGAATACCGCTTGTATTTTTATGCAATTCAACGATGGCATCCAGACCTTCTTCTGTTACTACACATTCTTCTGCCTTCAGGCTCATGCGTTTCAGAACTTTCGGAAGAACGTATTTGGAGAAGATAATCTTCTTCTCTTCTGATGTGTAATCCGGGATATCGATTACTGCGAAACGGGACATCAGAGGCGCGCTGATCTGGGATTTATCGTTTGCCGTAGCAATAGGATAAACACCCACTGTGGGCACCATACATTCCATATAGTTATCTGTAAATCCAAGGTTGTCAAGCAGAGTAAGAAGTACGTCTGCAGGGTTTCCGTTGCCCTTACCTGACGCTGCTTTATCAAGCTCGTTGATGATAAATACAAGGTTGGATTCTCCTGCTGCCGAGAAAGCTTCCATAATGATTCCGGGCTTTGCGTTTGCATAGATTCTGGAACTTCCTGTAAGCTGTTCCGGATCATTGATGGAACTCATGTCCAGAGTTGTCCAAGGCAGTTTTCAGAATACGGGCAACTGCATAGGCAATCTGAGATTTGCCTGTACCTGCAGGACCTACAAGGAGAAGTCCGTATGCAGGAAGTGTATGGGTACGGTTGATCTGTATGATTGTTTCAATGATACGCTGCTTTACAGATTCCATTCCGTAGAGTTCCTCATCAAGGATCCTGCGGGCTTCCTGAGGATCGATTGCTTCAAAATAATTGCTCTTCCACTGTACATTCATCATGATGGAAAGTGCTCTCTGAGCATGACGTCTCTCCTCCGGAGATACTTCGTGTGAACGGGCAACTGCAAGGTTTCTTCTCGCCCAGAGACGGATATTATCCGGCAGGGTTCTGCTGCGCAGGTCATAAAATCAGTGATGCTCTGAATGCTTGTCAGCTTCATCTCGTCCCCTGTTTCTTCCTCATCTTCATCCTCAACAATCTCTGCAGGTGCACTGCTTGCAAGAAGTCTCTCGATCATAAACTGAAGAAATCCGTCCTCTGCGGAAAGTTTCGTGCCGCCGCCAAAAAGCAGTCTCACGAATCTTATAAACTGCATAACCATTCTCTTTATTCTCTCCTGAAAGGCGCACATTGATATGATTCTCCCCAAGCCATCTCAGAAGACTTACAAATCTTGAATCAATACTGATGATATCTGCACTGAAAACGCCGTCATCTTCTTTAAATTCAAAGGATGTACGTTTGATCGGATTAGTAAAAATACCGCAGGAATGATGTTTCCACTGACGGCTGCTGTTATCCAGGATCATGATCGGTTTCTCAGGGGAAGTCTCCTTTTCATTGGACTGGAACGTAGTGTAGGTACATTCAGACTGTACGCCTGTTTTCTTGTCTGAAGCACCGCTGAAATCAAATACTGGCATGGTAAATACTCCTTTTATCTTATCATGTAATGCATGACATATTTCTATTACACATCTCTGCAATCCTGTCGGAAGCTATTTATTATTCTAGCAGAATCTTTTCTTTTAATCAATTCTGTAAATGTATTTATTGCATAAATATTCAATAAATTATATCCTGATTTATTCCCCCAAAATCATTGACGGTAACATTCGCAGGCCTTATAATAATAGTAACTGAGAATTTCCAGAAACTCTCTGGAAAATCGAAATTTACTTTTAGGAGAGCAAAATGAGCAAAATTATTTTAACCGGTGACCGCCCAACAGGCCGCCTTCATGTTGGACATTATGTTGGTTCATTATCCGAGCGTGTTCGTTTACAGAACTCCGGCTTATATGATGAAATTTATATTATGATCGCAGATGCACAGGCATTAACAGATAACGCTGAACACCCTGAGAAAGTTCGCCAGAACATCCTTCAGGTCGCCCTGGATTATCTTGCATGCGGCATTGATCCTGAGAAATCCACTATCTTTATCCAGTCCATGGTTCCGGAGCTTACAGAGCTTACTTTCTATTATATGAACCTTGTTACTGTGGCACGTGTACAGCGTAATCCTACAGTTAAATCTGAAATCCAGATGCGTAATTTTTGAGGCAAGCATCCCTGTTGGATTCTTCTGCTATCCAATCAGCCAGGCTGCAGATATCACTGCATTCCGCGCTACTACTGTTCCGGTTGGCGAAGATCAGCTTCCAATGCTCGAGCAGTGCAAGGAGATCGTCCACAAATTTAATACTGTTTATGGTGAAACTCTGACAGAGCCTGAGATTATTCTGCCATCCAATAAAGCATGCTTACGTCTGCCAGGTATTGACGGAAAAGCAAAAATGAGCAAATCTCTCGGAAACTGCATCTACCTTTCAGATGAAGAAGCTGATGTTAAGAAGAAGGTTATGTCCATGTTCACAGACCCAAATCATCTTCGTGTGGAGATCCGGGACGTGTGGAAGGAAACCCTGTATTTATTTATCTGGATGCATTCTGTAAACCGGAATATTTCGCAGAGTTCCTGCCTGAATATCAGAATCTGGATGAACTGAAAGCTCATTATACACGCGGCGGTCTGGGTGATGTCAAGGTTAAGAAATTCCTAAATAAAGTACTCCAGGCAGAGCTTTCTCCAATCCGCGAGAGACGTAAATACTGGGAGCAGCATCTTGATGATGTATATGATATCCTCAAAGAGGGAAGCAGGATTGCTGAAGCAAAAGCTGCACAGACACTTCATGATGTTCGTTCGGCAATGCAGATCAACTACTTTGATGATAACAGCTTAATCAAATAATTATATGCCGGTGGCTACAGCGACCGACAACAATGCGTAAATAAGAAATTCAAACGCAAGATTGTTCAAAAAACAACTTATTGACACATCAAAACAGGTTCAGGCAAAAGCATTCTGCTCACGTCTGAACCTGTTCTGTTATTTCTTCACTGACTTTCTTTTCAATCTATTTTACAGATAAAATCTATCCGATATCTTTCATATCTGATACCATTTGATCTCATTTGCCTCCATATGTAACCGGAAGCTGCTTCCATCACCTCTGTAAACTACTGTATCCTGTGGTTCGTAAGTGTTGTTGACTACGCAGTATTTTCCATTTTTTTACGTAAGCATGTACTTCTACATTGTAGTTGGTTGAATACCAGCAGTGAAGTTCTTCCTCTGCGGATGCTGACCAAAGGACTGCACGATAAAGCACGCGGCTGTTCTTGAAGCTGTATGGCAGTCCGCTGATATAAACGCCTCTTCCTTTACCGAAAGTCTTTACAGCCATCTGCACTTCCTGGTCTTTCTGGATTAAGATTTCTGTTTCCGGTAAGGCATAAATGTTCTTTTTACCTTCACCGAAATCAACCTCGCCTTCTGCATCTTTAAGGATGAAATGATCTCTGTGTTCTTCCCAGTTATATTTATCTGTATTCAGGTTAAATCCATGTTCTTCTTCTACTCCAAGTACATCATCTAACTGAATGAATCTGCCCTGCCACTGATGTGCTGCCGGTTCTCCTACACCGATAAATCCACCGCCATTATATACAAATTCTCTGACTGCTGTAATAATGGTTTCGTCGATCCAGTTCTCGCCGCCTGACTGTGCAGTGTCCGCATCTCCCACATTGATCACTACGTCAAAATTTCTTCAGAAGATCTTTGTCTGCTTTGATATCGTCAAAGCTGATAAATGATACATCAAACGGTGCGCCGCTTAATGCTTCGATAATTCCGAAATAAGAATAATTCTGCTTGTAATAGATGGCGTGATGTACCATATGGTTACCCCATGAGCGCATCTTTCCCCAACAGTTCAGGACTGCTACCCGTTTTACGCAATAAGGAGTCGTTCCCTGAATGTTATCATATAAAAGTGCGGAACTCTTCGCAGACTTCTTTGATATACTGTACAAAAATCCGGGAATTTCAGGGCAAGTTTCAGATATCCGCCGTAGCCTATTCTCTGGATTGGGCTTCGAAGGATTGCTCTTCTTGCTGTTACCCAGTTCACTTTTGCCTCCTTCACAGGATCGCCGCCTTCATGGAATGTATCCGGGAAAAAGTATGGAAGAAATCTTCCTTCTGTATATTTTACATTCTTAATATCGCTGAACAGACGCAGAGTCGCACCATTTCCAACACTTCCAACTACAGCATCCAGTCCGATAGATGCAAATTCGTCCATAAACGGTTCCATGCCAATCCAGTGATCTCCCATGAACATCATGGCCTCTTTTCCGTATTCATGTACAATATCTACCATCTCTTTGGCAAGTTTCGCAACTTCACGTCTCTGAAATGCCTGGAAATCTTTGAATTCTTTTGAGGGAATCCGATAGGTATTGTTCATGTATCCCTGGTCAATGATATATTCCGGTCTGAAAGGATAGCCCACTTCTTTCTCAAACTGCTCCAGAATATATGGGCTGACTGAAGCGGAATAACCAAACCAGTCTACATATTTCTCTCTTGCAAGTTCATCAAACACAAGCGTAAACTGATGGAAAAAAGTAGTAAATCTTACAACATTTACATACTCATGAGTATCCAGAAATCTGCGCAGACGTTCCAGAGAATGTGCTCTTGTTTTCGGCTGACGCACATCAAATGTAATCTGCGGTTCTACGTCTTTCCAGTCATTTACTACTGCATTGTACATATGTACAGGATCCCACATAATATATGCCAGGAAACTTACAGTATATTCATGGAAGCGTTTCGCAGATAAGATCACTACATTTCCTGTCTCTTCTTCATATGACCACTGATCTGTCGGTACCGGCTCTCCTGTGGTACGATCCATTACTTCCCACCATCTGCGGATATCATCTCTTGTGTTGACTGCAAGCATATCCGGATAGAGGTGATCCATCAGATGAATCTCCAGTGTATCTGCAACCGCTGTGTGGAAAGATGTCATAATATACATCTGCTGGATTTCTTCCGGATGTGCTTTCGCCCACGCATTGTCCTTACGGGTTGTATAATAGGTTGCATAAATTTTGGCACCTGTGTCTTTTAATTTCTGCGGAAATTCTGTTCCGTCACAGTCACGTATAGCATCAGCGCCCCACTCTTCTATCATTTCCAGTGTCTGTGGAACTACATCCAGGTCAGTTGGTATGGTTACACGACCTTTTCCCATTTTCTGTTACCTCCTTCATTTTGCTGACAAGCGGATAATTACTGTCCGTTCACTTCTGTAATCACATTATTTTCAGTCTATCTGTTTATAAAATACTTTTCTTTCAAAATTTTTTTCAATTCACTTTTTGCTTTGTTTTTTAGAAATCTTGCTCTTACAAAAAAAATTATGGTATTATAGAAAATACTGTCATTCAGAATCCGCAAACAAAAATTGCTACAAATATACTCATCTGCCGTAAACAGAAGAAAGGAGAATCTGCCATGAGCTCACAATCATTTCGTTTCAACCCCGAACACCCAACAGCTCAGAATATTACGCTTTTAAATACTTCTTCTTCCCGCTACGAGGGTGACTGGCCCAGTATTCCTCACTCTCATGCCTTTACAGAATTGTTCTATGTACGTGACGGTCAGGGAGATTTTCTGATCGAGGATCAGATTTTCCCAATCTCAAAGGACGATTTGGTCATCATTAATCCACATATCAATCACACTGAAATCTCCAAAGGGAGTCCTCCTCTGAGTTATTTTACTGTAGGTGTGGACGGACTACGTTTTTCCTTTAACGGTCATAAAGAGTATCGCATTTTTAACTGTCGTGAAAAGAAAACAGATTTGTTATTTTACTTTAATTCTCTGTTTCAGGAGCTGGACAGACAGTCTGAAGGATATGAAACCATCTGCAGTCATATGCTGGATATTCTGATCCTGCAGCTTCGGCGCATTACGGATTCACCATTTGAACTGATCACCGCCCAGCATCCAAGTAAAGAGTGCGCTCATATTAAGCGTTATCTTGACTCCAATTACGGGGAAAATATTACTCTGGATCACCTCTCAGAACTCAGTCATCTTAATAAGTATTATCTGAGTCATGAATTTACAAAATATTATGGAATTTCTCCTATCAATTATCTGAACCGGAAACGCATCGAAGTGTGCAAGGAACTTCTGGAAAATACTGATTATGGGATTTCAGATATTGCACATCTCACAGGATTCTCCTCTCAGAGCTATCTCTCTCAGAGCTTCCGCAAATCCTGTGGAATGACTGCAGGAAATTACCGCAAACTCAAGAAAAAACGAAAGGAAACAATGTGATACCATGCAATTTACATTTCCAGATTACTATAAAGAATTTTCCTGCATTGCAGGAGCCTGTCCGGATACCTGCTGCGCAGGATGGCAGATCGTGATTGACGATCAGACACTGAAGAAGTACCAGCACTTTAAAGGTCCGTTCCGCAATCGCCTGCACAATGATATTGACTGGAAACAACATGTTTTCCGCCAGTATAACAGACGCTGTGCTTTTCTCAACGAAGAGAACCTGTGTGATATCTACACAGAAGCAGGACCGGAAATGTTCTGCAGAACCTGCAGAAATTATCCTAGACATATTGAAGAATTTGAAGGTCTGCGTGAGATTTCCCTGTCGCTCTCCTGTCCGGAGGCAGCAAGGATTTTACTTTCCCAAAAAGAAAAGGTACACTTTATCACAAAAGAAAAAAAGACAAAAGAAGAAGTCTATGATGACTTTGATTATTTCTTGTTCACTGCACTTATGGACACCCGTGATATGCTTATAGATATCATCCAGAACAGAGCTGTACCCATGCAGAAACGTCTGTGGAAACTTCTGGCTGCTGCACATGATTTCCAGTTATGTGTGAATAAAAATGAACTCTTTAAATGGGAAGAAATGCGAAAACGACATGAAGATTCCGGATACGGAGATAGATTTTGCAGCAAAATTTACTCTCGTATAAATGCAGATAACATAGAAAACAGTTCTGCTGCATCTGCCTGCGCAAATACACCAGAACAATTATTTAAAAAAATGTGGAAAACTGTTGTCCCGGAAATGGAGGTTCTGCGCCCGGGATGGCAGGAATACTTAAAGAATTGTCTGACTCCACTGTATAATGGAAATACAGATCCGCAGTCTGACTCCGGAAATCTTTATTCCTGGCAGAAAAAGTGAATTTGATTTCTCTTATCCGGACTGGCAGATTCAGGAGGAACAGCTTCTTGTTTACTGGATCTATACCTATTTCTGCGGTGCAGTTTATGATGATGAAATCTTCGCCAAGGTGAAAATGGCAGTTGTGTGCACCCTGTTCATCCATGAATTAAATGTGGGAACCTATCTGAAAAACAACCGGCAGTTTAAGCTGGATGACCAAATCCGTATCTGTTATCAGTTTTCAAGAGAACTGGAACACTCAGATCTTAACCTGAACAGATTTGAAGAATTAATGTCTGAAAAAGAGATTTTCTCCTTTGAAAATCTGCTGAAGATCTGCTGATGCAAATAAAAATCCAGTTATTATGAGCACTAAATCAATCGGAAGGCCTCTGATGGTCTTCCGATTGATTTTAATAATTAATATTGTCCTCTCATTACTGTATTTTCAGCATATGCCAGAATTCTATCTGTTTTCATTTAGAACGTGTTTGAAAAATCATTTCAACAATCTGTACTCTCTAATCTACGGATCATAGATACCAGATGTCCGGCACAATTTCGGATTTCTTCTTCTGTAAGTTTACCTTCTTTATATGCCTGGCGAATATTCTTATCATCATCCGGATTTCCAGGCATGATAATGTCATTGCCTGCTGCCACACATTTCCATGGAACGCTTCCATCTTCCGGAACTGTTGTGTTCCAGTCTGACATAATTGCTCCGTCAAATCCCCATTCTTTTCTGGCAACTGTCATGCACAGATCTTTGCTGTTCGCCGCATGAATACCGTTGATAAGATTATAGGAAGTCATAATAGAAACAGGATTTCCTTCTTTTACTGCAATTTCAAATCCGCGGAGATAGATTTCTCTGAGCGCACGTTCGGATACACAGGAGTCAACACCCATGCGGTTATCTTCCTGATTATTGATGCAAAATGCTTGATTGTTACGCCACATCCTGACTTGCTCTGAACACCTCGGGTCACTGCTGCTGCCAGCATACCTGACAGATACGGATCTTCTGAATAGTATTCGTAATTTCTTCCACATAATGGGTTTCTGTGAATATTCATACCTGGTGCAAGCCACAGATTTACATGAAATTCTTCCATTTCTTCTGCGATTGCTTTTCCAAACTCTGTCATGAGATCTGTATCCCAGGTCTGTGCCAGTGCTGTTCCTACAGGAAAAGCTGTGCAGTACTGATAATAAGTGTCTGCATTCTCATGATGCACACCAGGTTCCAGAATTCCATTTTCCAGTGAACCAAGAACTCCCATTTCATAGATGCTGTCTGTCTCTTTATCTACCTCATACCACTGTCTGAGGCGGATCCTGCCGGACCGTCTGCCATAACAAGAGACGGGATTCCATCCTCTTCCAAAGTACCGCAGGTTTCACCTGCTGATCCCGGTACTCGAATCCCTGCTGCACCAAGAGTACTGATATTCTCTGAAATCTTTCCATAAAGCAGAGGAATCAGCTCTTCTGTAGTTCTGTCTTCCAGAACAGAAACAAATCTTTTTTCTTCCTCTGTCAGATTTTCCTGATTTTTTCCGGCATTTTCCGATTTTGCCGGTATCATCGCAGGTTTAAAATAATATTCCGGAACCTGCGCTGTTATCAGTTTTTCCTGTCTCTGCACAGATTTTTTCTTTCAATTCTTTTTGTCAGATAAATTCTGTTCCAGTTCTTCCTGAAGCGGACAGATTTTATCCATCTGTTCCAGTACTGTATCATCTGAAACTACCAGAACTGCTTCCAGTTTCAGTTTGTCTGAACTGTTTCCGACCAGAATGCCATATTTGCCTTTTTTCCACTATCCATGTATGTGTTTCCTCATTGAAAGAAGCCAGTTGTTTCTGTGGAATCTCAACAGTAAGTGTTTGTGTTTCTCCCGGCTTCAGAATTCTGGTTTTTGCAAAACCTGCCAGTCTCTTATACTCTTTTTCCAGTTCTGTCTGCGGAAGCGTAACATAAATCTGTACCACTTCTTTACCAGCATATTCATTTCCTGTATTTGTAACCTGAACCTCTGCTCTGATCTTACTTTCTTCCATATTTATGCTACAACACTTCATCTCAAACATAGTATAAGAAAGACCAAACCCAAACGAAACATCACCTTTTTGTCAAAGCTGTCAAAATATCTGTAACCTACATAAATACCTTCTTTGTATTTTTCCTTTTCCAGATTGCCATTCAGATACCCATACTCTTCTGAAGCCGGATAATCCTCGTATCGCCTTGCCCAGGTTGTTGTCAGTTTACCGCCCGGCACTTCTTTTCCCAGAAGTACATCAGCCAGGGCATCTCCCCCTTCCTGACCAAGCTGAGAAATATTTAAGATTCCTTTTATATTGTCTGTCTGTTCCAGAATATCTGTCAGCTCCACAGGACCACCTGCATTAAGAATAAGGATCACAGGTTTGTTCATTTCTGCAAGATAACGTAAATCTTCCTCTTCTCTCTCGCTTAAATAGTAATCTCCCTTTACTTTGCGGCGGTCTTTTCCTTCTCCTGAAATACGACTGATCACATAAATCACCACATCTGCTTCACAGATATCTTCCTCTGCCACCTTACGTCCCAGCGGCATTGCAAAAGGATTCTCTGCATAGGCATCAAAAGGATTATCTACTTTCTTAGCTTCTTCCAGAACTTTTTCTTTCCACGCCTCTCTCGCCTGCTCATAGCGATTGTGATAATCGCTGATCCAGTCTTCGCTTACAATTTTTACTCCTGCTTCTTTCAGTCCCTGATAAATAGAAATATTCTTTCTGTTGTTAACATCTCCAGAACCAATTCCACCCTTTACGGTTTTCTCTGCTCCATACCCAAGAAGTGCAGCAGCTGTATCTTTCTTTAATGGAAGGATTCCTTCATTTTTTCAGCAGAACAATGCCTTCTGACGCCGCTTTTCTGGCAAGCTTTCCATGCATCAGTTCTCTCTCTGACGGCTGTTCTTCTCTAGTTCCACTGTAAATCCATTTCTTCATATAATTATACTCCTGTTTTAATA
>ENA-OQAR01000569-OQAR01000569.1-human-gut-metagenome-genome-assembly--contig:-NODE-569-length-11128-cov-2.028543_pt1 | contig 11128 bp, 14 predicted proteins | sample MGYA00242738_ERZ504533 | MGnify/ENA primary metagenome ERZ504533 (study PRJEB26092, sample SAMD00036276) | human gut metagenome | host: Homo sapiens | study: EMG produced TPA metagenomics assembly of... | reverse complement strand
CTTTGTGAACGGATTGACAGTATTTAATCAAGAGTTAATATGACAAAAGCGGGATATCGTCAGGGAAAGTAGCAACGCAGACCGGTCTGGAGAAGCAGGTCGTGTTACAAGTTGTCGAAGGATTCATGGATAGACGTAAGTCTTCCATGATAAACGGCGAGGAGGTTTATCTTCGCGGCTTCGGTTCTTTTATCATCAAACACCGTGCGGAAAAGACAGCACGCAACATAAGCAGGAATACCACGATAATAGTGCCTGCCCACAATATCCCGGCATTCAAACCGTCAAAAGCCTTTGCAGGAAGGATGAAATCAGACAAATAAGGTGATTATATGCAACAGGAGCGTTATTCAGATGCTCCTGTTACTTTATACAGGGCAACGAGGTTGGTATTGTCCGATTGGAACAGGAAACGGCCGTTGCTTAAAAGGCATTCGTGATGGTGTTGTCATTAGGATCCGACTCCAATAAAGCCCCCCGCCTTGTTTTCATCGATAAGCAGCATTTCTATGCCTTGTACGGTGGCGGCAGTTGCATCAGCAGGAATTTTCAAAAGTTCATCCATCAGATTCATGTCGTTCATAATATCTCCGTATTTGGCTTGAGTCCCGTCAAGCATTCAATGTACCAAGACCAAAAAGCGTGGGACATAACCCGTAGCACCGAGGTTCTGGTAAACCTATCCGCAAACAAGTTAAGCCCACGCAAAAGCATAGGCGAAAACTGTTTGTCCTGCGGATAAGTGAAATTTACCAGATTTCGGTGCATGACAAAAGCTAACGCTTTCCGTATTTTATTATGTCGTTCTGCCAATATGGTTTTTATGCCGCATCTGCAGAAGAACCGGCCATTATGTGATAACGACCGGACGTGTAAAAGGTTTATTTTTTTTAGACTCTTCCAAGGAAAAGCTTACGAAACTCTTTTCATCAGTTTTTTCCAGTTCCAACGAGGTCTTACGGGCACGGGTCCTGCGGCCTTGTTGCCTTTTTTCAATCTGAAGTGCCGCATCCGTGGAGAATGTAGCATATACTTCCTGTATTTTTGAAACCAATTCTTTCATATAAATTTCTATTTAAGTTATTGACCACAAAGGTAATGAAAATAATCGAGAATAAGAGCGATTTTGTCAATATTGCAAATATCACATTGGTAATCAATGACTTTTAACACCATTACACCGTATGATTTATCCATCAGAGAAATTGTCAAGGTGTTTACAACTTTATGGATATGTCTGGTCAGAACATTTCTTCCATCTGCCGCTTGATTTCTTCCCGCTTTGTATTCTTGTAGTAATGCTTATAGATGGTCAATGGGCTGTTACCAGCCATCTCTGCAACCACATACGGATTATTACCGGCATCTACCATCTTCGATATGAAAGAGCCACGGGCGGAATACCATGTGATGTTTTCTTTAATGCGCAGCATCTTGCATGCTTTCGTCAAGGTTTGTGAAAGGCGTGTGGAAATTTGCTTGACACGTGTAGTCTTCTTGGAAGTGGTCGTGTGTTTATGAGTAAAAACAGGAAATACATAAATTTCCATAACTTGCCCACGGTATTTATTCATGATGGCTTTTGCTTTACTGAGTAATTCCGGTTTGGCTGTTTTGGGAAACTTGATACGTTCATAGACGATGCGGTCTTCCTGGACCAAATCCCATGTCAGGTTACATACATCGACATTCGCCATCTCCGGTATAGTAGCTGAACAGGAACAAATCAAGATGCAACTGCTCTTTTTTCGTAAACAAGGTACGGTCAACATTTGCGATTTTAGCTATGACTGTTTCCGGAACTGCTCTTGAAGTGGTTTCCGGCCAATTAATATCATCACCGAGACAGAGGAAGTTATCCATATTCACCCCGTACATCTCTTTCTTTTCTGCCTGCCTGCATACGGCACGGAGCAACCTTAGTTTGTGTGTAAGTCCGGCCTTGTTGCCATTTCTGATACCTCTTTCTTTAAGCCAAAACGCAAAGTCAAGAAGAAACTCTTCTGTAATATCCGTAAAGAAATAAGAGGAAAAGGCTTTTTCATATTTTTCCTTTGTAAACGCCTGCAGTTCACGCTTGAGATAGACATACCGTTTAGCATTGGTCGTGCTGTCGACAATCTGACCGTTCTTGATGCGTTTCTTGTTTTTGAATGTCTCTTCAAGATAATCGATCATCTGCTGGACACTCTTTACTTTGACCTCGGGTTTGGCCGCCTTGATTTCATCGAAGCAATGTGATAGCTGGACGGGCGACCAGTTCCTGCCTTCCATCTCCCAGGTATCGGCGACATGCAGATATTTGGTTCGCAAATCGAAAAGCAGTTTGTTCTTGGTAGTGGCCTCCGCACTCCCTACACGGAAACTCTGAGACTTGACATCCCAGTCTTTTAATAGCCCTGTGATGTTTATAACCTTCGGCACACGGGCGTAACCGGTCTTGAAGAAAATTATCTCCAGCTTGACCATCTTGGTGTCTTTCGGGTTCTGCTTACCCTGATGTTAATCGTGTACATAGACTGATAACGAGTTAGTTAATGACTTATTATTAATTCGCATTAGTAGGAATCAATTGGTATTAATTAACCTACATAGAAACCTACATGAAAAGAGTAGTTTCCTTAGCGAAATAATGTTTATACGGATAAATCCGTACTTGTGTCATTTACTAACTCGTTATCAATCAACTATTTTTCCTAATCACAAAAGTTGTGTCCGAAAAAGGTGTGCCCTTCTGAGACAGCCTCTTTTCATATTTTTATAGTAGACGCTTCTACTTCAGATGCAACTACTTCTCTCAAGCCGATTGCAATCTTCAACCTTTAATCTAATACTATGAAAAACACATTTATATAACACGGCGGCAACAAGAATTGTTCAACCGCAAGTCATTAATAAATGTTTAAATCCCTAACTATACCTTTTCTTCCTTTGGCAAGACCGAATGCCAAGGAATTCCGTCTACAGTAGAAAGGTCCTTGCCAGACTCTATCAAACCACTAATTACATAATCTCTGGCAGTAGGATTCTGGAACGGATACAATCCAAACTCGGGAAGAACAGAAACAAAAATGTTCCATGATTTCCGCTTGGATAGATTCATAACTAGGCCAGTTCTTATTGGACGAGAAACAATAAATTTGTACGGGCAGGCCATTCTCCGTAGGAGCCAATGTGCGCACCATCAGCAACAGGTCCTTACTGATAAAAGGATGGCGCTTCAGATAGAGAGTCATATAAGCACGAAGCAGCCCTACATTCGTATCGATGGTTCCATTTACCAATCCGGCCGGATTGTCAGTATTCGCTACTTTTCCTTCAGCCGCCTGTTTCTGCTTTTCTGTGATAAAGTCGGCCAAATCAGCATCAAACTTCTTCATTTTCTCCAAAAATTCAGGAGTACAGGGTTGTATGTAATCCAGTTTCAATGCATACTCGCGCATAATACGCCGCCCGCCCGATTCAGTCATCCCACGCCAATTGATAAATGAACCGGAAACTAATGAATAAGGAGGTATAGTGACAATAGTATTATCGAAATTCTGAACCTTCACAATGTTCAGAGTGATATCCATCACCACCCCATTCACATTATTCTGCGGCATCTCAATCCAATCGCCGATATGCACCATATCATTCTCGGAAAGCAGTACCCCCGCCACAAAGCAAGATGGTATCTTTGAAAATCAACATCAGTACGGCAGCAAAAAGCACCCAGTCCGGTAATCAGGTTGAGAGGCGACTTATTAATCAATATGGAAATGATGACAATGATGGCAACACACGAAAAAAATCACTTGAAAGATCTGTATGAAACCTTTCATCGGACGATTCTGTAACTGCTCCTTGTTCATCAGCACATTACCTACCGAGTTTAACACGGCATTGACCGAAAACAACAAAGCGATAAAAGAAAAAAATCCAAGTGATTTTTTTCACTGACAGTAAACCAAGTAGAACGATAATCGAATGCAAACGGCAACAAAGCGGATATAATAAGCGGCGGAATGACCGCAGACATTTTCCGCAAGGCATTGTATTCTATCAGCGAACTTAAAAAACTGATATTTTTATATTTCAACACCTTCCGTGTGAAACGCACAGATAAATAATGAAAAACAGCTCCTACAGCAAAAGCAATAACCACAATCAGGATCAAGAAAATAATCTCATCCAGTTCATTCAACCTATCGCGCGGGATGCCTATCCATGATAGAAAACTCTTAATCCAAGTCAATAAAAATTCGGGCAAATTCGTTTGTACTCATAATTATCGTCTTTTTTACTTATAGAACCATCTATAAAAAACATTTGTTTAGCTGAGGGATGAAAAAATCCTCCCCCCAGCCTGTCCGGAAACGGTTTCCTGCTTTCCTTTTACTCTGTCATTCCAGCGTAACAAGAATCTTTCAAGGAATCGGCGAAGTAAACCAAGAAGTCAAACAAATCTATTTATCGAATATACCATCTTTCGCACTGGCTGTAGACGGCACCCCAACATAACCTCCCACATTACAATTAGAAACCCCAATTGTCTTCGTATTCGAGAAACCAAGACCTATCCCTGCTTTATCCACATCCACGTTATCAAAAGTCACGTTATAAATAGGCTTCTCCTCTGTACCTTGAAGCACCAATGCAGCTACATTCACCTTTTTGCATTTCAAATCCTTTACATAAATATCATGCACCTCAGTAAAATGATGGTTATCCATCCCCTCGCCTGCATACATGGAAGTTACGCGTACAAAAAGGGTTAACATGACTTTTTTAACCGGTTCAATCTTTCCGCTGCCATGAAGCCCAAAGGGCGGAGAAACTGAGAAAAAGTAATAGCCCGCCAGCGGAATTAAACAACAATGTATTGCATCTGTTCCTGTTGCATAAGCCTTTTCTCTTTCCAGGTTAAACCTTTTTATACGGATGTATTCTATCTCCATAGCCTTTGGAGTTATCTCCCAAGGCTATGGAGTTAACTCCAAAGACTTGCGGAGATAGAACAAACAGGAAGAAAACCCTTAACTATCCAACGGGAAAGGTTTATAGATATGGACAAGATCTTTTCCATAGCCCCGCTTATAGATAAATCCTTTTTAAATATTTCCATAAAAAAAAGCTGTACCCCCAGAAGATACAGCTTTTTTTATGTGATTCCGTTGCGATTCGAACGCAAGACCCACGCCTTAGAAGGGCGTTGCTCTATCCAGCTGAGCTACGGAACCATCCTTAATTGCGAGTGCAAAGGTACGGTTTTATTGAAATTAACCAAAAGAATCCGTAACTTTTTGCATTACAACCTATTTTTTTCTATTCAACATCCAAGCGAAAGGTAAATAGCAACAAATATGAAAACGTAAGACACTATATATGAATCTATTCCAACCCATTCCACCAAATTCGTATACATCAATGAGGAAAAGAACTGAACTATAAAAAAAAAGCACCACAAAGTAATCGGCAAAACGAGAAAAGAGACAGGACATACCTTTTATTATATCCTTATCATCCCGAAAACGTCCCGATGCATAACCGAAAGCCATACCCGACAATCCCACACCAAACGAAATGAGATAATAAATCCCTTTTTGAAACGGAGAGTTCGTGAGAGATCCCGTCACGCTACGCAACATAGTCCATGGAGCAAAAAGTGGTGCAAATAATCATTATGATATAAACAAGCAGTATACAACCTGACAATATCAACGCACGTTTTTCCTTACGGGAAATGGGCTTTTCTCTTTTCACTATCCTCCCCAACGTACCCCATACCCCGGAATGAACCGTAATGCCGAACCCTAAAAAAAGCATCATTACTATGCCCAATGCCGGTGTCTGGACAAAATTCCCCATAGCATGCCTCAATTCCCACCGGATTCCTTCGGGACTGAGCAGGCTTTGCACCTTCCCCAGCCCATAAATACTTCCTATCCATGAGAACAAGGCTACAGCTACCGTCAGCAGAAAAAAACACAGTAGCGGTATGAGGAAAATAATATTTACTCTTCATCCGGTTCCAAATTATCAATGTCAAGAATCCGCAACTCGAAAGCACGGGTCACCAATCGACAGGCATTGACACCACTTCTTTCATCCAATGTGAACAAACGGTTTATCAATTCATTCTGACGCTTCTCTATGGATTTGACCCCGAAAGGCATCCCTTTCAGATTAGTAATCATTTCTTTGGTATACCCCAAGGCCAGATGGCGAAGCAAACGCTCATCATATTCATCAATATCATAATTAATGACAGCTTCCTGCCTGCGCTGCTCCTGAGCCACCGACTGCTTGAAACGTGCCACTATTTTCTCCAGAATGGGATAATTGAAAACCAGTTTCTTGCCATCCATCACCGCCTGTACATCTGTGGCAGTCAGCAACTCTCCCGTCTTCAGGATTATACCATCCGCACCCGCATTCAGCGCATCCACCCATAACTTTTCGTTCAATACCTCACCAGTAAAAATCAGCACCTTCATATCCGGATAGTTCTTCCGTAAAGAAGAACAGATTTCCACACCGATGGTAGTCGATCCCCCCCAAGCCCCAAAGTCCAATAAAACCATATCGGGCAACTGCACTTTCAGCAATTCCCAAAACTCATTCTCAGTCATAGCCGTTCCGATGCTTCCGCATTCGGAATTTTCGTGTCTGAATATCTCTTCCGTTCCTTTTTAATTCCAGTTTGACATCCTCTACAATGATGACTTTAAATCTATTATTCTCCATAATATGCATTGTTTTTTTTACATTCTACATTCAACGGGCAGGCAGGGTGAACCATACGGTGAACCCTCCTTCAGCGGCAGGCTGCGCATTGATACGGCAACCGCGTCTTCCGGCAAATTCATCATGGTCACGAATCACCTGCTTACAAATAAGGTATTCCGTACCGGTCAGAACTCCTTCCTGCCCCTGCTTCATACGAGACAGATGCGGGTAGAACAACAAGTTCAACTCCTCCTGCGACTTTTTCGCGACGCGTATCGCGGAAATCAAACCGCACAAAATCCTTATCCTTATAAATACACAATTCCAAAACACCATCCACCTCGTATGATAGCGCTTCATCTATTAAATTCTCCAACATAAACTTCAGCTGAATGACATCTCCCAATACAGAAACATGTTCCAACCTCCGTCCTCAGTTCTACCCGATGCGGCATACGTTTTCCAGCACGTTTTATATACCGTACCGCATAATCGGCCAGTTCGCCCGGCTTTCACAACACCTCTGCGGAAAGTAATTTCTTCCAACTGACGTGCGGCGCATGAACTCAGCAAAGTAAATATATCCTTATAATAACTGATCAACTCACCAATCGTTTCTACTTGCACAGCTTCGTTTTCTCCAGCCTGACGGGTGTTCAACCTGTCGATAATCTGTTTTATCCGGTTAGGATAATAGATTGTCTCATGCTTAATGGTTGACAAGCAATTGTCCAATACCAGATTTTGCACATGCAACTGGTTTTCCTCCCGTATGGCTCGGCGCGCATCATCCTGCGCACTTTCTATATCCCGATATTTCTGCGCCATCAGTACCACTGCATTATATACAATGATGGCTACATATCCGGCCACAAGCTCCAGCATCAAGCGGTCGTCCTCACGCTCCACAGGCAAAGCGATTTTCAATGCCAGCACACCCGTGCAACGATTCTCGTTACCTGCTTCCACCCACAAGGGCAAACATTTTTACCCTATCTTTCTCACGCCAATAAGGTGTCTTCGCGTCAAAACTACGAGCCATCATCTCACGCATTTCTTCATTCTCATCCTCCACCGGTGAAAAAGCATAATTCAAGCTGTGGTTGTCTTCACTATAAACCGCTACGCCCAACACATCAACGGGCAGCAACTCATTCACCGTTTCAAACATATCCTTGACCAGACTTGCAGCAATATCCCGGTCGCTCTTCCGTCAAGCAAAGAGGCCGAAAACACCTGCTTGTTGATTTCCAACACCTGTTCCAAGTTATAACGATAAATCAAACGGTGGCGGAAATACAGAATATAATATCCCACCAGCAATACCAACAAAATAACCACACAAAGAATGATAGCCACCGTCTTATTATTGGCAGAAAGCTGCATCTGGCGGCAATATTGCTCCAATGAGGTGTCCTCACTGATCTGTTTGTACAGCGCCGTATAAGCATTATTGTTATAACGATAAGCCTCCAGATTACCTAAAGCCAAAAAAAGCGACTGCTGCCTCGTTGCGAACATCCAGCAAGGCATAGTAATCGGTATCAAAAATGCCGGTTGAACCAATCTAAATCCGCTGCAGCCCCCTCTCCTTCCAATTCCAACAAAGGCCCTTTGCTGCCCGAATACATAATATAATGCTTATTCAAACAATATAGAGCACTGTCCGCATAACACAATGCCTGTTGATATAATCCATCAATGTTACAATTGTAAACATCGTATGCATATTCATTCGCAACAGCCAATAATTTATCATATCGCTGAATGGAATCATTGACAGTGAGCTGTTCCGCTTTCCCATCTTTCTCCCTCCCCTCATTACATCCTGCCAGGACAGGAAGAAAAGCGACCAACACCAACATCAACGTTTTGCGCACTCCTTTGGGCAAACGGAAATAGAAACGGCTGCCTTTCCCCAATTCACTTTCTATCCGGAACAGGCAGACCCGGAATATCTCATTGGTCTTCTTATATTTATCAATAATGCCTTTGCAATTCATCAAACCGAAACCGTGACCTTTATTCTTCTGCAATTCGCTGACATTTTCGCTGGTCTGCAATCCGATTTTACCCGAATCATAAAACTTTCTCACTCAGAATACGCTCCACATCTTCCTGTGAAAGTCCCGGACCGTCATCTTTCACCGAAATCTCCACGTAAGATTCCGTTTCCTGCGCATAAACAGAAACATTTCCTCCCGGCTGCGTATATTTACGGGCGTTTTCCGTCAATGTATTTATCATGAAAAGCGTCAGAGCCTTATCCGCTTTCACAATGGCGGCAGTCGGCTCTATGGTCAGAGTCTGTTGTTTCATCTCGAAAGTCTTACGCCCTTTTACCAGTACATCAAAAAAGGGAATTCAACTCAAAATTCTCTATATTCAAACTCAGTGTCCCCTGCCGCATCTTAATCCATAAGGCCAGAATATCATTATACTCATTGATACGGGTAATCAGTTCGTCGATATAACGGTATTTGCTTTCTTTTATTTCTTCGTTCTGAATGTAGTTGTGTGCGGTTAGTTTATGCACTTCATTCATGATTCGGTCTATATAAGGCATAATGCCTGTGACAATAAACAGACAGGCTTTCTTCACCAGATTCTGCCGTTTATTCTCCGCCAAATGCTGTTCATGGACATATTGCTCCTTTTCCAGCCGTTTCCGTTCATCGCCCAACGAAATAAAAGCCAGTCCATTCTCCAGTGTCCACGAAATGTAAGGTGTAATGACCCTCATCAGTGCTTTATCATCTTTCTTCATTTTGTGCTCCGAATACAGGTGCACCTCGCCCAAAGGTTGTTCCCTGCCCGGAATATTCAAGATAAAACTTGTACAAACCCCTTGCCCCGGCACCTCATTCCCCTCTCCATTTTCAGCCACAATACGGAAGTCCGTCGCTCCCACCAACGAAAGGATATCCTCTTTCACCGAGGCAACTACCGCTTTTGTCACATCCTCTATCTCCCCCGCATCAATGGGTACGGAACCGTTATCTTACGGCATATTTCCAAAGTACGTTTCAACTTATCAATGTAAAGAGCATTCCGCACACGCCATCTTTTATTCAATATCCAAAATAGAATGATAAGGACAGCGATACCAATCACCACTACCACCAGAAGTCCGTTCAAGGCTTCCGATTCCTTCTCCAACGCATTATAACGACTCTCCAATTCTTTGTCCTGGCGGGTGTAGTCCAAAATATCCAGATAAATATTACGATTATAATCCGACTGGGGTTTCATTCCTAACGCTGCATATGTTACACTCAATTGTTCACGGAAACGGGCGATCCATTCGGGGACACTTTTTATACCATCGTCATTAATCCATTCCAGTTCAATGGAAGTGGTAGCCATGGGAACATACGGACGAAGCCTGTCCATGGTATCCGTACAATGGAATATTTTTTCGTGATGCCGGTTGACGTACCCCAGCGCTTCCGACAAGTAATGCAGCGCGTCTTCATACCTGCCTTGCTCGTTGCTGCACGACGCCAAAGTGCGGTATGTACCCGAAATCTGATACAAATCTCCATATTTTTTGAACAAATCCAAAGCCTGCCAGGCAAAACGCATGGTCAGTTCCTCCCACGGCAAGTCCTCGCTATTGATGGCACGCATCACATTGGGACGCCTTTCCATAATTAAATCGAAATTTTTCCTCTCTTTCAGCAATTCTGCCATTGCCTGAGATGCATTCGCCTCGAAATAGATATACCCGTGTTCCCTACTGATACCCAGACATTCTATCAGATAGTTAAACTCACCCAATACCACATCCTGCGGTGTATCCGCTTCATACATACCGCCAGACCCTTTCATATAATAATAATAGAGCAACTGGGCAGTATCACTTTCCAGCGCCTCGTCTACTTTTATTTCATTAATCGCCTCCAAGGACTGCTGTTCCTGCTGCAAATAATAGTAATAGATGGCAGAAGCAATGAAAAACTCGGAACGGGCATAATTAAGCCGCTCCAGCTCTCCGGGATCGGTTATAGCAGAACGGTCATCACTGATACGCTTCATACGCCGTAACGCACTGTTACGATAATCATAGAACTCCTTGTTCATGGCGGTACGCTGACAAATTTTCATCATACCGATATCTGCTATCAAACATTCCAATTCATTGTTTGATTCCTCATATACGCGAAGAAAAAGATCTTCGGCTTTTTCAAAGTCCATGTGGATAAAGGCGCAGAAACCCTGATTATTCAATGCCCCGGCACGCAGGGGAGGGGAATCCATCCGCCAGTTTGTAGGCGTCATGCGCCGCTTTACACGCTGTGTCCAAATTTTTATAGCGCATACGAATAAGAAAGCAAGTTCAAAGAATCCGCCTGACGGTATATAGCCATAATCCTTCTTCTTTTCACAAGAAAAGAAAGTCCCCTGCTATAATCAA
>ENA-OQAR01000568-OQAR01000568.1-human-gut-metagenome-genome-assembly--contig:-NODE-568-length-11138-cov-5.686223_pt1 | contig 11138 bp, 17 predicted proteins | sample MGYA00242738_ERZ504533 | MGnify/ENA primary metagenome ERZ504533 (study PRJEB26092, sample SAMD00036276) | human gut metagenome | host: Homo sapiens | study: EMG produced TPA metagenomics assembly of... | reverse complement strand
ATAGAACCAAAACAGCGGCTTTCGAGGACGCGCCTCTGTAAATGGCTCCTCCTGGGCGAAAGGAAGTGTTTGCATCACTCGGTCAATATCCGTTGAATCCATGTCATGCTGAGATTTGCAATCTTCCTGGATTGCTTCTTGAATTTCCTTTACCGTACACATAGTCATTCCTTTCCTTTCGTTGTATGGGTTTATGAGCGGCGGCGTTTTCCCGGTTTGAAATCGAGGATATGTCCCTCAATCACACGAGCGTAACGCTTGATCTTAATCTCCCGGCGCTGCTGGCTTTGCAGGGCAGCCTGATACCCGTCCTCGGTCAAAAACAGCCGCATTTCCTCTCCGGGGCTGCCGTAAGCTGTGCTGGGACGCAGGACGGAAAACTCAATCATCCAGCGGGTGTTATCCCAAAACCTCTCTACGGCGAGAATGTTGTGTCCTTTCAGCTCACGGGCTGAAATATCCCTCATAGGCGGCTCCTTTCATCGTTCCTGATCTCTCTGACGCTTTTTCTGCCATGCCTCCAGCAGCTTGATGATGGTTTCCTGCATCCGCTGGGGCGTATAGCTTTTAGGGAAATACTTTCGCAAGGTGTCAGAGGTAAATGTCACTCGGTCCAGATCGCTTTTCTTTTCCTCACCCATGATGACACGCATCATATCGAGGGTCAGATGCCCCTCCTGACTGTATTTTTTGAGCCGCTGAGCTTGAGAAAGAGAAGGGGTAGCCTGTTCGCTGTCCATCGCGTCCAACAGGTCTACCTGTTCCTCCTTTTTGAGAAAGGACAGCTCATAGGCAGGGTTCAGGGCAATCTTCTTTTCATCCACCATATCCATCAATTCAGGAATCAGCTCTGTCAGACGGATATAGCGCTGAACTTGATTTCTGCTTGAACCAGCCTGCTGAGCCAATATTTCATCGGCTCTCAACTTCGTCCCAACTTGGGACGAAGTTAAATCAACTCGCTCTCCCTGATGTTTCATGGCATCCAGCTTCATCTTGTAGGCAAATGCTCTTTCACTGGGGAGCAGACTTTCTCGTTGCAGGTTGCTGTCAACCATAATGATCGTGGCGGCATCATCATCCAAATTCCGAACAATGACCGGCATGGTCTCCTTTTCTGCCAGCTCACTGGCTCTGTGCCGCCTGTGTCCGGCTACCAGCTCATAACCGCCCTCCGGGTCCGGTCGAGCAATCGCCGGAACCAGAACGCCATACTGCTTGATACTGTCTGCGGTCTCCATCATGGCTTCGTCATCCTTGACTTTGAATGGATGCCCTTTGAACGGGTGCAGTTCCGACAGCGGGATTTCTACTACTTTTTCTCTCTGAGCATCGGCACGGCTCTCCTCCGTAGAAAACAGATCATCTACCGATGCCAGTTCTACTTTTTTCGCGCTGCTTTTCAAGTTTCAACACCTCCTTCGTCAGATTTCGATACCCCTCTGCCACCTTACCGCCAGGGTCATGGACGAAAATGCTTTTTCCCTCTGCGCTAATTTCCTTTGCACGGACAGAGTGTGGAATCTCCGTTCCAAAGACTTTGATTTTACTTCCATAGGTGTCCCGCAGCAAAGCAGCAATCTCTTTGGCAAAGTTGGTGCGGTTATCCACCATCGTCAGCAGTATACCGTCAATCTGGAGCTTTGGATTGATCTGCCGTTTTACCTTGCTGACCGTAGATAAAAGCTGTTCCAGTCCTTTGGCGGGCAGATACTCTGCCTGAACGGGAATTATGATCCTGTTCGCAGCCGCCAGCGCATTGACCGTAAGCATCCCCAACGAGGGCTGACAGTCAATCAGGATATGGGAATATTGTCCCTTCAGTGTGTCCAGATATTGCCGTAAAACCGTTTCACGGCTCATGGCGTTTACCAGAGAAACCTCCATACCGGAAAGCTGAATATCCGCAGGCATCAGGTCAACGCCTTCTGCATGATGCAGAATACCTTCTCCGGGGCGTATAGGCTGATCCATCAGAATTTTGCCCATTGCATCCGACAGTGTAAATGGCAGCTTGTCCGGTTGCGGATTTCCCAAGCTGATTGTCAGACTTCCTTGTGGGTCCCCGTCGATCAGAAGCACTTTCTTTCCGGCCTGTGCCAGACCTATTCCCAAGTTCGCACAGGTTGTTGTTTTGCCAACGCCGCCTTTCTGGTTGGCGATGGCGATGATTTGCGTGTTCAAATAAACCTCCTCCTTCTACAAAAAATATCCCTATTCCGAAAAATAGGGATGAAAAAAGCCGCTTACTCAAATAAATGAATAAACGGCTATGTAAGAAATATTCGATTGTAAGTAAAGTTTTATATCACTGCAAAATAACGAAGTGCATCTTTGATTGCTTCTACCTTTTCTGGTGTCGGATGCTTCCTCGGCTGTTTCAATTCTTCTACCGCATTAGGAGCATCATACATTGGCAAGCCTAAATCTCTCTTTACCTCTGCGATATATGCGGTATGTACCTTGAAGCCGTATTTCGCTTCTATGTACTCCTTAATCATTTTGTAGGTCACTTTTTCTTTGGGCTTATACGCTTCGGCTCTTTTAGCAATACTATCTACCGGAATCTTGCCCTCGCCCTCTCCAAACTCCACATCAATGTGGATATAACTGTCGGCTTTTTTTGTGGGATAAAAGAACTACCGTCTCCACATGTTCCGTGTGGGGGAACATATCCACGGGCTGGATTTTTAATGCTTTCCATCCGCGGCGGGTCAAGTGGGTCAAATCACGGGCAAGAGTTTCGGGGTTGCAGCTCACGTAAACCACGCGTTTGGGTTTCATAGCAGCCACTGCATCAATGCAGGCGGGGGTGCTGCCCTCCCGCGGGGGGTCCAGGAATACAACATCGGGGTGCGGCAAGCCAGAGTTGGGCTGTGCCGCAGCGCGCATCCAATCGGTTGCATCGGCACAGATGAACCGCGCGTTGTTGATCTTATTGGCTGCGGCGTTGGCGCAGGCATTGCGCACCGCGTCCGGGTTGCGCTCCACGCCAATGACCTGCTTTGCCCTGCCCGCCGCGCACAGGCCGATGGTGCCAATGCCGCAGTAGGCATCGATCACTGTTTCTTTGCCGGTCAGGGCAGCGAACTCAATGGCCTTGGCGTACAGCACTTCGGTTTGTTCCGGGTTGACCTGGTAAAAGCTGCGGGGCGAAATGGCGAATTGCAGCCCGCACAGCGTATCGGTAATTTTGCCGGGGCCATACAGGGTACGCACATCGCTGCCCAGCACCGCGCTGGTGCGGCGGGGATTGCAGTTCTGCACCACGCTGGTCACCCAGGGGGCCTTTTCCCGCAGGGCTTTCACAAAATTGCGGCTGCCGGGCAGGTTTTCCTGCGCGGTCACCAGCACCACCAGCACCTGACCGCTGGTTTTACCGCGGCGCACCAGCACATGGCGCAGCAGACCGGTGCCGCGATCCTCCTCAAAAGCAGGCCAGCGGCAGGCGCGGGCGGCTTCCAGCACAGCGGCAATGGTCTGGTTAATGACGGTATCCTGCAGCAAGCAGTCCGTATACGGCAGCACGCGGTGGGTGCCCGCTGCATAAATGCCGCATGTCAGTCGTCCACGCGGCCCGGTGGCAAAGGTGGCGATGGCCTTGTTACGATAATGCCAAGGTTCTGCCTGCCCCAGCACGGGAGATACCGGGGCAAACCGCCCAGCAGGCGTTGTTCCAACTGCTGCTTGTGCTTGAGCTGGTCGGGGTAGGGCTGGTTCAGCAGCGGGCAGCCGCCGCATTTCAATTTATAATTGGTGCAGGTTACAGGCATGGTGTTTGACCTTCTTCCCTTTCAGGGTTTTCAACATTTCTTTGGGTGTGCTATAATATAGTTTATACAGGGGGGTCGGCGGTTCCGGGTATGAGCACCCCGTGCACCAACTTTCCCCGCAGCAAAAGCTTTTTTCTCAAAACGGAGGCATAACGATTATGAACGTACTTCTTATCAACGGCAGCCCGCACGCACATGGCTGTACAGACGCTGCTTTGCAGGAGATTGCCAAGGCTTTGAACGCTGACGGCATCGAAACCACCATCTACCACATTGGCGCTGTCCCGGTGGGCGGCTGTGTGGGCTGCGGCGGCTGCGCCAAAGCCGGACACTGCGTATTCGGCGGGCCAGTCGTTGATGTTCTGCCGCTGGTGGAAAAGGCCGACGGCATTGTGTTTGGTGCTCCGGTACATTATTCCACCGCCGCTGCCAGCATGCTGGGCTTCATGCACCGGCTGGGCTACAGCGCAGGCCGCCTGTTGGCACAAAAGCCCGCCGCTATTGTTACCAGCGCCCGCCGCGCCGGCACCACCAGCGCACTGGAAGCCCTGGAAAAAGGTTCCCCAGTTCTGCCAGATGCCGCTGATCAGCTCCACCTACTGGCCGATGGTACACGGCAGCAACGCCGAACAGGCCGCCCTGGACGAAGAGGGCATGCAGATCATGCGCAACCTGGGCCACAACATGGCCTGGATCTTGAAGTGCATTGCCGCAGGCAAAGCCGCAGGGATTGAGCCGCCCAAGGCAGAAAATACCATCCGCACCAATTTCATCCGCTGATTTTGTAGTGGCAGTAGGGCGGGGTGCCCTCACCCCGCCACAGCCTCGTCCTGTTGCGTATTACAAAACTTGTGCCGAACCCCATTTATAGGGGCTTTGCCAGATATTTCACCCCGGAACACGGCATACTTCCCCTTTACAAGCCAACCTTTCCCACCCGCAGCAGCCCGCAAAAGGCTGCTGCTTTTTATTCTGCCGTTTCCGGCGTGTGACCGGTGGGGTACACGTTTTTGCAGCAGCGCCACGATCTGGTCATAGCTGGCAGAGCGGGATGCTGCCGATACATGCAGCGTAACGCCGCAGTCATAGTTCACTTCGGCCAGGATCATCTGGTAAGTGCCGCAGTCATACCGGACGGACTCGGTTTCTGCATCGGGGATGGTCAAATCAAAGTCATACCGCACGGTCTGGGCTTCCTCGTTCAATTCCGCGGCGGATTCTTCCAAAAAGTCCGTGTAAACATCCGATACCTGCAGCAGTACTGCCGTATAGCTCAGCTTGTTGCCAGTGGTAATGCCAATGGTATCCTCCTGCGACATGCTGGGTTCGTTCCAGATATTGGCATCATAGGTTACACTGATGCCGTTTTCGCCGTCATAGGTCTGGTAGTCCTCGCCTTCCTCTTTGGTAAAGCTGTCACCACCGTACAGGTACAGCATCACATCGTTAAAGCTGCACCCGCTCAGGGGCAGGGCCAGTATTGCGGCAGCTGCCACAGCAGCAATTATTTTTTTGTATTGTTTCACAGTTATCATCCTCATGTCATAAAAGGAAGCCGATCACAGCCGCCCCAGCGCAAAGGCCAGGCCAGCCAGTACGTCGCTGGGGTAGTGCACCCCTGTCAGCACGCGGGTCACAGCCACAACCGCCGCCAGCAGGCAGGCGGCCACGCCAAGCGGCACCCACACGGTAAACGCCGCCGCCACAATGGCTGCGGCGGAAAAGCAGTGGCGGCTGGGCATGCTTTGGCCTTTGGTATCCTTGGGGAACAGCGGCGTAAAGTTCAATGCCTCATACGGGCGCGGGCGGTTAATGGCCGCGCGCAGCAGCGTGCCCAAAACGTACACCGCCGCCGGGACCGCCAGCACGCGCCAGAACTGGCCGCTGCGCTGCCAGAGCGTAACGGCCAACACCGCGCCATACACCAGATATACTCCCAGCACGCTGATCTTTTGTGCATATCCCAGCGCCCGCAGCGCCGCCGGGCGGGCACGGAACCAATCAAAAATTGCCTGATAGCGTTGTGCCGTCATTCTTTGCCCCCTTGTGTGCTGCGTCCAAAATCTTTATAATAGAAGCATACCATCCGCACCCGCCCTTGTCAAACACAGGGCCATGCGTTTTTTCAGGAGGGAATCCCTTGTTTGGTTTTGGTCTAATTTTCTGCTGTTGGCGCTCTTTGCCGCAGTGGTTTTTGACCTAATTTTTGCCCTTGCCAGGGGCGGCGGGCTGCGCGGGGCGTTGCACGGCCTGTGGAACACGCCGCACCTGTTATTTGGGCAGCAGCTGGCCGAATGGCGACTGCAGCTTGGCCGTATTCTGTTTGCCGCCGGGCTGGCCGCGTATGAGATCAGCGTGGTGTTTTGCAACAGCATGGCGCGCCAGAACTGGGCGTGGGTGCAGGGCGTGATGAGCCCCGTGCTGGAATGGCTCGCGTTCCTGTGCTTTGGTGCCAAGATTTTGTTCGGCACCCGCTACACCTGGCGGGAACTGCTGGCTGGCGGAGCGCTGTATTTCATTGCCCGCTGGGTCTATTTCAACAGCCAGAACATCTGGTGGATCGGCATTGTGGTGGCGGTGCTTGCCGCCAAGGATGTTCCCCTGCGCCGCCCGCTGCAGGTCTATTTTGCCAGCGGCTGTGCCGCCATGGCGGTGGTGCTGGCACTGCACTTTGCCGGGATCGTTGCCCCAGACCTGACCAGCGAGCGGATGGGCGCTTTGCGCGGCACTTACGGCTACGGCCACCCCAACACATTCGGCGGACTGGTGTTCGGCCTGGTATTGGCCTATGCCCTGCTGCGTGCCCAAAAGGTGCGCTGGGTGGACTGCCTGCTGGTATTTGCCGTCGGCGTGTTTTTGCTGGTGGGGCCCGCCAGCCGCAGCGCTGCGCTGTGCACGCTGGCGCTGGCCATTGGCTGGTGTTCTGCCGCCTGCGCGCCGGGCACAGTGTACCCCGTTGGTGGCCCGGCACCTGCGCCGGTATGGTGGGGCTTACGGCGGCGGTCAGTTACCTTTTGCCGCTGCTGGTCATCAAGGTGGGACCGTGGAACAATGATATCGGCCCCGCATGGCTGGCAAAGCTGGACTCCCTGCTCACCTGCCGCATCTCGCTGACCTGGATGGCCTACCGCCTGCTGGATGTCAAAATTGCAGGGCAGGTGTTCGACTGGCCCACAGTGGATAACAGCTTTGCTTTTGCACTGTTTCAGTTTGGTCCGGTGGTCGCCGCGCTGCTGGGTATTCTGTTTGCCGCCGCCCTGTGGGGTCACGCCAAACAGGGCCGCCGGGTTGAGGTTTGCTGCCTGTTTGCCATGCTGCTTACGCCTATATGGAAGTTCAGCCCTTCCACCTGACGACCAACCCCACCGCCCTTCTGCTGTGCGGTGCTGTTTTTGCCCAAACTTCCGCCCGGTGGCAGAAAATCGAATAGACACACCGCGGCATGGGCATACTTCCGTTACAGGAAGGAGTGTTTTCCAACATGTGCAATTCTGTTCTTTCAAAAATCTGCCTGCTGCTGGCTATCATTGGCGGGCTGAACTGGGGCTTTGTGGGCATTTGGAAGCTGGATATCGTTGCCTGGCTGCTGGGCGGCCAGACAAGCTGGGCGGCCCGCACCGTGTATATTCTGGTAGCGGCGGCAGCCATCTGCCTGATTCCCGCATTGTGCAGTCCAAGTAAAAAAGAGGAAGCCTGACACTGTAAAAGCCGGTGTACCGTTTGATTCATCTTACGGTACACGGCTTTATTTTGTCTGTCTTATTGTTTTGTCTTGCACAGGCGGTCGAATTGCGGCAGCAGCGCAACGGTCACTGTGAAAGCAAGAACCTCCACCGGGCCAAGTGGCGGTTCTTAGTTTACTAAGTTTCCTAAGCTCTTAGTCCAAAGGCCAACCGCTTACCGCAGTGCCTTTTTCTATTTTAGTGCGTCCGTTTGCCGGCGTCAAACCTGTTCCAGCTCAATGGGCACCGCCAGCTTTTTGCGGCGGTTCTTGCGGGATACCGCCAGCACCAGCCCCACGCACAAATACACCATGACCACGCTGGACCCGCCTGCCGAGAAGAACGGCAGCGTGACCCCGATGACCGGCAGCACCTGTAAATTCATGCCCAGGTTGATGATGCACTGCCAGAACAGTGCGGCAAAGATGCCCACGCACAGATAGCGGCCCAAAGCATCCGTGCTTTGCAGCGCTGCCAGCAGAATGCGCACCGAGATACCCAGCAACAGCAGCAGAACCGTTACCGCCCCCACAAAGCCCATCGCGTTGGCCAGGTAGCTGAAGATAAAATCATTCCAGGAGTTTGGCACAAACACATGCTCGCCCCAAAGGCCGGTTCCGGTCAATCCGCCGGTTCCGATGGCTATAGCCCCCTTGTTCTGCTGGTAAGCGATATCGGCCAGAGCCGGGTTTTCGGGGTCCAGCACGGCAAAAATACGCTTGGCCTGGTAGCCTTTCAGCAGACCCGGACGTAGTTTCAGCAGCAGGGCCGCACCACCGCCCGCAGCGGCCAGCCCGCCAGCCACCAGCCAGCCGGAAATACCGCCCGCAAACACCATGACCAGCCCAATGCCCAAAAATACCAGCGCCGTGCCGTCATCGCCCTGGATGTGAATGGCCAGCACCGGCAGCAGCACATGCACCGCCAGCGCCAGCAAATTGGCCGGCTTGTTCACCCGGCCGCGCACATGGTTCAGATGCAGGGCCAGGGTCAGTACAAAGCTGATTTTGGCCAGTTCCGCCGGTTGGAAAGTCATGCCGCCCACCCGGTACCAGCTGTAGTTGGAAGTACCGCCGGCATCGTACCCCACCGTTAAAAAGCCCAGGCGGACGTTGTGCAAAAGCAGGGTGGGCAGCACCATACCCCAGGCCAGCACCGCATGCAACGGCCAGGCATGGGCCAGCGCACGGTAGTCCACCGTGGAAACGATCAGCGCCAACAGGATGCCCAGCGCGCTGGCAATAACTGCACCGATGCTTTGTTGATGGACCCCAGCTGGTTATGCCCAATGGAAACCAGTGTTACCACGCTGAGCACCGAACACGCCGCGCACAGCGCCAGAAATATTCCGTCGATCTGCCGCAAATAGCGGCGTGTCAGCTGCAGCAATGGCCTGCCACCTTTCACTTTTGTTTTTCTTGTTCCCAGTATAGCACATTGCCCTGTGCAATGGTATTGGTTCCTGCTCGTATTACCGATTATTATACCGCGTTCCTGTGCAATATGCCACGCTTTGCGGCGTTTTATGGCGCGCCACACAAAAATATTTTACAAAGCAGGCTGGATGTTGTATAATAAAGTAGTTTATGCTGACTTAGCCGCTTACTTGTAGGAGGGCCTGCTGTATGGAAGAATATATTACCCATTCGCGGGATGAAACCGTGGCCCTGGGCCGCCGCCTTGCCGCAGAGCTTACCCCCCGGCAGCCTGATTGCCTTTACCGGCGGGCTGGGCGCTGGCAAAACCGCGTTCTGCCAGGGCATTGCAGAGGGCCTTGGCTGCACGGACCCTGTTTCCAGCCCAACCTTTGCCATTGTCAACTACTACCGCGGCCCGCGGCCCTTTGCCCATTTTGATTTGTACCGCATCCATACCGAACCGGACCTTTCTGCCGCCGGTTTTTATGATTACCTGGATATGGGCGCTGTGGTTGCGGCGGAATGGAGCGAAAACTGCGCGACCTGCTGGCGCTGGAAAACCCGATTTATATTAACATTGACCGGCTGGATGAAACCACCCGCAAGATTACCATCAGCGGCCTGGGGCTTGATGCCACGCCCTTTTGGAAAGGAAGAACTGACCCCGAATGAACATTCTTGCCATTGATACGGCGGGCAAAACTGCCGCCGTCGCTGTGATGCGCGACGATACTTTATTATATGAGATGGCTTCCAACACCGGGCTGACCCACAGCGAGACCCTGCTGCCTATGGTGGATACCGCCCTGAAAGCCTGCGGCCTGACCCCCGCCCAGCTGGATTTGTACGCCGTGACCAACGGTCCCGGCAGTTTTACCGGGCTGCGCATCGGTCTTGCCGCCGTCAAGGGGCTGGCTTTTGCGGCCAACACCCCCTGCGCCGGGGTTTCCACCATGGCTGCCCTGGCTTACGGCGTGTGCGGGGAAGGCACTGTGATTGGCGCACAGGACGCCCGCCGCGGCCAGGTGTACTGGGCCGGGTTTGACCTTGCCACCCACGCCCGGCTGACCCCGGACGCCGCCGAACCGGTCACTGCGCTGGAAGCTTTTGTAAAAGAGTGCAAAAAGCCTTTGATTTTTGTTGGCGATGGTGCCGCATTGTGCTACAATACATATAAAGACCAGCCCGGCATTCTGCCCTGCCCCCAGCCGCTGCGCGTTTTGCGCGGCGCAGGGGTTGCCCTGGCGGGCAAAGCCATGTGGGATGCGGGCACCTGCGTTTTCCCCGCAGAGCTGCTGCCGGATTATCACCGTTTAAGCCAGGCTGAGCGTGAGCGCGCCGAGCGCGAAGCCGCCCAACAATCCGCCACGAATTGAAAGGATCTTGATTATGGCTGTACAATTTGAAAAACCGATTGCCCTGGGTGCTGACCACGGCGGTTATGAGCTGAAAGAGGCCATCAAACAGCATTTGGAAGAGCGCGGCATTGCTTACCGCGACTTTGGCACCAACAGCACCGCCAGCTGTGACTATCCCGATTATGCCGCCGCCACCTGCGGCGCCGTGACCAATGGCAGCAGCGATTTCGCCATCCTGTGCTGCGGCACGGGTGTGGGCATGTCGATGTGTGCCAACAAGATCAAGGGCATCCGCGCCTGCTGCTGCTCGGAGCCGTTCAGCGCCGAGTACACCCGCCGCCACAACAACGCCAATACCCTGTGCCTGGGCGGCCGCGTTGTGGGCCCCGGCCTCGCCTGCCAGATCGTTGACGCCTTTTTGGACCACGAATTTGAGGGCGGCCGCCACCAGAAGCGCATTGACAAGATGATGGCGCTGGAAACCCTTTAAGGCTCCCCCACTGTTGTACCCCGCCTGGGACCAGGCTTTGCATTGTATCCGATGAATTTTCATATTGTAAGGAGAATCTGCCATGAGCGTTGTTAAAATTGTAGACCATCCCCTGATCCAGCACAAAATCAGCCTGATGCGTGACCGCAACACCGGCACCAAAGAGTTCCGTGATCTGGTCAGCGAAATTGCCACCCTGCTGTGCTACGAGGCCACCCGCGACCTGCCCACCGAGGAAGTTGAAGTGGAAACCCCGATTGCTCTGGCTCGCACCCATGTGCTGGCTGGCCGCAAGCTGGCCCTGGTTCCCATCCTGCGCGCCGGTCTGGGCATGGTGGACGGCATGCTGACCCTGATCCCCGCTGCAAAGGTCGGCC
>ENA-OQAR01000567-OQAR01000567.1-human-gut-metagenome-genome-assembly--contig:-NODE-567-length-11139-cov-2.899292_pt1 | contig 11139 bp, 12 predicted proteins | sample MGYA00242738_ERZ504533 | MGnify/ENA primary metagenome ERZ504533 (study PRJEB26092, sample SAMD00036276) | human gut metagenome | host: Homo sapiens | study: EMG produced TPA metagenomics assembly of... | reverse complement strand
TTCAGTGTATCTTCCCTGCATTAGGACCTCTGAGCAAATGTTTCCATACTAAATTTGTTACAATCTTCTCCGATCGCTCAGATGCCGGATTCTGAATTTATCAGATTCAACGCTGAAACAGCAGGAGAAAATGCAAAAAGCAATCGTTAAAGATGGCTAATCGATAACTTCAAGAAACAGAAAACCTGAGCTTGTACATATCCCGCAGCTGAAACAGAAAGACTAACTGTTGGTTACTTCAGTAGAAGCAATCGTCAAAGTTCTTTGATGGTGTTACAAACTCTCAGGTTGACGTAACAGGAACAACCAAACCATTACTTGAGTGCATCACTTCCGGTGTTATCCGTGGTGCTGTTGCTATGGTTGGATGTAACAATCCTAAGATCCGTCCTGACTATGCACATATCGAACTGATGAAGAAGTGTATCGCAAATGATATCATTATCATCGCTTCCGGATGTTCCGCACAGGCAGCTGCTAAAGCTGGTCTGATGGACAAATCCGCAAGAGATCTCTGCGGTGCAGGTCTGAAACGTGTCTGTGAGCTGGCTGATATCCCACCAGTACTTCATATGGGATCCTGCGTAGATATCTCCCGTATGATGATCCTGGCTGCTGAACTTGCAAAAGATGCAGGACTTCAGATCAATCAGCTTCCTGTAGTAGGATGTGCTCCTGAGTGGATGTCTGAAAAAGCTGTATCCATCGGTAACTACGTAGTTGGTACTGGTATTGATACATTCCTTGGCGTTGATCCATATGTTTCCGGTTCTTCAGAAATGGGAGAGCTTCTTACAGAGGGAACAAGAAAATGGACAGGTGCTGCTTACACAGTAGAGACAGACATCGAGAAATTAGTTGATCTTATGATCGAGAGAATTGAAGAGAAGAGAACAGCATTAGGAATCTAATCCGTTGCGATCTTTAAAATGTTATAAAAGGTGGAAGACGTAAAATGAAAATAGCAGTAACCGGTAAAGGCGGAGTAGGAAAGACAACTTTCGCAGCAACACTTGCAAGATTGTACGCAGATGAGGGTAAAAAAGTCCTTGCGGCGGATGTGGATCCGGATGCGAACCTGGGTCTTGCCCTTGGATTTGACGAGGAAACCTTGGATTCTATTGTTCCAATCTCAAAAATGCGTAAGCTCATAGAAGAACGCACCGGAGCCAACAGCCAGAATCAGTTTTATAAACTGAACCCAAAGGTAGACGATATTCCGGATACTTATGGAAAAACCTGTAATGGCGTAAAGCTGCTTGTCCTTGGAACTGTGGAAACAGGTGGAGGCGGATGCGTCTGTCCTGAACATGTGATGCTTAAAAGAGTGATCAATAACCTTGTGATCCACAGAGATGATGTGGTGATCATGGATATGGAGGCCGGCCTGGAACATCTGGGCCGGGGCACCACGGAGAGCATGGATGAATTTATTGTAGTGATCGAACCAGGGGCAAGAAGTGTACAGACATATAAGAATGTTAAACGTCTTGCAAAGGATCTGGGAGTTTCTCAGGTTAAGGTCGTGGCCAATAAGGTAAGAAATCCGGAGGATGAGGAATTTATCCGGAGTAAGATCCCGGCAGAGGATCTGCTTGGAATGATCCACTACAATACAGAAGTTATAGATGCTGATCGTCAGGGAAAATCTCCCTACGATTTTAGTGAAACTGTAACAGCTGAAATCAGAAAAATCAAAGACAAAATTGATCAGAATTCAATTCTGTAAAAATAGGAGGTATTACAGTGACTTTATTTGATAGAGTATTCGGCGGAAACGATGCTGTATATGGTTTAACAGAGGGTGCTATTGACGGCGCGATCGCTCAGTATGGCGAAGACAAAGCTGTCAGCTTCCCGAATACCGCTTACAGCCTTCCTTGCTACTATGCTGTAACAGGAACAAAAGTTACAACATTAAAAGAATTAAAAGAAGCTCTTGGCGTTGTAAAAAACACTTATGACAAGAGAGAAAAGACTGAACGATGCATTCATGTCCGGTGTTGCTACAGCACTCTGCGCAGAGTTCATCGAGGTTCTGAAATATATCGACGGAGCAACTCCTTACGAAGAGCCATGCTATGGACATCTTGGTGATGCTGTTATCCGTGAGCTCGGTGTACCGCTTGTAACAGGCGATATCCCAGGCGTTGCTGTTATCCTTGGTGCGGCTCCTACTACAGAAGAGGGTGTTGCTCTTGTAAAGAGCTATCAGGCACAGGGTATCCTGGTAACACTTGTTGGCGGAATCATTGATCAGGTTGCAGAAGCCGGAATGAAGACAGGTGCCAACGTTCGTGTTATTCCTCTTGGAAAAGATGTTACATCTGTTGTTCATGTAGTTTCCGTTGCGATCCGTGCAGCTCTGATCTTCGGTAACGTAACACCTGGAGATGCAGGAACACTTATGAAATACACAATGGATCGTGTACCGGCATTTGTTAACGCATTCAAACCTCTGGATGATGTGATCGTAGCATGCGGTGCAGGCGCTATCGCACTTGGATTCCCGGTTGTTACAAATGAGACAGAGAATATCTTCCGTGTACCGAAGAGCCTTATCGTTCAGGAGGACGTAAGCAAATTTAACGCTACTTCTCTTGAGGCGCGTGATATTAAGATCAAGATCACAAATATTGATATTCCGGTTGCTTTCGCATCTGCATTCGAGGGTGAGATCATCCGTCGTAAAGATATGCAGGTTGAGTTCGATGGCTCCCGTGTAGACTGTGCAGAGCTTGTACAGACCTGCGATGCTTCTGAGATCGAGGATCACAAGATCACAGTAATCGGACCTGAAGTAGATGAGATGGAATTCGGCAGCAAGAACAGCATTGCATATGTTGTTAAAGTTGCAGGTAAGAATATGCAGTCTGACTTTGAGCCGGTTATCGAGCGTAAATTCCACAACTATATCAACTGTATCGAGGGTGTATACCATACAGGACAGCGTGATATGCAGCGTATCCGTATCAGCATTGATGCATTTAATGCAGGCTTCAGAATCAAACATATCGGTGAGGTTCTTTATGCATCTGTTAAGAATGAGTTCGATGCGGTTGTTGATAAATGTGAGGTTGTTATCTATACAGATCCTGCTGAGTGTACAAGAATCCGTCATGAGGTTGCAATTCCGATCTTTGACAAACGTGATGAGCGTCTTGATACTCTGACAGATGAGTCTGTTGACGTATATTATAGCTGTATCCTTTGCCAGGCATTCGCACCAAGCCACGTATGTGTAGTAACACCTGAGAGACTTGGTCTTTGCGGTGCGGTTTCATGGCTGGATGCAAAAGCTACACATCAGCTTGACCCAGCTGGCCCTTGCCAGATCATCACAAAAGAGCGTCCGATCGATGAGAATCTTGGTTCTTATGAGGACGTTGATGAGGCAGTTCAGAAATTCTCCCAGGGTGCTCTGGAGCACGTTACACTGTACTCCATCATGCAGGATCCGATGACTTCCTGCGGATGCTTCGAGTGTATCTGTGGTATCGAGCCATTCTCCAACGGTGTTGTTATTGCTAACCGTGAGTATGCAGGCATGACACCACTTGGAATGACATTCCCTGAGATGGCATCCATGACAGGTGGTGGAGTTCAGACACCTGGATTCATGGGACATGGTAAACATTTCATTTCCTCCAAGAAGTTCATGAAGGCTGAGGGCGGTATCGAGCGTATCGTATGGATGCCAAAAGAACTGAAAGAATTCGTAGCTGACAGACTTAATAAGACTGCAAAAGAGCTTTACGGAATCGATAACTTTACAGACATGATCGGTGATGAGACGATCGCAGAAGATCCAGAGACACTGGTTGCATTCCTTACAGAAAAAAGGACATCCGGCTCTCGGACTGATCCGATGATGTAATTTATCCGGGAGAAAGGATGTGCGGACATCCTTTCTCTTGTAAACTGTTAAAAAGTTTGTTGATTTTTTAACAGAAATATAGTGCTGCATCTTGCCAATAACTGGTGCTATGTAGTATAATATAAGAAGCTCTGTAGTTTTAATTATTATTTTTAAGGAGGCTAACGAAAAATGCCGTTTAATCAGAAACCACAAAAGTTCAATGCAAAGATTAATGCTGTCACAATCGGAAGCGGAGATAAGACTGTGACAATTGGTGGGGATTGTACATTCCCATTTTTATTCCTTTGACGCAGAGTCAGAGAACTGCCCGAAGATCGGTGTAGAGATCTCTGATATGGGTCTTGAGGGCGTATCTGAAGGTATCAAAGCTTACTATGAAGGCGCTACTACAATGGCTGACATTGCTAAGAAAGCTGCAGCTATGGAGGGTGCTGACTTTGTTGCACTTATTCTTGAGGGCGGCGACCCGAACGGTGTTAACAAATCTATCGATGAGCTGATCGCAGTTGTTAAAGAAGTTGCAGATGCAGTTGACTGTCCACTGGTTGTAGAGGGCTGCAAGAATGTTGAGAAGGATGCAGAGCTCCTTCCGAAGGTTGCAGAGGCTCTTCAGGGCAGAAACGCACTGATCCTTTCCGAGAAAGAGGAGAACTACAAAGCAATCGGTGCAGCAGCAGGTCTTGCTTATAATCAGATCGTAGGCGCTGAGTCTGCCGTTGATATCAACCTTGCTAAACAGCTTAACGTTGTTACTACACAGCTTGGTGTAGATGCTAAGAAGATCGTTATGAATATCGGTAGTGCAGCAGTTGGTTATGGATATGAGTACGTAGTATCTACTATGGACCGTATCAAAGGTGCCGCTTTAGGCCAGGATGATAACATGCTGCAGATGCCTATTATTACACCTGTATCCGCAGAGACATGGAATGTTAAAGAGGCTATGGCTTCCGAGGCTGACATGCCGGCATGGGGACCACAGGACGAGCGTGGAATCGACATGGAAGTTGAGACAGCAGCAGCTGATCTTGCAGCTGGTTCTGATGCAGTTATCTTAAGACATCCGGAATCCGTTAAGACAATTTCCAAGCTGATCAAAGCACTTGCGTAATAAATAGGAGGATAAAGAGCTATGGCACTGAATGGTATTCAGATCTTTAAATTAACACCAAAGAAAAACTGTAAGGAATGTGGATGCCCTACATGTATGGCTTTCTCTATGAAAGTTGCACAGGGCGCTATGAAAAATTGAGCAGTGTCCTCATATGTCCGAGGATGCATTAGCATCTCTTTCTGAGGCAACTGCACCGCCAATGAAAACTATCAAGATCGGAACAGGCGACGGAGAGTTTACACTTGGTGGAGAGACTGTTCTTTTCAGACATGAGAAGACATTCGTAAGCAAAACAAGATATGCCGTATCACTTTGCACATGCATGAGTGATGAAGAAGTAGAAGCTAAACTTGCAGAGATCCCACAGGTTGATTACGACCGTATCGGTGAGAGAATGCATGTAGAGCTTGTATATGTAAACTGCGATGAGAATGCAGATGCTGCAAAATTCACAGCACTTGTAGAGAAGGCGAAAGGCCTTGGAAGAACACTGATCCTTGGCTGTACAGATCCTGAAATCGCAAAAGCTGCCCTTGAAGTATGTAAGGACGGCAAACCGGTTCTTAACGGAGCAAAACGCTTCCAACTATGAGGCAATGAGCAAAGTTGCTACAGATGCAGGCGTAGTTCTTGGTGTATCCGGTAAGGACATCAACGAGTTATATGATACTACAGCAGCTATCGAGAAACTTGGAAACAAGAATCTCGTACTTGACACAACAGGAGCTGACATCAAAGAGACTTTTGCAAACACTGTACAGGTTCGTCGTGCAGCTCTTAAGAATCAGGACAGAACATTTGGTTATCCTCCATCGTTAACCTTGTTAAACTTGCGAAGGGTGACAAACATTTACAGGCAGCACTTGCTTCCATGTTTACTATGAAATATGGTTCCATCATCGTTATGGAGCAGATGACATATGCAGAGGCACTTCCGCTGTTCGGACTTCGTCAGAACGTATTTACAGACCCGCAGAAGCCAATGAAGGTAGAGCCGGGCATCTATCCTCTGAACGGAGCAGACGAGAATTCTCTCGTTGTAACAACAGTAGACTTTGCTCTTACATACTTCGTAGTATCTGGCGAGCTGGAGCGTTCCGGCGTTCCGCTTAACCTGGTAATCAATGATGCAGGCGGACTTTCCGTACTGACATCCTGGGCAGCCGGTAAATTCTCCGGAAACAGCATCTCCGAGTACATCAAAGAGAATGTTGAGCCGAAGGTTAAATGCAGAAGACTGGTTATTCCTGGTAAAGTAGCAGTTCTTAAGGGCGATCTTGAGGCTAAGCTTCCTGGATGGGAGATCATCGTAGGACCAAGAGAAGCAGTACAGCTTGTGAAATTCTTAAAAGACCTTGACGCATAAGCTTGAGGTTTAAGAAATCAGCTGTCCGGCAATATCGCCGACAGTTATAAGCGCTGTGCAGGTTTGCTGCACAGCCATATCCTACTAATATGTAAAGGAGAACACGAGTATGGCAAAATTTGTAACAATTGGGGAGAGACTTTCAACAACAGCACCGGCAGTAAACAAAGCATTTACTGAGAGAGATCCTGAGCCGATCATCAAAAGAGCGAAACAGCAGCTTGATGCAGGTGCTACATATCTTGATGTAAATATCGGACCGGCTGAGAACGATGGCGAGGATCTTATGAAATGGGCAGTACAGCTCCTTCAGTCCGAGTTTGACAACGTTCCGCTTGCTCTGGATACAACAAACCAGAAAGCAATCGAGGCTGGTATTTCTGTATACAACAGAAGCAAAGGTAAACCGATCGTAAACTCTGCAGATGCTGGTGACAGAATTTCCAATATTGATCTCGCAGCAGCTAACGATGCGATCTGTATCGCACTTTGCTCTTCCGGTATGGTTGCAGCAGACAACGACGAGCGTATGATGCACTGCCAGAACATGCTTGAGAGAGGTCTTGGCCTTGGTATGGAAGCAGAGGATCTCTGGTTTGATCCGCTTTTCCTTGTTGTAAAAGGAATGCAGGACAAACAGATGGAAGTTCTTGAGGCAATCAAGATGTTCTCCGAGATGGGTCTGAACTCCACAGGTGGTCTTTCCAACAACAGTAACGGTATGCCAAAACATATCCGTCCGATCATGGACTCTGCTCTTGTAGCTATGGCTATGATGAATGGTCTTACATCTGCAATCGTTAACCCTAACGACCTTCGTCTTATGGAGACAATCAAATCCTGTGACGTATTCAAGGGTAACACACTTTACGCAGATTCTTACCTTGAGATCTAATTTGGCGTGTGAACAAAACAGGAGCGCTGTTTCAGAGGCTGGGGGCTTCGGCCTTCAGCCTCTTTTTTACTAATATAGTTTAGTCTAACTCCCAACGCCACAGGTGGAAGACGAATAACTTTTACGAGGCGAGAAAGGTGGTTGCCGAATGTTTAAGGTGACTTTTGCTTTTGAAAATGGCAGTACGGTAGAAGCATTTGCCAATGCGGGGGGATAATTTTACTGGAGGTTGCTCGTAGTGCCAATGTGGCTATCGATGCACCATGTTCCGGAAACGGAGCCTGTGGAAAATGTCGGGTACAGTTAAAAAAGCGGAGAACTGGACTCAAAGAAAACTCTTCATATTTCGGATGAAGAATATGGCGCAGGTTGCGTCTGGCCTGTATGAGCAAGATCAGTGCAGATGTGGAGGTTCTTGTTCCGGATATTGCATCCGCATATAAGAGCCGAATGAAAGTGGCTGATTTGAGCTCAAAAGAAGAAATCGCTATTTTTGAAAATGCCAAGCATGAAGTTGAGATGGCTGGCATAGAACTTACAAACAGTCTTGATGTTGTGGAACTTCAGATGGATATTCCATCACTGGATGATACCATGCCGGATAATGAAAGACTGACCCGTGCACTTCAGAAGTTTATGAACCTGAAGCGTGTCAGAATTCCGTATGCGGTGCTTAAGAAGCTTCCAGATGTACTTCGTGAGAGTAAATTTTCTGTGAAGTGCGTGGTTCGTACAGCACCAAATGACATGTATGTTTATGATATTTTTGACAGTAAGAAAGATGTTGTGATCGGTGGTCTTGCTGTAGATATCGGTACCACAACCGTTTCGGCAGTCCTGATCAATATGGAAACAGGAGAGATCCTGGCCAAGAGTTCTTCCGGAAACGGACAGATTCGTTTTGGTGCGGATGTTATCAACCGTATCATCGAGTCTCAGAAACCTGGTGGAAAGAAGAAACTTCAGGACGCGGTGATCAAAGAGACCATTAACCCGATGATCCATGAGATGTGCCGAAGCATTCATTTTCCGGAAGAGCAGATCTACCGGATGTGTGTTGCTTCTAATACAACCATGAATCATCTGTTTGCAGGGATCAATGCGGATCCGCTTCGTATGGAACCGTATATTCCTACGTTTTTCAAAACAAATTCCTTGTTTGCATCGGATGTGGGAATTGAGATCAATCCGGATGCACATATTATCATGGCTCCGAATATCGGAAGCTATGTAGGTGGAGATATCACTGCCGGTACACTGGTAAGTATGATCTGGAACAGACCGGAATTTTCTCTGTTTATCGACCTTGGTACTAACGGAGAGCTTGTGTTCGGTAATTCCGATTTCATGATGAGCTGTGCATGTTCCGCTGGTCCTGCCTTTGAGGGTGGAGACATCAGTTGCGGTATGCGTGCTACAGACGGTGCCATTGAGGCATGTACCATTGATAAAGAGACCATGGAGCCGACGTATAAGGTTGTAGGAGATCCTGGAACCAAACCGGTAGGACTTTGTGGTTCCGGTATCATTGATGTGATCAGTGAACTCTTTATGACAGGAATCATCAATCCGAAGGGCAAATTTGTCCGCGAGGGCAAGAGAGTCCGTCACGATCAGTATGGCATGGGAAGCTATGTGATCGCATTTGAGGATGAAGCAGGCTCTGTTAAGGATGTAGAGATCACAGAGGTAGATATTGATAACTTTATCCGTGCAAAAGGTGCTATTTTTTCAGCAATCCGTACCATGTTGAATTCTCTTGACTTCGATGTTTCCATGATCGACGATGTATACGTTGCCGGTGGAATCGGAAGTGGAATCAATATGGCCAATGCAGTGCATATCGGAATGTTCCCGGATATTCCTCTTGAGAAGTTCCATTACATTGGAAACTCTTCTCTTACAGGTGCTTATCTGATGCTTCATTCCACATCAGCAGAGAAGAAAACTTATGAGCTGGCTTCCAATATGACTTATCTGGAACTTTCCACAGTTCCTACGTATATGGACGAGTTTGTAGGTGCATGCTTTATTCCGCATACGGATACACATCTGTTTCCGTCTGTTATGGAAGAACAGCAGAAGAGATAATACAGACTAAAATGGCAGAGGTAAAACATGGCTTTTAGTATAAATGACCTGAATTATGAAAAAGACAGCAAGGAAAGGATGCCCTGGGAACATTATACAGAAGAGTTCCAGAAAGCAGACCCGGCAGAGATTGCCGGGAGGCTTTCTATTCCCTATGATGAAGAGACAAAACAGCTGACTCTGAAAATTTCTGGGAACGGTGTATCATATTTCCTGGCCGGATTTTCAGGTAACTCATGAGAAAGATGATATGGGATTTTATCCGTTGGAAGAAATGATCTATGCGAAGATCCTTACCATACGTTTCCTGCTGAATGGAAATAATTCCCAGGGAAGCGGAAGATTTAAGACCTACAGGGAAATGCCCTGGGGGGAGGTATATCTCCGTCAGTTTGATGGCAGATGTATCAAGCGTCTGGCCTTTACCTATGGAAACAGACTGAAGGATTTTAAGGGGATCATGGAGCACATCCATGCAGCTCCTGTAGATCATGGCGATATTGCCTATCAGGTGGAGATATTCCCCGGATATCTGATCCAGATGATCCTGTGGGAGGGTGATGAGGAATTTCCACCTTCTTCACAGATATTGTTTTCCGATAATTTTCCGGTTTCCTTTGCAGCTGAGGACATGGCTGTGATGGGAGACGTTATCATCGGATCTCTGAAGGCGTTTTTGAAAATGTCTTTAAAAAAAGTTAAGAACAGGATGGGACCTGTTTTTATAGAAATGCAGTTTTAAGGGATTAAAAACTGTAAAAAATACCTAAAGGGAGGTAACATTATGGGATTTAAAAGTGACATCGAAATTGCACAGGAGTGCGAAATGCTTCCAATCACACAGATTGCAGAGAAGGCAGGTATTGATGACAAATATCTGGAGCAGTACGGAAAGTACAAAGCAAAAATTGATTACAATCTGTTAAAAGAGAGTGACAAGAAAGATGGTAAGCTGATCCTCGTAACAGCTATCAACCCGACACCAGCAGGAGAGGGAAAAACAACAACAACCGTTGGTCTTGCAGATGCAATGCAGAAAATGGGCAAAAAAGTAATGGTAGCTCTTCGTGAGCCATCCCTCGGACCGGTATTCGGTGTAAAAGGTGGTGCAGCAGGCGGCGGTTACGCACAGGTAGTTCCGATGGAGGATATCAACCTTCACTTTACCGGTGACTTCCATGCGATCGGTGCGGCAAACAACCTTCTTGCAGCAATGATCGACAACCATATCTTCCAGGGTAATGACCTGAACATTGACCCGAGAAAGATCACATGGAGACGTTGCGTGGACATGAACGACCGTCAGCTTCGTAATGTAGTAGATGGTCTTGGCGGAAGAACAAACGGTATGCCGCGTGAAGACGGATACGACATCACAGTTGCATCTGAGATCATGGCAGTTCTCTGTCTTGCAAGCGACATCAAAGACCTGAAAGAGAGACTTTCCAGAATCATCATCGGATACACCTATGGTAAAGTTTCCGAGCAGAAACCGGTAACAGCTGGTGATCTTCATGCAGAGGGTGCTATGACAGCACTTCTGAAAGATGCCCTGAAACCAAACCTTGTACAGACACTGGAGCATGTTCCGGCAATCGTTCACGGCGGACCATTCGCAAACATCGCTCATGGATGTAACTCTGTAACAGCTACAAAGATGGCTATGAAACTTGCAGATTATGCCATCACAGAGGCTGGTTTCGGTGCTGACCTTGGTGCTGAGAAATTCCTTGACATCAAGTGCCGTATGGCAGGCCTTCATCCAAGCGCAGTTTGTTATCGTAGCTACTGTT